>WNGB01008360.1_pt1 | contig 14742 bp, 15 predicted proteins | sample 5400681 | NCBI WGS metagenome assembly WNGB01 (sample SAMN13153367, study PRJNA577476) | soil metagenome | isolation source: 115 cm soil or saprolite under grassland replicate 2 | place: USA:California | collected 2016-06-15
ACGATGATCGACGAGATCAGGCTGGCAATCACACCCACGCCGAGCGTGAATGCGAATCCCCTGACCGCCGGCGGCCCGACAAAGGCCAGGACCACACAGGTCAGGAACGTCGACGTGTTCGAGTCGCGGATGGCGGGCCACGCCCGCCTGACGGCAGCATCGACCGCGGCCGTGATCGTGCGCCCGGCTCTTACTTCCTCTTTGAATCTCTCGAAGATAAGCACGTTGGCGTCGACCGCCATGCCAACCGAGAGGATGAAGCCGGTGATGCCTGCGAGCGTCAGGGTCACGGGATATGCCTTGAACACGGCGAGCACCGCGCCCGCGTAGAAGAGCAGCGCCAGGCTCGCGAGGAATCCAGGCAGCCGGTAGTACACGATCATGAAGAGGACGACGATGGCGAGACCGAGCAGGCCGGCGGCGAGGCTCACCTTGACGGATTCGGCACCGAGGGTCGCACTTACCTGGGTGACGTCAAGCGCCACCAGGTCGACAGGCAGCGAGCCGGAGTTGATGCCGGTCGCCAGGTCCTGGGCGCTCTGCTGGGTGAAGTTGCCGCTGATCTGAGCATTGCCTCCCGAGATCTCCTCGCGGGTGATCGGGTTCGTCAGCAGCTTGCCGCAGACGACATCGGGCTTGGCGGCAGCCAGGCAGCCGGCGTCATACGGGCGCTGGACCTGCGACACGTAGTCGGCGTTCGCCCAGTTGTCGATGTCCTTCTGGGTCAGGTTCAGCCAGATGGTCAAGAACCGCTCAGGGCACTGAGCGGCGGGGTTCGTGTCAGAGTCACCGGGACATGCGGCGACGTTCTCGCGTGTCAGCTTGTCGAACACGTCGGCTCCCCGGGAGTTGAACGTGATGTTCACGACCCAGGCCGTGCCGTTGGGATCGATGCTCGCGCTCGCGCTCTGGATATCGTCGCCAGTCAGGCCCGTGAGCTGCGGCTTGTAGCCGGGCTCGGGGCCTGCTTTGACCTTGTCATCCTTCACCCACTTCGTGTAGACGAGCTTGTTCACGGCGCCGATCGTCTTCTGCGCTTGCTCGGCGGTGACCCCCGCCAGGTCCACAGTGATCCGGTCGTAGTTGCTGCCGGCGCCGCGGATCTCCGGCTCGCTGACGCCCAGCGCGTTCACGCGCTTGTTGATGACCGCGATCGTTCGCTGCTGCACGTCGGCGCGGCTCTGGCCCGTCGGAAAGTTGGTGAGCTGGTAGTCGATATGGGTTCCACCGGCCAGGTCGAGGCCGCGGTGGAAGTAAAGCTGCCAGCCGCCGAAGTTGGGCGGCAGATCTGGCACGTTGCCGGTCAGCGGGTAGTGGTTGGCGATCCGGTAGACGTAACCGGCACCGTCGACGAACAGCGCGAAGGCCAGCATGGCGACGACCAGAAGGCGGACGGGCCAGCTGAGGACTAGCTGCATGGGCGGCGAATCAGTCTACCGATGCGAAGGATGGCGCCGGTTCTCGCCAAAGCTGAACTCGATTCCTGGTGCTCGCGGTTTCAGGCTCGGGTTGTCTGCATCATCGCTGCCGGAAGACCAGGTTCAGCACGATCGTCGCGATGATCGAGAGGACGATGCTGGTCGCCACAGGTATGTAAACGGTCGTGTTGCCGCTTCGGAACGTGAAGTCGCCCGGCAGGTGGACGCGACCGAACAGCATCAGCGCCCCGCCGATGACCACGAGCAGCACGCCGAAGACGAGGAGCATCCTCCCGACGTCAGCCATTACCCGCCTACAGTAGGCGGGTCTGCTGAGATTCCGGCTGAGGCCGAGCGATGCCGATGTGCCTGTAGGCAAGCTCGGTGGCCACCCTCCCCCGAGCCGTCCGGGCGAGGAAGCCGATCTGGATCAGGTACGGCTCGTGGACGTCCTCGATCGTCTCCGGCTCCTCGGACAGTGAGGTGGCCAGCGTGTCGAGCCCGACTGGCCCCCCCTTGAACTTGACGATCACTGTGTGCAGGAGCTGTCGATCGAGTGGCTCGAGGCCGATCTCGTCCACCTCCAGCATGCCCAGGGCGTGGCGCGTCACGTCCACAGTCGCGCGCCCGTCGCTCCGTACCTGCGCGTAGTCACGGACCCGGCGCAGCAGCCGGTTGGCGACCCGGGGCGTGCCGCGGGCCCGGCGCGCGATCTCGGAGACCGCTTCCTCATGGATCTCGATGTCGAGGATGCGAGCGGACCGGGTGACGATCTTCTCCAGCTCCCCCTTGGTGTAGAAGTCAAGTCGGTAGACCGCCCCGAACCGATCACGCAGGGGGCCGCTGAGCAGGCCCTGGCGCGTCGTCGCTCCGATACACGTGAAGTGCGGGAGGGGCAGCGTCGCGGCGCTCGCCCCCACTCCCTTCCCGAGCACGGCGTCAAACCGGAAATCCTCGAGCGCCGGGTAGAGCGATTCCTCAACGACCGTGTTCAGGCGGTGGATCTCGTCGATGAAGAACACATCACGCGTGGTCAGGTTCAAGAGGATCGAGCCAAGCGCACCCTGGTGGTCGATCGCCGGGCCGCTGCTGACTTTGATCGCCACGCCGAGCTCGTTGGCGATGATGTGCGCGAGCGTCGTCTTGCCGAGGCCCGGCGGACCGCAAAGCAGCACGTGCTCCACCGGCTCGTCGCGGCGGCGCGCGGCCTCGAGGAGGATGCTGAGGTTTTCGCGGACCTGCTCCTGGCCGACGTACTCGGCGAGGAAGCGGGGGCGCAATGTGAGGTCGAACTGCTCGTCGTCCGACCGTGCGTCGAGGACTTTGTCCATGGTCATTTGCGTCCCAGCGCCTTGAGCGCGGTCGCGAGCGCTTCCTGCGTCGAAGGAGATGATTTCCAGTCCACGGACTCGATCCCGGCGCGTGCCTCCTGAGAGGAATAGCCCAGGTTGCGTAGCGCCGACTCGACCGCCTTGGGCACGGCGCCGTCGCCGGCCATCGCAGCCGCGCGCGGAAGCGCTTCCAGCGCGGCCACCGCGTCGAGCCTTGGCTTGAGCTCGATGATCACCTTGGCCGCCGTCCGCGGTCCGACGCCGCTCGCCCTCCTGATCGGCGCCACATCTTCGCTCATGATCGCGCGCTTGAGGACCTCCAGGCTGGCCGCGCCGAGGATGTTGAGACCCACCTTGGGTCCGACGCCGTCCACCTGGATCAGCATCTCGAAGAGCTCGAGCTCCTCTACCGTCGCAAATCCGTAGAGAGCCAGCTGGTCTTCGCGCACGTGCGTATGGATGTGCAGCTCGACGTCGCCGCCAGGCGGCGGCAGCTGCTGTCGCGTTTGAGATGCGACCGCGACCAGGTAGCCCACACCGCCCACATCGAGGACCACGAAATCGGGACCGGCTCTGCGCACCACCCCGCTGAGGTGCGCGATCACCTGACAGCCGTCCTCGTGAAACCACGGCTCCGCGCGTGGCACAGAGCGATCGCGATCGCGTCGCGTGCGTGGTCGTCGAGCTTGCCTTCGGGCAGCTTCACCTGCGCCGCCAGCATGCGCCCGATCTGCGCTTTGTCCGCGTTGCCGTAGCCGGTGAGGATGACCTTCACCTGGCTCGGCTTGTACTCGAAGACCGGCACGCCGACTTCCTCGAGCACGTTGAGGATGGCGCCGCGCGCCTGGGCCACGCCGACCGCACTCGTCGCGTTGCGTCCCATGAACAGCTCTTCGATCGACGCCTCCGCGGGCGGATTTTCGGCAAGCAAAGCTCGCAAGTGGTTCGTGATCGTCAGCAGACGGGCGCCGTCGCGACCGGGGATGGTCACGACCGTGCTGCAAGAGAGAACGAGGTTCGGTTCGGCGAACAGGGCAAATCCCGTGCCCGCGAGGCCCGGATCGACGCCAAGGATCAGTCCGTCGCGCTTGCTCGGCATTGGTCCAGCACGTTTCTACACCTGTGCGGAGACGCGTTCAAGGACGTTGGTTGGAATGTCGAAGTTGGCGTAAACCTGCTGGACGTCGTCGTCCTCCTCGAGTGACTCCATCAATCTCAGCACCGCGGCCGCCTTGTCCTCGCCGACAGGGACCGTCTGTTTCGGCTGCATTGTGACCTCGGCGTTGTCGACGGTGACGCCGAGAGCCTCGACTGCGGCTTTGACCTTTTCAAAGGACTGCGGCGGTGCGGTGATCTCGACCGAGCTGCCCTCGACCTGCACGTCGTCGGCGCCGGCTTCGATGGCCGCGAGGGCGACTTCTTCAGGGTCGTGCTTGCCGGCGCCGGCGGAGATCACCCCTTTGCGCTCGAACATCCAGCCGACCGCGTTGGCCTCGGCCAGGTTGCCGCCCTGCTTGGAGAAGCGGTGGCGGATCGACGCCGACGTTCGATTCCGGTTGTCGGTCAGTGTGTCGACCATGACCGCCACCCCGGCGGGGCCGTAGCCCTCGTAGCGGACCTCTTCCAGCCTCTCCCCGGCGAGCTCCCCCGTGCCCCGCTTGATGGCGTTCTGGATGCGGTCGGTCGGCATGTTGATCTCGCGGGCTTTTTGAATCGCAAGCCGCAGGCGGAAGTTGCCGTCGGGATTGCCGCCACCTTCCCGGGCTGCGATCGTGATCTCGCGGCTGGCGCGGGTGAACGCCTGGCCACGCTTGGCGTCGACGATCGCTTTCTTGTGCTTGATGCCTGCCCATTTCGAATGGCCGGACATCAGGAGAGCCCTCCGAACATGCTTTCGCTCATTCTAATTCGATGTACCGCCGCCGACCAGATACGACGTCACCTGATTTGGGCGCGGGCGAGTCGACCCCGACCCTTTCCCCGTTGACCTTGACCCCACCCTGTTCGAGCAATCGTCTCGCGTCGTTGCGACTGCTGGCAATCCCGGTCTCGACGAGGAGGCTGACGAAGTCGGTTGGACCTTTGTCCCACTTCTCGCGTTGCTGCGGAATTTCGCGCTTGCGGAACTTCACGTTGAAGTCCTCCTCGGCGCGCCGAGCCGCGTCCTCACCATGCAGTCGCTTCACGATCTGGAATGCGAGCGCCGCCTTTGAGTCACGCGGTTTCATCGCCAGGACCTCGGCCTGCCGATCCGGCTCGAGGGCTGAGATGAGACGCACGTATTTCTCGATCAGGCGGTCGGGGATCGACATCGTCTTGCCGTAGATCTCTTCCGGCGCCTCGCTGATGCCGATGTAGTTGCCCAGCGACTTCGACATCTTCTGCTCGCCATCCCTGCCCTCGAGCAGCGGAAAGACGGCGATGTCCTGCGGCTCCTGTCCGTAGGCCTTCTGGATCTCGCGACCGAACAGGAGGTTGAACAGCTGGTCCGTGCCGCCGATCTCCACGTCGGCGTTCACCGCGACCGAGTCGTAGGCCTGGCTGAATGGGTACAGGATCTCGTGCGCTCCGATGGCGGCGCCCGCCTTCACGCGGTCCGCGAAATCCTCGCGCTGCAGAATCTGCTGCAGCGTCGCCTTCGCCATCAAGCGGAGGATGTCGGCCGCGCTCATCGCCGCGAGCCACTCCGAGTTGTGCCGGACCTCGATCTTCGAGCGGTCGAGGACGAGCTCGACCTGGTCGAAGTAGGTCTTCGCGTTGGCCTCGACCTGTTCGCCCGTGAGCATGGGGCGCGTCTCCGAACGTCCGCTCGGATCGCCGATCATCGCGGTGTAGTCCCCGATGATCAGGACGACCGTGTGACCGTCGTCTTGAAACGCACGCAGCGTGTCGAGGACGACGAGATGGCCGACGTGCAGGTCCGGAGCGGTGGGGTCGAGCCCTAGCTTGACGCGCAGCCGGTCACCCCGTTCGAGGCGCTGGCGAAGGTGACCTTCGACGTGGATCTGGACCGCCCGCTCGCGCAGGCGATCGAAAAACTCCCTACTCACAGTCCCTGTTACGGATTGACCGGGTTCGAGCTGAAGTACTGCTGAGGGTCTACAGGAAGCAGGGGCTCGAACAGGGCGATGATCGGCCTGTCGGTGGCGTTGACCAGGTTGGTCATGTAGAGAGATCGCTGGACCGCGTTCCTGATCCCCTGCTGCAGCGGGTCGAGCTGAGCGCCGCCGATCGGGTTCGCGGCGGCTCCGAGCTCGTAGACGACGACGTAGGAAAGCAGGATCGCGGTGAACACGCCGAGAGCGACGCCGAATGTCCGGTTCAGAACGACGGCCTGGATCTGGATCTGCGAATGGGCGAGCTGCGTCGCGACCTCGACGATCAGGAGCACCGCGAAGATGATTCCGAAGAAGCCGTAGATGCGGCCGTCGGCGATCTCGAAGCTTGACGTCTGCTGCAGGATGCCACCCGCCTGGATGCCCATGTTGGTCGCCGCCCACACGGCGACGAACAGAGCCACGAGCCCGATGAACCGGCGGATCAAGCCCGCGAAAAAGCCTCCGGCGGCGTAGGCGAGGACGAGCAAGATCGGAAAGATGTCGATCCAGGTCACCTACCGCTTCCCCCGATGATCCCCAAGAATTCAGCGCCTTCGGCTGCGAATTCGCGGGGACCTTTATTCAACGGCACGCGAATGCGTGCGAAATCCGCGCCGGCCTTCACTCTCTGAACCTGGCGCGGTGTCTTTTCTCCAGCCCCAGCTTGATCTCCGACATCACTCTGTCCACTTCGGCGTCCGTAAGGGTGCGTTCCGGGCTTCGGAAAGTCAAGGTAAAGGCGATGCTCTTGTGCCCTTCCGGAACCTGTGAGCCACGGTATTCGTCAAACGCACGGACGTGCTCCAGCAGGTCGCTCGACGATTCTCTGATCGAGGTCAGCACCGCGGCAGCGGCCACTGTGTCATCAACCACGACGGCCAGATCGCGCTCCACGCTCGGGTAGCGCGGCAGCGAGCTCGCCCGAGGGATTCGCGAGGCGGCGAGCAGGGGCTCGACGTCGATCTCAAACGCGACGAGGCGGCCCTCGAGCTTGGCCCCCGCGGTCACCGTCGGGTGGAGCTCGCCCACGTAGCCGAGCTGGCGCCCGTCCATGACGACCGCCGCGCAACGGCCGGGATGAAAGAGCTGCGCCGCCGCGCGTTGGTAGGTGCACGCCGGAGCCGAGAGAGCGCCAACGCATCCATCCAGCACCGACTTCAGGTCGTAGAAGGCGGCACGCCCTTCATCGGCAGTCGCCCCCGCCGTGGCCACCGCCGCCACGCGAAGCGGCTCCTCGGGCTGCGTGTCTTTCTCACCCACACCCGCCAGGAACGCCGCCGCGATCTCATGCAGGCGCACGTGCATGCGGCCGCGGTCGCGGTTCAACGCAACTGCGTCGAGCAGCGATGGCACCAGGGAGGTGCGCAATGTGTCCATGTCGTCGCTGAGCGCGTTGGACACTCGCATCGCGTGCGCGCCGATGCGCAGGCCCTCTAGCTTGCGGCCGGAGACCAGCGCCGGGTTCCAGGTCTCGGTGTAACCCGCACCGGCGAGCACCTCGCGCACGGCGTCGAGGCGGCGGTCGATGCTGGGTCCGAGCGGCGTCCACGTTTCGTGTCTCCGGCCCGGCAGCGTGGGCGGCACGCGATCGTAGCCGTAGACGCGTCCGACCTCCTCGACGAGGTCCTCCGGGATGGTGACATCGAGCCGAAACACGGGCGGAAGGACGTCCCACTCACCGTCGCCGCGCACCTTTACGTGGAAGCTCAACCGCTTCAGGATCGACTCGGCCTCCTCCAGCGGCACGTGGGTGCCGAGCACACCGTCGATGAGCGACGGCTGGAGGTTGACCCGGATCGGCTCTTGCGGCCGCGGATAGACGTCCGCCCAGTCCCTGTGCACCGTGCCTCCCGTGAGCTCGGCGATCAGCGACGCGGCGCGACGCGCGCCCGCAAGCGCAAGCTCGGGCGGCAGCGCTCTCTCAAACCTTGCGGAGGCCTCAGTCCGTAGACCGATGGTGCGCGATGTCTGCCGCACATTCGGACCATTGAAGTTGGCGGACTCCAGGAGCAGGTCCGTCGTGGTCGACGTGACCGCGCTCTCTTCCCCGCCGATGACCCCCGCCAGGGCGACGGGGCGCTCGGCGTCGGCGATCACGAGCATGTCTGGCGTCAGATCCCGGGTCACGCCGTCCAGGCCGAGCAACTTCTCGTGATCGCGGGCACGGCGCACCTGTATCTCGGGGCCGGAGAGCTTGGCCATGTCGAATGCGTGAAGGGGCTGCGCGTACTCGAGCAGCACGTAGTTGGTGATGTCGACGATGTTGTTGATCGGCCGCACGCCGCACGCCCTGAGGCGCCGCTGCAGCCAGCTCGGGCTCGGGCCCACCTTGGCGCCCTTGATCACGGCGCCGATGTAACGGCTGCACAGGCTGGGATCCTCGATCGTCACCTTCACCAGGTCGCGGCCCGCCGGGCTCGCGGTGCCGGTGAAGGAGGGCATGAAGTCGCGCTTCACCGGTCGGTCGAGGCCTGCCGCGAGCTCGCGTGCGATGCCCAGGTGGCCCATCTCGTCGGGGCGGTTGGAGGTGATCTCCGCCTCCATGATGGCCTGGCTCGGGATGACCGTCGTCAGGGGATCGCCAGGGGTGCCGCTATCCAGGATGAGGATCCCGGAGTGATCGTCGCCGAGCAGCAGCTCGGCTGCCGAGCACAGCATCCCACTTGCCTGGTAGCCGGCGATGTTCATGTCCTTCACGACCTTCCCGTTCGGCACCGTCGTGCCCGGCAGCGCAACCGGCACGAGCGAGCCGGGGACGGCGTTGGGTGCGCCCGCGATGATCTGCTGAGTGCGGCCGCCGAGCTCGACCTGGTGGACCCAGAGGTCGTTTCGCGACTTGGGATGCTTGTTCTGTTCGAGCACCTTGCCGATGACGATCTGCGACAGGTCGACCATCACCAGCGACTCGACCTCGACGCCGAGCCGCGTCAGCACGTCGGCGGCATCCTTCGGCGTGACGCCGTCGAGATCGAGGAAGTCGCCGAGCCATTCGTAGGAGATGCGCATCAGAACTGCTCGAGGAAGCGCAGGTCGGACTCGTAGAAGAGGCGGATGTCGTCCACGTCGTGCTTGAGCATCGCCATGCGCTCGATGCCGAAGCCCCAGGCGTAGCCGTTCCACAGCGACGGGTCGACCCCGCCGTTGCGCAGCACGTTGGGATGGACCATGCCGCACCCGCCGACCTCGAGCCAGCCTTTGTGCCGGCAGCTCTTGCAGCCGACGCCGCCGCAGATCCCGCAGCTCACGTCGAACTCGAAGCTGGGCTCGGTGAATGGGAAGTAGCTCGGTCGCACTCGCACCTTCCGCTCGCGCCCGTAAAGGGACTGGATCATGTAAAGGAGCGTGCCCTTCATATCGCCGACGGTCAGGCCCTTGTCGACGGCGAGTCCCTCGACCTGGCTGAAATAAGGAAGGCGCGTGGCCTCGGGCGCGTCTCGGCGGTAGCAGCGACCCGGAGTGATGATGTAGATCGGCGGCTCCTTGATCCGCTGCATGGCGCGGATCTGCACCGGCGACGTGTGGGCGCGAAGCAGCAGCTCCGGGCTGAAGTAAAAGGAGTCCCAGTTCTCGCGCGCGGGATGACCCTGCGAGATGTTGAGCGCCTCGAAGTTGTACCACTCGGTCTCCACCTCGGGTCCGAGCTCGACCTGGTAGCCGAGGGACTCGAGGACCGTTTCGATCTGGCGGCGGACCTGGGTCAGGACGTGGATGTGGCCGCGGTTGGCCGGTGGGCCCGGGAACGTGATGTCGATCGCCTCGGTCTCCGCGAGGTCGGCGAGACGCGCGGTCTCGAGCTCCGCCCGGCGTGCGGCAAGGGCCGCCTCGATTGCTCGCTTGGCCTCGTTGGCGTCTTTGCCCAGGGTTGCCTTCTCAGCGGGGGGCAGCTGGCCGATGTTGGCCAGCACCCTGCTGAGGCGTCCACTCTTGCGCCCCAGGTACTCCTGCTCGATTCGGGCGAGCTCGTCGTTGCTTTGCGCCCGACCGATCGCGGCGGCCGCCTCCGCCGTCAGCGTCGTGGCCTCGCTCACGATGCCTGCTTCCTGCGCCTGATCTCGAAGAGGATCAGGGCCGCGGCCGCCGCCACGTTGAGCGACTCAACTCCTTCCGTCAGCGGCACCGTGACGAGCTTCAGGTCTTTGCGAGAGAGGCCGTGGGCCTCGCTGCCGAGGACGATCATGCCCGCAGACTCTATCGGCGCCTCGGTCAGCGGTGCACCGCCGCTTGGGGCCGCGCCGTAGCCGTCCAGCTCCTCGAGGTCTTTCCAGTGCGCGCGCGCGACCTTGAGCCGGAACACATTGCCGGCCGAGGCGCGGACTGCTTTGGGGCCGTATGGATCCGCGCTGCCCGGCAACACCGCCAGGGCCGGCGCACCCGCCGCGGCCGCGGTGCGGCAGATCGCGCCCACGTTGCCTGGATCCTGGACTCCGTCGAGCACGACCAGCGGCCATCGCGCCCGGCGCGCGGCCGCGATCGCGTCAGGAGCGGTCGTCTCCTCGACACGCGCGATCGCGATCACGCCCTGCGGCGTCACCGTCTGGGTGGCAGCCCGGAAAGCGCCGGCGCTCAGCGTCACGCGGGACGAGGAATGGAACGGGAGCTTGTCGCCTTCGCGCACCGCGAGCAGCTCGAAGTCGAGCCCCGCTGCCTTCGCCTCGGCGAGCACGCGCGGGCCTTCCAGGAGGACGAGGCCTGGTTCGCGCCGGTGGGCGAGGCGTCGCAGGCGGCGGACGACCTCGTTGTCCGGGCTGCTGATCAGCTGGTCAGAGCTCGGGCGCGGCACGGCGTCGAGAGATTCGGCGGATAGGCCGCCGAGGCCAAGGAGCCGACGAGCACGCGAGGGAGCGCATCGCGTAGATGCGTGACCGAGCGCGCGCAGGAGGCGACACCGGCATTCGGCGAGCATAGACGCCGAAGATCCGACGACGGCGCCGCGCCCGAGCTCTACAGGGCTTTCTTTGCAACCTCCACCAGCCGGGCAAAGGAACCGCTGTCGCGCACGGCCAGGTCAGCCAGCATCTTGCGGTCGATCTCCACTCCGGCCTGGCGAAGGCCGTGCATCAGCTTGTTGTACGGCAACCCCGATTGCCGCGAGGCGGCGTTGATGCGCGCGATCCAGAGCTGCCGCATCTCTCGCTTGCGGCGCCGGCGGTCCCGGTACGCGTAGGCCAGCGCGTGCAGCACCGCTTCGTTCGCGGGGCGGAACAGCAGCTTCTTGGACAGCCGGAACCCCTTGGCCCGCTCCAGGATCGCCTTGTGCCGGCGGTGGGCGGGTACGCCGCGCTTGACCCTGGCCACGGCCTAGACCCCCAGCGCCCGGCGCACCGTCTTGCGGTCGGCCTTGGAAACCGGCTGTTCCGTGTGGTCCTTGCGCTTGTGCTTCTTGGACTTCTGGTGGAGCCGGTGACTGGTCCAGGAGTTGCGGCGCACCAGCTTCCCGTTGCGGGTCACCCGCACGCGCTTGGCAAGGCCTTTCATGGTCTTCTGCTTAGGCACTGGCTTGCTCCTTCGGCGCACTCTGGCGGCTAGGCGCCAGGATCATGAACAGGTTCTTGCCCTCGAGCAGCGGCTGCCGCTCGACGACCGCGAACTGACGCGCGTCGTCGGCCACCCGGTCGAGCAGCTTGCGGCCGATGTCCTGGTGGACCATCTCGCGGCCCCTGAACATGATCGTCACCTTGACCTTCTCTCCTGCCTCGAGGAACTGTCGCAAACCCTTGAATTTGGTCTGGAAGTCATGCTCGGCCACCTTTGGCCGAAGCTTCATCTCCTTGAGCTTGATGACGTTCTGCTTTCGCCGCTGGTCCTTCTCGCGCTTGACGGTCTCGAACTTGTAGCGTCCGTAGTCCATCAGGCGGCAGACCGGCGGGTTCGCTTGCGGCGCCACCTCGACGAGGTCAAGTCCCTTCTCGTTTGCAATGCGGAGCGCGGCGTCCAGGGAAAGCACGCCCAACTGGTTGTTCTGGTCGTCGATCAGTCGCACTTCGGAGCTGCGGATCTGATCGTTGATCCTCAGCTCTTTAAACGGTATGGGACGCTACCTCGGCCAAATTCAGTGCTGCTCTATTCCTCCATGCAAATAAAACAAAACGGACAGCACGCCGCCGTCCGCTGACGAACCCTTTTGAGCTTGGGCCCGGAGGGTGAGGGCGGCGCCCTGCTTTACAGAGCGTGGATGGTACCGGAAACCGAACTTGCGCGCAAAATGTCGTGGTTTCGCCGATGAGCTCCCAGCCGCCCAACCAGCCCGGACAGCTCTCCCCCGACGGCGCGTGGCGTTGGGACGGCCGGCAGTGGGTGCCGGTCGCACCACAGGGCGCGGTCCGACCACCGCCACCGCGGCGCACGTGGATCTGGTGGGTGGCCGGCGGGTGCGCGCTGCTCCTGATCCTGGCCGTCATCGGCGGCGCGGTGGGCGCTGTCGGGCTTGCCAAGCGCTTCCAGCAGGGCGGCTTCGCGTGCCTGCCCTCCGACTTCCCCTCCTACCCAGGCGCCACGGTGACGCGCGAGAACACCTACGTCGGCACCGGCGTCGCGCCTGGCGACACAAAAGAGTGCCAGGAGACCCTGGAGTCGAACGACGAGGTGACCACGGTCACCGACTTCTATGCCACCCGCCTCGACACAGGCGACTGGAGGATCATCTCCAACGACTCCAGGAATGGGGTGATCACCTTCCAGCGACGCTCCAGGGTGCAAACCGTCGGGAGAGTCGGGCTGCTCGGCCGCGGCCAGCACACCGTGATTGAGGTGACGCTCGACTCTTAGCGGCGGCGCTCCGCGATCTCGGTCGCAACCATGCTCATGAAGGTGTCAAGCGGGGTGGCTGCTTCGCGATTCGAGCGGTCGCGCACGTTGACCTGCTCGGCCTCGGTTTCGCGCTGGCCGACGATCGCCATGTAAGGCACCTTGCGGTTATGGGCATCACGAATCTTCCGCTGCATCTTTTCGGGCCGATCGTCGACTTCGACACGTATCCGTGAAGCTCGCAGCCGCGCCGCCACCGTGGCGGCATATTCGTGCTGTGCGTCGGTGATAGGAATCACCACGACCTGGGTCGGGTGCAGCCAGGTCGGGAACGCGCCCGCATAGCGCTCGATCAGGTAGCTGAACAGCCGCTCCATCGCGCCGGCCGCTCCGCGGTGAACCATGACCGGTCGCTTTCGTGATCCGTCCTCGGCGACGTACTCGAGGTCGAATCGCTGCGGGAGCTGAAAGTCCACCTGGACCGTCGAGTTGGTGAACTCGCGCCGGTGCGCGTCGAAGACCTGGAAGTCGATTTTCGGACCGTAGAAGGCTGCGTCGCCCTCCCCGACGTGGAATGTCTGCCCCATGGACTCCAGGGCTTCGGCGAGCGCGGCCTGGGCCTCCTGCCACTGATCCTCGCTGCCGAGCCACTTCTCCTTGACGTTGTCGCGCGTCGAGAGCTGGTAGCGAAACTCGTCGATCCCGAGCACCTTCGAGAAGTAGAGGGCGAGGTCGATCGCACCCTTGACCTCGTCCATCAGCTGCTCGGGGGTGCAGAAGATATGCGCGTCGTTGAGCGCGAAGGCGCGCACGCGGTTCATGCCGGCGAGGGTGCCCGAGCGCTCGTAGCGCCAGTTGTTGCCGATCTCCGCGATGCGCAGCGGCAGCTCGCGATAGCTGCGGAGCTCAGTCTGGTAGACGACGATGTGGTGCGGGCAGTTGACCGGTCGCAGCTCGAGCTCTTCGCCATCCTCGAACTTCATCGGCGGGTACATGTACTCGGCGTAGAGCTGCGCGTGGCCACTCTGACGGAAGATGTCGAGACGCGCCACGTCCGGCGTGCGCACGTGCTGGTAGCCGCGCGCGATCTCCTCGTCGACGATGAACCGCTCCAGCTCGCGGCGGATGGTTGCGCCGTCGGGCAGCCACAGGGGAAGGCCAGGTCCGACCCTGTCGTCGACCGCGAAGAGCTTCAGGTCCTTGCCAAGCTTTTTGTGGTCGCGCTTCTCTGCTTCCTCGAGGAACTTGAGGTAGTCCTCCAGCTCCTTCGGTGTCTGCCAGGCCGTGCCGTAGATGCGGGTGAGCTGCGGTCGCTTCTCGTCGCCGCGCCAGTAGGCGCCTGCGACGCGCAACAGCTTGAAAGCCTTGAGGTCTTTGGTCGAGCTGACGTGCGGCCCTCGGCAGAGGTCGAGGAAGTCGCCCGTCCGATAGACGCTGACGCCGTCGCCCTCGACCTTGTCGGCAATCAGTTCCAGCTTGTAGTCCTGGCCGCGCTTGCGGAACTCCTCGATCGCCTGCTCTCGCGGCAGGGTCTCGTGTACGAACGGGATGTCCGAATGCGCAAGCTTGCGCATCCTCGACTCGATGGCCGGGAGCTCGGACTCGGAGATCGGCTTGCCGAAGTCGAAGTCGTAGTAGAAACCGGGTGGATTCTCGATCGGGGGGCCGATCGCGTATTTGACTTCGGGGTAAAGCTCGGTGACCGCGGCGGCGAGCAGGTGCGCCGTTGAATGTCTCAGCTTCTGGATGGGATCATCCGCCGGCTCGTGATCGCCGTATTCCGCCATGGGGTCGTCCAGTATATGAACCGCATTGGTTCGACTCTCAGGCCCCTCCGGCCCTGCGGGCCGCCTCCCCATGAATGGGGAGGAGTTCTAGTGGACTGGGCCCAGACCGTCGACCTGCTCGCATCTCCGACCGCCGGGCTCGCGATTCTCATCGAGAGCGCGGGCGTTCCCTTCCCGGGTGACGTCTTGCTGCTCGCGGCCGCGGCGTGGGCCACAGCGCGCCACCAGCCGCTTGCGGCGGTCATCGTCTTGGGCTTCCTCGGGGCGACGGCCGGCTCAGACGCCGGCTACGCACTCGGCCGTCGCGGTGGCCGCCCCTTCGTGGAGCGCTTCGGCGTCACCTTTCACATCCGGCCCGAGCGAC
>WNGB01011245.1_pt1 | contig 14742 bp, 14 predicted proteins | sample 5400681 | NCBI WGS metagenome assembly WNGB01 (sample SAMN13153367, study PRJNA577476) | soil metagenome | isolation source: 115 cm soil or saprolite under grassland replicate 2 | place: USA:California | collected 2016-06-15
ATGCGCGAGCGCACCATCACGATCAGCGGCGCGTCGAAGACGTTCAGCGTCACCGGCTGGCGCATCGGTACGATCGTGGCGCCGGCGGACGCGAGCGACGCGATCCGCAAGGTGCACGACTTCCTCACCGTCGGCGCGCCGGCGCCACTCCAGGAGGCGGTCGCCGTGGCCCTCGAGACGCTGGGCGACGACTACTACGAGACGCTGGCGCGCGAGTACCGCGTCCGGCGCGACCTGCTGCACCGCGCGCTCACCGACGCCGGGTTCCGCTGCACGCCCCCTCAGGGGGCTTACTACATCCTCGCCGATTTCTCCGCCATCTCCGATCTCCCGGACGACCAGTTCGCCTACTGGCTCACCCGGGAGATCGGCGTGGCGCCGGTCCCGGGCTCGAGCTTCTACAGCCGCCCGGAGCTGGGGCGGCGGCTGGTGCGGTTCGCCTTCTGCAAGACGGAGGAGATGCTGCGCGAGGCGGCCGGCCGGTTGGCGCGGGTCAGGCACCCGGCGCGGGCGTGACCTCACCCACCTCCGGGGGGTTGAGGTTCAGGCCCAGCCCCGCGAGGGCGAAGAGCCAGCGCCCCAGCGGGCCGCGCCAAAAGCGGAGCCGCCGTTCGGCCTTGGGGTCCGTGCGGTGCTCCGTGCGCGCACGGGCCACGAGGGCCGCGAGCAGCGCCGTCGCCGCGGCGGTCCCCAGTACGGGCGGCAAGACCGCCAGCCCCGCCAGCGTCGGGTCCCGCTGGAGCATGCCCACGATCGCGACCGCCGCCGCCAGAGACGCGTAGCACACGCCTCGCAGCACGCGCTCGAGCTGTGACGGCCCCTCGCCGTACAGAAACGCCAGCTCTTCGCGCCGTCGCTCGAGATGCTCGGACAACGCGTCGGTCAGATCCGCCCGCGCGTATCCCGCAGCGAGGAGCCGTCGCACGCGGGCCAGCATCACGGCGGCGGGCAACCCGAGGATCAGCACCCCGGCCGCGACATCCCCGCCCTGCGTCCAGCGGTCGGGCGCGGCGGCGGCGTGGAGCGCGAGGAGCGGGAGGGCGAGGCTCGCGAGCGCTCCGTAAAGAACGGCTGACGCCGACAGGTGCTGGCCCTCGGTCAGGAACGCCCGGACCGGGACGGCCGGGGTGACCCGCTCCCGCAGGGCGACCGCGATGGCGTCGGCGAGGGCGGCCGCGCTCGGGAACCGGTCCGCGGCGTCCTTGGCGAGGCAGCGGTCGATGACTTCGGCGAGGCGGTGGGACACGTCGGGTGCGACGGACGCGAGCGGCGGCGCGGGATCGGTGACGTGGCGCGCCAGCACAGTCATCGCATCGGGCCCGTCGAAGGGGAGGTGACCCGAGAGCACGTAGAAGCCGACCACGCCGAGCGAGTAGATGTCGCTGCGGGCGTCCACGGGACCGCCGGCCGCCTGCTCGGGGCTCATGAACTCGGCCGTGCCGAGCAACCGCGGCCCCGACACGCCGCCGCCCAAGCCCACGCGCGCGATGCCGAAATCCGAAACGAGCGCCCGGCCCGTGGCGGTGTCGAGGAGGATGTTGTCGGGCTTCACGTCGCGGTGCACGATGCCGTGCGCGTGCGCGTGGCCGAGCGCCAGCGCGACCTCTCGGAGCACGCGACCGGCCTCCTTGCCGCCGAGCGGTCCCACGCCGCGCACGCGCTGCCCCAGCGTCTCGCCCCGCACGTACGCCATCGCGAAGAACACGAGGGCGCCGACCTCGTCCACGGCGAAGATGGGCACGATGTTGGGATGCGAGAGCCGGGCCGCCGTGCGGGCCTCGCGCAGGAACCGCTCGCGCGCGGCGGGCTGCACCGCCTTTTCGGGCGGCAGCAGCTTGATCGCCACGCGCCGATCCAGCCGCAGCTCGCGGGCCAGGTAGACGAGGCCCATGCCGCCGCGCCCCAGGGGGCGCTCGAGCACGTAGCGGCCCGCGAGAGCCTGCTGCATGGTCTGGAGGAAGGATTCCGGCGCGGTCACCGCGCCTCAGTACCCCGGGGGCGCGTCCCGAGGTCCCTCTACCGCGCTCCACCATCCGGGTTCAGATTCAGCGCCCATGCCCGACCACCAACCCTACATCCCGGCGACGCACTACACCGCCGAGCTCACGCCGCGGTCGCTGGTGCTGGGCTCGATCCTCGGCCTGATCTTCGGCGCGTCCAACGTGTACCTCGCGCTCAAGATCGGCCTCACCGTGAGCGCCTCGATCCCCATCGCCGTCCTCTCCATCACGATCTTCCGCGCGCTCGGCCGCGCCACGATCCTCGAGAACAACATCGTCCAGACGACGGGATCGGCCGCCGATTCGGTGTCGGCGGGGGTGGTGTTCACGATCCCCGCGATCCTCCTGATGGGGTACGACCTGGACATCTCCCGCGTGGCCGTGCTCGCGATCGCGGGGGGGCTGCTCGGCATCCTCATGATGATCCCGTTGCGCCGCGCGTTGATCGTGAAGGAGCACGGCAACCTCCCCTACCCCGAGGGCACGGCTTGCGCCGAGGTGCTGATCGCCGGGGAGCGGGGCGGCGTCCACGCCAAGACGGTGTTCCAGGCGTTCGGGCTCGCCTTCGTCTACAAGTTCCTGATGTCCGCGCTGAAGCTATGGCCCGAGTATCCCGGCGCGGTGCTGCGCTGGTTCAAGAACGCCGACGTGCGGGCGGAGGTCGGCCCCGAGCTGATGGGCGTCGGCTACATCATCGGGCCGCGCATCTCGGGCTACCTGTTCGCGGGCGGCTGCCTCGCCTACCTCGTGCTGATGCCCACGATCAAGCTGTTCGGCGAAACCATGCTCACGCCGATGTACCCGGCTACGGCGCTCATCAAGGACATGTCGGCGAGCGAGATCCGGGCGGCGTACGTGTTCTACATCGGCGCGGGAGCGGTGGCGACCGGGGGGATCATCGCGCTGGGGCGCGCGCTCCCCACGATCCTCGGCGCCTTCCTGGCAGGCTTCGCGAGCCTCAAGGCGAGCCGGGTCGGCCAGGCGGTGGCGGAGAAGCTCCGCACCGAGGACGACCTGCCGATCACCGTGACCGTCGTCGGCTCGCTCGTCCTCGCGTTCGGCCTCGTGCTCCTGCCCCAGCTCAAGGTCAACCTGCTCGGCGCGCTGCTGATCGTCGGTTTCGGGTTCTTCTTCACGACCGTCTCCTCGCGGATCTGCGGCCAGATCGGCAGCTCGGCCAACCCGATCTCCGGCATGACCATCGCCGCGCTGATCGGCACCTGCGTCGTGTTCCTGCTGCTGGGCTGGACCGGGATCGACCACCGGGTGCAGGCGATCTCGATCGCCGCGGTGATCGCCGTCGCCGCGGCGAACGGCGGGAACACGTCGCAGGACTTGAAGACCGGGTTCCTCATCGGCGCGACGCCGCGCCGCCAGCAGATCGCGATTCTCGTCGGCTCCCTCGCCTCGGCCCTCGCCGTCGGCTGGACGCTCACCTTCCTCAACAAGTCCTACACGTTCCAGGTCCCCGAGGCGCACCCCGGCTTCACCGCTCCCGCCGCCAGCTGCTGCGCCCTCACCCGCGACGTCGCGCTGCTCGACCAGCGCGTCTCGGGCTTCCGCATCGCCGGCGGCGACTCGATCGACCACCATACCTATCGGGTGCTGCGCGTGTACGTCGAAACGGACGGCGTGCCGCCGGGCAAATACCTCGTGGACTCCACGAGCCGCAAGATCCGCTACGTCGTGGACCCCGGGATCGGGGGGCGCATCCGGCAGTTCGGCGGCCACCAGCTGCCGCGCCTCGATTCGCCCAAGGCCACCCTCATGGCGCTGATCACCGACGGCATCCTGACGCGGCGCCTCCAGTGGACGTTCGTGCTCATCGGCGTGTTCATCTCGATCGCCATCGAGCTCATGGGCGTGCAGTCGCTGCCCGTGGCGGTGGGCGTCTATCTCCCCATGTCGACGTCCGCCGGCATGTTCGCCGGAGGCATCGTGCGGTGGCTGGTCGAGCGCCGGGTCAAGTCCGAGGAACGCTCGCTCGCCGAAATCGAGTCGGGGCCGGGCGTGCTGTTCGCGAGCGGCCTGATCGCGGGCGGCGCCATCGCGGGGATCCTGATCGCCGGCATCGCCGGCGCGAAGGGCAGCGCCGATTGGCTGGCCGAGACGGCGGCGCTCTATCACAAGCTCGGCGGGCTCGCCGCGTCGAGTCTCACCGCGCTCGTGCTGTTCGGGCTGCTCGGCGCACTGCTGTACTGGATCGGGCTGCGCCGGCAATAGCGGTGTAGGGGCGCAGCATGCTGCGCCCCTACATTATTCGTCATGCCCGGTCCCCATATCTGACCATGCGCGTCGTCTCCCTCCTGCCCGCCGCCACCGAGATCGTAGCCGCCCTGGGCGCCGGCAGCATGCTGGTCGGCGTGTCGCACGAGTGCGACTACCCGCCCGAGGTGCGCGCCCTGCCGCGGGTCACCCGCTCCGGGATCGACCCCGCCCTCGCCTCGGCCGAGATCGATCGGGCCGTGGCCGAAGCGAAACGCGCGGGGGTGGCGCCGATCGAAGTCGACGTCCCGCTCGTCGCCCGGCTCCGGCCCGACGTGATCATCGGCCAATCGGTGTGCGACGTCTGCGCGGTGGGCCCGGGCGAGCTCGAGCGCGTGGTCGCCTCGCTGATGCCCACGCCCTGGGTGGTCACGCTGCACGCCCACACGCTCGACGGCGTGCTCGACGACGTCCGGAAGGTGGGCGACGCGGTGCAGCTGGCCGACGAAGCGACCGAGCTGGTGGCGGGGCTGCGGTATCGCCTGCGGCGCGTCCGAGACCGAGCACACGGGCCGGCAGATGTAGGGGCGCAGCATGCTGCGCCCCTACCCAAGCCCCGCGTCCTGGTCCTCGAATGGTTGGACCCGCCCTACGTCGCGGGCCACTGGGTCCCCGAGCTGGTGGCGCTCGCGGGCGGCCACGCCGTCGCCGGAGCGCCGGGCGAGCCCTCGCACACGCGCGCCTGGCGGGACCTCGCGGCCCTGGCCCCCGATCTGGTGGTGATCGCCCTGTGCGGGTTCGACGTGCCACGCGCGCGAACGGAGCTCGCGGCGGTGACGGACGGCGACGCCCGCGCCCTGTTCGACCGGCGCGTCGAGTTCCTCGACGGGAGCGCCTATACTTCACGCCCGGGACCGCGCCTCGTGGACGCGGCCGAGATTTTCGCCCGGTTGATCACCCGTTGACGGTCGGGTGACGCTATGATGATCGGCTTGCTGCTTCTTTCGTGGAACGTGGCGTCGTGTAACGTGCCAACTGGGCTGCTGCAGCAGCCACAGGACACGCTGCGGTTGTACGCGGTGGGGGACGTCAACCTGGGGCGGCGGATGGCGAAGGAGCGGCTGCTCGCGGGCGACACGCTGTACCCGTTCCGCGCGCTGCTCGACACGCTGCGCGGCGCCGACATCACCTTCGGCAACCTGGAGAGCCCGATCGCGCCCGACAGCAACCGGGTGGCGGAGACGCCGCTGGTGTTCACGGCCCCCTCCGCCGCGGCGGCGGCGTTGGCGCGCGCCGGGTTCGACATCGTGAGCACGGCGAACAATCATGCGTGGGACGGCGGTCCGGCCGCGGTCGAGGAGACGATGCGGCAGCTCACGCGCTGGGGCGTGCTGTTCGTCGGCTCCGCCTTCGGGCGCGACATGGCGGAGCAGCCGGTGATCGTACAGCGGCGCGGCTGGCGGGTCGCGTTCTTCGCCGTGACGCGCGCCTGGAACCCCGCGCCCTATGCGTTCTACCAGCACGCCGGCGCGAAGTGGATCGCCTGGGGCGATGCGTCCCGGCTCTATCCCGCCATCCGCGCGCTCAAGGCGAGCGGCCGGGTGGACCTGATCGTGGTGAGCGTGCACGGCGGCCAGGAGTACGTGGAGGCGCCGCCCCAGTATCACCGGGACCTGCTGTACGGCCTGGTGGACGCGGGTGCCGACGTGATCCTGGCGCACCATCCCCACGTGCTGCAGCCGGTCGTGTGGTACAAGGGTAAGCCGATCGTGCAGTCGCTCGGCAACTTCGTGTTCCTGCAGGACGACCCGTGGACCCGGCTCTCCGCGATCCTGCGGGTCATGGTGGCCCCGGACAAGACGATACGCCTCTCCGCCGTTCCCGTGCGCGTCAGCCACCAGCCGACGCTCGCGACCGGCGCCGCCGCCGACAGCGTCCGGCAGCGGCTCGGCGTTCCCCTCTCAGCGGGCAGCAAGCCATGACGAAAGACACGTTGGATTTCCTGAAGCGGCTCCTCGACACCCCCGGCCCTTCGGGCTTCGAAACGGCGCCGGCGCGGGTGTGGCGCGAGGAGGTGAAGGCCTTCGCCGACCAGGTGACGGCCGACGTGCACGGCAACTCGATCGCCGCCGTGAATCCGAAGGGGGCGCCGCGCCTCATGCTCGCCGGCCACATCGACGAGATCGGCCTCCAGATCACCCACGTGGACGACGACGGGTACCTCTATTTCGCCGGGATCGGCGGGTGGGACTCGCAGGTCCTGGTCGGCCAGCGGGTGGTGATCGCCGGGCCGAAGGGGCCGGTGCGCGGCGTGATCGGCAAGCAGGCCATCCATCTGATGAAGCGCGAGGACGTGGACAAGGTCTCGAAGATCATCGACCTGTGGATCGACATCGGTGCCGCGGGCAAGGCCGAAGCGCTCGAGCGCGTGCGCCTCGGCGATCCCGCGGTGCTCGACGCCGACGTGCAGGAGCTGCCGAACGGGCGCATCGTGTCGCGCAGCATCGACAACCGCATCGGCGCCTACGTGGTGGCGGAAGCGGTCCGGCTGCTGGCGCAGGACCGGCCCAAGCACGCGAGCGTCTTCGCGGTCGCGACCACGCGCGAGGAGATCGCTTGGACGGGCGGCGGGGCGCGCACCAGCGCCGTGGGACTCGACCCGCAGGTCGCGCTCGTGGTGGACGTCACCCACGCCACCGACTACCCGGGCGCGGAGAAGAAGCGCGCCGGCGAACACAAGCTCGGGGCCGGTCCCGTGCTGGCGCGGGGTTCGGCGGTGAGCCCGGTCGTGTTCGAGCTGCTCGTGGAGTGCGCCGAGCGGGAGCAGATTCCCTACAGCATTCAGGCGGCGCCGCACGACACCGGGACCGACGCGGACGCGATCTACAACGCGCTGCGCGGCATCCCGACCGGCCTGGTGAGCGTTCCCAACCGGTACATGCACAGCCCGAACGAGATGGTGGCGCGGGAAGATCTCGAGCGGGCGGCACGGCTGCTCGCCGCGTTCGCGCGGCGGCTCGACCCGAAGGTCAACTTCATTCCGAACTGAGGGAGGAGCTCACATGAAGCTGAACAACCCGGGGCTCGGTCTCTTCATCCTGCGCGTCGCGGTCGGTTTCATCTTCCTCATGCACGGCCTGGGTAAGCTCGTCGGGGCTCCGTTCCCGGGGCCGGGCATGGCGGGGTGGACGGGGATGCTGCGCGACATGCTGCACTTTCCCCTGCCCGTGCTGATGGCGTGGATCGGCATGCTCATCGAGACGCTGGGCGGCCTGGCGCTGATCGTCGGCGTCGCCGTCTCGCCCGTCGGCTTGCTCCTCGCCTTCTACATGGTGATCGCGACGGTCGCGGGAGGACACCTCGCGGCGGGGTTCGACGTGTTCCACTTCGGCGATCCGATGAAGCGGGGCTACGAGTACAACCTCGTCCTGATCGGGGCGGTGCTGTGCGTGGCGTTCGCGGGCCCGGGCAACTGGGCGGTGAAAAGGCCGCAGCCGCAGGTGTAGCAGCGGCGGCCGCTCAGCGCGGCTTTCGCTTCAGATCGTGCAGCGCCGCCCGCGCGGCGTCCCGCACCTGGCGGTCCCCGTCGTCGGCGAGTCCTTCGAGGGTCCCGACGGCGGGGGCCGTGGCGGCGAGCCGCAACGCCTCGATCGCCGCCAGCCGCAGCCCGGACGGCTTGCGCCCGAAGAAGCGCCCCGCGGGCTGTGCGAACTTGATGAGCGCCAGCACCGCGTCCGGGCTGCCGATCCGGCCGAGCGCGAGGATCAGCTCCCGCTCGACGGTCTCGTCCTCCTCCTGCTCCATCGCCACGACCAGCGGCATCGCGAGCGCGGACGACTTCCGCCCGCCGATCCCGAGCGCCACCTGGATGCGGACCTCGGCGGACTTGTCGCGCAGCGCGCGGCGCAGCGGCTCCGCCACGCTGCGCGTCCCGATCTTGGCGAGCGCCAGCGCCACGGCCTTGCGCACCCGCTCGTCCTTGTGGTCGAGCTTGCGCGCCAGCGCGGGGACCGCGTCCTCGACGCCGATCTCGCCGATCAGCTCCGCGGCGTTTCGCACCACGAACCATTCCGGGTGGTCGAGCAAATGCACCAGCTGCCCGGTGCCTTCCCTCATGTTCTTCAGCGCGTCGAACACCGTGCGGCGCTCGTTCACCGTCGGCGCGGCGACGAGCAAGTCGAGCAACACCTCCACGGCGTCGCCGCCGGCGCGCTGCAGCGCCGCCACCGCGTCGGCCCGGTGCTTGGGCGCGCCGACGAGGCGCGCCAGCCCGTCGAGCAGGGGCTTCGTGTAGATCCGCTTCAACGCGATCCCGTACTGCCGCCGCACGCCGCTCGTCTCGGGCAAGTGCTGCTCCGCGCGCGCGATCGCCAGGATGATCGCCAACCCCTGCTCCAGCCGGTTCTGCCGCAGCGCCGTCTCGACGTGCCCCGTGAGGACGGCGAGCAGATCACCCACACTCGGCGTCTCGGGCCGCCGTTCCAGCTCCGCCAGCGCTCCCGCGACGTCTTGCGGCAAGGGCGGGGGCGCCCGCTCGGCTGCCGGCGCGGGGGCCAGGGGTGACGGCGCTGACGGGGGTTGCGGCGCCGAGAGCGACAGCTCCTCCGTCTCACGGGTGGGGGGCGGCGGCGGCATGGCCTGTCCCGGGAGCGCGGTCGCAGGGGGGGGCGGCGGTGGATCGTGCGTGACGAGCGGCACACCCTTGATCGGCACCGACGGGATGTCGCGCCACGACTCCCCGCGCAGGATGCCGTCGGTGCCGAGCGAGCGCGCCGGGCGGTCGCCCGGGGCGCCGGGCGAGGGCGTCATCGGGTCGCGCGCCCGCAGGTCCTCGGGCGGGGCGGTCGCCGCGGCGGGCGGCGGCTCCGCGGACGCCAGGGTCACGCGAATCCGGCCGGCGCCCGCCGCACGCAGCCGGCTCGGGACGTCCGCCCCCGGCTGGTCGGCCAGCGCCTGGAGCAGCTCGAACAGCTCGGGCGCGGGGGGATTCTGGGGGACGGCGATCTCGCTGATCCCATGGAGGTCGAGGCGCTCGATCAACCCCGCGAGCCCCGGGCCCTCGCACGGCACGCCGTTCAGCTCGAGCCGGCCGGCGTGCAGGCGCAGGGTGACGGCCGCGTCCTGCAGCAGGCCGAGCACCGCGCGGAACTGCGCCTTCTGGCCCTCTTTCGCGCCGGGATCGCGGAACAGGTCCACACAGCGCGCGAGCCGCGCGGCGAAGGTCTCGAACGTCGGCATGGGGCCGGTCAATCTAGGCGGAGCGCCGGGCCGCGGCAACGCTGGCGAGCGCCCGCGCGGCGTCCGCCTCACGCACCGGGCGGCCCGGCAACCCGAGCGCGAGCGACAGCGCGGCGACCGCGGGCGGCGCGAGCCCGAGCGCTTCGAGCCGTTCGGCCGCCGTCAGGAGGTCCGCGAGGGGCTCGTCGCACGCGAGCCGCCCGCGGTCGAGCACGAGCGCCCGCTCGAGCGTTTCGGCGGCGAAGCCGAGGTCGTGGGTCACCACGAGCAGCGCCGTGCCGCCCACCGCACGCTCGAGCAGGGCGCGCGTGACCCGCGCCCGCAGCGCGCGGTCGAGCCCGGCCGTCGGCTCGTCGAGCACGAGCAGCTCCGGCTCGAGCGCGAGCGCTCCGGCGAGCGCGGCGAGCTTCCGGAACGCGGGTGGGAGGTCGTAGGGATGGTGCGCGGCGTGCGCCGCGAGGTCGAGCGCCGCGAGCGCGCGTGCCACCCGCTCTTCGACTTCGCGCTCGGCGAGGCCGAGCGCGCGCGGCCCGAAGCTCACGTCGTCGCGCACCGTGCGGGCGAAGAGCTGCTGGTCCGCGTGCTGGAACACCGAGCCCACCCGCCGGGCGAGCTCTTCCGGCGCGCGCCGGCGCGTGTCCCAATCGCCCACCCACAGCCTGCCCTCCGCCGGCCGCAGCAGGCCCGTCACGAGCCGCACGAGCGTGGACTTCCCGGCGCCGTTGCGGCCGAGCAGCGCCGCCCGTTCCCCCGGGGCGAGCGTGAACGACACGCCGGCGAGGGCGGGCACCGCGCCGTACGCGAAGCTCACGCCGTCGAGCCGGAGCGCGTGCGGCCCCGTCACCTCCATTGCCGGGCCGCTTTGGCGACGGTCGCCGGGAAGGGGGCGGGGAGCCCTGCCGCGCGCCACAGTGCCGCCACCGTCGTGCCCAGACCCGCCGCACACGCCGCCTCACCGGCGAGGAGCGCGGCGTCGCCGCTCTGTGCCACGCGGCCGCCGTCGAGCCGGACGACGCGGTCGGCGACCTCGGGCAGCGCGTCGAGATCGTTCGTCGCGACGACCACCGCTTTCCCCTCGGCGGCCAGCCCGCGCACCAGGCGCCACAGCAGCCGAGCCCCGGCGGGATCGAGCTCGGCCGTCGGCTCGTCGAGGAGCAGCAGCCCCGGGTCCATCGCCAGGATTCCCGCGATGATCACCCGCTGCAGCTCGCCGCCAGAAAGCGTCGCGGGATCGCGCCCCGCGAGCCCGGCGATCTCGAGCCGCGCGAGCGCCCGGTCCACGTGCCGCGCGATCTCTTCCCGCGGCCAGCCCAGGTTCGCGGGCCCGAACGCCACCTCGTCCCACACCGTGAACGCCATGCCGGACACCTGGGTCCAGGGACTCGGCAGCACAATGGCGCATCGCGCTTCCCGTTTCACGTTTCCCGTGATTCTGCCGCCGATCACCCGCGGCGCGAGGCCGGCGGCGACGAGCAGCAGTGTGGAGGTTCCCGCTCCCACGTTTCCGACGAGCGCCACCACCTCCCCTTCCGCGACCTCGAGCGACACATCCGCGAGCGCGGGACTCCCCGTCGCGGGATACCAGAAGCTCACGTGCTCGAGCGCGAGCCGCGTCACGCGAGTCTCCAGGCGAGCGCGCCGAGGCACAACACCACGAGCCCCCAGCGCGCCACCCGCTCGGCCACGTGGTCCCCGGGCGGCGCGAGCGGGGTGCGGCGCGTGCCGGCCGCGAGCCCACGGGTCTCGAGCGCGAGGGCCCGCTCGTCCACCTCGTGCAGCGCCGAGAGGATGAGCGGGAGGGCGAGGGCGCGGAGCGCGCGCAGCCGGCGCCCGACGCCGCCGCGCATGGCGAGGCCACGGCAGCGCTGCGCCTCCACGATCCGCTGCGCGCGCGCCTTGAGCACCGGCACCGCGGACAGCGTCGCGGCGAACAGATACGCCGCGGTGGCGCGCCAGCCGCTCGCGACCAGCGCTTCCACCAGGCGCGGCGGGGGCAGCGCCGCCACCAGCCATACGAAGCTCGCCGCCATCGTCGTGATGCGGAGCCCGATCGCGACGGTCGTCGGCACATCGTGGAGGATGGAGAGGAACAGCCAGAAGGGTGTGGCCGTCCCGAGCGCCGGCCATAGCCCGCGGCGTAAGCCGCGGGAACTCGCGAGCCCGAGCGCGATCGCCGCGGTGGCGAGCCCGCCCCAGGGCGCGGGCAGGATCCACGCGAGCGCCGGCAGCGCCGCCGCGATCGCCAGCAGGGTGAAGGGGTGCAGCCGGGTCACGCCGAGCCACCCCCGATCGCCCGCAGCGCCCAGGGGAAGCGCGCGGCGGTGCGGCGCGGCAGCGCGTGCAGCACCGACGTCACCAGGGCGAACGTGACCGCCTTGTCGCCGAAATCCGAGACGAAGCTGCCGAAGAAGCAGGCGCCGAGCGGCGACAGGCCGAGCGCCTTGCCGAGCGCCGTGGTGAGCGCGATCCCGCCCGTGGTGGTGCAGCCGAACACGAAATAGGAGATCGGGGTGGACGTGAGCGACGCGATCACCCCGAGCCCGAGCCCCGCCGGCACCGCGGTCCGGAGGCTCCGGAACAGGCCGGCGCGCGCGGCGACCCCGGCGAACAGCGCGACGATGATCTGCACCACGACGAACGGCCAGAACGTGGGATTGCGCAGCGTGTTGACGGCGGAGGTGAGCACGCCCGTCGCGATCCCCACGCCCGGGCCGGCGAGCGCGGTGGCGAGGATCGTCCCGGTCGTGTCGAGGAACAGCGGCAGCGCGATCGCGTCGACTACGGCCGAGAGCGCGAGGCTGACGGCGGCGGCGACGGGAATGAGCGCGAGCAACCGAACGGGCACTGCTCGTCGCGCTCGCGCTCGCCGCCCCGGTCCAGGATACGCTGTCTCCCCCCGCGCGCCGCGTGCTCGCCGACGTGCGCTGGCTCGCCGCCGACGCGCGCCAGGGACGCGGCGCCGGGACGGAGGGGCTGGGCGCGGCGGCGCGCTACGTGGCCGACGGCTTCCGCCGCGCGGGACTCGCGCCCGCGGCAGGGAGTTCCTTCTTCCAGTCTTTCACCATTGCCGCCGACGCGCCGGCGGCGCTGCACTCGGGGCTCGGCGGCACGCAGATCGCGAACGTCGCGGCCGTGCTCGCCGGGAGCGATCCCGCGCACCGCGGCCAGCTGGTCGTGATCGGCGCGCACTACGATCACCTGGGGCTGGGCGGCTTCGGCGCGCTGGACGCCGACTCGGGACCCCGCGTCCACAACGGCGCGGACGACAACGCGTCGGGCACCGCCGCACTGCTCGAGATCGCGCGGCAGCTGGCGCGGCGCCGCCCCGCCCGCACCATCGTCTTCGTCGCCTTCTCGGGCGAGGAGCTTGGCGATCTGGGCTCCGCGTACTTCGTGAAGCACCCGCTCGTCGGGCCGATCGACTCCGTGTGCGCGATGGTGAACCTCGACATGGTGGGCCGGCTGCGGAACGGGCGGCTGCTGGCGCTCGGCGCCGGTACGGCGAAGGAATTCCCCGTCCTGCTCGACTCCCTCAACGCCGCCAGCGGGCACTTCGACCTGCGCGCGTCGGGGGACGGCTGGGGCCCGAGCGACCACGCGTCGTTCTTCGCCGCCAAGCGCCCGGTGCTGCACTTCTTCACCGACCTGCACGAGGACTACCACCGCGCGAGCGACGATTGGGAGAAGATCAACGCGGCCGGCCTGGCGCACGTCGCGGCGTTCGCGGGCGAGGTCGTGTGGACGCTCGCCAACCGGCCCGCGCCGCTCACGTTCGTGGACGCGCCCCCCCCGCCGCCCCAGGCGACGGCCAGCGGCCAGGGGTACGGCGCCTATCTCGGCACCATCCCCGACATGAGCGAGTCGCCGGGCGGCGTGCGGATCACAGGGGTACGCGCGGGCAGCCCCGCCGAGCGCGCCGGTCTGCAAGCGGGCGACGTCATCACCGCGATCGGGGCCAAGACCGTCGCGAACCTCTACGACATGACCGACGCGCTGCGCAGCCACCAGGCCGGAGACACCGTGACGATCGTGGCGAAACGCGGCGAGACCAACGTGCGGGTCACGGCAGTGCTCGGGAAGCGGGGCGCATGACCGCCGCGCTCGAGCCGGGCAGGATCGTGCGCGCGCTGCGCGCCGCGCACCTGCACGACGCGTCGCGCCAGGAGCTCCTGCGGCTCGCCTGCGAGCGGATCCGGACGCTCGGCGCGCCCTATACGTCCGTCTACGCTTACATGCTGCGCGGGGATGAGCTGGTGCTCGAGGCGTTCGCGGGCCGCGAGACCGAGCACACCCGCATCCCCGTCGGCAAGGGCGTGTGCGGCACCGCGGTGGCCACCGGCGAGGACCAGAACGTCCCCGACGTCGGTGCGGTGGGCAACTACCTCGCGTGCAATCTGGAAACGAAGTCGGAGCTCGTCGTGCTGATCCGCCGCGGCGCGACGATCCTCGGCCAGCTCGACATCGACTCGGACGTGCCCGCGGGGTTCAGCGACGCGCATTACCGCGCGGTGAAGGAAGTGGCCGACGCGCTGGCGGTGCTGCTATAGGGCGGCAAGGGCGGCACGGGCGAAAAAGGGCGGTAATAGGCGGTAAAAGGCGGTAACGGGCGGTAATGGGCGGTAATGGGCGGTAGCAGAGGACTCTGCCGCCCAACTTTTTTCGGCCCGCTGCGCGTGGATCTGGTTATTTCCGGCAGCTTCACGTCCGTTACATCGAACGATGCTCCCCTATGAACGATTCGCCGCGTGGAAGCTCTGCTATAAGCTCACGCTGGACGTCTATAGAGCCACGGCTCGCTTTCCCAAGAACGAGCTCTACGGGCTCGGTCACGAAGGCGAGGCGGTAGAGAGCTCGCACCTTCTACCGCCCTGTACCGCCTATTACCGCCCGTTACCGCCCTTTTTTCATTCGACCCGCGCCTCCTGGCTCCCCTCGGGCGCGCCGAGCAGCGCCAGCCGCCCGGCGTCGGCGTCGTGGTCCAGCAGCTCGGCGTAGCGCCCCCACTCGACGATCGTCTCGAACAGCGACACGGCCGGGATGAACGGGAAGTAGATCGTGAGGTCGGCGAGGACCTCCTCGTCCTCCACCGCACCCTCCTCCTTGAGCATCGCGATCAGGCGCGCGAACAGCGGCTGCTTGGACAGCCGCGCCCGCGTCGCATCCTTGCGCGCCGCGTCGTCCATCGCCATCACCTCGCGCCCCGCCTGCGTCAGCTGCACGATCTCCCCCGGCGTGATCACCCAGCCGAGCTGCTCCGCCCCGCGCACCACGGCGGACATCCGGTCGTAATCCACTCCGA
>WNGB01009603.1_pt1 | contig 14741 bp, 11 predicted proteins | sample 5400681 | NCBI WGS metagenome assembly WNGB01 (sample SAMN13153367, study PRJNA577476) | soil metagenome | isolation source: 115 cm soil or saprolite under grassland replicate 2 | place: USA:California | collected 2016-06-15
CGCTGCATCACCTGCGTCTCGCTCCAGCCGACCAGTTCGAAGTGATTGTGGAGCGGCGACATCTTGAATACCCGCTTGCCCTGGCCGGTGCGCCGCCTGGTCCACTTGAAGTAGCCGACCTGGACGATCACCGAGAGCGCCTCGCCGACGAAGACCATGCCGACGATCGGTAGGAGCAGCCATTGCTGCGATTGAAGCGCGACGACCGCCAGCACGGCGCCCAGCGAGAGCGACCCGAGATCGCCCATGAACACCTGCGCCGGGTGAGCATTGTACCAGAGGAAGGCCGCGCACGCGCCGACGAGCGTGAAGCAGAAGGCCATCAGGTTCGTAAAGTCACGGTTGAGGAAAGTGATCACCCCATACGCCGCGAACGCCAGCATCAGGTTCCAACCGGCCAGGCTGTCCAGCCCGTCGGTCAGGTTGACCGCGTGGCTGGTGCCGATGATGATCAGCGTCGCGAGCGGAATGTACCACAGCCCGATGTCCCGCTGGCCATCGAATGGAATGCGCACGGCTCCACCGTTGGCCAGCCCGAACGGCTTCGGAAGGTACAGCACCAGCGCGGCACCCAGCGCGATGATGATCGTCAGGATGAGCTTGTAGCGCGCGGTAAAGCCGTAGGACTTGGACTTCGTGCCGACAAGCGAGAGGTAGTCATCGATCCCGCCCAGTGCCGCGAAACCTACTAGCACCGACAGCGGCAATAGGATCGACCAGCGTTCGATCAGGTTGAACGCGATCGTCAGCAGCACGACCGGCAGCAGGATGATGATGCCCCCCATCGTCGGGGTACCGGTTTTAATCATATGGCTCTGTGGCCCATCGACGCGAATCTGCTTGCCGATCTTCCTCTCGCGCAGGAAGCGCACCCAGTAGCCGCCGGTGATTAGGGTCAGCACAAAGGCGGTTGCCGCGAGCAATAGGGCGCGCGACATATCCTTTACCAAAATCGCCGTCAAAACGCTTTCCACGTCTGGTTCTCCTCAAGATGACGTCTGAAACGTATTACATGATGCGTAAAACGTGCCATCGTTACGTTTTAGACAAGGTGCGTCGCACCTTTACGGTTGATGGGAAGTTTTGACGGGGATGGCACCTCCAGCTCTCCCCTTGTCTTACGTTCTACGTTTCACGTTCCGGCTGTCGTTGCAGCGCCGCCACGATCCCTTCCATGGCGACCCCGCGCGAGCCTTTGACCAGCACGTAATCTCCGGGCCGCATCAGGTCGCGCAACAGCGCGATCACTTCCTGGTTGGTCGCAGCAGTCATAATCCGGCCGCGCGGCATCCCACAGACCTCGGCCTCTTCGGCGATCCAGCGCGCGCGCGCCCCGACGACGATCAGCAGTTCCGCGACCTCGGCGACGCGTCGGCCGACCATGCGGTGCGCCTGCTCTTCGAATTCGCCCAGCTCGAGCATGTCACCCAGCGCGACGATCCGCCGCCCATCAAGATCGGCCAGCAGATTGAGTGCCGCGAGAGACGAGGCCGGCGATGCGTTGTAGGTGTCGTCGATCAGAGTCGCGCCGCCGACGACTGGCACCGCCAGCAACCGCAGTTGGGCGCTCTCGTCGCGCAGCCCCTCGACAATCGCATCCCAGCCCAGGCCGAGCAGCAGCCCGGCCGCCGCCCCCGCCAGCGCGGTGTGGACGCTGTGCCGGCCAAGCAGTGGCAGCTTGAGAGAAACCGACTCGCCGGCGTGGTGCGCGCGAAAGGTGATGCCCTCCAGCCCGCGGCTCTCGATCGCGTCGGCCCATAGATCTGCCGATGGGTCGAGGCCGTAGAAAAACGGCCGCGCTGCCGTCTGGCCGGTCATCGCGCGGACGAGTGGGTCGTCGATGTTCAGGATGGCATGACCGTCGGCGGGCAGCGCCCGCACCAGCTCACTCTTGGCCTGCGCGACGACCTCCAGGCTACCCATGCGCTCCAGATGTGAAGGGCCGACATTCGTGACGATGCCGATCTGGGGCCGGGCGAGCCGCGTCAGCAGCGTAATCTCGCCCGGCCCGTAGGTGCCCATCTCCAGTACCGCCACTTCGTGGTGGCTGGCCAACTGGAGTAGAGCGATGGGCATTGTGGCCTCAGTATTAAAGCATCTTGGATTTTTTAAGGTTCGATAGCGGCGCCGCAGTACGGCCGCCGTGACCTCCTTCGTGGAGGTCTTGCCCACGCTGCCGGTGATGCCGATCACCGTCGGCGCGAACAATCCGCGATGGTAGGCTGCCAGCCGCTGCAAGGCGCTAAGCGGGTCGTCCACGGCGATCAGGAAGACCGTGTCGGGTGGGGTATCCACCATCCCTGCGCCGCTGATCGGATCGACCAGCGACGCGTGGCGGTCGAGCACCTGCCCTGCGACTCGTTCGCGCCGCACCAGCGCCCCGCGGGCGCCGCGCGCGACAGCGGCAGCCAGGAAGTCGTGCCCATCAACGTGCTCGCCGCGTAGGGCGACGAACAGTGATCCGGGCGTCGCTTCGCGCGAGTCGACTACCGCCTCGCTGAAAGCGACCTGCTTTAGTGCCGGCGGGATGTCGAGCGGCTCGCGCCGCGCATCCTCCGCCCGCACCCCGAGCAGCACTTCGTCCAGATTCAACACCGCCGTCTCCTATCAAGAAATCTAGGACTCGCGGCGGCATTGTAGCATAGATCACGCGACCCGATTCGGGCGGGCCGGTGAACGATAAGCGACAAACGACGAACGATGAACCTCGGCCTGAGCCTTCGTGCTGAGCCTCAGGCGAACCGCCATGACGAAGCCGACGAACAACGAACAGCGCAGAGGATCATCGGTTATTGGTCGTTGGTCGTTCATTGGCTGTCCTCCGGTTTCTGGATGACGCCCGCGACCTGATTTGGACCGACCATGCCGGGATCAGGCGCGATCCGCTCATAGCGCAGCAACTGCGCGGCGATCGAGCGATAGACTGGCAGCGCCGTCACGACGCCCCAGATGTCGTCCTTGGGGTTGTCGATCTTTACCAGGATCGCGTAGCGCGGGTTCTCAGCCGGCGCCAGTCCCACGACCGATCCGATCGTCGCATCCCGATAGCCGCCGTGGCCGTCGGGGATCTGCGATGTGCCGGTTTTCGCGCAGACCGCGTAGCCCGGAACCAACCACAGGTCGTCCGGCGGCCCCCCACTTGCATAATGGTTAGCCGATTTGATCAACATCTGCCGGATCGTCCGCGCGACCTCGGCCGAGATCGGCTGGCCTACCTGCTGCGGTTGGGTCGTCGCGCAGTTGTCGGCGTGGCAGCGCTGCTGGACAATGTAGGGCCGCATGAGCTTACCGTCATTGCCGACCGCGGCGACCATCCGTACCTGCTGGAGCGGCGTGACGCCGATGCTCTGTCCGAAGGCGTTGGTGTCCAGATCGAGCGGACTCCAATCTGGCGCGTCCGGGTATTTGACGATCCCTTCGCCCTCGCCAGCCATGTCCACGTCGGTCGCCTTCCCATAGCCGAAGGCTTTGACCATCTGGTAAAACTTTTCCGGCCCTGTAATTTCATTGAACTGCAAGGCGCCGACGTTGCTCGAATAATACAGCACCTCGCCAGGGGTGATCATCCCGTGCGCGCCGCTATCCCAGTTGTGGAGCGGCCAACCGTAGCGATCGATCGCACCGGTATCGTCCACTTGCGTCTCGGTCGTGAAGGAGTGCGACTGAAGGCCGGCCGAGACCGTCACGATTTTGAACGTCGATCCCGGCTCGTAGAGCCTCGCGATCGCTGGATTGAGGTTGTACTCCTCTGGCTTGTAATCGTTGTAGCGGTTCGGGTTGAAGGTCGGATAGCTCGCCATGCCGCGAATCGCACCAGTCTTCACGTCGAGGACGATGATGGTGCCACCGTCGGCCTGATGTTTATCGACCGCCGCCTTCAGCTCGGTTTCGATCACATGCTGTACCAGCGGGTCGAGCGTCAACTGGAGATCAGCGCCGTCGCTGGCCGGCCGGGTTCGCGGCGGCGTGATCCAGATCGGGTTGTTTCCGGCGTCCCACTGGGCGGTGATCGTGCCGGTGATGCCCTTGAGTTCGGTGTCATAGAATCCCTCGACGCCGCTGATGCCGACCCCTTCGAAGTTCACGGCACCGATCGTGTGGGCCGCGAAGCTGCCCTGCGGGTAGACGCGGCGCGGCTCGGGCACCAGATCAAGCCCGGCCCAGGTTTCCGGTTCTTGTTGCTTGAGCGATGTAATGCGCTCGGCGATCTCAGGCTCGAGCCAGCGGGCGATGCGCGAGTAGTGTTCCTGATCCTGAAGCCTGGCCTGGATCTCATTCGCCGGCAGGCCGAGCAGACCGGCCAGCACCAGCGCCAACTTGGGGGCGCTCTTCTGGTCGATCAGGCCGGCGTTGACATACAGGCTCTCGCGATCCACATCCAGCGCCAGCACATTGCCTTTGCTATCGCGGATCACGCCGCGGCGCGGCTGGATCGTCACCCGCCGATCGATCTCACGGCTCGCCTTGCTCGACAGATAGTCGTGCTGAACGACTTGTAGGTTGCCGAGCTGGAGTACGATTCGCCCGATTACAAGCATGGCCAAGAGGAACGCGGCGTTGATACGCCAACGGCTGATTGTCACAGGTCGATTTGATTGTGTGGTGCGTGTTGCCATATCCCTCAAGGGGTGACAATGTGATCAAGGTGAGCGGGTGAAAATTGAGAACCTCGTCATCGTGTTATCTTGTCACCTTGTCAGCGGTCTGCGGCGTGGGCGCGATTGTGATGTACCGCGCCTGCTCTGGCGCCATCGGCCGCATATGGAGCGCCTGCGCGCGCTTCTCGATCGTCACCAACGACTCGGCCTCTGAGAGCTGTAGCAGCAGCGTGCTGCGCTCGCGGAGCAGCGCGATCTGTTGCGACTGGAGTTGGGCGAGTTGGTAGCCTTTGGTCGCGAGTCGACCGGTCTGGCCTAGCGATACCAGGCTCATCAACGAGAGCAGCAGCGCCGCCGCGATCAGGTAACGCCCGCCATCGAGCCGCAGGTAGCGCGCAAGCTCGATCCGGCGCGCCCTGGCCTGCTCAAGTGGAAAGAGTTGTCGAATGTTGACTGCCATGTTGTTGCCCCTTCCCCAGTGAATGTAAAATGGAAAATGGAAAATGAAAAATTGAAGAGTTCGAATGATCTCGACTTTTCATTTTTCATTTTGCACTCTTTCGGCGATACGTAATTTGGCGCTCCTGGCGCGCGGGTTGGCACGCGTCTCGGCCTCCCCGGCCGTCAACGGCTTCTTCGTGATGATCCGCAGCCGGGATGGCCCCTCGGCACCGCCATAGCCCGACTCGTCGCGGAAAAACTGCTTGACGATCCGATCTTCGAGCGAATGAAAGGCGATCACGGCCAGCCGACCCCTCGGCGTGAGCAGCTCGACCGCCTGCGGCAGCGCCGTCTCCAGGCTCTCCAGCTCGCGGTTGACGGAGATTCGCAACGCCTGGAATGTCCGCGTCGCGGGATGGATCTTACCGTGCCGCCCGCCCAGCGCCCGCTCGACGATCGCCGCCAGTTCACCGGTTGTCGCGATCCGCGCTTTGCGGCGCGTCTCGACGATCGCGCGGGCGATCCTGCGCGAGGCGCGCTCCTCGCCGTAGCGGTAAATTACGTCCGCCAGCGCACTCTCCGGCATCTCATTCACCAGATCGGCGGCGGTTTCGCCGCTCGTCGTGTCCATCCGCATGTCGAGCGGCGCGTCAGCCAGGAACGAGAACCCACGCTCCGGCGTGCCGAGCTGGTGCGACGAGACGCCGAGATCCAGCAATATGCCATCTACCTTTTTAAAGTCGGCTTCGTGCGCCAGTCGCTTCAGGTCCCGAAAGTTGCCGTGAACCAACTTTGCCCGCGCGCCGAAGGCGGCCAATCGCGCGCCGGCCGTCTCGATCGCCGCCGGGTCGGCGTCGATCCCCAGTAACCGCCCGTCGGGCGCACTCATCTTCAGAATGGCCGCCGCGTGCCCGCTGCCGCCGAGCGTCCCATCGATATAGTACCCGCCCGCCTGCGGCACCAGGCCGGCCAGCACCTCGGCCAGCAGAACCGGCATGTGCTGGAATTGAGAATTGAGTGTTGAGAATTGAGAATTGCTCATGGCCGCGCATTTTCTCAATTTTCAATTCTAAATTCCGAGCGCGGCGAGCTGCTCGGCGAACGCACTGCCGTTCACGTCGAGTGTGTCCAGCACTTCGCGCCAGCGTTCGCCCGCCCAAATTTCAAAGTACGTATTCAGCCCGGCGACGATCACTTGCTCCCCCAGCCCGGCGTAGTCGCGCAAGTTCTGCGGGATCAGGATGCGGCCCTGGCGATCCAGTTGGATATCGGCCGCACCCGAGAAGAGCAACCGGCGCAGATTGCGCACGTCGCCCTGACCGAGCGACAGGGCGTTGACTTGCTGAGAGAGCTGCTCCCACACCGCGCGGGGGAAGCCCATCAGACAGCGATCGAACCCGCGCGTGACCACCACCCCATCGCCCAACTCGTCGCGAAAGCGAGCAGGGACGGCCAGCCGGCCTTTGTCGTCCATGTTGTGTTCGTATTCGCCCAGGAACATGGCCGGCACTCACGATCGCTCATTACGTCACGGTGGGGCAGGGAAGCTAGAGAGGACTACCCCTCGATCCCTGGATTATCGAGAAGACCCAGTAAGGAAGAATCACTGAAAAATAGAACATTTGTACTATTATTCCCCACTTTACCCCACATTTCCCCACAAGTTTGCATATTATATACCACTTAGCCCTATATTTCAAGTGTTTTTACCGCGAATTTAGGGATTGATTCTGATTGGCCTAATCAAAATGGTTTACGACGCTCGATCGTATTGCGCTTGACCACGCGATCAGTTGGCTGGTATAGTGAGAAGTAAAGTGTGAAACATGGAAATGTGAATGATGATCGTTGTTCGCAATGTTTCATGCGAGTAGGTTTATAGGCTAAGCTGAGGGGCGAAACAATGAGCGAACTGACCCACCTCGACGCCGAGGGACATGCCCATATGGTAGATGTGGGCGCGAAGGACGAGACGCGCCGTGAGGCGGTCGCGCGCGGTGCGGTGCTTATGCGGCCCGAGACGCTCCGGTTGATCGCTGCCGGCGAGCTGCCGAAAGGCGATGTCCTGGCGGTCGCGCGGGTCGCCGGGATCATGGCCGCCAAGCGCGCGCCCGACATCATCCCGCTCTGCCACCCCCTGCTGCTGACCCATGTAGCGGTCGAGCTATTCCCCGACGAAGCGGCCTCGGCGGTGCGGATCGAGGCGACCGTGCGTACAACCGGCAAGACCGGCGTGGAGATGGAGGCGCTCACGGCGGTCAGCGCGGCGGCGCTTACGATCTACGATATGTGCAAGGCGGTCGATCGCGGCATGCGGATCAGCGACATCCGGCTGGCGCAGAAGCGCGGCGGGCGGAGTGGCGAGATTGTGTTGGAGGAATAAACAACGATGCAGCTCTGCATAATCGGTTTGATCAATTGACGGCATCTTGACGGGATGCTACAATGCGCCCGCTATGAGCATCCTCACTGGAAAACAGATCATTTTGGGCGTCAGTGGCGGCATCGCGGCCTACAAGGTCGCCGAGCTGGCCCGCCGGCTGACCCTTGATGGCGCACTCGTGGATGTGATTATGACCGCTGCGGCGCGGCATTTCGTGGGCGAGGCCACCTTCCAGGCGCTCACCGGTCGGCCGGTGCTGGCCGATATGTGGGCACTGCCCGAGGACGGCATCGTCGGCCACGTCGCGCTTGGCCAGCACGCTGACCTGCTGGTGATAGCGCCGGCGACGGCCAACACCCTGGCGCGGCTCGCCGCCGGCCTGAGCGACGATATGCTGACGACGACCGCGCTGGCGACGACCACGCCGATCTTATGTGTCCCAGCGATGAACCCCAATATGTATGCGAATCCGGCCACACAGGAGAATATCGCGACACTGCGCCGGCGCGGGATGACTGTGTTGGAGCCGGCGTTCGGGCGGATGGCCGAGCCGATCGTTGGCAAGGGTCGCATGCCTGAAGTACCCGAGATCGAGGGGCATCTGCGCGCGTTGCTCGGTCGCACGAGCGGCCCGCTGCGCGGCCGGCGCGTCGTCGTCACCGCCGGCGGTACCCACGAGCCGCTCGACCCGGTGCGCTTCATCGGCAACCGCGCGTCGGGGCGCATGGGCTACGCGCTGGCTCGCGAGGCTCGCGACCTCGGCGCCTGCGTCACGCTGATCAGCGGCCCGACGAGCCTGCCACCGCCCGCCGCGATCGATGTCAGGCATATAGAGACCGCGCTTGAGCTGCGCGACGCCGTCCACGCCGCGATCGACGGCGCTGATCTGTTGATTATGAACGCCGCTGTGGCCGATTTCCGCCCGGCCGAGCTGTCCGAGCGCAAGATCAAGAAAGGCGACGACGAAGAACTCCTGGTACGACTCGTGCGGAATCCAGATATCCTGGCCGGCCTGGCGCCGCGGCGCGACTTGATCAAAGTCGGGTTCGCCGCCGAAACGCAGAACCTGCTGGAGTATGCGCGATCGAAGCTCGATCGCAAAGGGCTGGATATGATCGTTGCCAACGAGGCGATCGCCAGTATCGGCGCGGATGAGATTCAAGTGACGCTGTTGGATACCGAGGCGGTGCAGCAGTTGCCGCGCCAGCCGAAAGAGCGGGCGGCGGCGGCGATCATCGCCGAGGTGTTGCGGCGCTGGCCGGAACGGCTGGGGCCCAAAGAGTAAAGCATCGAATGGAAGACCAGGATAAGCGGATCGAGAAGCAGCCGATCGGCGACGGCCATGCGCAGAGCGCGCCACCCGCCGAAGAGACCCAGGTAGGTCAGGCCATGCAGAGCCTGACGAGGTCGACGCGGCAGCTCTCTGGTCTCTCACCCACGCCTGCGAAGCGCGCGGTCGCACAAGCGGCCAACGCCGCGTTGCGCGAGCGAATCGTCACCCTGATCGCCGCGCTAGGCGATCCGGGCAACCCACTCCATCACCAGGCGGAAGATGACCTCGTCTCGATCGGTGCGCCGGCCGTGCCGGCGCTCAACGACGCACTCAACCCCAACCGCCCCTGGCTGACGGCCTACCGCGCTGCCGAGGCGCTGGGCCAGATCGGTGATGGGCGCGCCGCGGGACCGCTGCTCGACGCGCTGCGCCACCCCAACAGCAATGTCCGTTGGAGCGCGGTGCGCGCGCTGGCGGTCGTCGGCGACGCGCGGGCGCTGCTCGATCTGCGGCGCGTCGCACGCGAGGATCAGGGAAAGACCAGTTGGGGCGAATCGGTCGGCGGCGCGGCGCAGAGTGTTCTCGATCAGATGCAGAGTCACAATATGCTGCTGCGCGGCGCCGACTTGATAAAGACGGCGGTCGCCTGCGTGTTGATGCTCGTGTCGCTCATCCTCGCCTGGAGCGTGATCAACTCGCTGCGCGCCGAGCTGCGGCAGGTCGGACACGAACTGGTCGAGGCAGGTGTCGTAGCGCCGCTGACCGCGCCGACGATTCCTACTGTCGAATCGGCTCAAGCGCTCGCCCAGGAGACGCAGGCGCCAGAGCCGAGCGCCGCCCCGACAACTGCGCCGACGATCGTGATCAGCGGCACTGTGCTAACGACCGGCAACGTGCGCGTCCAGCCGACCAGGAACGGCGAGCGGATCGGCGGGGTCAGTGAGGGCGACGAGATCATCTTTCTGGCGACGACGCCCGATCATAATTGGTATCGGGTCAGGTTGGGCGAGCGCCGCGCCGCCGACTCGCGGATCGACAGTAGCGACGAAACCGGCTGGGTGAACAAATCGTTGCTCTCCGAGCCGCAGGGCAAGGTTCCGATCGAACAGCCGCCTCCCGAGCCGCCCACGCCGACGCCGACGCCTTGACACTGCCGAACGACGAGGTTTATGCAAAGAAGTACCGCGTTATCCAAGACCGCCCGCGCCCTGTTCCTGGGGGTCGCGCTCGTGTCGCTGATGATCGCCTGTGCCGGCTATGCGTTCCTAAGCGAGATACGGACGCCGGCCGGTAGCAGTGCCGTGCCGAACGATATTACTGTCGACCAAGGCGATTCGACCAGCGCGATCGCGACCAAGCTGCGCGCCGCTGGTCTGATCCGCCAGCCGCTGCTCTTCACCATGCTGGTGCGCTCGCAGGGCCTCGATGGTAAGCTCCAGGCGGGTACATTCCATCTGCGGCCGAATATGACCATGAGCCAGATTATCTCGGCGTTGCAAGTTCCGGCCAGGGCCGAGGAGGTTCAGGTCACACTGAAGGAGGGCCTGCGGTTGGAAGAGGTCGCCCAGGTGATCGGCGAGGCGGGCATCAAGAATGTAGAAGAACAGTCGTTCCTCGACCTGGCGCGCGAGGGCGCCAGGTTCAAGGATCAGCACGCGCTGCTCAGCAGCCTGCCCGTGACCGCGACGCTCGAAGGCTTCCTGTTCCCCGACACTTATCGCTTCAATACGACCGATACCGTCACCGATGTGATCAATAAGATGCTCGACAATTTCGATCAGCAGTACGGCACCTTCGAGAAGCAGATCACCGTCGCCGACGCGAACGGCGCACCAATGGATGTCTACAGCATCGTGACGATTGCCTCGATCGTCCAGCGCGAGGCGGCCCGCACCGATGAGATGCCCAAGATCGCGGCAGTGTTCTGGAATCGACTCAAGCCCGAAAACCTGGCCGAGACTGGCAACGGCAAACTGCAATCCGACCCGACATTGCAATACGCGCTGGGCAAACCGGGCGCATGGTGGCCCAAGCTTGATCACCTCACGCCTGAAGAGCTGAACAACCCCCATCCGTACAACACACGCCTTCACCCCGGCCTGCCGCCTGGCCCGATCAGCGTTCCCGGGCTGGACGCGCTGCGTGCCGCCGCCCGCCCCGACACCTCGGCGCCATATCTGTACTTTGTGGCTTCCTGTAGCGATCCTGGCGCCCACAACTTTGCGACGACCAATGAAGAGTTCCAGAATTTCGAGCAAGAGTATCTCAATTGTAAACACTAATTCATTTCTTCATCGCCATATCATGTCGGAGATAAAACGTAAAACGTAAAGCGTCAGGTCGCTTTCGCCATTTTACGTTTTACGTTTTGCGGCTACGAGCAGTTGCAATTGTGACGCCGAACGACCTACCAAAAGATCGGATGTTACGCGCCGGCGTGATCGGCGATCCGGTGGCGCATAGTCGCTCGCCGGCGCTCCACAACGCCGCGTTCGCGCAGCTCGGTATCGCGGCGCACTACGAGCTGTGGCTCACGACGGCCGCCGATCTGCCCGCGCGGATCGAGTCGCTGCACGCGCCGCATATGCTGGGTGCGAACGTGACGCTGCCGCATAAGATCGCGGCGCTGCCGCTGCTCGATCGGCTGGATGCGGATGCGGAAGCGATCGGTGCGGTCAACACGGTCATTCGTGAGGCCGATGGCTTCCTGACAGGTGCGAACACCGACGCGCCGGCTTTTCTAGCTTCGCTGCGCGAAGATGGCGGATATGTGCCCACCGATCAGCCCGTGGCGATCCTGGGCGCCAGCGGGGCCGCACGCGCCGCCGCTGTCGCCCTAGTCAGGGCCGGCGTCGCGCGGCTGGTCGTCGCCAATCGCTCATTGGAGCGCGCCGAGGAGTTGCTCGGCGCTGCTCTGGCCGTCGCGGATGGTGACCCGCAGCTCTTCGCGCTGGCGCTCGACGATGTGGCGCTGCCGGGGCTGCTGGCCGAGTCGACCTTGATCGTCAACGCGACCTCGCTCGGCTGGCGCGATGACGAGTCGCCGCTCGCGGCGAAGCTGATCCCGGCGGGTGCCCTGGTCTTCGATATGGTCTACCGCCCGACGCGGCTGCTGCGCGACGCGGCCGCCCGCGGCGCACGGCCGCTCGACGGTGCTGGGATGTTCGTTCGCCAGGCGGCGCTAGCCTTTGAGCGCTGGACGGGCCGGCCCGCGCCGCTCGACGTGATGCGCGCAGCGCTGTAGGATCGAACGCTACCCGGTAGCGACACCGCATACTGCCTGGACGAAGGATGAAATGCCGCGCTGCCGCCCGTTCGTCGTTCGTTATTTGTCGTTTAGAGGCGCTATGGAGCCAATCGTCGTCGCCATCTTCATCGCCGGCCTGTTTCTCGGTACGCTGCTGAACCTCGTAATCATCCGCCTGCCGCGCGAGCGCGGGATCGGTGGTTGGCCGCGCTGCACACGCTGCGGCCGGCCGTTGGCCTGGTGGCAGGCGCTGCCGCTCGTCGGCTGGATGGCGCAGGGCGGGCGCGGGCGCTGCTGCGGGCGCCGGCTGAACTGGTTGTTCCCGCTGGTCGAATTGCTCGCCGCTGGCGCGGTGACGGCGTTCTACCTGACCTATGGTTTCGGTGGTGTGTTCTTCTACCTGATCTTCGTGATGGCGGTGCTGCTCGTGACTGGCGCGATCGACTGGCTGCACCGCTCGATCTACACCTTTGTGATCCTCGGCTCGGCGCTGATCGCGCTGCTGGCCTCGCTGGCGCTCTTTCCGTATCACAACTTCTTGAACGCGCTGCTCGGCGCGCTGCTGGCCGGGTTCATATTCGCGATCTTCTTCGTGATGGCGCGGGCGCTGTTCCCCGGCAAGGCCGCACCATTCGGCCTGGGCGATGTCTACCTGGGGATCTTCATCGGCGCGGCGGTTGGCCTGACGCGGCTGATGCCAGCGCTCTTCTATGGTATGTTGCTCGCGGGACTCTACGCCGCGTTTGTGATCGTCGCGCGGCGTATGGGGCGCGCCGGCGGCTCCGAATACATCTCCTACGGCACATTTCTCTGCCTAGGTGCGCTCGGATTTTTTCTGCTGCGCGCGATATCAGGTGGCTGATGGCTACCGCTGTTCGCTCATTCATCCTCTCGCGAGTGCCCCATGCACGTAGGCGGGTGCCCCTTCAGGCCGATCCAGAGCTTGTTTTCTCAAATATGAACAATCTGCTAATGAGTCCTACCCCATGATCCCTCGCGGATGAAAAAACCGTCATACTACTACTTGCATCCGTATGATAGAATAGCATATACACATGCAATCAAGTCGTGCCGCAGGAGTTGTCACCCGCGGCACAATGTCATCTTTGGTGCTGTTCGTCGCCCGGACACACATGGTTGTAAGATATCAGTGTGGAGATGACATGCCCCAGGAAGCGGTACACGTTCGCCCGCGACCGCCGCTGCGCAAGCAGCGTGCATCAGTGGCGACGGTGTTCAAGCACTGTCGTCGCGCCTAGCTCGCCGCGCCGCGCGCTCCGCGCGACCTGGCGTATCCGCGTCTCCGCAAGCGTGCGGCGGCGTCTGTAGAACCTTAAGTGGAATCGCCTGCCGGCCGCGCACCACGGCGTACGCGCCAGAGGAATGTATGGGACGACGAATCGCCGCCCTGATGACGTTACTGAGCGTCACCCTGCTCGCGACGCTGGCGCCGACGGCCTCGCTCGCCGGCCAATCGAACGCCGCTCAGCCGCCGATCTTCTACCAATCTCCGACCCCTCTACACGCCCCACCGGGATTCAGTGCCGGAAGCCGGCAGGTGACTGCGATGATCGAACTCAGCGAGCCGGCGGCACTTCGTCGCGCGCAGCCGGCAGATCGTCGCGAAGCAGGCCACGCTCCAGATGGGGATGACGGCGCTGGGCGCGCGCGTGCTATTCCAGACCAGCCTGGCCTATAACGGCATTGCGGTCGCGGTCGACGCCCGGCAGCTCGACCGGCTGCGCGCGCTGCCGGGTGTCGCCGGCGTCCACGTCATTCCGCTGAAGCAGCGCTCGAACGCCGACGCCGTGCCGTTCATCGGCGCGCCGGCGGTCTGGAGCGCGCCCCACGGCGCCACGGGCAGCGGGATACGCATCGGCGTCGTGGATAGTGGGATCGACTACACCCACGCCGATTTCGGTGGCCCCGGAACGCCCACTGCCTACGCCGGCAACAACCGCACGATCCTCGAGCCAGGCACCTTCCCGACTGCCAAGGTCTTTGGCGGGATCGATCTCGCCGGCGACGCCTATGATGCCGCCAATGCCGACCCGACCAGGCGCATTCCGCACCCCGACCCCGACCCGCTCGATTGCAACGGACATGGGACGCATGTGGCCGGCACCGCCGCCGGCTTCGGTGTCGCCGCCGATGGCACGACCTACCATGGACCGTATGTGTCTGGCGTGGATTTCAGCGCCTTCCGCGTCGGGCCGGGCGTCGCACCCGAGGCACAGCTGTATGCGCTGAAGGTCTTCGGTTGCAACGGCTCGACGGCACTGATGACGCTGGCGGTTGAGCGCGCGATCGATCCGAACGGCGACGGCGATCCGTCCGATCACCTGGATGTGTTGAATATCTCGGTTGGATCACCATTCGGCAGTGATGACGACCCGGATGCCGTGGCGGTGGATAATGCCGTGCGCGCGGGGGTCGTCGTGGTGGCGGCCGTCGGCGATACCGGCAATACCTTTTACGCGACCGACTCGCCGGCCAGCGCGCAGCTCGCGATCAGCGTCGGCGCGGCGTTCGACGCCGCCCGCGCAACACCTGCCACACCCGCCGACAGCCTGCCCACCTTTACCTCGCGCGGCCCACAGCGCGGAAACGGCGCGCTGAAGCCGGATCTGGTCGCGCCTGGCGTCGCGCTGCGCTCGGCCGATGTCGGCAGCGGCACCGGCGCGTTCACGATGGGTGGGACTTCGACCGCCGCGCCACAGGTGGCCGGCGCCGCTGCCCTGCTGCGCCAGCTGCATGCCCACTGGACGCCGGAACAGATCAAAGCCGCGCTCATGAATA
>WNGB01008364.1_pt1 | contig 14739 bp, 13 predicted proteins | sample 5400681 | NCBI WGS metagenome assembly WNGB01 (sample SAMN13153367, study PRJNA577476) | soil metagenome | isolation source: 115 cm soil or saprolite under grassland replicate 2 | place: USA:California | collected 2016-06-15
CCCGCCCGCCGATGGTCTGCCGCACTTCGGCCACAAAGCTTTGCAGAAAAACTACTTGAGACACAACCGCATGGCCGAACGCTCGGACACCTGATCCTTCCATTTGACGGTATTGGGCTCACGCCGCGCCGCTCGCCTTCACGTTCCAGCCTCGAACGCGCGTCCTGCGGTCGCCAGCTCTGCAACAGACGGATGTAGTTGGCGCTGATCGGCCGCCGGGTCGGGGCAGCGCTGCAGGCTCATGCTGCCCTGGCTCTGCCGTAACGACCCACAGCCGTGCTCCTCCGACCAGCGCTCCAGATCCGCACGTACCCGCCGCACCGTCCGCACCACCTGGAACTCGCGACGCTCCACCTCCTGCCCAGGCCAGGCTCTAACCTGCACGCGGGCAATCGGCCCCGCTGTGGTGTATCGTGGGTGTCGCGACTGGCGCCTCCTGCTCCAGCTCGGGCAGGTATGGTTCACGGGCGAACGCCGGCAGAGGGCAGCGGTGCCACCGGACGAATTCCTCCTCCAGGCGAGTCAGCGGCTTGTCGTCCAGCGGTCCATCGCGCGAGACCAGCCCGACCTGCCTCACCACATGCGCCGCCAGACAGGCCGAGCTGTCCAGATCCTGGTAGAGTTCCCGGAACCGGCGGGACGGATTGAAGTAGCGCAGCTGGGTAATCCGGGCAGCGAGCATCTTGGTGGCCGCCTTGAGCGAAAGACGCTCCTTCGCAACGTCGTAGGCGAGCCGCTCCAGCCAGACAGCGTAATCTTGTTGCTCGTGGAACTCTTGGGTGAGGCGACGCGACTTCTCTTGCGCTCTGGCGAGCGCCTGCTCGGCTGCCTCGATGCGGACGAGGAGGATCACGCTGTGGCCGACGACGACGGCCACGATGAGGGATGACAGCACGAGCAAGCGCCGGCCGAGCCGCGGGCGCGATCGACTCACGAACGCGCCAACCGCCAGCACGACGCCGGAGCAGGCCAACTTGTAGCTGCCCAGGCCCCACCAACCCCACTTGTGCAGCACGTCGGCCGCGATCGGGTTCGCTTCGTAACAGTGGCTGCCCTGGGTTTTGAGGAGGTACCAGGTCAGGTACAGGTCCAGCAGACTCAGCGTCACAAAGGCCGCCGTCAACAGCGCCCCGCAGCAGAAGGCTGCGCGCGCCCCACGAGAGAGGGGGCAAGCAATGGTGGAGAGTACGGTCATATCCGTTTCCTGTCAGTGCTCTGCCGGCGGCAGAGCGGGGCCTTTCCCTGCGGCGGGGAATCGCCGGAACGGGAGTGCAATTGGGGTTTGTGTGCCTCCGGAACATGCTCTCTGCCCCTGGATCAGGGCAGGAAGCGGCGCAGCGCGCGTGCCGCGGCCTCCGGTGTGGGGTAGCGCTGGGCAGGATCTTTCGCGAGCAGCCGATCGACGACCTCTTGGAGCCCCTCGGGGATCGTGGCATCAAAAGCGCGCAGGGGCTGCGGCGCTTCGGTGGCGTGGCGGAGGATCTGAGAGACGGTGCCCCCGCCAGGGAAGGGTGGTTGTCCCGCAAGGCAGTGGTACAGAACACAACCAAGGCCGTAAATGTCCGCACGGATGTCGCTGTGGGCCGGGTCGCTGGCCTGTTCCGGCGCCAGAGAGCCGACGTGGACGGACAGGGCGCTTTCCCCGGTGCGGCGCAGCCGATCCGCGGCCGACTGCGTCAGCCCGGCGAAGAAGGTCGGGCCGGCGCCCACGTCGAGGAGCTTGACCGTGGCGTGCAGGGTGGTGTCGGGGGAAGCGCTGCGCGGGGCAGGTGTCAGCATCAGGTTGGCCGGCTCGACGGCGCCGTGGACCAACCCGCGTTCGTGGATGTGCTGCAGGCCGAGGAAAGCCTGGTAGATCAGCCGCACGGCTTCGGTCGGGGGCAGCCGCCCGCGCCGGCGCAGCACCTCGGCCAGCGTCTCGCCATCGAGGTGCTCCATGACGATGTAGCGGACACCGTCGGCCTCGCCCGTGCCCAGGGTCCGGACGACGTTGGGGTGCTTCAGTCGCCACGATGCCTGGGCCTCGCGCTCGAAGCAGGTCCGCAGGTGTGGGTTGGCCGCCCGCGAAGGCGGCAGCACCTTGAGGGCGACGGCCCGCCCGTCCGCCTGGATTGCCTTGTAGACGCGGGCCAGCGGCCCCTCGCCGATCCGCCGCAGGATCTTGTACTGATCGAGGACCAGGCAATCGGTGTGGCCATGTTGCAACCGCTCCGCCTGGTAGGCGGTCAGGTAATGGGTCGCGACCAGCCAGTGCGTAAACCGGCCCAGGTCGGCAGCCCGGTCCCCGGCTTCGCGCATCCAGCGGCGGTAAACCGTGCGCACCTGGGGCACGGACAGCACGCGGCTGCGGGCCATCAAGGCGCAGAATTGTTTCACCGTCGCTTGCATGGCATCCTCCGACTCATGCGGACGTTCCACTGCTCAGCACGCTCCCGGTCTCGGTAACCTGCCGCGATTCCGCGGCCTCGCGGGAGATGCTGACGCGGAAGATCGTGCCGCCCACGCGCAGTTCGTCTCCCTCTTCGAGGGCGTACTCCGGCATGTCGGCGGATGCCACCTCGGGCGGGAGGCCGCGCTCGCGCTGGCCGATGTTCGCGCCGTTGACGTAGGTGCCGTTCTTGCTGCCCAGGTCGCGCACGTGGATGAGGGGCGGGTCGATGTCGAGCAGACAATGACGCCGTGAGACATCCACGGTGGCGGGGCTATTCGGCAGGCGCAGCAGGCTCCCCTCGGCGCGGCCGACCATGCCGATGCTGCGCTCGTGGAAGATGAATACCTTGCCCTCGGACAGTCCCCGGGTGATCGTGAGTCTTACCTCGGCAACCATGACATTCCTCCTTCGCGAAGTCGGATGCTGTTCTCCGTGGTTTCCAGGGTGTGGTCCTCAGCACTTGCCGTTTCGTGAGTGCCCGCACTCGGGTTACCCTCCTCGCATTCAGTGGGATCTCCGAAGAGTTTGCGGGACGCAGGGTGCATGGTGGAAAGTCCACCGCAGGGTAGGATTGAGGCGGGTTACTTAAAGGACAAACCAATCCGTTTATCCCTTTTGAGCAAATCCGATACCACTCCCTGCGGACGTGCCGGATCATGGGAACGGCGGCAATTCCTCACTGCTGGCAGGGGAGCGTCACGCTCTTTCCGAATCGGTGTGCGGGAGCGGACCCGGCGATGTGCGAAACGGCACACAGGGCTGAAGATCTGCGCTCACTGTAAGGCGAGCGGCGCGGCGTGAGCCCGCCGGTGAAGCCTTCACCGGCGGGCTCACGCCGCGCCGCTCGCCAACCGAGTTACTGACCGCCTCGACACGGGATATTACAGCGTTTTCAGATACTCAATTACCGCACGGCGTTCCGGTTCGGTAAAGTGGTCACCGAAGATGTGGCCACCGTTACCGCGGCCCGGTTGCGTCGTGTCGTAGATCTTCCGCTGTTCGATGGGCGGCAGAGATGCATCGGCACCGCGCTCCAGGACGCGCACCTTCCAGCCCAGGTTGGCCGCGTCATAGTCCTCATTGCCAGTGCGAAACGAGCGCGTGAAGATCTTCGGTCGCGCCTTCGAGTTGAGCACCTGGTAGACCGTTGGCACGCTGCCGTTATGGAAGTACGGCGCCGTCGCCCAGATGCCGTCCAGCGGTGGCGCCTGGTAGCCCGCCGTCGCTGTCGCGAGGTAGCCGACCTTCCCGTCGGGCCGCTTCTCCTGGCCGAACCAGCTCTTGTTATAGTAGTCGCCCCAGGCCACGGTGATGCCTTCGTAGCGCGTCCGATCGGTGCCGATGATCTCGATGGGAATGATCTTGTTCGGGTAGGTCCACTTCTCACCGTAGGTGCCATGACACTTCGCACAGGTCTTGTTGAACAGTTTCTCGCCCTGCTGCGCCAGGGTCGCGTCGATGGGGAATGGGTACTTCGGCGGGGTCAGGCTGAGGAGGTAAGCCTGGATGTCGCGGAAGGCCGGCTCGGCTTTCTCGAAGGATTCCAGCGAGTTCGGCGGCGTGAGCATGAACTGCATCAGCGAACGCACCGAGCGCGCGTCGGTGCCGCCGGTCTGGTACATCGTCTTCTTTTTCTTAAGCAGCCACCAGGCCGGCACGTCCTCGCACAGGTGGTCTTTCATGCCAAAGTTCGCGGGCTGCAGGCGCATCTTCAGGTCGGGGTGACGATACGAGAGCAGAAAGACGGCGAAGTTGCCCGCCTCCGAGGTGCCGCGCGCATGACTGAAGGGAATTGGTGTCTTGCCCTTGCCCATGTCCTCGAATAGCGCCTGGATGTCCAGCGAGGCGTTGCCCAGGCCGACGTAACTCTGGCCGAGGATCGAACTGGCGTGGCACATCATGCAGTCGGCGACGACCGCCTTGCCAAACGGCCCGTTGCCGTCGCGCAGGCCCATCGGGTAGCGGCCGTTGTCGTACGGCGCCGGATGCAGACCGTAGCGATCGCGGAAGGCGGCGTCGTAATCCTTCGGCGACTCCTTGACCTCCGGCCCCCAGCTTTTCCAGGCCTCGTCGTAGGACTTCGGCGACCAGAGGCCCCGAATGTACGACTGCATCAGCAACGCCGTCTTGCCGCGTTCGGCGGTGCCCGGCTCGTCCGCCTGAACAAGCCCCCCTAGCAAGATGCAGACAACGGCTCCGGTCAACAGGCCACCGCGTAGCATGGTCGAACCTCCTCCGAGGACAGCGATCAAGTCACCCGGAGTATTCTACCAGCGCCGGCCAGGGAAAGTTTTCCTCATGGCCGTTTCGTGTTCCTCAAGCCGCGGACGGGAAGGGGACGGGAGGCGTGGAACGACGCGCGACCAGTTCGCGCCGGACGAACAGACATTCACCCCAGGCAGGGAAAGCGCCCGTCTCGTCGTACAGTTCGTGATACAGCGAGCCGACCAACTCGAAGCCGGCCCCACAAAGGAAGTTCTGGATGTCCTGGGCCGACGGACAGCCCTCATACATTTCGATCAGGTTGACCTCGGTCAGGACCGCGTCGAGTTGGTTGAGGAGTTTCGGGCCGCCGCGGAAGGCCAGAAGTTCGGCCCCCTGGACATCAATGTTGAGGCAATTGTAATCCGACATCGCGAACCCGTGCTGCTGGAACAGGCTGTCCAGCCTCGTTGCCGGGACTCGTACCGACTCCGGCGTGTGCAGGGTTTTGACGATCTCCTTGAACCGTTTCAGGAGAAAGATGCTCGCAGGCTCGGTGCTGCCACTGCGGCTCGTGTGCATCTGGAGGTCGATGATACCGTCTGTATCGGTCACGGCGCAGTTGCAGACGCGAACAGCAGACGCCGCGGCGAACGTGCGTTTGAGGTATTCGCACCAGTGCGGGTTGGCCTCCACCAGGAGAATGTTGCTCAGGCCCCTCGCCAGGTAGGCCGCCACCTCCTGGCCCTGGTGGGCCCCGACATGAATCACCCCTCTCGGTGGCACATAACCCGACAACAGATCAAGAAAGTGGTTGATACCTGCCAGATGATCGTCGGGTGGGATCGGCTCGGCCATGAGACCTCCTGCTTCATGAGATACCGGAGCATCAGGCAGCTTGCAATAACTCTCCCCTCGCCCCTGTACTCGGGGGCGAGGGGGTGAGGGGGCACCCCCAACCCCTCGCCCCCGAGTACAGGGGCGAGGGGAGAATATCGCCTCCGGAGCGTCAGGCAGCTTTCTCGACCATCCTCGGCTTGGTGGCCGGGTCGGCTTGATAGTCCGAACGAATGATAACAGGCAGGATCATCCACCGCCCATCCGATCGCCGCCAGTCGAGTTCACTCGACGGGTCGATCGGCAGCACGCCGTGGCGCACGGCGGGGCTGGCCACGACCAGATCCCCCATCTCGGTCAGCGGATCGAGCAGAATCGGCCCCGACTCCGCCGAAAGGCGAATGTAGAGACCGCCCGTCTCGAAGTCCTTCCCGTAGTCCGCAGCCTGGATAATCGTCTGGATCAAGGCGAAGGGGTTCGCAGGATCGATGTGTTCCGCGAGATACCCTCCGCCCCGCGGATACTGGTGCGAGACGATCCGGGAAATGACGCCGTGGGACGGGATCGCATCGTAATGAGCGTCCTTGTCAACCTGCGCCAGATAATTTTTCAGCTCAAAAATCTCCTTGAAATCGGAGAAGAGATCGCGGTGCTCGTTCCAGCGGTGAAAGTAATAGGAATGCATCCTGGCCTTGACCCAGGATTTGGGGTATTCGTCGTTGATTCGGTGATAGTCGGGGCGGCCGTCGAAACAGGGGTGCCAGGAAGGCTCGGAGGCGGCAAAAATGGCAAGAAGAAACTGGCGGAACGCTGCGATCCTGTCCCTTTCGTAAAAGCGCTTCACAATGTAGGCATCGAAGCGATCAATGGACTTCATGAACCGCGGCGTGTCACTCGTAGAGAACGTCCAGGAACTCCCGCCGAGTGAGTGTGTGGATCACCGCGACCTCCCGTAGCATGGACACCAAGTCGAAGCACGCGAGGAATCCTGTTGCCTCCGCTTGCGCTTCGGGCCTGTGGTGTTCGCCAGCGGGTCTTAGCAAAGTTGCCCGGGCGAAACAAGGTTGCGTTCCCTGGCATTGACGAGTCCTCCTCATCTGGCTATAGACCCGCTTGCTTTGGTATCGGCACAACCGGAAAGCGAGCTTCTGACGGGGGGCTTCATGCCACGGAAGGCGGCCATCGTCCAGTCGAACTATATCCCGTGGAAGGGCTACTTCGACCTCATTCGCCAGGTCGATGAGTTTATCCTCTACGACGACGTCCAGTACACACGCCGCGACTGGCGCAATCGCAATCTGATCAAGACGGCGCACGGCCTGCACTGGCTGACCATCCCCGTCGATGTCAAGGGCAAGTATTACCAGCCGATCCGTGAGACGCAAATCGCCGACCCTGGCTGGGCCGAACGTCACTGGAAGACCATCGTCCACAACTACGGCCGGGCGGCGCACTTCGAGGACTACCGCCGACAACTCGAAGCACTCTACCTGGGGTGCAGCGAGCCTTTCTTGAGTCTGGTCAACTACCGCTTCCTGACGGCCCTGTGTGGCTTGCTGGGAATCCGCACGCGCATCAGCTGGTCGAGCGACTACCGGCTCGTTCCCGGGAAAACGGAACGACTGGTCGATCTGTGCCGGCAGGTCGGTGCCGACGAATACGTCTCCGGTCCGTCGGCGCGTTGCTACATCGTTCCCGAGTTGTTCGCCGAGGCAGGCGTGCGGCTCACCTGGATGGAATATAATGGCTATCCGGAATACCCGCAATTGCACGGCCCGTTCGAGCACGGCGTCAGCGTGATGGACCTGCTGCTCAACTGTGGCGCGGACGCCTCCCGTTACCTGGACAGGAGTAGGCATGGACCTGTCGATCGTGACGACGCTGTATCGCAGCGCCGCCTATCTGCCTGAGTTCCACAGGCGCATCACCGCAGCGGCGGAGCGGCTCGGGTTGGCGTTCGAGGTCATCTACGTCAACGATGGCTCGCCCGACGACTCCCAGGCGGTGGCCGAGGCGATTTGCGATCGCGATCCGCGCGCCCGCGTGCTGGAGTTATCGCGCAACTTCGGCCATCACAAGGCGAGCATGACCGGCCTGGCTGACGCCCGCGGCAAACTGATCTTCGCCATCGACTGCGATCTCGAGGAAGCGCCGGAGTGGCTCGTTGATTTCCACCGTGCCCTGCACGCGAACCGGGCCGACGTCGTCTACGGCGTGCAGGATCGGCGCAAGGGCGGACTCTGGGAGCGCTGCGCCGGGGGCCTGTTCTACCGGCTCTTCGCGCTGCTGTCCGATTGCCCGGTGGCGCGCGACCAGGTGCTGGCGCGGCTGATGACGCGCGCCTACGTGCGGCAGCTGGTGGCCCACCAGGATCGCGAGATCTTCCTGGTTGGGCTGTGTGCGCTCACCGGCTACCGGCAGATGCCACTGACGGTGCGCAAACACAACAAGGGGACGACCACATACAACTTCTCGCGGAAGCTGGCCCTGTTCTTCAACGCCCTGACGTCCTTCAGCACGGCCCCGCTGCGCGGCGTGTTCTATCTGGGTTGCGTCATTCTGGCGGTGACGACCCTCGCCGCCGCCGTGGTGTTCGGCCGCTGGCTGTTCGGCCACCTGCTCAGTGGTTGGACGTCGCTGGTCATCTCGATCTGGCTGCTGGGGGGACTGAGCCTGTTCGCCCTGGGGCTCAACGGCATCTACCTGGCCAAGATCTTCGCGGAAGTCAAGCGGCGGCCGTACACGATCGTCCGCAGCATTTACGGCCAGCGCGCCAGGCCAATCGAGGAGCGTCATGAGGGCTACTATTCACAGGCAGGTTGAGGCGTACTACACCGCCAAGGTGCAGCGTCACGGTCCCACTCCGGCGGGGGTGGACTGGAACGGGGCCGCCTCGCAGCAGGTGCGTTTCCGTCAGTTACTCCGCGTCTGCCCCGAGGGCCAGCGCTTCAGCCTGCTGGACTACGGCTGTGGCTACGGCGCCCTCTGGGGCTGGCTGGGCGAGCAGGGGATCGCCTGCGACTATCGCGGCTTTGACCTGTCGCCGCGGATGATTGAGGCAGCCCGCAGCCTGTACGGCGAAAGCCCGTCCTGTCGCTTTGTGCTCACCGAGGACGAGTTGGCTCCGGCGGACGTGTGCGTGGCCAGCGGGATCTTCAACGTCAAGCAGGATCGGCCAACGGGCGAATGGGAAGCATACGTGCTGGAAACGATCGCACGCCTCGACCGTCTCGGCACTCGCGGCTTCGCGTTCAATCTGCTCACGAGCTACTCCGACCCGGAAAAGATGCGGCCGGATCTTTACTATGGCGATCCGTGCGCCCTGTTCGACCATTGCAAGCGGCGCTACGGGCGGAACGTCGCCCTGCTGCACGACTACGATCTGTATGAGTTCACGCTCCTCGTACGTAAGTAGTGGTGGTTGATATCCGATGCTGGCCAAGTTGATACAAGCCCGGAGCGCCAGCGACGGGACACACAAGCCCGGAGCGCCAGCGCCGGGACACACAAGCCCGGAGCGCCAGCGCCGGGACGGTAGCGGGCTACCGTCCCGGCGCTGGCGCTCCGGGCTTGTGTCAGACCAACCCGCCCCGGGCCGCCCGCGGTTCTCCGAACCGCGGCTAACAAGGAGGAAGCAGGATGAGCAAGGTGGTCATCTTCGGCACCGGCGAGTTTGCGCAGGTGGCGGCGATCTATCTCGCCGCGGATTCGCCTCATGAGGTCGTCGCCTTCACGGTGGACGGCGACCGCCGCGCCGAGGAGCATCTGCTCGACAAGCCGGTTGTCCCCTTTGAAGAGCTACAAAAGACCCATCCACCGACGGACTACCAGCTGTTCATCGCCATCGGTTTCAAGGGACTGAACCAGGCGCGGGCCGAGGTGTTCCAGCGCTGCAAGGCGATGGGCTACCGCTGCATTAGCTATGTCTGCAGCAAGGCGGTTCAGTGGGGCCACATCGAGGTCGGCGAGAATACCTTCGTTTTCGAGAACAACGTCCTGCAACCGTTCGTGCGGATCGGCGACAATTGCGTGTTGTGGAGCGGCAACCACATTGGCCACCATGCCCGCATCGGCGACCACTGTTTCATCACGTCACACGTGGTCATCTCCGGTGGCACGATCGTTGGCGACTACTGCTTCGTGGGCGTCAATGCCACGCTCGGCGATCACATCAAGGTAGCGCCGCGCTGCGTCATTGGGGCGGGTGCGGTGGTGCTGCGGGACACGGAGGAGGATGGGGCCTACCTCGGCACCACTTCGGAGAAGGCGAAAGTGCCCGCCCGCCGCCTCCGGGGCTTTCAATGGGTGAGGAAGTCGGCATGAAATGGCGCAAACTGGGCCGCGTGTTTGAGCCCGACACCCGTGTGCCGTGGATGGCCTCGCACGCCGCGATGCCCCTCGCTGAGCCGGTCGGGACGCATGAGGTTCGCGTCTACTTCTCCAGCCGCGACGCTGCTGGTCGGGCGCACACCGGCTGGTGCGACGTCGATCTGCGCAAGCCGGCGGCGGTGCGCCGGGCCGCGGAGCCAATCCTGCGGCCTGGAGCGGCAGGGTTCTTCGACGATAGCGGCGCCATGCTCACCTGCCTGACGCCCGCAGATGGCTGTACCTACCTTTACTACATCGGCTGGAACCTGAGCCGGAGCGTACCGTTCCGCAACGCGCTCGGCTTGGCGGTGCGTGACGCCGACGGCAGCGTTCGCCGCTACGCGAACGGGCCGATCCTCGACCGCGGTCCGCATGATCCATGCTTTGTGTCCAATGCCTGCGTCCGCCGCGAGGACGGGGCCTGGCGCATGTGGTATCTCAGCGGCGTCGAGTGGCAGCCGCGCGGCGACCGCTTGCGGCATCGCTACCACATCAAGCACGCTGCCTCATCCGACGGCATTCACTGGGAGCGCGAGGGCATCGTGTGCATCGATTTCCGCGATGATTCGGAATATGCGATCTCCTGCCCATGGGTGTTGCGCGCGGGCAACGACTATCGCATGTGGTACAGCTATCGCGGCGAATCGTACCGCATTGGCTACGCGGTGTCGTCCGATGGATTGCACTGGGAGCGGCGTGACGACGAGGCCGGCATCGACGTCTCACCCTCGGGGTGGGATTCGGCCATGATCGAGTACCCTCACGTTTTCGACCACAGTGGCGCGCGTTACCTGCTGTACAACGGCAACGACTACGGCAAGACGGGTTTCGGCATGGCCGTGCTGGAGCAAGATCGACCCAGGTGCCCGAGAATCCGCCGAACAGTCTTCGGAACCGATGGGACAAATGCCGATCTTCGATCAGGGAGAGTAGCGCGATCAACGGATACGATCGTGGGATGGGCGAGGTGATGGACGCCGACCGTAGCACGGACGAAGGAGCGCCGCGCAAATACTTCCCTGGCCTGGACGGGTTGCGATTTGCCGCGGCGTTCGCTGTCATCATCGTGCATGTCGAGCAGGTGAAAGCGCTTTGCGGATACGCCAACGGTTACAGCTTCGTTGCCCACTTTCCCATGGCGGTAACCTTCTTTTTCGTCCTCAGCGGGTTTTTGATCACGCATCTGTTGCTGGAGGAGAAACGGGCCTCGGGAACGATCTGCCTCAAACGCTTCTACATGCGCCGGGCATTGCGTATCTGGCCGTTATACTTTCTGATCGTGCTCGGCGGTTTGTTGTTGCTGCCACTCATACCCGCCCTCGATCTCCCGGAGGTGTCTCCGCGTGCGCAGACGGACCTCGTACCGAAGCTATTTCTTTTCCTGTTCATGTTGCCTCAGGTAGCGTTCGTTGTGTTTTATCCCGTCCCTTACGTGGCACAGTCGTGGTCGATCGGAGTCGAGGAACAGTTCTATCTGCTTTGGCCTCTGTTGTTGAAGCACACCAGGAGAGCGGTCGCTTCGATGTGCCTCATCATTCTGGTGATGGCGGCGGCCAGGAACATCGCCGAATACGCTATATGTTCCCGCCGGCTAACGATGTTCTTTGAGTTGACCCAACTCGGAGCCATGAGTATCGGCGGCATGGCGGCGTATTGCCTGGTTCGGCAGGTCAAGTGGCCTCTCCGTTGGCTCTGCAACCGCTACGCCTACGGCGGCGCCATTGTCCTCGTGGTTCTCCTCTTCGCGAAACCTGTCGCCATTCCTTATGTTGGCTGGGAAGTCAGATCGCTGGTATTTGGTATGCTAATCCACAATGTCGCGTGCCGCCCTGGCCCTCTGGTGACATTGCCGGCGCGGGTGGTGGGCTACCTCGGCAAGCGATCCTACGGGATTTACATGTACCATCCGGTGGCGATCGGCACCAGTATCTGGCTCGTCGGCCACGTGGGCGGTTTCGACCTTGGGACGTTCTTCCCCAGCGCCCTACTCTACGGTTCGACAATGACTCTGACGCTCGCCCTGGCGCTGCTCTCCTATCGGTTCCTCGAAACACCTTTGCTCGCCCTCAAACGCTCGTTCCATGAGGAAGCCACTCCAGACCCTGTATCGCTTCGTTTTCCACCAACCGGAGAGACTTCCGTCGCGCGGGCGGGTTAGTGCGAGGTCAAGCGCCACGTTGTTCGTAGTCCTGCCTTCAGGCGGAACATACGATTCCGCCTGAAGGCGGGACTACCAACAAGCGCATTCGTTCCTGGGGTCGGCGGTGTGCAAACGAATTGATCGTTGAACAAGGCCACACAGAGGCCGAGCATGCGAATCCCGTTCAACCAGGCGTACATGACCGGCCGCGAACTGGGCTACATTGCCCAGGCGCACGCGAACAGACACCTGGCAGGCAATGGCGTCTTCACGCGCCGCTGCCAGGATTGGTTGCAACAGCGCCTGGGCTGCCGTAAGGCACTGCTGACCCATTCCTGCACCGCAGCCCTGGAGATGGCCAGTTTGCTCGCCGACATCGCGCCCGGCGACGAGGTCATCCTGCCGTCGTTCACCTTCGTCTCGACCGCCAATGCGTTTGTGCTCCGCGGGGCAGTGCCGGTCTTCGTGGACGTGCGACCCGACACGCTGAACCTGGACGAAGCGCTTGTCGAGGCTGCCATTACCCCCCGGACCCGGGCCATCGTCGCAGTGCATTACGCTGGCGTGCCCGCGGAGATGAACGCGCTGCTCGACATCGCCGAGCGCCACAACTTGCTGGTGATCGAGGATGCTGCCCAAGCCGTCCTGTCCGAGTATCACGGCCGGCCGGCCGGCTCCCTCGGCCACCTGGCGGCGATCAGCTTCCACGAAACGAAGAATGTGATTTCCGGCGAGGGCGGGGCTCTGCTGATCAACGATGCGCGTTTCCTCAGCCGGGCCGAAATCCTCTGGGAAAAGGGCACCAACCGTACCGCCCTGCTCCGCGGCGAGGTGGATAAGTATACCTGGATCGACGTCGGTTCGTCGTTCCTGCCCAGCGAACTGATTGCAGCCTTTCTCTGGGCGCAGCTCGAACAGGCCGACGACATCCTCGCTCAGCGGCTGCGAGCCTGGCAAACCTATCACGAAGCGTTCGCGCCGCTGGAGCACCGTGGGCTGGTACGGCGGCCTCAGGTGCCCGAACACTGCCGCCACAACGCCCATCTGTATTACCTGCTGCTCGACGGCTTGGAGGCGCGGACGCGCTTCATCGAGCGGCTCAAGCGGCAGGGCATCGCGGCGGTGTTTCACTACGTGCCGCTGCACAGCGCGCCGGCTGGCCTCCGCTATGGCCGCGTCGCCGGTCCGATGGCGGTCACGGACCGCGCCAGCGACAGCCTGGTGCGGTTGCCCCTGTGGCTGGGGATCGATGCGGTCTTGCCCCAGATCATCGAGGCTGTCTACCAGGCGTGCGGGGCCGTCGCACCGCGGCTGGCGGCGTAGCCGTCTCAGGGAGGTAGGAGATGGAGGAGCCGGTCGCCACCGGGGCACTCGCGCGGCTGCGCTGGCCGCTGATCGTTGGCCTGCCGTTGCTGGCGGTTGCGCTCGCCTACACGCTGTTCACGCCGCAGTATCAGACCAACGACGACGTCGGCATGACAATGCTCGCTGCCGGCGTCGGTCTCGGCCCCGAGCCGTCTCCCTATCTGTTGTTCATCCATCCCCTGCTCGGACAGTTCCTCAGTAGTCTGTACCGCGTTTGCCCCGAGGTGGCCTGGTACACCCTGTTCCTGACGCTCCTGCGCATACTGTCGGGCGTGGTGTTGGGTGTGGCGATCCTCGGTCGCCGGCCCTCCGCGGTGCGGGCCGCGCTGCTGACGGGTTACTTCCTGCTCGTGGACCTGCCTTGCCACGTCTGCCCACAGTTCAGCCTTGTCGCCGCCGGCGCGGCTCAGGCCGCGGTGGTGCTGTGGCTGTCGCGTGGCCCGCAACGGCCCTGGAGCGGGGCATCCCTCGCGACGTTCCTCGGTCTGCTCGCCCTCGCGGTGATGTTGCGTCCGGACCACGCCGTGCTGATCGTGCTGCTGGCGACGCCTCTGCTGGCGGTGGATGCAATGCTCACCCTGCGCCGCGGGGCCGCTCATCCCGCCACGCTTTTCCGCGTTCGCCTGTGGGCCTGGGCTGGGCGGACGGGCTTGCCGTTCCTCGTAGCGGTGACCCTGGGCCTGGTCCTCCAAAGGTATCAGCAATGGTTCTACGCAACTTCGCCCGGCTGGGAGGACTTCTACGCCTATAACTATCTCCGCGGGATGTGTACCGATTTCGGCCGTGAGGACTCCAAGCCGATCTCCGACGAAGCGCTCGCCCGGGTCGGCTGGAGCCGCAATGACCTGGCCATGCTGAAGACCTTTTTCTTCGCTGATCGGGAACACTACGCCCCCGCGAAGCTCCAGGCCTACCTCAAGGAAAGGGCGATCCAACCGCTCTCAGTGCGAGCGTCGTTGCGCACGCGAGCAAAGCACTTCTGGGCCTACCCGGTGCTGCGGCTTTTCCTGGCGGCCGGGCTGTTCCCTGCGCTGTTCCTGACGCGCGGGGGTTGGCTCCGCCACGCCGTGGTCTGCCTGGCCGTCTTGCTGGTATGGGTGTTGGCTGCGGGGGTTGCGGGCCATTACTGCCCCTACCATTTCCTCATGTCCATGCTCGGCTTCGCCGCTGCCGTCGGCGTCGCCCTGGCCCAGCCGGTTCGCCTCGGGGCCGTGCGGCTGACAGCGTGGGCCGCCGGCGCTGCTGTCTTGACAACCGCCGTCATCCAGGGCACCGGCTACCTCCAGCAGCGCTCCGTTGCCGTCGCGGCCGCCTCGACTGAACTCTGGAAGGAGGTACGGGCCCTCGGGCCGCGGGCAGACCAACTCTACGTCGTCTGGGGGGGCTGCTTCCCCTA
>WNGB01008366.1_pt1 | contig 14737 bp, 13 predicted proteins | sample 5400681 | NCBI WGS metagenome assembly WNGB01 (sample SAMN13153367, study PRJNA577476) | soil metagenome | isolation source: 115 cm soil or saprolite under grassland replicate 2 | place: USA:California | collected 2016-06-15
AGGCTGAACGCCATGATCGTGATGATCACGGCCATCACGGCGTCGCTGAACGCCTCGACGCGCCCCGTCCCCAGCTCGAGCGTGCCGGTCGAAGGACTGCGCTGACTCACGGTCGAACGATCATATGTCAGCCCTGACCAGGCTGAGCCAAGGGAATGATCGAAGGTGCGTCAGTAAGGCGCCTGAGTCACTCGAAAATAGTGAGCACCCTGGAAGGGACATCGAGCGCGGGCATACGCCTGGCCGAAGGCTTGGTGCCCCGGGGGGTCGGTTGAACGCCGTCGCGAGCGAAGGCCTAAATCGCCTCTCATTCCTTGGCAATGCTCTTGGCGAGGTCTCGCATCGAGACCATCCCTACTACGGCGTCTTCATCCATCACCGGCAGATGCCGGAACCCGCCGAAGAGCATCTGATTCAGTGCCTCGGCCACCGTGGTGTCGGGCCCGATCGTCACCGGATCTCGGGACATCCATTGGGTGACCGAAGAGACCCTGGGTGGCTTGATTCACGAGTACGAGCTTGTAGCTTGACTCGATCGGAGGATTCTGTGCCCTTCAGGTTGGGGTGAATGCCCGCGTTGGGATCAGAACTGCTGATCACAGCCACGGGCTCCGCTCAGAGCGGGGAGATTGATCGTCCTGTAACTTGTGTCTGCCGCGACGCCGGCCCCGCGCCGGATGCCGGCACGAAGAGAGAAGAGGTGGCTCTTGGCGACCGAGTCGAATCTCGCCAACCGCGTGCGCGCTGCCGTGCGAGACAAGGTCCCCGGAGTTGCGCTCATCGTGGTTGGTCCTGAGGGCGTGCGGTCTCGCGAAGCAATCGGCTTCGCGGATCTCCTCGCACAGACACCGATGTCGACCGACCAGGCGATGCCGTGGTTCTCCATGACGAAGATCGCGACGGCGACGACCGTGATGAGGCTCGTCGAACGCGACGTGATCGAGCTGGATGAGCCAGTTGCGCCGCACGTGGCGGCCGTGCGGTCGATTCGGCCGAGCGATTGGGCCAAGAGGATCACACCGCGACATCTCCTCCAGCACTCCGGAGGTCTCGCCAACCCGATCCCCGTGAAGTGGATCCACCCTCCGGATCGTCCACGACCCGATCCCGACGCCTTCCTCGAGGGCCTGCTCTCGAAACACGCGAACCTTCGCTTCGAGCCCGGAACGCGGTCGAGCTACTCGAACCTCGGGACGCTCATGCTTGGGGCGGCGATCGCGCACGTCATCGGCCGGCCGTACGAGGATCTCGTCCGTGAGGAGGTTCTCGAGCCGGTCGGGATGTCGTCGACCGGGTACTCGTTTCCCACCGGCATCATCGCGGCGACCGGATACCACCCGCGGTGGAGCCCGATGCGTCCGCTCCTGCCGCGATGGGTCCAGGGCCCATCGACGGGCAAATGGATGGCGCTCCGTCCGTTCCTCGTCGACGGCGCCGCGTACGGCGGTCTCGTTGGAACGCCGGAGGACGCGGCGAGGTTCCTGCAGATGCACCTACGAGACGGTGAGCTCGACGGGACGAAGCTGATCTCCACTGAGACGGCCGTCGAGATGAGACACATCGACAAGCGTGGCCGACGCTTCGATCTCGGCCTCGGGTGGTTCGTGCCGGCGAACAGGCGCGAGGCGAGCCCGCCGTTCGTGGAGCACCTCGGCGGAGGAGCGGGGTTCTTCAACGTCGTGCGGATGTACCCGACGGTCGGCGTCGGCGCGGTCGTCATGGGGAATTCGACGAAGTACGGCATCGACAGCGTGGCGAAGCTCGCCCTAGACCATCCATCCTGAAGCGTAATCCAGAAGACAGAGACGACGACGTCGACCAGCCACTTCGCCCGATCGTCCCGCCAGACGTGTAGGGCACAAAAACACGGATCGGGTCCGTGACCAGGTCTTTCTTCGAGTTCGCTCGACCTGCTGCGCCTCCGCGGCTACGACGAGGGATCGGGACTATCCATCAGGCGAGACACCTGTTTCATGAACGTTGTCTGGCCACACCGGACCCCATGGTTCATGTCCGGATGGCGGCGGGGGAATCAAAATCGCGGGGTGGTCCGCAGGGGAGTGGGCTTGTCAACAATTGCCCGGTTGGGCGAGGTGTCGACACTCTCCCGCGTCGGGACGGCTCGTGAGTTCTTCCTCGGGTTCGGGGGCTGGCCGAACGGCCTCAGGAAACCTGCTGGTCATGCACCGGATCGGAATGAAATGCACCCTTCACGGTCCCGGGAACGTTCTCCCGAAGGATCAACTCACCGGGGGTTTCATACGCCTGGGCTCTTAGCTGGTGCCGCCGGGTCGAACCGGACGATACGGCCGACATCCGCTGCCGGTGTTTCTGCAGGTGGAGGCGACGTACCCACTCCGTGACCGGGCATGATCCGTCCCGACGGCCGGGGAGGCGAAGAGAACACTGTAAGAACCCGAACGTGGCAGGTCAGGCTGTGTGGGTGAACGCGGGAGTGGGGTGTCACATGATCGCCACACAGCCGACGCCGGCCCGCAAGTACGTCTCGTGGATGTCCACGCAGGCGGCCAGGATCTGCTCACGGTCCGGCAGCACTGTGCGGTGGGCGGCTCGTGGGCGACGAGGGTCTGGACCTGCTCCGGGTGCTGGGCCACCAGGGCGACCGGTTCGACTCACCGGTCTGTTCGGTCGTCAGCGGCCGCCGCCCTTGGTCGATGCGGCCCCCACCGCGGTTGCGCGAGCGCTCCTCGGCGCTTTCTTAGACTGTTCCCTTCGCTCGCGCGTTTCTGCAGGTCAGAGGCAAGCGTAAGAGAAGGAACAAGCAAGAACCCGAACGCCAGGCCAGGGGGTATGGGTCAACGCTGCCGATTAGGGTGGGAGAACGCGACAAGCGGTCGGGCCGCGCTCCGCCCCCGAACGGCGGGAACGCTTACAAACGTGGTCAGGGAAGGGGCGCGGCCGGGCACACGGGCTCGTACGACCGCTCTTGAATGAACGCGCTCCACTCCTCTCGAGTGAGCTGACGGCCGGCGACCTCGCAGGCGTGTGCTGCCCACGCCTGCCAGGTCGCGGGCCAGACGAAGGCCCGACCGTTCGAGTAGACAATGACAAGCGAAGAACCATCAGGTGTGAAGGCCGCGTCGTTCCAGACGTTGTTGAAGCCGGGGAAATCGATGCCGAACTGCTTCCCGGTCGCCGCGTCCCACAAGCGAGTCGATCCGTCGGTCCCGGAGGTAACGAGGAGCTCCCCGGTGGGATCGAACCCAACACTCAGCCCCGCGCCGGCGGCTGCGAGGAAGTGCAGGAGAGGGCGACCCGACTCAACGTCCCATAGCCGGACGACGCCCGACCAACCAGATGTCGCCAAGGTCTGGCCGTCAGGTGAGAAGGACTCCCACGTCGTCGGGGGAGCTGCCGTATCTGGCGAGAGGGTCCTCACGACCTTCAGGGTGTGCGCATCGACGAATGGCAGCCGGCCGTCCGCGAGCGCCACTGCCAACATCGCACCATCCGGACTGTAGACGACCTGGCTGACTCCACCCTCGAGGTGGACGGGTCCTCGGAGCAGATCGCCGCTCTTCGCGTCCCAGATCGCCAGATACCCCTTGACCTTTGACCTCCCAGCTCGCCCTCGGTCGAGCTCGGCGTCATCTGCCGCCAGTCGCCGCTTGCCAGGGTGCGTCCGTCCGGGCTGAAGGACGCATAGAACACAGACGAGTACCGATCGGCCGGGGGCAGCCCAGCGAGTTGCCTCGATGTGGGCGGACTGCTGGTCAGGTCCCACAGGACGAGTTGGCCGACCTCTCCTGTGGCTGCGAGGGTCGTGCCGTCGGGGCTGAAGTTGACGCTCGTGAGTGGCCCGCGCGGAACGGCCCGAAACGCAGCGGTTTGTCGGAGCGTGGCGAGGTCCCAGAGCTTGACGTACCCGTCGCCTTGGGTCACCGCCAGCGTCGAGCCGTCGGGCGACAGCGCAAACCAGGGGAGTGGTCCCCAGAAGGGTGTCTGATTCCCCGAGCCAATGGTGAAAGAGCGCCCCAGTCGCCTGGTCCCCGAGAGGTCCCATCCGAAGATCGTCCCATCCAGACTTGCCGTGTAGAGCGTCCGGCCGTCGTTCGCCTGGGCGGGCACACCTCCGCCATGCCCCGCGAACGTCTCCATCAGCTTGTGCGAGGTGACGCCCCAGACGATGACCTGTCCATCGTCGCCGGTGGTGACTACATCGGTGTTGGACGTGAACTCGACGGACTCGACGCGAGCGGTGTGACGGCCCCTGCCCTGGGTTGTTTGACCCGTCGATGTGTCCACGAAGCGCACCGACCCGTCGGGATCGCCAAGGACCATCGTCTTCCCATCGCGGCTCACCGCCATGGCAACGGAGCCTCCCACATCGAGAGTGCGGGCAAGTTCCATCGTCTGCGCTTTCCAGATCGTCGTGCGATCGCCGGAGACGATGAGCCTTCCATCACCGGTCAGGCCGAAACCGCTCGCGGCGATATCGATCATGTTCGTCGCTGGCCCCAGGGGCTGCCCGCTGGTGACGTCCCAGCGGGCGATGTAGACCGCCTTCGGGATGAATACCTCGGTCCCACGGAAGTCGCGGACCAGGGCATAGAGCTCATCTCCGGACCTCGAGAAGACCACTTCCGGGACAGCGATCCCTGTCGCGGATCCGAACCTCGGATCGCCCGGGAGCTTCCGAAGCAGTTGACCGGTCTCGGGATCGCGCAGGTCGATGCCGCCGGTGGGCTTCCCGCTGGCTCCCGCCGAGGGGACGGCGATCAGCGCGCCATCCGGACTGAACACCGGCGGCCCGCCAGCCCCGAAAGGGATGTTGGCGCCGGGCGTGAAGGAGGCGGTGCTGAACAGCTGGAGATCCTGCGTGTTGTACTGAACGGCGAGCGTCTTCCCGTCTGGACTCAGCGCGATCCCGAGGGGTCGACGCCCAGAGTCGCCACCGTAAAAGACTCCGACCGCCTGGGGCTCGCGGAGCACCGTGGCCAGGAGGTTGCTCCGCGTCTGCTCTGAGACGTCGAGGTTGACCGCCTCGCGAGCGAGCAGGAGTCCCCGGTCAAGCCGTGGCTCGAGCACGCCCTGGGTGCCGAGGCTCTGGGAGAGCGCGACGAGGGCAGAGCGACGTGCCCGCCCCCGCTGCACCAGCGCGATGCTCCCCGCCATCAACGCGAGAGCAAGGAAGACGGCCACGCCGGCCAGCAGCACGCGGAGCCGCCGGTTGGTCCTTCGCTGGCGCTCGGCCTCGGCCAGCTCTGCTGCCCGCAGTGCCTCGCGCGCGCCAAAGCTCGCGTCGACGTACTCCCGCTCTACGACCGTGAGCGCGATGCGGGAGGTCGTGGCCCAGGTCTCGAACTGTGCGAGGTGCGCGCCCCGCAGCAGGAAGCTTGGGTCCCGATCCGCGTCAGCCCATTCGGTCGTCGCGACGGCCAGGCGGCGATGCATTCGAACGTCGTCCCGGGCGGCCTCGATCCAGTCGCGCAGCCTGCCCCACACCCGCAACAGGGATTCGTGGGCCACCTCGACGGTGGGTTTGCCCGTGCGCAGATCTCGATCGAAGGACACCAGGCGAGAAGCGCCGAAGGCATCCAGCGCGCGCACCAAGGCGTGTTGATCGATCTCGAGAGCCTCGAGCTCCGCGCGCGGCACCCGACGGCGGGTGTCCTCGGTTCCCTCACCCAAGGTGACGAGGCGAAGGAACAATTGGTGACAGGCCTCCTGTCCATCTGCGCTGAGCCCTTCGAAGAGCTCATCGGCTCGTCCGGCCAGCGCCCCGGCCACCCCGCCGATCTCCCGGTAGGCGTGGAGCGTGAGTATGTTCGCCTCCCGCCGGTCGAACAGTTCGGTGAGGGCATACTGCAGAAGCGGGAGAGCCCCCGGCTCGTCCACGACCTCGCCCAGCATGGCTGCGAGCAGGCCCGGCTCCAGACCGACGTTGACGCGCTTCGCTGGATTCGCGATGGCCCGTTCCAGCTCGTCGGGAGACAGAGGAATGACCGCCTCGATGTAAGCACGCATGAGGTCGGCGAAGCCTCGATAGAGCAACGGTCGATCGTAGAAGTCGGCGCGGAGGGTGGTCACGATGCGGAGCCGACTGCGGGGATCGTTCACGGCCGCCGCTGCACTGGACAGGAAGTGCGTTCGCCGGTTCTCGTCGTCGACGAGCGTGAACACCTCTTCGAGTTGATCGATGACGAGCACGAGGACCGAGTCATCGGGCGGCAGCACCCGCTTGACGGCGCGAAGCAACCCGTGCGTGTCTCGTTCCAGCTGTTCCATGAGGCTGGCCGGCGGGTTCACGGCGACCCGGAGCAGGGCGGCCTCCAGCTCCTCGAGCGGCTGGGCGCCGGGAACCATCTCCGCGATCGCCCAGCGCTCCGAACCGAGGATCGCACCGCTCCGGAGGGCCGGGATCAACCCCGCCCGAACCACGGAGGACTTGCCGGACCCGCTGGGCCCGACGACCGCGAGGAAGCTCGTGTCCGAGAGCCGCATCACCAGCTCGTTGGTGAGCGCCTCGCGTCCGAAGAAGTACGCGGCATCGGCCTCCTCGAACGAGAGAAGGCCCTTGTAGGGGTTCGCCGCGATCTCAAGTGTGGCCGGCGTAAGTCGCGCGGCCGAAGGGCCGAGCGCTCGCCGAAACGCGATGTCCTGCGACAGGTCCCACCCTTCCTGCTTCAGCTTGATCAGGTCGATGGGGTCGCCCAGCCCCGACAGCAACGCCGGCACACGATCGACAGACGTGACGCCTTCCGTCCTTCCCGCAAGGTGCACGACCTCCCGGGTGGACAGGACCTCGGCGGGGCCAGGTAGCGCACCCAGCTGCGCCGCCCGGTTGATCGCGCCCCCTCGAAATCCGCCCTCCACCGCGATGGCCTCGCCCACGTCCAGCCCGATCCCGACGGCCAGGGGCACGGCCGGTTCCGCGATGGTCTCCTCGACGAACAGGGCCTGAAGATCGACGGCCGCGAGGATGGCCTGTCGAGCGGACGCAAAGGCCGCGAGAGCCTCGTCTCCGCGCAGCTCGATCACTCTTCCGGCCCTGGCCTCGACACCCTTCCTAGTCAGCTCGGCGAACTTTGCAGCCAATCGTGCAGCCGCCTCATCCCCGTATTCCTGGGTGTAGTTGGAATAGCCGCGGACTTCTGCGATGAGGAATGTCTGGATCGCGGTGGCCCCCGCGCCGACATCGGTTCCCGGTTCCCTACGGGAGCCAACCGCAGACGGTGATCCGGGCCACTCCAGCTCGGGGTCCTGCGCCAGGATGGCGCGCTCAAGACGCTGGAGTGCCGGGGCGGGGTCGATACCCAGTTCCTCTGTCAACATCCGTCGCGTTTTTCGATACGCCTCGAGAGCCTCCGCCTGGCGACCGGACCGGTAGAGCACCAGCATGTACTGGGCTCGCAACCGCTCCCGCAGTGGGTGTTCGGCCACGAGCGTCTGTAGTTCCCCTACCAGGTCCGGGTGTCGGCCGAGCGCGAGGTTCGCGTCGATCTCGTCCTCGAGGGCCGAGAGCCTCAGTTCCTCGAGGTTCGCGATCGTGACTTGCGCGAAGGTCTCGTAAGCGAACTCGTCGAGCGGCGGTCCACGCCACAGGTCAAGAGCAGCCGCCAACAGCCTCTTCGCCCGAGCCGGATCTCCCTCGGCCATGGCTCGCCGTCCCTCCTCGACCTGTTCCTTGAAGACGTCAAGATCGAGCTCGTGGCGGTGGACCCGAAGGAGATAGCCCGGATGACGAGTAACGAGGATCGACTCGGGAGCCCCGTCTCGAGCTGATCGAAGGGCCTTGCGCAACTGGGAGACGTACACCTGGAGGATGTGCGCGGCCGTTTCGGGAGCACGTTCCCCCCACAGCGCATCGATCAAGCGGCCAGCGGAAACGACCTCGTTGGCATGCAAGAGAAGGACGGCGAGGAGAGCCCGCTGCTTCGCCCCCCCAAGTGAGAGAGCCTCCCCCTCCTCCCGCACCTCGAGCGGGCCGAGGATCCGGAACTCCATCCGACCACCCTTCCCTTGCCGAGCACGCTAACACGCAGGTGGATCGGCCAAAGGCGCTTTCTAACGGGTCGAGCCGCCCCGCCGCTTGAGGGGACCTTGAGCGCCAACTGACTCCTTCTTGAGCGCCTCGGACGACCGTCGGGTCTGTCGACTGCGCAGGGCAGTCGATAGAGCAGAGGAGGGCCCATGAGGCACTTCGGTAGATGGTTCCCACCGGTGGCCGCGGTGCTGGTCTCGCTGGCCGTGAACGTCATCACGGCGAGCGCCGCCTTCGCGACGGGCGTGCCACCGTACGTCCCCACGTCGGTCGGTCAGCGATCCGAGGCAGCCCAAGCGTCGGGGGATTGGGTTCTGGCGATCGCGTTCCTCGTGGCAGTCTCTGCGACGAGCGTTCTCCTGCTCGGCTGGATGCGTGTTCGCCACCACAGCTCCCGCGGAGGACAGGCCTCGCCGGTCGCGGACTCTACACCGTGAGGGACGGATGGGCCGGGCGGCCGCCGCCGGTTACTCAAAGGAGAAGGGGCATGAGGAGAACTCGCGTCATCACACTTCTTGCAGTCGTTGTGAGTGTGATCACAGCATCGATGGCCGCGGTTCCGGCAGGAGCAACACGTGCGAAGGCTCCACCACCTCCGATGGCAATCTCGATGCTTGCGGATGGGCTCGAAGGCTCGGTGGGGGCAACCATCGGACCCGATGGCGCGTTGTATGTCGCCGAAGGAGCGATCGGCCGGATCACGCGCATCGATCCCTCGAACGGCGACACCACGACGTTCGCCAGTGGGCTCCCCCCTCAGGTGATCCCCCTCGGCGGAGCCATGGACGTCGCATTTGTCGGAACGACGATGTACGTGTTGGTCACGCTCGTGGGTCCGGACGTCGGCGGTAACAGCATCGGCGGCATCTACCGGATGAACAGTTCGGGGGGCTTCACGGTCTTCGCTGACCTCGGTACCTGGTCCATCGAGCATCCTCCCCTCACCCCGTTCGATCTACCGAGCGGCGTCCAGTTCGCGCTCCAGCCAGTCGCCGACGGGTTCCTCGTCACCGACGGGCATCACAACCGGGTACTCCACGTGTCGTCCGCGGGGGAGATCTCGCAGCGGATCCAGTTCCCGAACATTGTCCCCACAGGGTTGGCGGTGACCCACGGCACGGTGTTCATGTCCCAGGCAGGCCCGGTGCCTCATGTCCCGGCGACGGGGAAGGTCGTCTCGTTTCCATTGAACCCTGCCGGGCCGAACGCTTACGATGTTGCGTCCGGTTTCAGCCTGCTCGTCGATGTCGAATCCGGTCCCGACGGGGCGCTCTACGCGCTCTCGCAGGGTGACTCGCCGGGCGACGTCCCTCCGGGGAGTCCAGCGGCCCCGGATAGCGGAAGGCTGCTCCTCGTCAACCGGAATGGTTCGCTCTCCGTGCTCGTTGACGAGTTGGACTTGCCAACCTCGCTCGATTTCGTGGGTGACACCGCGTTTGTGACCACCCTGAACGGGGAGGTCTGGAGGATCACGAACGTCTCGAAGCACTTCAAGCGATAACCCGACAGACCCCACCGAGGGAAAGGCTGCCTGGCTCGGCCGTTCTCCAGGCTTGAAGGGTGATCCGCGAGGCGGGCGGCCCACATCCGGGCCGCCCGCTTCTATGTCCGATCCGATCGCGCGGGTCAGGGCTCCAGCAGCAGGAGCGGAGGTTGGGATTCGAGGTCAACGTGACGGCGGCGTGCCTCTACGAGCTCTCGACGCTGACCATCAGACGCCCTGGGTGCGCGACGATTCGGAGCTCCCTCTGATCGCTTGGATCTTCCGCGCCGCCGAGTTCGCGTGGACAAGAAGGTCGTCGAGGCCGGTTATCTTATCCACGGCGAGCCCAAGACCAAGCGCTCGCGGCGCTGGGTCACTGTGCCGGACTTCGTCGCCTTCGCTCTCGCCGAGCACGTCCGCGTGTACCCTCGCGGTCCCGACGGGATTGTGTTCACGGCCCCGAAGGGCGGACCGATCAGGCGATCCGCCTTGGCCCAGAGGTGCATGCGGGACCGGGATGGGAGGTAGCGGCAGAGCCGGTGGCTGGTATCGAGGCCACCGACCGTCCGCCAGGACGACACTCGCTCGCGTCTTATAGCCTCCAAGGATACGGTGTTGGGTTAGTAGGTTCATTCGGAGGCTCGGCCTCTCCCTCGACAACTCCTAATCAGTCAGTCGGCGCCTATCGGTGTGCCCCGCGTCCTAGACGGGTAAGGGACAAGCAAGGAGGAGGTGGTTACATGGCAGCAACCAATCCGCGACAGCAGCCGGACTCTGAGGAGGGTCGCTTCGGCAGGCCGACCATGGCCTCGACGCCCACTCCGACGCCGGCCCGCCGATCACGGTGGATCTGGATCGCGCTCGGGATCGTGGTCCTAGTGGTGGTCGGGGTCATCGCCTACATGGCGCTCTACAGCGGCAGTGGTGGCGGTTACGGAGGCGGAGGCGGCTCGGGTGATGGTGGAGGCTACTTCCTCATCGCGTTTTCAGCTGAGCAGGCCAGGCGTCTTCGAAACCGGATCTTGGCGAAGCGCTAGGCCCCATGCCGCGAGGGGGCACTGCCCCCTCGCGGCATCCCCCTGCCACTGGCGCCTCGGCAGGCCCTGATGCATCGTGCTAAGGAGAAGGACGGGACAGATTCATCCCGTCCGATGCGGAACTGATCGGGTTTGAACGTGGAGGCCGAGTCCTTCAAGCTGGTGTAATTCCACAACGTCATCCTGATCATCAGCTCGCTGCGACGAGCTCGCCCCTCACCTCCTCGGGCGCCCTCGATCACCTCGAGCCTCGCCTTGGCGAGCGGCTTGGGGCTCATGTAGCAGCGGACGACGGCCCATCATGCTGCTCGGCAATTGCCTGGTTGGTGAGGTGTCGCCCTTCCCCAGGCGTCGGGACGGATCCTGGGCCTTTCCTCGGGTTCTGGGCAGGCCGAACGGCTTAAGGGAACCTGCTGGTACGCGCGGATCCGAATAGATGCACCATTCAGGCCACGCACGCGGCAAGGTCGTCATCGCCGTGTGACGCTCTCGATCGGTGAGTGATGGCCTCGAGGATAGAGTCCGGTCCTTGGGGGGACTCCGATTTCTACGAGAAGACGTACTCCAGCATCCGATCCGACGTTCAGACACGAGTTCGGAGCGCGACGTACGACGAGGACCTGGGCCAAGCAGGATGGATGCGGGCCGCCGAGGCCCACGAGTTCGCGTCCTGGCTCGGATCGGGCGTGACGTCGGTGCTCGACGTTGCCTGCGGCTAGGGCGGGATCTCGGCGCTCCTGCCCGGGATCGCCGCATACGCGAATGCCGGCCAGGTGCTGGTGAGCGAGGACGTGCTGCGGGTCACCACGGACCAGGCGGTGGAGCTCGTCGACATCGGCTCGGTCGAGCTGAAAGGGGTTTCGCGACCGGTTCGGATCCATGAGGCTCGCCGCAACGGCTGAGAGCGCTGCTGACCAACATCCCCGACCTCCGTCGGCGGTCGCGGTCGCTGCTCGTTCATAGACCGACCCTGTTGGGTACGAAAACTCGGATTCGGCTCCTGACCAGCGATTTCGGGTACCGGCTATCTGGCTCCAGGCTGGGCGGGACACCTGTTTCGTGAACATTGTGGGGCGACACCGGCCCCCATGTCTCATCTCCGGGTCGCAGGAGGGATCCATCAGCCATGAATGGGAACGGTCCCCAGGGTCCGGACCAGCCGAACGGAGCCAGAGGGAAGGCCCCTGGTCAGGGTCACGATCGGAATAAGTGCACCCTTTCAGGGTGTCGCCCTGCCCTGTGGGCATCGGGAGCTTGGCTGACGCCAAGCCAAGAACGTGTACGGACGGGCATCGGCCCGTCGCGTTGTCACTTTGGGATCCCGAATTGTGGACAGGTCATGTTTTGCGAGCTGATTCCAGGATGAAGTTGCGGATCACGGCGAGGGACTCTTCCGGTTTGTCCCGGAAGACGCCATGGCCCGCGTCCGGAAAAACTTCTAGTCGCGACCCCCGGATCGCCGCTGCCAGCTCCTCGTGATCTGGGATGGTGGTGATCGGATCGAGTTCGCCGGCAAGGATCAGCGTCGGACAGCGAATCGCTCCTATCTCCGGGAACATATTGAAGCGCTTGATCTCGTCCCCCCAGAAGTGGAGGGCGAGGTCCTCCTGCAATCTCGCGCGGGCGAAGACGTCCGGGTCCGCGGGAGTCGGGTTGTACAGCGGAAGGCAAGTCCCCCGGTAGCTCGCGAGGCTCTCTGGCGTCGGGCTCTCGAAGAAGTGCGCCGCCGCCTCCCTCGCTGCCGTACCACCAAGGCGTTGGAACATCGCGAGCGCCCGGTCCAGACGGATACGGGCGGCGCTGCTTGAGACGATCAGCTTTACCGTGAGCTCGGGATGGCGGGCAGCCACACCGAGGGCCACGATGCCTCCAAAGGACTGGCCGAGCAGGATCGGCCGCTCGATCCCCAGTGCATTACAGAAGACGGGCACGTCCTCGATCCACGTGTCAAGGGTCCACCGATCCGAAGTGTCCCGGTCACTGCGGCCCGCCCCTCGCTGGTCGGGGAACACCAGCTGAGCGACGTCTGCGAGCGGCGTCAGAGATGTCTTGAGGGTCGAGTGGTCGAAGCCCGGACCGCCATGCAGGCAGACCATGATCGGGCGTTCCTGCATCGTCGGTCCTTCTGGGACTAGTCCCATCCCAGCGACGTCGAAGTAGAGGCGAACGTCTCCGACCCGGACCCGCATGGGCCAATGGTAGTTCTGTTCCTTCGGAGAACGAAGCAGTGGACTCCGGACCCTGATGTTGAGGTCTCAGCAGAAAATCGGAGGCAGACGGCCAACAGTTTCTCCGCACATCCTTGGCCCTGCGGAAACAGGGTCACCTTGCTTTCTCAGGTCAAAGCCGCCCAGGGCCGGATCTTCCACACAGGGTGGCAGTTCGAGGACTTCGGCCCTCCGACACGAACACCCAGTTGGTCAGGTGCCTCCTCCATGACCCCGGGCCTTGCGGATGGTACCTGAGGTCTAGGCCCAGGCCCTCGGAGAGTTCGGGCTTCTTGGCTGGATCGACCGAGTAGCATGCTTGCGTGAAGCTGAACCACCTGGCTCTCGCGGTACGGGACAAGCAGCGGTCCATGATGTTCTTCGCGACCTACTTCGGCTTCGATCCATCGACCGCCCGTCGGTACCCCGATGGCGTCATCATCATTCGAGACACCAAGGACTTCGCCTTGGCGCTAGGCGAATCTCAGCCCCCCGAACACACGCCCGGTTTCCCCCACTTCGGATTCGATATGGACTCACCTGAGGAGGTCCAAGCACTTCGGGCCCGCCTTGTGGCCGACGGCATTGAGCTCGTGGATGACGAGGACACCGAGACCTACGTCGGCTTCAAGTGCCTCGACCCCGACAAGCACGTGATCGAGGTGGCCTGGGAGACGTAGGCGGCCCTGTGCGAGTAACAAGTTCGAGCAAGTCAAGCGCGAGGGCACTCCCGAATCTGCGTAGGTCACGCAGCAGGCCAAGGACCCTCGCCATCGCCGTCGGCAAACGCTGTGAGGCATGGATATCGATGCCTTCGCTGTCGTCCAGGTCGATGGCGACCGGGTCGCAGACCGCCTGCGGAAGGCGCTAGCCGAGGCTGGCCTCCGTGATCCGGCTGTGACCATTCGGCTCGTGGACCACCTCGAACGTATCCTGGACACTGGAAAGCTCAGACGCTTCCTACCCCCTGCCGTGATGTACCACTGGGTTCGCGTTGATGGTCGAAGCGGGGGCCGAAGTTCACGTAACGCGAACCGGTCCGTAATCGCCCGCCCGCCCGCAATCTGATCGAGAGGTTTGGGCACACAAGCCGAGACCCCCCGGCGCGTTAGCGGTCCTAACCGCGCCTTGCATTCAGGCCCTCTCAAGCCGTATACCTCGAATCACAAGCGCCGAGGCGATTGGAGGCAGCTATGGCTCACCAAAACGAGGACCTTCTTCGGCAGGGATTCGAAGCGTTCTCGAAAGGAGATATGGAGGGCGTTGCGGCTCTGTTCGCAGATGACGTGGTCTGGCACACCCCGGGCCGGGGGCCCCTCGCTGGTGATCACCGAGGGAAGGACCAGGTCATGTCGATGCTGGGCAAGCAAGCGGAGCTCACGGGAGGGACCTTCCGAGCGGAGCTTCACGACATCCTGGCCAACGACGACCACGGCGTGCTGCTTAGCACGGTCAGGGCAGAGCGAGGGGGGAAGACGTGGGAGGACAACGGGCTCCTCGTCTTTCATATCCACAACGGGAAGGCATCTGAGGTTTGGCTGCACCCGGGCGACCAGTACGCGGGCGACGAGTTCTTCTCCTAGGTCAGCGGGCTCGACATTGGAAGGGGTCCAGGAGACGTGGCGTTACCAGCTCGGATCTAGAGGAATCTCCTTCCCGAACGAGCCGGGTACGAGGCCCGGAGGGTTGGGGAGCCCTCCGGGGGCCTCTCCTATGCGGGGAAGGAGCAGCGGTAGAGCACACGGCCGATGAAATGACAGCGGAGTAGAGAACCGCTTGATCAAGTGAGAGCGATCTGTAGCGGCGTGATGAAATGACAGCAGAGTAGAGCATGGCAGAAAGCTTCCCTATCGAGTTGCATGATGCGACGAGGCGTGCTTGGGTCCGCTTCATGGCGCAACCGGAGCCTGCTTGAGCTGCGAGGAAGGTTGGGCCCCCCGAGGCGAGCACGGAATCTACGTCCGTGACTACCCGGGGAAGGAGCCTGCCATCGTGCTGATGCACG
>WNGB01019196.1_pt1 | contig 14736 bp, 10 predicted proteins | sample 5400681 | NCBI WGS metagenome assembly WNGB01 (sample SAMN13153367, study PRJNA577476) | soil metagenome | isolation source: 115 cm soil or saprolite under grassland replicate 2 | place: USA:California | collected 2016-06-15
GACGGCGCGGGCAATGTGCTGGCGCTGGACGTCGACCGCGAGAGCCTGTACGTCGTGCCGTCGCAGGTGGATCAGCAGAACGCGCCGCGGCTGGCGTTGATGCTCTCGGCGCTGCTTGGCAAGCCGGCGCCCGACATCCTGGCGGTGCTTCAGGATCGGAAAAGGGCCTGGGCGCCGCTGAAGCGCTGGCTCGACCCGGAGATCGCCAAGCAGATCGAGAAGCTCGTCGAGACCGAGCCGGCCCTCCAGATCGTCTACGAGCCGCGGCGCGTTTACCCGCAGGGCAGCTTCGCGGCCCAAACGATCGGCGCGGTCAATCTCGAGAATGTCGGGATTAGCGGGGTCGAAGGCTACTACGACGACGTGCTCAAGGGTGCGACCGGCACGATCACCGCCGAGGTGGACGCGCAGCAGAACCCGATCTGGATCGCGCCGCAGCAGCGCCAGCCGGCCAGCGATGGGGCCGACCTGGAGCTGACGCTCGACCCGCTGATCCAGCACGTGATCGAAACCGAGCTGAAGGCCTCGGTGGAAAAGCACCAGGCATCCGGCGGGACGATCATCGTGCTCGACCCGAAGACCGGCGCGATCCGCGGCATGGCCAGCTACCCGACCTTCGATCCGAACCACTACTACGATTACAAGCCGGAGATGTACAACATCAACCCGGCGGTCGGCGGGACGTATGAGCCGGGTTCGACCTTTAAAATCCTGACGATCGCGGCCGGCCTGCAGGTGCACGCCTTCACGCCCGACACGACCGTGGACGACCAGGGCGTGATCGACCGCTACGATACCGAGCTGGCCAACTTCGACAGCAACGGCCACGGCCCGATCACGCCCGCTGACGTGCTGAAGTACTCCAGCAACGTCGGCGCGCTGCAGTTCAACGAGATGACCGGGCCGGAAAAGTTTTACAAAATGGTGTATGGCTTCGGCTTCGGCAAGCCGACCGGCGTCGACCTGGCCGGCGAGGAGGCCGGGATCGTCCACGACTCGCACGAGCCAAACTGGAGCCCGATCACGCTCGACACCAACGCCTACGGGCAGAGCATCGCGGTGACGCCGCTCCAGCTCGTGCGGATGGTTGCCGCCGTTGGCAACGACGGCAAGCTGATGCGGCCCTACATCGTCCAGAAGCGCTGCCGCGGCAACCTGTGCGAGACAACCGAGCCGAAGCAGGACGGCCAGCCGATCAAGCCGGCCGTGGCCGCGACGGTGCGGCGGATGCTGGTCGCCGCGGCGAACCACTATGCCGACCCGGATGGCACCGGAACGCAGTGGATGATGCCGGGCTACGAGGTCGCCGCCAAGACCGGCACCTCGTCGGTGGTGGAGAACGGCGTGTACAACAACGAGGTGATCGGCTCCGTGGTTGGGCTGGCTCCGGCCGAGAGCCCACGCTACGCCCTCCTGGTCAAGATCGACCACCCGCAGGACGATCGCTGGGGTGTTCTGACGGCGCTGCCGGTCTACGAGGCGATCATCGAGCAGCTGCTGCGCTACGAGCGGATCGCGCCGGACCCCAAGCTGGCCGGGCCGGGCCAGACGCCGGGGGTGGCGTATCGGAACGGGCAGTAGATGAGTCATCAGTTATCAGTTATCAGTTGGCCGAGTGATAACTGACAACTGATAACTGATAACTTGATCTATGCTACAATGCCGCCGAGGACCCTGGATTTTTCGAGGAGACGGCGGTGTTGAGACTGGACGAAGTGCTGACCGGCGTGCAGGTGGCGGAGTCCCGGCAGGTGCCGACGATCCCCCCGGCGCTCCGGCAGGTCGCCTACGGCGAGGCGGTGATCGACTCGCGGCTGGCGACTCCCGGCTCGCTGTTCGTCGCGCTGCGCGGCGAGCGGGTGGACGGGCACGATTTCCTGGCCGGCGCCATCGCGCAGGGCGCCCAGGGGGCGCTGGTGCAGCGCGAGCGCGCCGCGGGGCTTGCGCTCGACCGGCCCTTCGCGCTGGTGGAACCGACCGGCGCGGGCCTGGAGCGGGCGACGCCCGCGGACGTCCTGCTGATCGCAGTCGACGATCCGCTCGCGGCGCTCCAGCGGCTGGCGGCCTACCATCGCGAATTGTTCGCGCCCAGGGTGATCGGCATCACCGGCAGCGTGGGCAAGACCTCCACGAAGGAGGTCGCGGCCGCAGTGCTGCGGCGCCGATACAGCACCTTAAAAAATCCAAGAAGCTATAACACCGAGTCCACAATGCCCATCTCCCTGCTCCAGCTCGATGCGCACCACGATGTGGCGGTGCTGGAGATGGGGACCTACGGGCCGGGCGATATCGCGCTGCTGGCGCGGATCGCCCGGCCCCAGATCGGGATCGTCACCAACGTGGGCCCCTCGCACATGGAGCGGATGGGCAGCCTGGAGGTCGTCGCCCAGGCCAAGAGCGAGCTGATCCAGGCGCTGCCCGCCGACGGCCACGCGATCCTGAACATCGACGACGCGCGCGTGCGGTCAATGGCCGAGGTCACGCCGGCGCGGCCGCTGCTGTACGGGCTCGACCCGGCGGCCGACCTGTGGGCCGACGAGATCGAGAGCCGCGGCCTGATGGGCATCGCGTTCCGCGCGCACTACGCCGGCGAGTCGGTTTTCCTGAAGCTGCCGCTGCTCGGGCGGCACAGCGTCCACACAGCGCTGGCGGCCACGGCGGCCGGGCTGCTGCTCGGCCTGGGGTGGGATGCGATCGTGGACGGGCTGCGCGACGAGAGCGCGCAGCTGCGTCTGCTGGCGGTGCCGGGGGCCGGCGGGGCCACACTGATCGACGATACCTACAACGCCTCGCCGGCGTCGTCGCTGGCCGCGCTGAACCTGCTGTCCGAGCTGAATGGGCGGCGGATCGTGGTGCTGGGCGACATGCTCGAGCTGGGCGCCTACGAGGAAGAGGCGCATCGCATCGTCGGCCGGCGCGTCGCCGAGGTCGCCGATATCCTGATCGCCGTCGGGCCGCGCGCCCGCTGGATCGCGGCGGAGGCGCAGGCGTCGGGGATGAACGGCGCGCAGGTCAGCGCCGTCGAGACCAACGACCAGGCGATCGGACTGCTCTGCGAGCTGCTGCGCGCGGGCGACTACGCCTTGATCAAAGGATCGCGCGGCGCGGCGATGGAGGGGATTGTGGCGGCGCTCCAGCGACAGCCAGAGAATAAAGCGTTTGAACGTTGAAACGTTAGAACGTTATCATCATGGGTTGACAACGATAAACAGCGCATTCAACGCGCTAACGTGCTAACGTGTTAACGTGCTAACATGCCAACGCCCCGGTCTTCATCCTGAGGAGAAGAAACCGTGCAAAATGCCTTGCGGTCAGTGCTGGTCAGCGATATGTCGCGTGCCCTGTTGCTCGCGGCAGCCGCATTCGTGCTGACACTCGCGACCGGCGGCTACTGGGTGCGCTTCCTGCGCGAAAAGCGCATCGGCAAACAGATTCGCGCCGAGGGGCCGGAGAGCCACCTGATCAAGACCGGCACCCCGACGATGGGCGGCATCATCATCCTGCTGCCGGTGATCGCCCTGACGATCTGCTTCAACCTGATCGATCGCTGGTCGATGCTGCTGCCGCTGGCGGTGCTGATCGGTTTCGCGGTGCTGGGTGGGATCGACGATTACATGTCGCTGGTCGGCACGCGATCGAGAAGCTACGGCTTTACGCCGCGGATCAAGCTCGCGCTGACGATCGTGATCGCGCTGGGCGCCGCGCTGGTGCTATACCTGCCCAAGCCGTTCGGCCTGGCCAACGAGGGTATCGTGCGCATCCCGTTCTTCCAGCCGTGGAACATCGGGCTGTGGTTCATCCCGCTGGCGATCTTTATCATCATCGCCACCAGCCACGCCGTCAACCTGACCGACGGGCTCGACAGCCTGGCGGGCTGGAATCTGACGATCGCCTTCGCGGCCTACGGTGTGATCGCCTTCCTCGATCGCGATTTCATCAACCTGATGGCCTTCAGCTTTACGCTGGTCGGGGCGTGCGGCGCCTTCCTGTGGTTCAACGCGCACCCCGCGCAGGTCTTCATGGGCGATCTAGGGGCGCTCTCGCTCGGCGCGGCGCTGGCGGTGGTCGCGCTCCAATCGCAGCAGTGGCTGCTCCTGCCGGTCGTCGGCGCGGTCTTCGTCGCCGAGGCGGTCTCGGTGATGATCCAGGTCGGCTATTTCAAGTGGACCCGCAAGCGGCTCGGCCAGGGCAAGCGCTTTTTCAAGATGGCGCCGCTGCACAACCACTTCGAGCTGCTGGGCTGGAGCGAGACCCAGGTGATGCAGCGCTTCGTGCTGGTGGGCATGGTCGCCGCGCTGATCGGGATCTCGCTGGCGCTGACGCTGCGCGACCAGCAGCGCGCCGATCTCCAGACCATCGTGCCGCGGTCGACGATTGTCCAGCAGACCACGATTGGTCAATCAGGCGGCCAGTGACACAAGAGCGACGGGGCGACGGGGCGACAGGGCGACAGCGACTCGCCCACTCGCCCACTCGCCCACTCGCCCACTCGCTATTCGACGCTGCTATGGAACTACGTGGCAAACGCGCGCTGGTGATGGGTCTGGGCGTCCACGGCGGCGGATTGGGCGTCGCCCGCTTCCTGGCCGACCAGGGCGCGCTGGTCACCGTCACCGATCTGCGCGGCCCCGAGCAGCTCCAGGGCTCGCTCGACGCGCTGGCGGGCCTGCCGATCCGCTACGTGCTGGGCGAGCACCGCGAGCAGGACTTTCGCGAGGCCGACCTGGTCATTCGCAACCCCGGCGTCCCACGCGAGTCGCGCTTTCTCCAGATCGCCCGCGCCGCCGGCGCGGCGATCGAGATGGAGATGACGCTGTTCTTCCGGCTCTGCCCGGGCCCGATCCTCGGCATTACCGGCACGAAGGGCAAGACGACCACGACGCTGCTGGCCGGCGCGATGCTGCGCGAGCAGTATCCCGACACGGTCGTGGCAGGCAATCTGCGCGTCTCCGCGATCGAGGCGCTGCCTCGCATCACCGCCGGCACTCCGGTTGTGCTGGAGCTTTCTAGCTGGCAGCTCGAAGGGCTAGGCGAGGCAAAACTCAGCCCGCAGTATGCGTGCTATCTCAATCTCTACCCCGACCACCTCGATCGCTATGGGTCGCTGCGGGCGTATGCACAGGCGAAAGAGCAAATTTTTCTATATCAGCGGGAAACCGATGTTGTGGTGTTTAATTCAAGGGCTCCGGCTTACTCAGGTACTGAGATCGATCAAGCACACGGCTGGACATTTCAGAAAACTCCTGCCAGGAAGATCTGGTTTCTCGGCGAGCTTTTCGATGACGATGATGGCTTGTATCCAGGTCAAGATTTTACAGAGCGAGATTGCTTTGTCAGATGGGATAACAATCATTTGATCTGGGAACAACTGAGACGAAATAATGATACAGGTCTCTTAGACCGGATTGATGAAGTGCTCTGCACGAGGACCGACATTCGCCTGCCCGGAGCACATAATCTCGAAAACATCGCTGCGGCCGCAGCGCTGGCGAAAGCCTTTGGTGTCGAAACCGAACGCATCCGCGACGCGCTCCGCAGCTTCAGCGGCGTCGAGCACCGGCTCGAGTTGGTGCGCGAGCTCGACGGCGTGCGGTACATCAACGATACGACCGCGACCGCGCCGGAGGCCGCGATCGCCGCGCTGCACAGCTTCGAGCAGCCGATCGTGCTGATCGCCGGCGGGGCCGACAAGAACCTGCCGTTCGAGGAGTTCGCCCGCGCGATCCTGGAGCGCGCCAAGGCCGTAGTACTTCTGAGCGGCAGCGCGACGGCGAGAATCGAGGCCGCAGTCAGCCACCCAGAGGGTACCCGGCAGTCAGCAGTCAGCCATCAGCCATCAGCCATCAGCCGCCGACTGCCGACTGTGATCGGGCCGTTTGACGACTTCGCGCGAGCGATCGAGCAGGCCAGGCAGCTGGCGGCGGCTGGCGACGTGGTCTTGCTGTCGCCGGGGTGCGCGAGCTTTGGGATGTTCCGGAATGAGTTTCATCGCGGCGAGGAGTTCAAGCACATCGTCAACGGACTGAGCGGATAAGGGGAGGGGACTACGGGGAGTTCGGCCCCAGGCGCGATTCGGAGCCGGAGCCGAGCGCGGGCGAGGCGCAGCCGATCCCGCAGCAGCGGAGCTATCGGCTGCGCCTGCCGCTCGGGCGGCCGCGGGCCGTCTGGGTGCTGCTGGCGCTCAACATCGCGATCTTCGCCATCCCGACGCTGCTGCAGCTCGTCGGCGTGCGGATCGACGGCGTGCCGATCAACGACTATCTGCTTCTTGCCGGCGCGAAAAACAACAGGGCGATCAAAGTCGACGGCCAGTACTACCGGTTCCTGACCTCGATGTTCCTGCACGCCGGGCTGCTGCACATCGGCTTCAACGCCTGGGCGCTCTATGTGTTGGGCCCCGAGGTCGAGCGGATCTATGGGACGCCGCGGTTCGTGGCGCTGTACTTCATCGCCGGGTTCGCCGGCGGCGGCGCATCCTACGCGCTCTCGCCGTTCCCGGCGGTCGGCGCGTCGGGCGCGATCTTCGGGCTCGTCGGCGCGCTGGCGGTGTTCTACTACACGTCACGCAGGCTGCTCGGCGATGTCTCGCGGCAGCAGCTCGGCAGCCTGATTACAGTGATCATGATCAACCTGTTTATTGGCTTTAGCTCGGGCGGCCTGATCGACAACTTCGCCCACATCGGCGGTCTTATCGGCGGCGCGCTCGTCGGCTGGCTGCTCGCGCCGCGCTTCGAGCTCGACGAGCGCCTGTACCCGCCGCAGGTCGTGCGGCGCAGCCTACCATACGGCTGGGCCGGCGCGGGCGCGTTCCTGGCGCTGCTGGTATTCGTGGTCATGACGATTAATCCGCCAATCCAGTAGCTGTAGGAGTCAGGAGTCAGGAGTCAGAATAGCACTCGTCGCCGATCTCCTTCTGAATCCTGACTCCTGACTCCTGAGTACTGAATTATGTTCGACACTACCAAACGCAAACCCGACTACCCGCTGCTGACGGCCGTGGGAATCCTGGTGCCGCTGGGCCTGGTGATGGTCTACAGCGCCTCGTTCGTGGATGCCTTCAACAGCACGGGCAACCAGATCTACTTCCTGCTGCGCCAGCTGGTCGGCGCGGCGATCGGTACGGCCGGGCTGCTGGTGGCGCAGCGGATCGACTACCGGGTCTGGCGAACATACTCAGTGCAGCTGATCGGCGCGACGCTGCTGCTGCTGCTGATCGTGCTGATTCTGCCCACCAGCATCACCGAGGCGAACGGCGCGCGCCAGTGGATCAAGCTTGGGACCTTCAGCATCCAGCCGTCGGAGGTCGCCAAGCTGGCGATGGTGGTCTACTTTGCCGACTGGCTCTCGCGGCGCGGGGCCAGGCTCGGCAATGTCAGCTACGGCCTGGTGCCCTTCGCGGTGATGCTCGGCATCGTCTGCGGCCTGGTGATGCTCGAGGGCGACCTGGGCACGACGATCGTGCTGGTGGTGATCGCCGGAGCGGTCTACTTCGCCGCTGGCGCGAACCCGCTGCACATCGCCGGCGCGGGCGTGCTGGCGTCGGGCGCGTTCTGGGCGATGATCAAGATCGCGCCGTATCGCCAGGGCCGTATCGCCGCCTGGCTCGACCCGGCTGCACACTATCAGAACGAGGCATGGCAGCCGATCCACGGGCTGTACGCGCTGGGCAGCGGCGGTCTGTTCGGCGTCGGCCTGGGGCAGGGCCGCCAGAAGTTTCTGTGGCTCTCGGAGGCCCACACCGACGCGATCTTCGCGGTGATCGGCGAGGAGCTGGGCTTGCTGGGCACGCTGTTCATCGTCGCGTGCTTCCTGGTGATCGCCTACCGCGGCCTGCGGATAGCCGCACGTGCGCCGGAGCCGTTTGCGGCGCTGCTGGCCACCGGCATCACCGCCTGGCTGGTCTTCCAGGCGCTGATCAACGTTGCGGTCGTGACGACGCTGCTGCCGTTCACCGGGCTGACCCTGCCGTTCATCAGCTATGGCAGCTCGTCGCTGGTCATGTGTATGGTCGCCAGCGGAGTGCTGCTGAACATCTCGCGCCACACGGTTAGCCGGAGCCAGGATGCCGAGGGCGCGCTGCGCGCCATCCGGCGGCCGCGGCGCAGCGTCGCCGAGGCGCTGGGGGCATGGTGGCGCGGGCGCCGCGCTGGGGCGACCAGCTCGGGCAGGCGCCGCGGCTCGGCCGGCGGCGCGCCCCGCGGGGCGCGCCGCGCGCGGTAGGCGATCGAAGACGGACGAGAAGAGGGAAGCGAACCTACGTACCCGTCTGAGCACGACCAGATCGCGCGGGCGCAGCGAGACTCGGCGCGGCGTTCGGCAACCATCCTGCTCGCGCTCGCAATCAGGAGAGATCCGGTATGAGGGTAGTCGACGGACAGCTAATCATTGATCTCACCGGTTCGCTCATCACGATCACGATTATCGGGTTTTGGACGATACTTGGCTGGTATCAAGGTTTCCGCTATATCGTGACGATCGCGCTCTTCGTCACACTGGGCTACTTGCTCACCGTCCAGGCCGATGCGATTGTAAATTTCGTGAACGGGTTTTACGGCTTTCTGATCAGGTTCTTCAACTTTCTCAGCCCTAACTTCGCGAGCATATTCCCGCCAGCGCCGATCATCCCCGACAACGTGCAAGCACCACTGCTGCTGCGGGTGATCGTCTTCTTCCTGTTCTTGGCGATCGGCATCGGCTGGAGAGGGCCGTGGGAGACGAGACTACCGGGCTGGGTTGGGAACCGGCAGATGCGCCTGCTCGGAGCATTCACTGGCTTCTACATCGGGGTGCTGTTCGTCAGCGCGCTGGCGACCTTCTGGCAGGCCGGCAGCCAGTTCGTCACCTTCCCAGACGCGCTTGCCGTCATCCTGAGCGGCCTGCCGACGCTGACAGGGATCGTGCCGGTGTTCCTGGCAGCCTTTATCTTCTTGATGGTGATCGTCTCATTTAGCCTCTTCCTGCGCGGCCTGTCGGCGCCGGCGGCCGGGAAGAAGTAGACGACTATGCGCTACCACATCGTCGGTATCGCGGGCGCGGGGATGAGCGCGATCGCCCACGTCCTGCTCGACCAGGGCCACACCGTGAGCGGGTCGGACATGCAGCGGAACCCGCTCGCCGACGCGCTGGCGGCCCGCGGCGCCACGATCTTCGCCGGCCACGACGCGGCGCACGTGGCGGGGGCCGATGCGCTGGTGGTGACCTCGGCCGCGCGGCCGGGCCACGCCGAGATCGTCGCGGCGCGCGAGCGCGGCATGCCGGTGCTGAAACGCGCCGACCTGTGGCGCGAGTGGTCGGCCCAGCGCGACGTGGTAGCTGTGGCCGGCACGCACGGCAAGACGACCACCACGGCGATGATTGCGCTGGCGCTGGCACAAGCCGGGCTCGCACCCGGCTTTCTGATCGGCGGCGAGACGCCCGACTTCGAGCGCAACGCCAGCTGGGGCGACCCGCGCGCGCCGCTGGTGATCGAGGCCGACGAGTACGACCGCACGTTCCTGGCGCTCACGCCGCGCGTCGCGGTGATCACCAACGTCGAGTGGGATCACGTGGACATCTACCCGACGCCTACGGACTACGACGACGCGTTTCGGGCCTTCGCAGGCGCGGTGCCTGAAGGGCGCAACCTGATCGTCTGCGGCGACGACCCCGGCGCGCTGCGGGCGATCGCGGATCGGCCCGACGCCGTCCAGTACGGCATCGACGACGCGGTCGCGCGCGACCCGGTCTCGTGCCGGCGGTCGCTGCTCGACTGGATGGCCGCGAACGTGCAGGCCGGCGCTGGCGGCACCCATTTCGAGGTCTGGCGCTACGACCGGCGTAGCCTCGCGACGCGCAGCCTGGGCCAGTGCGGCATCCGGCTCCACGGGGCGCACAACGTCCGCAACGCGCTGGCGGCGCTGGCGGCGGTGACACAGCTCGGCGTCGCACCGTCTATAGCACTACCAGCACTCGCCGCGTATCGCGGCGCGCGGCGGCGCTTCGAGCTGAAGGGCGAGGCCGGCGGCGTGACGGTGATCGACGACTACGCGCATCACCCGACCGAGGTCGGCGCGACGCTCGCGGCCGCGCGCAGTCGCTTCGCGGGCCGGCGGATCGTGGCGTACCTGCAGCCGCATACCTACTCGCGCACCCGCGCGCTGCTGGACGAGTGGGCCACGGCCTTCGGCGACGCCGACGTGGTGCTGATCGGGGCGATCTACGCCGCGCGCGAGAGCGATACGCTCGGCGTCGACAGCGCCGCGCTGGTGCGGCGGCTTGACCACCCGCACGCGCGCGCGACCGGCGGCCTGGAGCGGGCGGTCGCGGATCTGCTGGACCTGCTTCAGCCGGGCGACGTCTTGCTCACGCTGGGCGCCGGCGATGGGTACAAAGTTGGTGAGATGATCCTTGAGAAGTTAAGCGTTGAAAGTTCTAAGTTATGAGTTTTGAGTTATGAGTTTTGAGTTGAAATGATCAACTCAAAACTCAAAACTCAAAACTCATAACTGATACCGTATGTCTGTTCGAGAAACGAGCACATCGTGACGACCGAGGACGCCAGCGCATTTCACCGGCGTGTCGCCGAAGAGCTGGTCGCGCGCTACGGGGCGAGCGGCCAGGCGCCGCAGGATTGGCGTGAGGCCCTGGCCTGGCACTGGGAGCAGGCCGGCGCGTACGCCGAAGCGGCCGAGGCCGCTCTTGAGATCGCCGAGGCGCGGATGACGCGCCTTAACTTCACTTCGGCGCGGCGCTGGGCGGAGCGAACCCTGTCGCTGATCGAGCGGCTGGACGCGGCGCAGCGCCGGATCTACGACCTACGCGCCTACGCGCTGGCGCTGGCGGTGCTGGAGTTCGGCGGGCAGTATCGCGAGGGGCTGGACTACGCGCGGCGCATGCTGAGCGTCGCTCAGGCTCGCAACAACCGCGAGGCCACGGCGCGAGCGTACCTGGCGGTTGGCCGGATGCAGCGCGAGCTTGGCCAGCTCGCGACCGCGGAGGTGGTGCTGCAGCAGGCCCGCGCGCTGGCCGCCGACGACGAACTGGGCGAGCTGGAGGCCGAGGTCCGGCTGCACCTCGCCAAGGTTCACCTGCTCCAGGGGCGGCACCTCGAGGCGCTGCAGGAGCTTCAGCTCGCGCAGGAGGAGACCGAGCAGCATGACGACCGCTTTCGGCTGGCGCGGGTGTTCACCGGCATCGGCGATATCTACCGGGTGCTCGGGTCGAGCCGCGAGGCGATGACCTTTTACACGCGGGCGCTGAGCCTGGAGCAGGGCCGCGGCAGCCTGCTCGGCCAGGCCATCCTGCGCGACAAGCTGGCGCTGGCGCTACTCGAACAGAACAAGCTCGCGGAGGCGCTGGCCGACGAAGAGGAGAGCCTGCGGCTGCGCCAGAGCATCAGCGACGTCGTCGGGCAGGCACGCTCCTACAGCGTGCTGGGGACGATCATGGGCCGCCTGGGCCGCTACGAGGAGGCGCAGGCGTACCACGAGCAGGCGCTCGCGATCGAGGAGCAGCTGCAGAACCCGCGCGGCCAGGGAATCGCGCTGCTGCACCTGGGCGATACGGCCCGTGCCACCCACCAGTACGACCGCGCGCGCGAGTATTACACGAAGGCCCTGGCGGTAACGCGGCGCGACAACGACCAGATCGGGCTGGCGCGCGCGCTCGAGCGCACGGGCGACCTGTACTACGACGAGGGGCGCCGCGAGCGCGCCAACGCGCACTGGGTCGAGGCGCTGAAGATCCGCGAGGGGCTGCACCACTCCGAGGAGTCGGCCGCGCTGCGCGAGCGTATCCGCGGGGGACGGCCGCCCCGGCGGTGACAAGATGACAAGGTGACAAGGTGACGGGGCGAACGTGATCGATCTGGCGATATGCGACATGCGACATGCGACCTGTGATTGTTGAAAACGAGCCGCTGGCGAAATATACGTCCTGGCGCATCGGCGGGCCGGCACGCCACTTTGCCAGCGCCGCGACGCCCGACGAGCTGCGCGCGGCGCTCGACTGGGCGCGCGAGCGCGCGGCGGCGGTGTTCGTGCTGGGCGGCGGGACGAACGTGCTGGTGCGCGCCGCCGGCTTCGACGGGCTGGTGCTGCGCTACCGGGCGCAGGATCTGCGGGTCGAGCCGCAGGGCGACGCGGGCCGCGTATGGGTCGCCGCAGGCGCGCCAATGGCCGGCACCGTCCGGCGGCTGGCCGCGCAGGGCTGGGCCGGACTGCAGTGGGCCGAGGGCCTGCCCGGAACGATCGGCGGCGCGGTGTTCGGCAACGCCGGCTGCTACGGCGGCGACATCGCCGCGGCGCTCGCTCGCGCCTGGCTGCTGGTGGACGGCGAGGTCGCGGAGTGGCCGGTCGAGCGGTTCGCGTATGGGTACCGGACGAGCATGTTGAAAGCGACGCCGGGGCGACGGGGCGACGGGGCGACGGGGCGACGGGGGGAAACGATCGCCCACTCGCCCACTCGCCCACTCGCCCACTCGCCCGCAGTCGGACCGATCGTCATGGCGGCCGAGTTCCGGGTGCAGCGCGCCGACCCGCGCGATCTAGCCGCGCAGATGGAGCGCACCGCCGCCGAACGCAAGAGCAAGACGCCGGTCGGCTCGTCGTGCGGCAGCGTGTTCAAGAACCCGCCGGGCGGCAGCGCGGGGCGGCTGATCGAGGCGGCCGGGCTGAAGGGCACGCGCGTCGGCGGCGCCGAGATTGCCCAGAAGCACGCCAACTACATCGTCAACCTGGGCGGCGCCGCGAGCGACGACGTGCTGCGGCTGATCGAGATCGCGCGCGAGCGCGTGCTGCGGGAATTTGGGATTCAGCTGGAGCTGGAAGTTCAGGTTGTTGGCTAAGACGAGCTTCCGCTCGACACCTGGTAGTGTTACAGTTTGGCGCACGTCGCATGTCGCAAGATCCTGCGACCTGGGGCCTGCGACCTGCAACCGAGACTAAAAATTATCAAGGGACTTTGGCAAATCAGGAGCATTCCTATGGCAGATAAAATTCGCATCGGCGTCCTGTTCGGCGGCCAGTCGGGCGAGCACGAGGTCTCGATCGTCTCGGCACGGGCCGTGCTGGCAGGGCTGGATCGCGAGAAGTATGATGTCGTGCCGATTGGCATCACGAAAGAAGGACGCTGGCTGATCGGCGGCGACTCGCTTGCGGCGCTGGAGGCAGCCGCCGACCCAAAGCTGCTGCCGGGAGGAGTCAGGGGTCAGGAGTCGGGGGTCAGGAGCGACGCTTCGACAGCTTTAGCCCTGACGCAGCATTCTGAATTCTGGCTTCTGACTCCTGACTCCTCGCTCGACGTGGTCTTCCCGGTGCTGCACGGCCCGATGGGTGAGGACGGCACGGTGCAGGGGCTGATGGAGCTGGCCGGCGTTCCCTACGTGGGGTGCGGCGTGCTGGCCTCGGCGGTCGGGATGGACAAGGCAATGATGAAGGCCGCCTTCGCCGCCGCTGGGCTGCCGCTGCTGCCCTGGCTGCTGGTGCGCCGCGCCGGCTGGCGGGCCGGCGGCGCGCGGACGATCGCGCAGATCGAGGCCGCGCTGCGCTACCCGGTATTCGTCAAGCCCGCCAACATGGGCAGCAGCGTCGGCATCACGCGGGCGACCGACGGGGCGACGCTCGCGCAGGGGCTCGACGAGGCCGCGCGCTACGACCGGCGGATCGTGGTCGAGCAGGGCATCAACGCCCGCGAGATCGAGGTCAGCGTGCTCGGCAACGACGAGGTCGCGGCCAGCGTGCCGGGCGAGATCGTGCCGTCGAACGAGTGGTACGATTACACGGCCAAGTATCTCGGCGGCGAGTCGCAGATCCTGATCCCCGCGCCGATCGCGGCGCCGCTGGCCGAGCAGGTGCGCGCGATGGCGATCGGCGCCTTCACGTCGATCGACGGTTCCGGGCTGGCGCGCGTTGACTTCCTGCTCGACCGCGACAGCGATGCGCTGTACCTGAACGAGGTCAACACCATGCCCGGCTTCACGCCCGTGAGCATGTATGCCAAGATGTGGGAGGCCAGCGGGCTGTCCTACAGTGCGCTGCTGGATAGACTGATTGAGCTGGCGATCGCGCGGCATCGAGAGTAGTCAGAATTCAGGAGTCAGAAGCCAGAATAGCAGCGCTTTTCATTGAATTCATCGATATTCTGACTCCTGACTCCTGACTCCTGACTCCTGAAAGCTATGGACCGATTCGACTACAACAGGCCCGACACCCGCGCGCGGATCGCCGCGCGCCGGCAGACGCGTGCGGCGCGCGCGGGGTCGGACGTGCGGCCGGGGCCGCGCCGGGCGGTCGGCTCGTGGCTCGCGAGCGGGCGGGTCGCCAGCCTGCTGCTGCTGATCGCGTCGCTGGGCGCGCTGGCCTATGTTGCGACTGCGCCGCGTTTCACAGTGCAGTCGATCGCCGTCGAGGGTGCGCAGGCGCTGGACCAGCGCGCGGTGGCTGAGCTGGCCGGCGCGACCGGCCAGTCGATCTGGCTGGTCGATACGCGGGGGATCGTCGAGCGCCTGAAGACCAGCGCCTACGTCGAGGAGGCGCGCGTGAGCGTCGCGCTGCCCGACCGGCTGAATATCGAGGTGCAGGAGCGCCGGCCTGAGGTACGCTGGCAGTCCGGTGGGACGATGTACCTGCTCGACGCGAGCGGGCGCGTGCTGGACACCGACAAGACCGCGCCGATGAGCGACACTTTGGTGATCGAGGACCGCAGCAACCGGCCGCTGCAGCCCAACGACACGATCGACCCCGACGCGCTCAAGCTCGG
>WNGB01013716.1_pt1 | contig 14735 bp, 15 predicted proteins | sample 5400681 | NCBI WGS metagenome assembly WNGB01 (sample SAMN13153367, study PRJNA577476) | soil metagenome | isolation source: 115 cm soil or saprolite under grassland replicate 2 | place: USA:California | collected 2016-06-15
CGTACGCGTTCCTCGGGCACTGCATGGGCGCCCAGGTCGCGTACCGGACGGCGGTGGCGATCGAGCGTTCCGGCGTGCCCGGCCCGGCCCTGCTCGGGGTGTCCCGCCTGGGCGCCGCACGGGTTCCACACCGTGCCGGCGGAGCGGGCCGAGCTGCCCGAGTCGCGGCTCGTGGAGTGGGTGCGCAGCCTGGGCTCGCTGCCCGCGGACGCGTACGCGGACCCCGCGCTGGTCGCGCTCGTCATCCCGGCCATGCGCGCCGACCTGCTGGCCTGCGCCGGCTACGCCGACGACGGCGCCCGGGTGAGCTGCCCGATCGTGGCGTGCAGCGCGCGGGACGATCCGCTGCTGGCCCGCGGCGCGATGGCCTGCTGGGCGGACCGCACCCCGCGGTACCTCGGCAACTGCGAGTTCCCCGGCGGCCACTTCTTCGTCCACGAGGAGAGTCTCGCCCTGACCGCGGACTTCGTCCGGCTCTTCCGCCGGTACGCCACCAGCACCGCAGTTGCGAAGGAGCGTTGACCATGGCCGAGATGCCAACCGCGCTGACCCAGGTGCCGCGCAACCTGGTCCCGGTCGGTCGCGACAGCGCCCCGAGCCGGGGGCCGCGCGCGGAGGAGGTCGAACTGGTGGTGGACGGCGCCAGCAGGCTGGCCGAGATCCTGCGGCGCTCGGCGATGCGGCGGATCTCGGTCTCGATGGAGGGGGTGCGCTGGGACATCGAGGCGCCCGCCGAGCCCGCGGCGCCCGGAGCCATCGCGCCCGCCCGGCCCGCGGCGCCCGGTCCGGCCGGCCCCGCCGAGACGATGGCGACCGGGCCGGCCGGACCCGCCGGGCCGTTGGGGGCGCCGGGCCAGCCGCTGACCGCGCCCCTGGTCGGGGTGTTCTACCGGTCGAGGAGCCCCGGCGCGGTGCCGCTCGTCGAGGTGGGCAGCCGGGTGGAGGCCGGGCAGCCGGTGGCCATCGTGGAGGCGATGAAGCTGATGAACGAGATCGTCGCCGTACGGTCCGGCCTGATCACCGCGGTGCACGCCGAGGACGGGGAGGTCGTCGAGTACGGCCAGCGGCTGTTCACCGTGGACGCGGCCTGACCGCGGGGGAGCGGCGGCGATGTTCGACAAGATCCTGGTCTGCAACCGCGGCGAGATCGCGGTGCGGATCATCCGGACCTGCCGGGAGCTCGGCATCCCGACCGCGGTGGCCTACTCGGCCGCCGACCGCGACTCGCGCGCCGTGCAGCTCGCCGACTCCGCGGTCTGCGTCGGGCCGGGCCCGGCCGCGCGCAGCTACCTCAACGTGCCGGCGCTGATCCACGGGGCGGCCAACGGCGATGGGCGACAAGGCCGGAGCACGGGCGTTGATGGCGGCGGCCGGGCTGCCGGTGCCGGCCGGCACCGAGCGGCCGGTGCAGGGGCTGGCCGAGGCGGCCGGGCGGGCCGCCCAGGTGGGCTACCCGGTGATCCTCAAGGCCGCGGCCGGCGGCGGCGGCCGCGGCATGGCGGTGGTGCGCCGGCCGGAGCGGCTCGCCGACGCGCTGGCCGAGGTGCGGCTGGTCGCCCGCACGGTGTTCCTGGACGACCGGGTGTACGTGGAGAAGTTCGTCGAGAACGCCCGGCACGTGGAGATCCAGGTGCTGGGCGACTCGTACGGGAACGTCGTACACCTCGGCGAGCGCGACTGCTCGATCCAGCGGCGGCAGCAGAAGCTGGTGGAGGAGTCGCCGTCGACGCTGCTGTCGGAGGGGCTGCGGGCCCGGATGGGCGAGGCCGCGGTGCGCGGCTCCCGCGCGGTCGGGTACTCCAGCGCCGGCACGATGGAGTTCCTGGTGGACCCTGCCGGGGCCTTCTACTTCATGGAGATGAACACCCGGATCCAGGTGGAGCACCCGGTCACCGAGGTGCGTACCGGCATCGACCTGGTCGCCTGGATGATCCGGGTCGCTGCCGGCGAGCGGCTGGGCTTCGGGCAGGGCGACATCCGGCTGAGCGGGCACGCCATCGAGTGCCGGGTGAACACCGAGGACGCCGCCCGGGACTGGGTCGGCTCGTTCGGGCGGCTGGAGCGTTTCACCCCGCCGGACGGGCCGGGCGTCCGGGTGGACACCCACGGCTACGTCGGCTACCAGGTGCCGCCGTACTACGACTCGCTGCTGGCAAAGGTGATCGTGCACGCGCACAGTCGGGAGGAGGCGATCCGCCGGATGGAGCGCGCCCTGGCCGAGTTCGACTGCGGCGGCGTCACCACCACCATCGGCTTCCACCGCGAACTGCTCGCGCACCCGACGTTCCGTGCCGGCGAGCACCGGCTGGACTTCGTCGAGCGCCACCTCACCCCCGACGGCCACCTCGCCCAGAGCTGATGGCCCGGTCATCACCAATCACATCGACCAGACCCTCCTACTTCAGCCCTCGCGACTTGCCACTGTTGAACGCCGCGCACTGCAGGCATGTGCGGAGGTGGGTACGGCGGCACGGAATATCACCGTCGGCCGCACCGCCGGTGCGGTGGCTCGTACTGCTGTTCGCCGACGCGTCGCCCGACCGGCATCGGGCGGGATCGGTCGGTTGTTGTCCCGATCGGGTCGGTTGTTGTCCCGGCAAGACAGATCGGAGGCGTTTCTTGCCGAAAACGTCGGCCCGACTGTGAGGTCTTGTGTAGCCTCTGCGACAGGACGCGCCTGGGGGCGACATGTTCAGGCCGCGGAGACGCAGGTGCCTTCCGGAGGGGTCGGTGGATCTACGCTTCTTTCATCCAGAACTGCGCGCCGGGCCTTTGCCGCTGTGTCTCGGCGCGCTGACGTTTCTACTACTGCAGGCGCAGCTGAAGGGAACGGTCTGGCTCGAGGCTGCCGTCTCGTTTGTGGCCGTCGGTCTGCTCGTCGGAACATTCCGGCAGTTCCACAGAACAGGTTTGGCTGTGTCGGCGGCCATGGGCGCCGCGGAGTCGGCGCGAATCCTTTCCGCGACCGGCGCAAGCCTGCTGGCCGAGGACTCGCTGGTAGATTGCCAGCGGCCGGCAGTGGGGGTGGGGAGGCTGTTTGGCCTTGCTGTGTTCGTCGCCGTTTATGCACTCGTTGGGCGGCTGATTGGCCCTCGGCTCAATGATCCGGATCAACTGAAGGCTGAAGTCCCCTGGTTCCGCAAATTCACCGCCAACCCGCCGACGCAGTTGATCAGCGCGCTATGGGGCGCCATCGGCGCCTACACGCTTGTTTTCTTTCTCGTAGGTACGGTCATTGGTGCGTCGTTTGTCGATGAAACGCCCCTCTACTCCGGACTGTGGTCACGGCTGCAGGCCGGCAGTGCGGAAGTCGGCAAGAAGCCACTGCTGGGAGACGACCTGGCTGAAGCGCTCAAACGGATCATTCCAGGCCGGGAACAGGGGTTTCCCTTCTGCCCGGGCGGCCAGCCATGACAGTGTATGGACATTCCGGGTATGGACATTCCGGAGCGCCGGAGGTCGGCGCACCGAAACAATTGAGCGTCGCCACCTTCCTTTCCTTCCTCTCCACCGTGCCGGCCTATCTTGTGGTTGTTTGGCGCGTCACCGAAGTGCTGCTCGAGCGCGGGCCGGTACGAGAAGGCGAGACATGGGCGGGGATCTACGGAGTCGTGGCCTTCATGGGCGTCGTCTGGGTACTTTCATGTCGCTTCATGCTCTGGTGGATTGCCATGGTTCACGCCCGGTCACGGACCGCGGCCGTGCTTCTCGCGCTGAACCTCGCTTGCGGCGCGCTACTCGCCGCCGTCGCGGTTCCCATCCTCAACGAACTGGGACGCCTGGATATGCGATTCCCGCTGCTGGCCATGGCATTCTCGGTGATCTACGGTCTGCTTCAGGGCACGGCGGCCGTGCTTCTCGTCACGCCGTCGTCCTGGCGGTACTACAGGTAACGTCGGCCGGCTCACCAGGCGAGGTGTCGTCTGCCGGTTACGAAGGCAAGACCGTACAGGCCGGCGACCAGGAGTACAGGCCGGCGACCAGGAGCAGCAGGTACCGGTAGCCGGTGATCAGGGCCAGGTACTCAAGGACGCCGCCAACCATGGCGCCGAGCAGGTTGGCGCCGAACGCGACCGTCGAGGTCCCGACGTTCCTGAACCGCTGCGCGAAGACCAGGTTGGCCAGGAAGATCGGGGCGAAGGCGACCGCGACGCCGGTCAGGAAACGAAGCGGCACAGCGAGGTTCAGCAGCATCGCCGGTGGGATCAGCCAGGCCAGGCTCAGCGCGCCGAGCAGGGCGCAGTACAGCAGCCAGGGCCGCGGCAGTCGGAGCCGGCGGGCGACCTCGACGGCGGCGAGCACGTTCAGCAGGACACCGGCGAACACCGCGGCGTTGACGAACCAGGTGGTTCCGAACAGCAGCGCGAACTGCACCACGTTCTTTGTCTCCAGGAGCAGGAACGCGGCGCCCATGAACGCCAGGTCCAGGTATCGCGCCATCTTGCGTAGCGGGCCGGAGGTTATCCGGATCAGCAGCACGGAGGCGGCCAGGATCAGTCCGAGCATCCAGAGGTAGAAGCTCGGGATGGTCCGCCCGGACAGGTAGGGGAACGGGCGGTCGTCGGTGGATGGGGCCAGCGTCGTGGACGACGCCTTCCACGTCGTCACACAACCCGGCGTGGTGCCGTCGGCGGCCACGGTGAGCACCGCCTTCCGGCGATAGCCACCCGCCCCGATGTTCTGCACGCACGGCGAGTTGCCGTACACCGCCCGCAGGGTGCCGGCGTACCGGTCGAGGAGCCATGGTTCGTAGTAGTTGTACATCGCGAATGTGCCGGTCGGCTTCAGGAGTGACCGCGCCTGCTCCAGCGCCTGGGTGGTGAACAGGTAGTTCTCCAGCCGCAACGCGGACTGGCCGGTGACGATGGTGGCCGAGTCGGTGAGTGCCAGGACGATCAGGTCGTACCGCCGGTGGGTCCGCTCGATGAACGCCCGGCCGTCGTCGATGTGCACGCTTACCCGCGGATCCTGGTACGGATGATCGGGGTGGTGATCCTTACCGAGGTCCAGCAGGACCGGGTCGATCTCGACCGCATCGACTCGCTTCGCGCCCTTCGTCAGGGCCACCGCGACGTCGTTCCCGGTGCCGGCTCCGACTATCAGCACGTCATCCGGCGTGCGCACCTTGTCATAGGGCAGGAAGTAGAACGGGTCCTTTGTGTGCAGGCTCTCGACCGGGTAGGCGATCTGGTGCGGTGTGTTGTTCACGTACACGTACAGGCCGCCGTCGCCCGCCATTGTCGCCCTGATCTTGTAGTACGGCGACCAGTAGTAGGCCCCGAAGACCGTCTGGGCGCCGAGCAGCAGGACCAGCACCGCCAGCGCGGCGCACTGCCGGCGGCCCAGCCGTTCCGCCAGCAGAACGCCGACCGTGACGGCCACGACCAGCGCCCAGCCCAGCGGCGGCAGCCGCAGAAACGACAGCGCCGCGAAGGCCGCGATGCCGGCGATACTGCCGATAACGTCCAGCCGGTAAGCCTCCAGGGGCTCGAACCGGGCGAAGATCCGACCGACCTCCTGCGCGATGGCGGCCATGACCGCGACCGTGCCGAGGAAAATGACAGACAGGCTGAGCCAGCGCGGCAGCGGCGGCATTCCGAACGCCCCGGCGAGCCGGCGGGAGCCGGCGAGCGCGGCGACCGTCACCGGGAATGCCAGCACGAACGCCACCAGGGTGGCCAACCCGACCGGGGCCAGCCGGAACAGATCCCGATCGGCCCCGGCCCGCAGGAACCCGATACCGATACCGAGAAAGCTGGCGAGCAGGACGAAGTTGGTCAGGTGAACCAGGTAGACCACGTTCGCGGCGGTCCACCGGATCAGCGCCAGCTCAACGAAGAGCATCAGGAAACTGGCCAGCACCAACCGGAGCCGGTCCGGTAGAGCCGGGCGAGCGACCCGTACCCGCCCCAGTGCTGACACCCATCGCGATGGGGTGCGGCCCGCCGGTTCGTGCGCGCCGTTGCCAACCACCGACCCGACCGCACGCTCCAACGCCTACCCTCCCTCGCTCGACCATCGTGATCTCGCTGGTCCGCCGCCGCGGGAGCCCGGCCGCCACGATGAGCCCACGGCCGGGGGGTGCCCGATACCGCGCACGAGCGGACAGCGTAACGGGATCCGCGGGTCGTTCCGAGGCGCCGGCACCATGTTCTGGTGGTCGGCGGCGCCCGCGGCTGTGTGGCCCGCGATCTGGCCGAAGGTCAGGGCCGGTCCGATGTTTATGCCGCCGCAGGATCAGGTCGCTTCGGTAGGTCGTGGTCGGTCGAAGGTAGGGAGGGCGGGCGAGATCACGTCCATCGCCCGATACCGATCGCGCTGGTGCCGGCGAACAACCGCTCGCGCAACTGGACGCGGCGGATCTTCCAGGTCGCGGTCCGGGGAAAGTCCTCCCACCGCAACTGAACGGGCTCCGCCAACTCGGGGAGGTCCGCGGTGACGCGCTCCCAGTCGGCACGGTCGACCGGCACGTCGCCCGCGGTGCTGAGCACCGGCACCGGCCTGCTGTCTGCGACCGCCAGGATCACGACCTCGGTTGCCTGCGGAAGCCGGTCGAGCAGCACGTCCTCCAACTCGATCGCGCTCCCCCCGGGGATGCGGTCGATCTCCCGGTCCACCAGGCGCACTGCGCCGAACCGGTTGATCACGCCGAGGTCGCCGGTGTTCCAGAACCAGCCGTTGCGCTTGAGATCGTGCCGGTACTGCTCGCCGACGTAGGCCAGTGAACGTCCGGGCTGGGACACCTCGATCAGGCCGACCTGGCCGCGGCGCACCCGCCGCCCGGTGTCCGGGTCGACGGCGCGGATCCTGCAGAGGAACGGAATCGGCCAGCCGAGCACCTGGGTCGGCGGTGGCCGCTTGCCGACCCGGCGCACCGAGCGGCGCAGGTAGGGCCGGATCACGATGGCGCCCGCCTCCGACTGGCTCCAGGACTGCACCCAGATCGGCAGGCGCCGGTCGGTGGCATGCAGGAACGTCCGGATCGTGCGGGTGTGGATCGCGTCGAAGGAGTTCACGTAGACGCGCACGTCGCCGAACGGCCGCCGCGGGTCGCCGGCCAGGGTCTCCCAGTGCAGGTAGATGTTGGGCAGGGTCTCCACGATCGTCGGCTTGTGCTCCACCAGCAGTCGCGCCACCGTGGGCGAGGCCGGCTCGGACAGCATCAGCGCCGTCGGGGTGATCGTGGCGATCGCGGCCATCGCGGTGGCCATGCGCTGATGGAAGAAGGGGTCGCAGTACGCCAGCGTGTCCCGGCGGCGCATCCGGAACACCGGCCACCGCTCGGCCTCCACCAGGGCGAGGGAGTGGATCGAGTTGGCCGAGTGCATGACCAGCTTCGGAATGCCGGTCGTGCCCGAGGTATGCGTGATGACCATCGGCTCGTCATCGGCCCGCATAGTCGGGGCGACCGGCGGGGCGCCGCGCAGATCGTCCAGCGCGATCACGTCCTCGCGGTCGGTGCGGTCCACGGTGATCGTGCGCGCGGTGAGCACCGCCACCGCTTCGCGATCCATCCCGCACTGCTTCAGTTGGGCGCTGTCGGCCACCAGGAACGGCTTCTCCAACCGGGACAGCATCGCGTGGACGAACTCGGGCGTGTGCGTCCAGCCGAGCGTGGCCGGGATCGCACCCAGCCGCGCCACGGCGGACGCCAGCAGCGTCACGTCGAGGTGGTTGGGCTTCAGGATGGCCACTCGGTCCCAGGGCCGCACGCCGGCGGCGTACAACCACCCCGAGGCCTGCTCGACCAGCGCCGCCCAGCCGGCGTAGTCCCGGTCGGTCGGCCCGGTCGGGTCGATGTCAGCCGGCCGGTCGACGATTACCCGCTGCGTCCCGGCCCGTTGCGCGGCCACCTGCCACACCTCGCCCAAGCGCGCGGTGGCCGGCCTGCGCGAGAACGGGGTCCACCGCCGGCGGAACCGGGTGGGCGCGTAGTCGGTGAGGAACCGCGGCACCGGCCGGCTGGCGGCCTCGGCCGGCGCGGGCGCGAGCAGGGTCGACCGGTCGGTCATCGTTGTCCTCCAAGGTGCGGGGTCGGTGCGGGCACGGGAGTCAGTGGCCGGCCGCGTTGGCCAGGCGGTCGGCGGCGAGCCGTTCCAGGGCGGTGGCCGCCGCCGCCGCGCCGCCCGCGGCGCGCAGCCGGGCGGCGACCGCCTCGGCCTGGTCCTTGCGGGCGACAGCAGCGCGGACGGCGTCGCGCAGCCGCCGCGCGGTCAGCCGGGGCGCCGGCAGCCTGGTGCCGGCCCCGGCCTCCACGACCCGGCGGGCCACCTCAAGCTGGTCGCGGCCGAACGGCACGACGCACACCGGGACGCCGCCGAGGAGGGCCTTCTGGGTGATGCCCATGCCGCCGTGGCAGACCACCGCGGCGGCCCGGCTGATCACCTGGCTGTGCGGGACGAACCGGCGCAGGGTCGCGTTGGCCGGGCGGGTGAACGAGTCCGGGTCCAGGGAGGCGGTGGTCACCACCACGTCGTACGGCTCGCCGGCCAGCGCCTCCAGCGCGGTGTTGATCAGCTTGGCGTCGTCCTGGAAGATCGTTGAGATCGTGACCAGGATGACCGGGCGCCGCAGCTCGGACAGCCAGCCGGCCTCGTCGGCGTCGGGGTCCGGGTCCCAGACGCCGGGGCCGACCAGCCGGACGGACGGGGGCAGCTGGGTCCTGGGGTACTCCAGCGGCTCGGCGGTGTAGCTGAGCACGAGGGGCGCCTGCATGTACATCTCGGGCACGTGCCTGACCGGGGCCAGCCCGAGCGAGGCCCGCATCCGGTTCGCCGGCGCGAGCGACCGGTCGAACAGCGGCATCGCGCTGCGCCGCACCACGGCGTCGCGGGCCCGGCCGAGGGAAGAGCGGGCCGGCCGCAGGCCGAGCCCGAACGGGGGAGCGTCGGGGGTGACCAGCGGCAGCAGGAAGCACGCGGCCTGCGCCCACGGGAGCCCGGACGCCTGCGCGGCTGCAGCCGCGCCCCAGCAGTTGTTGTCGACGACGACCACGTCCGGCTGGTCGGCGGCCAGCGCCCGGCGGACATCGGCGATCTCGTGCTCGGCGCGGTCCACGCAGATGCTGACCGACCGGCGCAGCGCGCCGATCGGGGTACGGGCCTGCCAGGTGTCGTCGACGCGGCGCTCGATGTTCGGGTCGATCGGCGCCGCGGGCAGCCCGAGCCGGGCCAGGATGTCCACAAAGGACGGCTCGGTGCGAGCGGTGACGTCGTGGCCTCGCCGGCGCAGCTCCTGCATGGTCGGGATCAGCGGGTAGACGTGGCCGCTGCCGGGAGCGGTGTAGAACAGGTAACGCGTCACTGGTTCACCTCGTCTGGTCGTGGCGTGCAAGGTCGGGCTGGGGTGCAGATCGCGGCCGCGGACCAGCAGGAACCCGACGATGCCGCCGACGATCGCGATGGTGCCGCCGGTGGTGAGCACCACCTGCAGCCCGTCGACGAGTTCCTGGTTCGCAGCGGTGGCAACGATGTGCTGCTGAGCTGGTGGTGCCGCGTCGACCACTTCGGACAGACGGCCCGATGGCGCGGTGAGCATCCCGCCCAGCAGCGGGCCGATCGCGACGGTGAGCCCGGTCACCCCGCCGGATATGCCGAACGTCCCAGCCACCCGTCAGCCACAAAGCGGCTACCACACAAGTACGGAGCTACCACCGCAGTCAGAACGGACAGCGTGATCCAAGAAATTCGTGAGGGCAGGCAGAATTTGCCTCCCGCTGAAGGCCACCCGCCCGGGTCCATGCACCGCGCACCTCCACCGAGATCACAGATGTCCGCGTGGCGCCCGGTCGCAGGAGCCTCCCGACCCGACGGAGGCGGATGCTCGCGGCTCGGCTGCGATCAGTTCGGGCGCCATAGGGCGTTGGTCAGGCGTGGCGCTTGGTGAGCGCGACGAGGTAGCGGCAGGTTTCGCGGGTTGGGTTGATGAACGAGCACGGGGCCGGGGGGCCGAGCTGGAGGCAGTCGCCGGCTTCGAGTTCGTGCTCGGTGTCGCCCTCGCGGAAGCGCAGGCGGCCCTGGAGCATCCAGATTTGCTGGTGGATGAAGGCATAGGCGTCGGCGGGGTAGGAGACCTCCGCTGCTGCGGGCAGGTCGACCTCGACGAGCTCCAGCGGCCCGCCGGTGGCCGGCGACAGCGCACGGCGACGGTAGCCGGTGTCGGGATCGGTCCACGTCGGTTGGTCCGCGGCGCGCCTGAGTCGCTGGTCGTCGCCTTCGGCGCGGGCCACGAGCTCGGACAGCGTCATGCCCAGCGCGGCCGACAGGCGGCCGAGGAGGGCGGCGGTGGGTTGTGCCTCGCCGCGTTCGATCTTGCCGATCATCGCCCGCGAGACGCCGGAGCGCTCGGCGAGGGCACTGGCCGTGAGCTCGCGTGCGAGCCGGGCGGCGTACAGCGTTGCTGCCAGGGACGCGGAGAGCGGGGCCGACATGGTCATTCACTATAGGCGCGCGCATCGCTACTATCGTCGCCATGAGTGGCGGCGGTCTGAACGTTCGAGACGCGTCGGATCGTGACGCCGAGGCGTGCGCGGCGATCTACGCCCCGTACGTCACCGACACCGCGATCACGTTCGAGATCGACCCACCGCTGCCCGCGGAGATGGCGACGCGCATCGCTGCCGCCGCGCACACCCATGCGTGGGTCGTGCTGGAGGACGAGGGCCGCGTGGTCGGCTACGCCTACGGCGGTCCGTTCAAGTCGCGTGCGGCGTATCGCTGGGCGTGCGAGGTCAGCGTCTACCTCGAGCGCGGCCGGCGGCGTACCGGCGGCGGTCGCGCGCTCTATGAGGCGCTGTTCGCCCGTCTGGTCGAGCGCGGCTTCCGCACCGCCGTCGCGGGTATGACGCTGCCGAACGACGCGAGCGTCGGCCTGCACCGCGCGATGGGGTTCGAGCCCGTCGGGACCTACCGGCGCATCGGCTGGAAGCACGACGCGTGGCACGACGTCGCCTGGGTTCAGCGGATGATCGCCGCGGGCCAGGGCCCGCCCGTCGAGCCCCGGTGAGGCGTTCGCGAACGCGGCGGCGACCCTGCCACGCACAGCACAGACGCTGCCGCGTCCCGGACATCGAACGACACCCGAGACGCGACGGTGCGCCCGCCCGGTTGGCGGGCGCGCATGGCGGGTGGCGGCAACCGACGTCGCCATCGTAAGGCTGGCATGATGACACGGGTGAGCGTCGTCAAAATCAACGCGATTACCGTGCCCGCTGACAGCGGCGATGAACTGGCCAGACGGTTCGCCGCACGGGCCGGCGCCGTCGACGACCAGGACGGCTTCGAGGGCTTCGAACTGCTCAAGCCGACCGACGGGCGCACCACCTGGCTGGTGCTCACCCGGTGGCGGGACGAGGCGTCGTTTGAGGCCTGGCTACACTCGCCGGCCTTCGCCCACGGGCACCAGTCGCAGGCCCAACGCAGCGGCGGCGAGGCCCCGCCCCCGGTCGGCGTCAGCAGTGAGCTGTGGTCCTATGAGATCGCCGGCGGCTCCAGCGGCTGATCAGCACTCCTCGAAACCGCGCACACGGGTATTACCCACACCGTGATCTCCAACAGCTCCGAGGGCGCGTGGCCCATCACCCGGCGCCTCGACGAGCTACTGACCAACTGACCGCGACCTCCGCGCCCGGAACTGACGGCAGGTTTCCGGATTCCTGCCCGGAGCGGAACTCTATCTAGATAGAGTTCTGCTATGACGCGACGCCCGTCCAGACAGACCGCGACCGTGGTACGTGCCCTGGCGGCCGAGCCGACCCGGTGGCGGTACGGCTACGAGTTCGGCCAGGAGGTGGCGCTGAAGGCCGGCTCGCTGTACCCGATCCTGATGCGGCTCTCCGAGCGGGGGCTGCTGGAAGGCTCCTGGGAGGCCGATCCGCCGGCCGGCCGCCCACCGCGGCACCTGTACCGGCTGACCGGCGCCGGCCTGCGGTACGCCGATGAGGTGGTCGCCGCCGTCCCCGCGCCGGCGGACCCGGCGCGGCCGGCGGCCCGGCGCGCGCCGCGGGGTGCCTGGTGACCCGGGCCGCGGCGCCCGACCGCGCCGGCCGGCTGCTCGCCTGGGCGGTCCGGCTGCTGCCGTCCGGGCAGCAGGACTGGGGTCGGGCCATGCGCGCCGAGCTGGCCGCCCTCGGCCCGGGGCCGGCGCGGCGGCGCTTCGCGCTGGGCTGCGCGCGGGTGGCGGTGACCCGGCCGACGGCGATCCGCGCCGCGGCCAGCACCCTGCTGGTGGCCGCCGCGGCAGCGCTGGGGGTGGCCCTCGCCCTCGAGATCGCCGACCCGGCGCTGCGCGCCGAGACGGTCGGCCTGCTCACGCTGCTGGCGGTCACGTGCTGGCTCGGGCGCCGGTTCGGCCCGGTCGCCGGCCGCCTCGCCGGGGCGGTACGCGCGCCGGCTACGCGGCGATCGGCGCCTTCGCCGTGCTCCTGATCAACTCCTTCCGGCTGTGGCCGCAACCGGAGGCACACGACTCGGTGTCCACCGCGATGCCGATCTACACCGTGGTGGCCACCGCGTACCTGCTCGCGCTGCTGGCCGTGACCCGGCGGCGCTCACCACTGGCCGCGCGGGCGCTGGCCACCGCCGCCGCGGTGGCGGTGCTCGCCGCGCTGGTGTGGTTCACCGTGGTACTCATCCTGCCGCCGGTACCGACCGACGCCGCCGGGGCGCTGGTGCTGGTGATCGCCGCGGCCAGCCTCGCAGCAGCGCTGACCACCGGCCGCACCGAACAGCGGCTGACCGCCGCGCTGTGCGCCGGCGCCGCCGCCGCGATGCTGATCGTGGTGCTGGCCAACGGCCTGTTGCAACTCCTCCACCGCTGGGTACCGGACACCCTCGGCACAGCGGCCCCGCCGGAGATGACCGCCGCCCAACGGCTGTCCGCCAACGAGAACCAGGCCCAGGACCCCTACGTCGGCGTGATGTTCCTGGGCCTGCTGCTGGCCGTGGCGTTGATCCTGGCGATCGTCTCCATCCGCCGCCAGGACCGACCCGAGCTGGCCGGGCTGCCCGGGTAAGCAGGGCCGGCACGGCGTACGGGCCGATACCGAACCGGACCGCATTTCGCTCGTGCCGCGCGGCGGGCGGCTGGCGGAACTGACTCCTCCGTGCGGCGTCCGAGGGCAACGAGAACTTCATGGCGTGGGGCTGTGTTCCCCGTCACGGCCTCGGGGAGTGGTGGCAATGGCGTCGACGAGTTCGCGCAGTGTCCTGGCGTCGCCGTGGTCGATGCACGCGACGGCGAGAGCCATGGCGATCATGCCGAGAAGGCTGGTCCGGCGAGCGTGATCGATGGTGCCGTCGGGACCTTCGGCCATGGCACGCAGACCGAGGCCCTCCGCGGCGGCTGTCAGCGCAACGGCGAGCATGTCGGTGCTGACATCGGGCCGCAGTCGGTAGCCTCTGCCGTCCAGGGTCTCCTGGCAGGCGGTGCGCCAGGCTTCCTGGCGGTGCTCATATACCTGGCGCAGACCGCCGGCGATTGTGTCGTCGTGCGCGGCAAGGGGCTGCAGGGCAACACGGGCGCGGAAGCTCCCGGCGTAGCGCGGGTCGACGGTCAGGACCTGGTCGCGGTAGGCGAGGTCCTCGATCGCGGCGGCGAGCGACCTGGCCGGATCGGCGAGTGCAGGTGTCGCCGCGCGGGCCAGTTCGACCACGGACACCTCCCAGTGCCGCGACCAGAGCATGTACGCCACCAGATCGGCGGTGAAGTCGTCCTTCTTACGCCACCGGTCGCGGAAGGTTCCCGGGGTGGGCCTGCGCGGAAGCGGATCCGGACCGCGCCGCACCTCCTCGAACAGCACCTCGCGGGTGAGCCAACGCAGCGTCGGCCGGTCGTCCTCGCCCTCTCCGGCCGGTCGGCGCCGCTGCTGATCTGGCGCCGGTCTGCCGGTGACCAGCCGCTCGAACAGTCGCCGACCGGCCTCCAGGTAGGCGATCGTGAGGATGTCGGTGGCCAGCCGCTCACGTCCTCGCCTGGTGGCCCGGCCAAGGTGCCGGACGACCTGGGCGAGACCGGTCCTGTCCAGGGAAACCCTGAGCCATGTGGGTAGGTCGGGACTCGGCACCGGAACCTCCTTGGGCCGCGGATGCGGACGGTAAGGAAATAGTCGCTTAGCGTCTGGGTGGAGGGAATCCTCCCAGCGGTGCGGAACGCCGAGTACCGCCAGACACGGCGCTATCGACACGCAGCGCGCATCCCGCAGGCTGTGCCGGCCGGCTCACCGCGGCGTACCGCAGAGGCGGCGACACCCCCGGGCATGGTCTTGGAGGTCCGCTGTGTATCCCGACCGAGTTCTTGCCGCAGGTTCTCCCAGCGCCGAAGCCGCGCTCATCCTCGGCGCCGGCCTGGCCCTGTTGCCGATCTTCCTCGGCGTGGTCCTGCCAGCCGTGTGGTTCAAAGACGAGCAGCGTCGCCGCGATGCGCGGGCCGTTCTCGGACAACTCGTTGACGCGCTCCAGACACGAACCCGGCGCCGCTAGCCGTGGACCGTCGCGGTTCGGCTCTCGCAGCAGTTCGGTGTCGACTATCGCCTTCTCAGCACCTCGTGCAGCTGGGCGGTGTCGAACGGCTTGCTCAGGTAGCCGGCGGCGCCCATGGCGGTGAGCCTGGCGACTGTGGTGGGTGAGGCGTCGCCGCTGACGATTACCGCCGGGATGGCGGAGCCTGCGGGCGCCCGGGTTCCACGACCGCACCGGCACCGTCGGGGTCGAGCCGGATGATCTCGTAGTCGGAGATGC
>WNGB01018063.1_pt1 | contig 14735 bp, 11 predicted proteins | sample 5400681 | NCBI WGS metagenome assembly WNGB01 (sample SAMN13153367, study PRJNA577476) | soil metagenome | isolation source: 115 cm soil or saprolite under grassland replicate 2 | place: USA:California | collected 2016-06-15
TGTGACTTAAGGGGTGACTTAGACTGTGACTAAGGGTGTGACTTAGCCCACGGCGCCGATAGAGCAGCTTGCGTGTCGGGGGCTGTGGCTCAGCCTTGAACTTGGCCCGCCAGTTGCCGAACGCCTTGAGCGGAATGCCCTGAGCCTCGCAATACTCTCGCTGGTTCAACTCGCTACGCCGCCACGCTTCATGATGCGCCCGCCAGAAGGCTTCGCCATAACGACCCCGCGACCGGCTCTCCTCCACCATCTCATCCTCCTCGTCTTCAAAATGAAGGGAAGAACAGATCGCGGTCGGCGAGGCCCAAAACAAGTGTGCGAGAAATGGACGCTTACCCCCCTTCCCCCTTCCCCCTGCTCGTCGAAAAGGGCTTCCCTGTTATGAGCCTAAGATTCCCTGTTCAATAGTTTAGGGAATTTTCCCCTAACTATTTGAATTTACCAGCCGAATTGGCGTCAAACGTCCTCAAGCTGGGCGGCTTTGAGCAAATTCCCTGTATTTTTCCCTGATATCAGGGAATTCCAACCCAGAGACCGGGTTCGCGCTACACTGCGTCGTCAGCCAGCCACTGTCGCCGTTTCTGGGCGTGTCCGGCTTTTCAAGAACGTGCGAGTATTCCGTGGGTTAAGCGGGCGCTAACGCGTGCCCCGGCGAGCGATCTCCGGCGCGAATTTCCTCCTGGTTTGGATCAGGTCGCGGAAATTAGCCAACCCAATGCCGGCTTGTGTTCTGAGTGGACCAAATGTGCCGGTTGACAGACGCGCACGCCAGGGAGAATCACCACTCCGCTCGATCATCCCAGAGGCACAACTCGGTCACCTTGACGTCGACTTCTTCCTCGTTTCGACAAAGAAACTGCGCGGCTTCCTTCAGGCTCGCCCGTTGGCGCATGAGAATTTTCAAGTCGAGCAGATCCGTCGACGTCCAGGGCCGGCTGCTGTAGTTGAGTCCTGTCATGGGCTGCTTTCACTACATCAGAAGAGTGTAAGCAAGCATACTCCAGGTTCGTCAAATGGTCACCTGCGTGCGGGCTATCATCAAGCGTTCCTAGACACGTCGTGCCAATGGATAGTCGTCGCTCTCATATAACGACTGTATTTCCCTCGACTGAAATCTTTTCTCGCCGACTTCCAGAAACGTACCCACAAGGAGCTCCAACGGAAGCTCCTCGATTGCGAATCGAATAGCGTCTGCGGCGCGCGCAAAGCGCTTGTATCCCAGCGGCGGCCGCGGGGTTTTCTTCCTCGCGCTCCTGGAGAACAGCTCCGCTTCCGCGGCGTAGTCGAACAACTCGGCCTCCGCGGCATAGTCAAAGGTTTTCATTGCTCCTACCATTGTGGCTCATACCAATGCGCCTTCACATCCTCATTTGCATCGCGCAACCGGGCGCGCCGAGGCGAATCAAACGGCAAATCTGGCGACCCCTCGTCAGGACATCGACATCAGGTTAGGTTAAGCCCGCGCCTCGTCGGGCACCGTATTCGTCTAGGTCCAATGTCGCTTGAACGACCAAGTACACAGCAAATATGGGGGCAATTCGCAGAAAAACGAGGTCAGCCGCAAATATATTTTCAATCCTCGCAAAATAAACACCTATCTCCGGCAGAAGAAAGCGGGTAAATATGACTTCGTATCGATTATAGCAGTCCGAAATTCCGAACCGAGTATTTGGCCTGCTCCCCAACTTGCCCCGTTCATAAGGAGGGTCTGTTCCAGTTTCGCGCTGAGACCTATCCTTGGATCGCGGGAGCTGGAGCTTTCAGGCATGGGCGACGCTGACGGAACGCAGTTCGTGCTCACGGAGCGCGGTTAAAATGGAGGGACCCATCCTTGCTGACATCCGCCTCTGTGGCGCATTCCCGGGACCGCTCGGGTGCCTCACCCCGACCGTCCAAGCTCGGAACACACACGACAGCCTCAACGTTCGTGTCGCCTGGTGCGGGGACAAATTTATTGGGGAGCTTCTCCGCAATGGAACCACTCAACCCGTAAGGTTCCTGCGCCGGTTCTTTCTGACTGAACGCGCCGCACGGACCTTGGGTACGGCCAGCACGCGCGATGACACAAGGGTGGAAGACCACTCTTCCACGAACGAGCCTGCACATCACGAGCACGACAGAAGAAAATCGACCGACACTCCTCACATAGTGTAGGAGCTCGTTGGAATTGCCTGACCTCAAGGGCAGGCGTCCAGGAGATGCTGATGGCGGGCAAGACCCAGGCAATACAGGCGCCACCACAGAAGGAGGTCGCCGAGACGACCGATACCCCGCCGCTGCTTGACCTATCGGATGCGACGGTCAAGAAGCTCATCAGCGCGGCCAAGAAGCGCGGCTACGTCACCCATGAGCAGGTCAAATTATTGGCGGAGGAAGTCAATTCCGAGCAGATCGAGGACGTGCTGGCGATGTTCTCCGAAATGGGTGTCAATGTGGTCGAAACCGAAGAGACAACCGACGACGAGGAGCAGCAGCGCGACGAGGTCGAGGCCGAAGGCCAGGAACTGGTCGAGGTGCGGCAGAAGGTTCCGGCCAAATCCGAGGCCAAGGCGCCGGCCGAGCGCATCGACGATCCAGTGCGCCTATATATGCGCGAGATCGGGTCGGTGGACCTGCTCTCCCGTGAAGGCGAAATCGCCATCGCGAAGCGTATCGAGGCCGGGCGCGAAGCGATGATCGCCGGACTGTGCGAGAGTCCCCTCACCTTCCAAGCCATCATCATCTGGCGCGATGAGCTCAACGAGCACAAAGTCCTTCTGCGTCATATTATCGATCTCGAAGCGACCTATGCGGGCCCCGACGCCAGGGCAATCCCGGCGACGGTCGGTCCTGATGGTCAGCCGATCGCGGCGGCGCCTGGCGCGGGCTTCACCCACGTCCCCGGCGCGCCAACGCTTGCCCCGCCGGCTGCGCCGACCGCGGCCACGCCGTTTCGCGCGGCGCCTCAACGCGCGGGCGAGGAACGCAAGCCGGAAGGCTCCGCCGAAGGTGAGTTCGACGACGACGATATGGAGAACGCGCTATCTCTCGCCACCATCGAAGCCGAGCTCAAGCCCAAGGTCGTGGAGACCTTCGATAGCATCGCCGAGACCTACAAGCGGCTGCGTCGACTCCAGGATCAGGATATCCAGAACCAGCTGCGCAACGATTCGCTCTCGCCCGCACAGGAGCGCAAGTACAAGAAGCTCAAGGATGAGATCATCGGCGAGGTGAAATCGCTGCGGTTGAACTCGGCGCGGATCGATTCCCTGGTCGAGCAGCTCTACGATATCAACAAGCGACTCGTCGGCTACGAGGGCCGCCTGATGCGGCTTGCCGAAAGCCACGGCGTTGGGCGCGAGGATTTCCTCAAGCAGTACCAGGGCTCAGAGCTTGATCCGCTGTGGATCAACCGCGTGTCGAAGCTCGCCGCCAGGGGGTGGAAAGGCTTGATCGCCAAGGACAAAGACAAGATCAAGGAGCAGCGCCACCAGATTCACGCGCTTGCAAGCGAGACCGGGCTCGAGATCGGCGAGTTCCACAAGATCGTGCGGATGGTGCAGAAGGGCGACCGCGAGGCGCGCCAGGCCAAGAAGGAGATGGTGGAGGCGAACCTGCGCCTCGTCATCTCAATCGCCAAGAAATACACGAACCGCGGCCTGCAGTTCCTCGACCTGATCCAGGAAGGCAACATCGGCCTGATGAAGGCGGTCGACAAGTTTGAGTATCGCCGCGGCTACAAGTTCGCAACCTATGCCACTTGGTGGATCCGACAGGCGGTCAGCCGTGGGGTCTATGACCAAGCACGTACCATCCGGGTCCCGGTTCACATGATCGAGGTGGTCAGCAAGATCATGCGCACGTCGCGGCAGGTGCTCAACGAGACCGGCCGCGAACCTACCCCTGAGGAGCTTGCCGAGAAGCTCAACATGCCCTTGGAGAAGGTACGCAGGACCTTGAAAATCGCCAAGGAGCCGCTCTCAACAGAGACTCCGGTCGGCGACGAAGATGATGTGCATCTTGGCGATCTCATCGAGGACAGGAACACTATCGCGCCCATCGACGCCGCCATCGGGTCAAATCTGCGGGATACGATTGGCGAGGCGCTCGCATCACTGTCGGCGCGCGAGGAGCGCGTTATTCGTATGCGTTTCGGCCTGGGCACGACCAACGAGCATACGTTGGAAGAAGTCGGCAACTTGTTCCGCGTCAGCCGCGAGCGCATCCGGCAAATTGAGGCCAAGGCCTTGCGCAAGCTCAAGCACCCGAGCCGGTCGCGGACGCTGAGAACCTACCTGGATTGAATGGCCTCCGGACCCCACGGATGACGGAAAGGCCGTTTCTGATTTGGTGACGGAAACGTCGCTCGGCGTATCAACTAACGTGCCAACGATTGCGGAGCGGCCTCATCCCTCATTGCCCGATTGATGATCTGCGATAAAGCGGTCGCCGCGTTGGTGTAGCGCGAAGCGATCATGCATCCGGCAATTCAATGATTTTCGTGGACCCTTCGCCAGCGTTATATACCGCTACCTGAACGATCGGATGGTTTTGCTTGATTGCCACCCCTGCCCGTTCGGCAGCCTCATAGGTGCCGTAGGACACCTTTGTTTGCCGATCGACCTGGACCTGAAATTGGCCGGTCTCAGGTCGCTTACCCTGTCCGCCTGGATTCGACGCAGCTTCATCAGCGCTAGCAGCTTCACCGGCGCTAGGTGCCTTGGTGCCGCTCTTGCTCGTTTGCCGTAACGCCATCTCGGGATCCTTTCCTTAGGCAGTAGCCATCCGCCTCATTGCAGCGGACAAAGTGGCTTACAACTTGTACGAAAACCACAAGCGAAAGCTTACGCACTGCTCCAGCAATGCCACGAACTCATCCGCATAAGCTGGTCTCTCTTCGACACACCCTGTATTTTGGAGCAGCATGAATTCGTCGGGAAACCCCTTGGAGTGCCCACGAAATGGCTGTGCGCCAGCATGGGTCGACGCGACAGATGGAGGTTGCGGCTTTCTCGCGGAGAGGCTTGTCCGGCGAGTAAGTCTACGGCTCGCGTCGACGCAACTCCCGTAGCCGATCTTACATTAACACACTAAATACGACAAAATACTAAGAAAGCAATGAAACCAGCCTTCTGAGAACAAATATTTTCAGGTGCACGAGGGTCTTATTTTGCTATTCTCCTGCCAGCTCGTCTTTCAATCGAGGTGAGCGTTACGAAAGGCATCGTTATGCTCCTCTATATGTTTACGTCGGAAGCAAGCCCCAACCTCCACGCATTTGCCGGTGATCCATCGGGAAGCAAATTGCCGGAGAGCCATGCTCCCTGGACTGCGGCGGGTTCGATCAAGTCCGATCAACATCCCCCACACCGATTTTCCCGAGCGAAGATCGAAGAGGCCATCAAGCTAGCTGGGTTTCAGCTCTGGCGACTAAAGTCCGCCAAGGAGACTTGAGAGGGCGGCTGGTTCTCCGCGGCGGCCTTGATGGCACCCATCAGTGAACCGCGGGCAATAGGCCTCGAGCCGCCAACTCCCGCTTCAACTCCTGGATCGCACTGTTAACCGTAACCGCACTGTTTGCCGTCTCCAGCTTACGGCAAAGCAACCGGATCGAAGGGTCCTTGTCCCTGATCATCCATCTCCGAACAAATACCTGCGCGTCGTAGAACGACTTGATTCGGACCGCCCTTGCAAGATCGGGCAAGTTCGCATCAAACACTGCGTCGGTCGAAAAATCGCTCATTGACTGCGTCCCTTCGCGCGCGCTTGTCCCGCGGATGCCGAACTCTTGCTCAGTCTCGATAACGCCGGCCTAGACCATGATCCGATCAAGTTGAATCGGGATCATGGTTTAGCTTTTTGATTGAGCATGATCTTTTCCGAAAATCGGTTCCCACTTTTCGAGATCATGCTCTGGCGGAAGCGGAAGTGCTGGCGCCTTTCCGAACTAATGTGCTTGCGTGCCCGATCGGCACACTCCGATGGCCGATAGGAAATTCCAGCAGGCCGCACCCTCTTGCGCACCTGCAAGACCAGGCATCACCTTTAGCAGGGACTGGACGGTATATTGCGGGGGCAGGTTGACCGAAAATCCGCGAGCGCCGAGCTCTTTGTAACGCTCGGTGTCCTCAATTGACGGCAGAGGGAGCCCTTCAAGCTTGCAAGATTCCTCGCGTTCTGCCGCTCCAAGTCCATCGAATCCATGAACCAGCCGACCATCGGTCGACATGACGTATCGGTGAGGGATGACGTTGCAAAGCTCACCCCGATCTCCGAGCACGCAGACCAGAAAATAGTGCTCGCCGGCCTCTGCGCCGACCAACAGACGGCCGCTTTCGTCGAACCCCCGAAATCTGACCCAGTCGCGCCAGGATAACTCTGCCCATACGGCTTCGCCTTGATCCCAATGCAGGATAACTGTGCAGTCGGGCGTCCCAGCCATCGGGATCCTCCAATCTGACGCGGCAGCACTCCTGACTTCGTGGCGCCGGCCCACGGGGCTCTGACGGACCGCCGAGCGCCTGCAGAGAGCTGAACAGCTGGAACGGTCAGCTGACCTTAAGATTTTCGGCCGACTCCTTGCCACGATTGCTTACAACTTCGTATTGGACCGTCTGACCCTCATTAAGGGTGCTCAGGCCTGCCCTCTCGACGGCGGAAATGTGAACGAACACATCCTTCCCGCCGCCTTGAGGCTGAATGAATCCGTATCCTTTGGTCGGGTTGAACCATTTCACGGTTCCAGTAGCCATCATCCTCTCCTTGCGTTCAGTGCTGGTCAAGTAGTAGGGGCCATGCCACGTGGCGCCTGTGGAGATTTGGAAAATGACTTGAGAGCGGCCCAAAACGGGAAGCTGAGCAAGGCAGACCAAAAATCCAGCTGCCGTGTACAATCGGCACGAAAGCGGGTCAACGTCATTCGATACCTGCTGCAGCCGGCGCAAGCAAGCGCCGGGGGTTCCATGATTGGAACGAAATGCGCCTCCTGTATTGAGCCCGCGAAATGGCGAGCGGTACCTTGGGGCTCTTCCCCTTGTCCCAACCTTCCTGCCTCGGGAGCTTTCGAGCAAATTCCCTGTGTTCTTCCCTGATATCAAGGAATAATCCGCATCGGTTCGCACTGGACCGCTTCGTCAACCAGCTGATCCTTGTCGCAAGCATCCCGGCTGGTGCGGCCTGCCTTGCGGGATGGCAAGAAAAGCGCAACACTTGCGCGTCAGATCGAGATTTCCGAGGATCTTCAAGATCATCAAGAATGGCGCGCGATCTGGCATGGGAGGAGGGCGATGAAACTGCCATCTCGTGCCGTCGTTGCTCGTGCTGCGATTGCGCTGGCCACGCTCTTGATCGCCAGCAGCGCGATGGCGCAGCCCAATTATCCGGATAAGCCGATCCGCATGCTGGCCGGATTTCCGGCCGGCGGCCCGTCGGACATCGTTGCTCGCCTGATCGGCGACAAGCTCACCGAAGCCCTCGGCAAGCCGGTGGTGGTCGAGGTCTTGACCGGCGCCGGCGGCACCATCGCGAGCGACCGGGTCGCAAAGTCGGCGCCTGACGGCTACACGTTGCTCACAGCCACGTCGGGGATGATCGTGGTCAACCCCAGTCTCTATCCACGGCTGCCGTTCGATCCGCTCAAGGATTTGGTCCCGGTCATCGAGATAAGCGTGCAGCCGAACTTTCTCGTCGTGAACAACAAGGTGCCGGCCAACAGCGTGCAGGAGCTGGTCGCGCTCGCGCGCGCACAACCCGGCAAGCTCAGCTTTGCTTCGGGCGGCGTCGGCACCAGCAATCATCTGTCCGGCGAGCTGTTCAAGTCGATGGCGAAGATCGACATCCAGCACGTGCCGTATCGCGGCGTGTCGGTGGCGGTGCCGGACTTGCTGGCCGGGCGCATCGATCTCGCGTTCCTGGTGGCGCCGGCGGCCTTGCCGCAGGTGCGCGAGGGGCGCTTGCGGGCACTCGCGGTCAGTGCATTGCATCGCTCGCCAGCCGCGCCAGAGCTGCCGACAATGGCGGAGTCCGGATTTCCCGGGTTCGATGCGACCACCTGGTACGCCCTGATGGCGCCGGCGGGGACACCGCCGGCGATCGTCGAGCGGCTGCAGCGCGAGCTCGCGCGCAGTCTCGCGCAGCCGGACTTTCGCAAGAAGTTCGACGACGTCGGCATGGAGCCGATCAGTCGCACGTTCGCGGAATTCGTCGCCGCGCTGCCAGGCGAAGCACAACAGTGGGCCAAGGTCATCCGGGAGGCCGGCATCAAGCCGGGCGAATAGCCAGCGGATTTTGATCACGCCACTACCGTCCAGCTGTTTGTTTGAGCGTGATCTTTTCCGAAAGCCGGTTTCCACTTTTCGGATCATGCACGTGCGGCTCGCTTGGCAACCTCCGCCGCCTCGTGCGCTTCATCGCCCAGATCACGACTCCGGTCACTGACAGAAGCGCCACCGCGATCCCCACCAAGGAGATCAACAGGCGCCCCGGAATGCCTGCGATCCGGCCGGAGTGGATCGGGAACTGCAACTGCATGAACACGTCGGCCGCCGTCCCGCTCCACGGCACCTGGTCGCCCAAGATGCGGCCATCCATGCCATCAACATGAATCGTCTTGACGCCCATGCCGCCCGAGCCGTGCGGGTCGTGATCGGCTGGGAAGAAGCCGATCGCATAGATACCGAACGCATCGGCGTAGAAGGCATAGCCGGGCGGCTCCGGCCAGCCGCGCGCGGCCGCCTCGGCGCGCGCCCGCGCGATCGCGTCCGCGTAGCCGAGCGCCGGCTCGACCGGATCATGGCGCGAGCGCGGCGTGCGCAGCTCGAATGGCGATGGTGTCAGCGACGATACCGTCTGCAGGATCGGTCGCACCACCTCGAACTGGAGGTTCATCGCGACCGACGTGAAAGCAATCGCGAACAAGATGAGCCAGAGCCACAGCCCAGCCGCGCGATGCAGATCAAGATTGCGCCGGTAGGACGACGCTCGCCGCTTGATGCGCCACGCTTGCTGCCAGCGTCGCCAATAGGAGCGCTCGCAAGCTGCCGGGCGCGCAACGGCCCGCCAGCGCGGCAAGGTCAGATAAAAACCCACAAAGCAATCGACGAGCCAGACGATGCCCACGAGGCCCATGAACCAGATGCCCCAGCGATCAATGCCGGCTATTTCCGGAGTGTGCAGGCTGTAGTGCAGCTTGTAGAGGAACGGCAGCAAGTGCTCGCGATCGAGCGCCACCTTGCCCCAGTCACGCTGGCCCACGATCCGGCCGGTGACCGGATCAATGAAGACCTGGTTGTGGCCGAGATCAAATTGCCGCGCGCTCGCGCGATCGATGTGTCCGCTGACGCCGATCGCAGCGGCATGACCTTCCTGGTAGACGAGCGGCAGGAACACGATGCGCCGGCGAGGGTCGGCCTGCTCGATGCGTGCGGCAAGCGCCATCGGATCGAGAGGTGCGCCACGGCTTTCGATGTTGAACAGCGCCGGGTTGAGCCATTCGTCAACCTCGTGATCCCACGAGATGACCGCGCCAGTCGCCCCCGCGACGAACAAGAACGCCGCGATGAACAGGCCGAAGCAGCGATGCACAACAACCCAGAGGCTGCGCACGATCCCTTCCTAGAATTTGTAGGTGGCGCTCGACAGAATCGTCCGTCGCGAGCCGTAGAAGCAATCGCCACGCGCAAGACACGTCGTGACGTGAATCTTGTCGGCAAGGTTGGTACCGTTGACCTGGAACCGCCATCGCTCGTTCTCGTAGCTCAGCATGGCGTCGAACAATGGGTATGGCGGGGTCTTGATGCTGTCGGTCCCATCCCAAGACTCGCCGATGTAGCGGACGCCGGCGCCAGCACTGAAGCCCTGCATGCCCCAGAGCGAGAACCTCTGCTTGGCCCAGAGCGCGGCCTGATAGAGCGGCACGGTCTCCACCCGCTTGCCGGCATTGTCGCCTTCGAGGACCCTTGCGTCCGTGTAAGCGAAGGCCGCGATCACATCGAGCTCGCGGCTGAGGCTCGAGATCACTTCAAGCTCGGCGCCGCGGATGCGGGCCTTGCCGATCTGAGTCGAAATGAATGGATCGCTCGTGGATGCCAGCCGGTTCTTCTCGGTCGTATCGTAGACCGCGCCGTTGACGACGGTGCTGTTGAAGGGCTGATACTTGAAGCCGACTTCGTACTGCTCACCCTCCACCGGCTTGCAGAACAACGTAACGCACGTCGCTCCGAACACCGGATTGAACGACTTCGTGTAGGACACATAGGGCGTGAGGCCGAAAGGCAGCTCGTACATCAGCCCGTAGCGGTTGGACGTCGCCTGATCCACCTGCGTCGGAGAGCCTACGCTATCGCCCTGCACGCGGTCGTGCCGCACCCCGACGACCGCGATCCAGCGCCCGAGCCGCATCTGGTTCTGCGCATAGACACCGGCCTGCTGTTGCAGCAGGTCCGGAGAGGCGAACATCGTCGGCTGGGGGAGACTGGTGTAGACCGGCGCATAAAGATCGAAGGGGGTGTCGATTCGATCGCTCCCGACCGCTCTGCGCTCCTTGAAGCGCCGGTAGTCCACCCCGACCAAAACAGTGTGGGTCACCGGTCCGGTGGCGAGCTTCATCTCCGCGCTGCTGTCGGAGGTGAGATTGTCTCGCTTTGAATCCTCCGCGTAAGTGTAGCGCGCAACCGTGCGGTGCGCGGGATCGAGATAGGGATTCTTTGGGTGGGTGTAGTTGTCTGGATAGGCGCTGCGATAGACACCGTCGGTGTGCCAATAGCGCGTGTTCTGCCGGATCTTGAACGCATCGCTGAACGTGTGCTCGAACAGGCTCGAGACCGATCCGGTCTTGGTCTGATATTTCTCGAAGTTCGGGTCGCTGGCGAAGCGATTGACCGGGATGCGCCCGTTCGATCCCGGATAGAGCGTGCCCTCGATCGGCAGGAACGCCGTCGTGGAGCCGGTCGAGTCATTCTGGTAGAGCCCGAGGATGGTCCAGCTCGTGGCCTTGCTCGGCCGCCAAGTGATCGCCGGCGCGATCGTAACCCGATCATCCTTGACGAAATCGGTCTGCGTATTGCTGTCGCGCGCGATCCCGACGAAGCGATAGAGCCACTCGCCGTCGGCAGTCAGCTTGCCGGTCATGTCGGTCTGGATCTGCTTGCGATTGAAGCTGCCGTATTGCACGCCGATCTCGCGATAGGCTTCCTCCTGCGGGCGCTTGGACACGAGATTGATGATGCCGGCCGTCGTGGTGCTGCCATAGAGCACGGAGCTCGGGCCGCGCAGCACCTCGATGCGCGACAGCAGATAGGGATCGATGCGTGCCTCGTTGAATTTGGATGAGGTCACGAACCGCATGCCATCGAGATAGACCTCGGGATCGGACCCGCGGATGCGCGAGTAGTCGCCACGCGAATCGGGGCCATAGGCATCGGCAAAGACGCCCGGCACGTAGCGCAATGATTGTTGGACTGTCGCGGCGCCCTGGTCGGTGACGCGGTCGGCGGTGACGACGCTGATCGACTGCGGGATTTCCTTGAGCAGCGTGTCGGTCTTGATGCCGGTCGCGCTGCGCGAGGCGAGATAGCCCTGCACCGGCCCGGTGGCGCTTTCAAGCTTCGGCGGCGGCTCGATCGGCGGCGCTCGCTTGGCGACCTGCTTTTTTCTCTGCGGCGGTCGAACGCGCCTGCTGGTATTGACGTCGACCGGCGGCAGCGCAACCTGCCCGCTCTGCTGGGGCCGCTGCGGAGCCTCTTGCTGCGCGGCCTCCTGAGCGTGCACAGCATGCTCGCAAAGCAGACCGATTGAGACCGTAGTGGCCGCCAAGGCCAAACCCCGCGCACGACGCGGAAAATGCATGATGATGCCCCCAACCCACGTGATCGCATTGCACGTGATCGCATTGAATGGCTGGCGGGGGCGCAGCGAAGTGCCGCTGCAGGCCTGGCTGGCAGCCGGAATACGCGCTGACCAGCAGCATGCGATTCCGAAACGCGACGATAACGTTATGGTTCTTTCATCGAGCCGTCAACGAATGACGCTTGGTAAAAGCGTTGAATAGAATTCTTCCAATTCCAATTCTCTTTGTTAGTGACCGCTTCCGGGCCGCAGCAATTCCTTGATGATCAGGCGCCCCGCGTCGCTCAGCTGCTGCGGCAGCTCGCGCAGGCGGAATGAGGGCTCGCCGAAGCGGAGGCGGTCGAGCTGCACCAGCTTGGCCTCGTCGATCTCGAGCCCAATGCGGGCCCAGAGGGCATCAAGGTTATAAGGCTTCAAACCGGGCGGCACCGCGACCGGCACGATTGTGTTGACCTGCAGCTCGAGCGTGCGCGCGACCGAATCCATGGCGGCGCGGATCGCCTGCGCCTTCGGGCGGATCGGCGTCGCGATATCATAAGGCGGCGACCATTCGGCGGCCGGGCGCAGCTGATCCACGTGCGTCAGCGCCAGCAGGATCGGCGCCGGCCGCCGTGCCACCTGCGCAGCGCCCCGCGCGCGCAGTGCGTCCAGGGCGGTACGGTCATTGGCGCGCGCGGCCTGCGTCGCGGCCGCCACCCACAGCACCAGATCGGCGCGTTCGGCCTGCTGCATCAGCTCCTCGGTCACTGCCGCGGAGCCATCGACGCCGGGCATATCAACCAGCATCACCGATGGCCGGCCATCCTGATCAAGCAGGAATTCCGACGCGCTGGCAGTCGTCGGCACCGGCCCGACGGCGCCGCGCACCTCCTGCGCCAGCGCATTCAGGAGGCTCGACTTGCCGGCGCTGACCTGGCCGGCCAGCAGGATGCGTACCGGCATGACCGGGTCGGCGGTCGCGGCGGCCATGTCGCGCTGCTGCGCGCCATGAATTTCCTCTTCCGAGAGAGTGAGACGGCCTGAGTAGAGATCGATGGCGGCGCGTCCGACCTCCAGCACCAGGAGGCGCGTCGCATACGATCGCACGCGCAGCGAGAGCACGCCGGTGGTCTGGTCGAGAACCATGCCACTGACCTCCTGCCCGACCGCCTGCAGCGGGTTGATCGCGGCGCGCACGACACGCCAGAGGCCGTAACCCAATTTCCAGCCCAGATGCGCCACCGGGCCGTAGCGCTCGCTCTGCGACTGCAGCCACAGCATGTGGCTGAGCCGCACGCTTCTGACGCCCGGAATCCGGCGCAGCGCCTCGCGCCGGATATCGCGACACAGCCGCTCGCCCAGCAGCATCGCCTCCGGCAGACTGAAGCGCGCCCAGGCATCCTCGGCATCCGCGTGGAAGCGGCGCGCCACTGCCGCGATCGTGCTCTGAGCAACGGCGAGAACGGGATCGAGCTCGAGAAAACTGAGCGGCGCGGTCTCATCCGCGATCGAAAGCACACGCGACCACGCCTCCCGCTCGACGACATTCCAGCCGCGCGATGGCTCCGCCAGATCGCCCAGCGCAGCGCGCGCTTCCTGCTTGGAGCGGCGCTTGACTGAATGCCAGAGCGGCCAGGAGAGCAGGCCGATCGAGCCAGCCGCCAGCGCCCAGATCCAGACATGTCCGCCCTGCCACAGCCAAACGATGCCGAGCACAAGCAGCGATAGCCACGGCAAGGTGACGAGCACGACCAGCAGCACTTCGCGCCAGTAGCGTGTAACGCCATTACTGCGCGGCATGCGCGGCCTCCCGCGAGCGCGCCTGGTTCTTGGCCTGCCGCAGCCCTTCCGCCAATCCGGTCGCAAAGGCGCGACGGACCTCATCGGTCGGCGCGGTCTCGCCGCGCCGGCGGTAGCTCAGCCACACGCAAGCCGCCTCGCCCAACCCGGTCGTCACCGCGAACGCGGCGGCTGCATTGAGCGCTCCCGCCGCTGCCGTGCCGATGACCGGAATGAGCTTGACGAGCTCGCGCGCGCCATAGCGCAACGCCCACCAGACCATGGCGCCGCCGCCGATGGCGCCTGAGAATTGCGCAAACGTGTTGCGCGTCCAGGTCACGCGGTAGCGCTCCGCGAGCGTGCGCAGCATCAAGGCCAGCACACTGGCAAGGCCGCCCACGCCAACCAACGGGATCGGCACCGCGCCAGCGCCAGCCGCCGCAACGCCGTAGCCATAGATCAGCGGGCGAACGCGCTGGCGAATCCGGTCACTCTCGGCATCGCTGCGCGCGCGGTGCAGCGCCTCATAGGCGGAGAGGCCTTGCGCCTCGAGAACACGCTGCAGTGCCTCAAGGCCAAAGTCCTGCGGCTGAAAGCCATCCTCCGGCAAAGTGAAATCGAGCGGCACGAATTGCGGCGGCGCGCCGCGCAGGTCCGCCAGCAGTTGACGTTGATGCGACAGCGCTAGCCTGAGCGCATGCGGCAGCAGCGGGTTGGTCGCGTCCTCCGGTCCGCCCGTGAAGGGATAGGGATCAGGGTGGCGAGCGCCGGCCGGATAGAGCCGATGCAGGCCGGTCTGCGCGACCACCACAGGCCAGTCCGCATGGCGAGCACGCGCCGCGCGCAGCACCCGCAGCACGCGATCCTGCAACGGGTCGGCGACCTGCATGACGACCAGAAGCAGATGCGACTGGTCCTCGCACCAGGCGATGTCGCTCGCGGGATCATAGTCCGCCTCGTCGAGCCCGCGCGTATCCAGAAAGCGGATGATCGGCACCTCTTGCGGCACATCGTAGAACGAGGCCGTGCGGGTGCAGGGCTCGAAGCCCGCGCCCACCGCGGCGCGCGGATCACCCGTCAACGTCGACACGATCGCGGTCTTGCCCGCGCCGGTCTTGCCGAGGAGCCAGACCACCGGCGCGGTCGCCTGGGCA
>WNGB01018935.1_pt1 | contig 14735 bp, 10 predicted proteins | sample 5400681 | NCBI WGS metagenome assembly WNGB01 (sample SAMN13153367, study PRJNA577476) | soil metagenome | isolation source: 115 cm soil or saprolite under grassland replicate 2 | place: USA:California | collected 2016-06-15
GCAACACCAAGAACCCACAAACCAGAGGATGGATCGCCGGACGTTGCTGCGCGGGGCGGCTGCATCGGCGCCGCTGCTCCTTGCTGGCCGGGCGATGGCGGCTCAGACGCCGGCGGGACAGGCATACCCCGGTCTGATCATCCGTGTGCGTGAGCCGCAAAACCTTGAGTTTCCGTTTCCGACGCTCGACCGCTTCCTCATCCCGACAGAGCGTTTCTACGTCCGCAACCATTTTGCCACGCCGTATCTCAACGTCGAGCCGGGCCGCCCTATCCCGATCTGGAGGCTGCGCGTCGAGGGAGCAGTCGAGCGGCCCTTGAGCCTGACATACGAGGAGATTCGCAAGTTGCCGTCGCGCACCGGGGCCGCCCTGCTGGAGTGCGCCGGCAATAGCCGCGTCTTCCTGGTGCCGCGTGCGCACGGCTTGCTGTGGGAACTGGGCGCCGTGGGCACCGCCGAATGGACGGGCGTACCGCTCGCTGCGATCCTCGACCGTGCGGGAGTGCGTAAGGAGGCGGTGGAGGTGATCCTTGAAGGGGCCGACTCCGGCGAGATTCGCGATCCGCCAAGTACGCCCGGCGTGATCCACTTTGCGCGCAGTTTGCCGCTGGCCAGAGCACGCCGCCCCGAGGTGCTGCTGGCGTACCGCATGAACGGTGCCAACCTGACGCCGGCGCACGGCTTCCCGCTTCGCGCGGTGGTGCCCGGTTGGTACGCGATGGCGTCGATCAAATGGCTGACGCGCATCATCGTCAGCGAGCGGCCGTTCCAGGGCTATTTCCAGACGCTCGACTATTCCTACTTCGAGCGCGTCCACGGCACACCGACACTGACGCCGATCACGGAATTGCAGGTGAAGGCGCTGATCGCCCGACCGACACTCAACGAGGTGATAACGGCGAACCAGATGTATCGCGTTCACGGGGCGGCATGGACGGGCGACTCCGAGGTGGCGCGTGTGGAGGTGAGCACCGACGGCGGCCAGAAGTGGGAGGCGGCCCGGCTGCTCGACAAACCGGTCGCCCACGCCTGGCGCTTGTGGGAGTACAACTGGCGCACGCCGGCGGGTGGGCGGCGCACGCTGATGGCGCGGGCGACCGACAAGCGCGGCCGCACCCAGCCACTGAAGCGCGACCCCGACCGCAGGAATTACATGATCAGCCACGTCCTGCCGATCGATGTCGAGGTGCGTTAGGGGCGAAAAGGAGAATATCGTGTCGCACGAAATCGAAGAGGTGGTACGGTCGAAGTACGGATCCGTCGCCGGCAGCGGCCTGTCCAGTGACCATGCGGGGGTCCGTGCGGTGGCCGAGGCCTTTGGCTACACGCCCGAGGAACTAGCCTCGATTCCCGCCGAGGCGAACATGGGCCTGTCGTGCGGCCACCCCACGGCGACGGCGAACCTGCGGCCCGGCGAGGTCGTGGTGGACCTGGGCTGCGGCGGCGGCCTCGACGTATTCCTGGCAGCGGCGAAGGTCGGGCCGACGGGTAAGGCCATCGGCATCGACATGACCCCGGAGATGCTGGAGCGGGCACGCCGGAACGCCGCCAGGGCGAACCAGGGCCAGGGCTTCCCCAACGTCGAGTTCCACCAGGCGACCATCGACCACCTCCCGCTACCGGATGCCTCGGTGGACTGCGTCATCAGCAATTGCGTCATCAACCTGGCCCCGGACAAGCCCGCCGTCTTCCGGGAGATCGCCAGGGTACTGAAGCCGGGCGGACGGTTGGCGGTCAGCGACATCGCCCTGAAAAGGCCGCTGCCCGCGGAGATTGGTCAGGACGTGATGGCCTACGTCGGCTGCATCGCCGGGGCCGTGCTGATCGAGGAGTATCGCCGGCAGCTGGCGGAAGCGGGGTTCGCCGCCGTGCAGGTCATCGACACGCGGGCCGACCTGAACGCCTACGCCAAGGTGGAGAATCAGAGCGGGTGCTGTCCCCCGGCATCCGCGACCCTGCCCGTGGCGGAGTCAGGTTGCCGCTCACCGGAGTCCACCGACGACAGCCTGCACCGCCGCCTGCTCGACTTGCTCCAGCGCTACAACATCAACGACTACGCCGCCAGTGTGCGGGTGTTTGCGCTGAAGCCCTGAACGCCCTGCTCGCTTCCGGTGGCGAGGGTGTCCTCGATCCATGCCGCCATGTTGCGCGCGAGGCCGGCCCAGGTAGGCACTTGCAGTTGCAGGATTTCCCGACTCTTACGATCGGCAAAATCGTCATCGAGGAACGCCCGCACGGCGTCGCGAACGGCCGCCGCATCTGGGCTGGTCAGGCGCAGCTGGCCGTGCTCGGCGATGGAGGCCAGGCTCGGGACGCCAGCGTACACAATTACCGGAATCCCCAGCGACAGGCTCTCCAGCGGCGGAATGCCGAAGCCCTCACCGCGGCTGAGAAAAAGCGTGGCGCGGCTGTCGAGGATCACGTCGCGTACCGCGCTGTCGTTGAGATCCTGCAGCCACTCAAAGAGGGGTTGGCTGCGGCGCAACTCGTCGAAGGTCCGGCGATCGTTCTCCGGCAACGAGATCATGCGACCGACCACGGTCAGGCGTGCCTGGACGCCTTCGGTCCAGAGGGTACGGAAGGCGTCGAGCGCCGGTCCGAGATTTTTCCGTGGTTCGAGCGAGCCGACGATCGTGAAGCGGCGCTTCTCCGGTGCGAAGCGCGGCGCCGCCGTACCCAGGCCATCACCGCCGAGGGCCAGCGCCGGGCCGGTGGGGCGGTCGTCGCGGACGATGCGTTTGAGGTAATCCTGTCGCGTCGCCTCGGAGATGAATGCCGCGTGCCGGACGTGCCTGACCAGCCGCAGGAAATCCATAATGGGGATCTGATGCATCACTCCCTTGGTGAACCACCAGGGGCAGAGCCAGGGTAGGAAGTCGTACAGCAGGAAAAAGAGCCGCTCGCCGATGCGTTCGAGCAGCTGGGAGTAGAGCACGGGCCGCCAGTCATTGAAGAACAATTCGGGATTGAGAAAGGCGCGATAGCTACTGGGATCGACGGGGCGGAGGTGCTCGGCAGCCCGGCGTGCGATGGCGACCAGGTTGTCGCGAGCGGAGTCCGGATCGCCAGCTTGCCGGCCGAAGAAGACGGCCATCAGCTCCAGCGTCTCGGGGGGCAACTCATAGACCCGCCCGGAGGAGACGGACATGACCGGCACGAGCGGCAGGCGGTCGGCCGGCCAGCGATAGGCGATCTCGAAGGTCACCCGCTGGATGCCCGTCCGCAGTGGGGTGTGGATGAACTCGGCGATGTCATAGAGGATCCCGTCTGTCATCGTGTGGTTCCTCAGCGGAGCGACCTTCTCGCCCTTGTGCGTCGCCCAGGTGGGCCCGCGACGTGGGGGCCGGCAGGAACGTCGCGGAGCGAGGACGATGTATCACTCCCCTGCGACGCGAGCGTGTTTTCTATCCATGTGGCCAGGTTCCGGGCGAGCCCGGCCCAGGTCGGCAACCGGAGCCGCGGAATCTCTTGACTCTTGCCGCGGGCGAAATCGTCGTCCAGGAACGCATGAACTGCCTGGCGAACGGCCTCGGCGTCCGGAATCGGCAGGCGCAGCTGGCCGTGGCTCTCAATGGAGGCCAGGCTCGGGACGCCCGCGTAGACGATCACCGGGATCCCCAGCGACAGGCTTTCCAGCGGCGGAATGCCGAACCCTTCGCCGCGGCTGAGGAAGATTGTGGCGCGGCTGTCCAGGATCACCTCGCGCACCTGGCGATCCTTGAGATCCGGCAGCCACTCGAAGAGAGCCTGGCTCCGCCGGAACTCGTCGAAGTTGCGGTGGTCATTCTCCGCGAGCGAGACCATGCGGCCCACGAGGGTCAGGCGTGCCTGGACACCCTCGGCCCACAGGGCGCGGAAGGCGTCGAGCGCCGGACCGAGGTTTTTCCGCGGTTCGAGCGAGCCGACGATCGTGAACCGCCGCCTCTCCGATGCGAAGCGCGGCGGAACCACGCCCAGGCCATCGCTGCCCAGCGCCAGCGCCGGGCCGGTGGGGCGGTCGTCGCGGACGATGCGTTTGAGGTAATCCTGCCGCGTCGCCTCGGAGATGAACGCCACGTGCTTGACGTGCCGCACGAGACGCAGGTATTCCATGATGGGCATCTGGTGCAACCACGTCGCGAACCACCAGGGGCAGAGCCAGGGCAGGAAGTCGTACAGCAGGCAAAAAAACCGCTCTCGCAGCGTGCCCAGCAACTGATGGTAGGTCGCGGGGCGCCAGCGGTTAAAGAACAATTCGGCGTTGAGAAAGGCACTATAGCTGGCCGGGTCGATGGGGCGGAGGCGTTCGGCGCCATGCCGGGCGACCTCCAGCAGGCCCTGGTGAGCCGCCTCGGGGTCGCCCGCTTGCTGGCCGAAGTAGACGGCCATGAGGTCCAGCGTTTCGGGCGACAGAAGGTAGACGCGACCCGCCGGCGCCGACATGACCGGCACGAGGGGCCGAGCGTCCTTCGGCCAGCGGCTGGCGATCTCGAAGAGGACGCGCTGAATGCCGGTCCGGAGGGGGTAGTGGAGGAACTCGGTGATGTCGTAGAGGATCCCATCCTGCGTCATGCGTTGCCCCCCAGGCGTTTCAGCCGCGCGCTTTCAGTTCAGGCCCAACACGCGCATCATCTGGAGAGCGTAGCTCTCGAAACTGTGGTCGCGGACGTAGCGCGCGCGCGACGGCCAGAGGCGCTCGTGGTGCAGACCGCGAGCGTAGCCCTCCGCGAGCTGTTCGGCGATCAGCGGCGGGGTGGCGTGGTCGGGCACGCGCAGAATGAACTCCGGCCCATCCATGGCGTTCGCCAGATCCTCGTTGGCGACGGTCGGTAGCCCGGCGCTGATGCAGTCCGACACAGAGCCGGACAGGCCGCCGAAGCAGTGTGTGCGCAGCTGAATGGCGAAGTCGGCAGCGACGAGATAATCCCGATACGTTTGCTCCGAGATCCAGTCGTCCACAAGATGGACATGCGGGGCGATCCCCAGGCGGCCAGCCAGTTGCAGCAGCGGGTTCTTGAAAGGCCCGGCGGTGCCGAGGAAGTACAGGTCGGCGGGGATGCCCCAGGCGAGGAGGTTCTCCAAAGCCCAGATGCTCTCCTCCGCACACTTGGCTGGGTGGACGATGCCAAACGAGACGATGGCCACGCGGCCGTCGGGTAGCGCCAGGCGTCGCCGCGCCTCCTGACGGGCGGAGTCTTGCAGCTCGCTCTCGGCGAACTGGCGCAGGCAACAGAAGGGAAGGTAGCTCGCGGTATGGCCATACTGCCGCTGCACCTCCGCCTGGATGCCCCGTGAGTGGACGATCAACGGATCAGAGGGAGCGAGCAACTCCTCAAAGAAAAGCGAAGGAAGTGTCGTATGGGGAGCGATCCAGGACTCAGCCTCCTCGGTGCTGACGGCGCGGCCCAGCCAGCGGCTGGCCAACTTCGCGAACTGCTGCGGCCCGCGGGCAGCCATGTAGAAGTCGGCCAGGCGATTGTCGTGGATCAGGCAGGCGCCTCCGAAGCGGCAATGATGCTCGACAATCTTGATGTGAAAATGTGAATTGCCAACGATGGCGATGACGCGGTCATATTCGTCGATGAGGTACGGCAGCTGGGTGATCGGCTCGAAGCGGCGGACGAACGGTTGCGGTCGGTCGGGGCGAGCGTCGGTGAAGACGTCGAGGAGCGCGTGCCGGGCGAGGTTGGGCAGCGACCGGGCGGTGTAGTCCGCTACGCCGGAGCGGTCGGGCGGATAGGGCGTCAGAATCGCCAGCCGCGGCTTGCGCAGCGTCGCCGGACGTGGGACGGCCAAGCGCGCCCGGTAATCGCGCAGCGCCCGGAGCCAGAAGCGCGCGGCGACCTTGTCCTCGGCAAAACGCGCTGCGACGCCCCACTGCTGTTCGAGGAGGGCAGGGCGGCGACGCGGGTCGGCGATGACCTCGATCATCAGGGCGGACAGACGCTCGTGATCGTCGGGGGCGAACCGGGCGCCGGCCTGCTCCACGAGTTCACGATGAGCCTCGACATCGGACGCCAGCACCGGACAGCCGCAGGCGATGGCCTCCACAACGGGCAGCGAGAACCCTTCCCAGCGCGAAGCGCTGACCGTCGCGAGGGCGTGGTGATACAAGGTTGCAAGTTCCTCGTCGGTGATATCGCGGAGAAATTCGATCTGTCTTGGGGTTCCGCCTTGCTCGACGAACAGCCGCGTCAACCGCTCGCGCTCGCCCTCGCCGTAATTGCCGACAACCAGCAGGCCGAGTTCGTTGCGAGTGAGCAGCGGCAGCCGGCCGTAGGCAGCGATGACCACCTCGATATTCTTCCGCGGATCGGCCCCGCCCACGACCAGGAAATAGCGGCCGGGCAGGAACCGGCAGCGGGGCGGCCGGTCCGGCGCCGGGGTGAACGAGCGAAACGTCTGCCGCAGACCGGCGCCGATGACCTCGACGCGATGCGCCGGCACGCGCAGCAACTCTCGCAGTTCGCGGCCGGTGGCGTGCGAGATCGGAAAGAACGTATGGTAATGCTTCAGCCAGGCGAGGTTGTTGAGGTAGCCGCGCCGGGCCGCGGGCGTGGGTAGGTAGCGCGACTCCGCCAGCGGGATGAAATCGTACACGACCGTGTAGGCCAGCACGCGGCCCCGGCCGAGGAGTGGGGCCATGCGCGCGGGGTCGTGGGTCATCGGCGAGAGCTGGACGAACAGGATCGGGGCGCGGTCCTGCGCCGGCGACGCCGTTGGCTGCAGCACATCAACCAGATCGCGGTACGCCGGCGGCAGTGGCTCCAGGCTCTCGTCGAGAATGCCGACCGTTCGCGCCGACGCCGGCAGGTGAGCGCGTGCATGCCGCACGATCGACGCCGCATGAAAGCCGACGCCGCGGAAAGCGTAACACGGATCCTGCAGGCAGCGAAGGTCGAAGTAAACGTGCATGCTGGGCCTCGCTTTCGAGCCGGTGCGACGACCCCTCCCCCCAACCCCCTCCCCGCAACGGAGAGGGGGAGCAAGACCAAGTGTTTTGCTTCTCCCCCTCTCCGTTTCGGGGAGGGGGTTGGGGGGAGGGGTTCGCGCCCGACCGCTCAGTCCAACTCTCGGGCCGCCACGACCTCGCCGCCGCGCTCCAGCAGTTTGTCCGCCGTGATGGGGTCGAGTTCGCCGTGCTCGCCAGCGCTCCAGAACCGGAACCGGAGAGCCGCCAGGCGCGCGAGCAAATCCTCCGGCGCAGCGCCGGCCCGCTGCAGCCTTTCAATGTTGAACGGGAACGTCACCTTGACCTCCGGCGCCGCCTCCAGACAGGACCACATCCCGTCGAGTACACTGGCCTCCGCCCCCGCCGCGTCGAGGCGAACCACATCAGGCCGCAGCCCTTCCGCCGCGAGGACATCGCCGACACGGACGGCATCGACCTGGACCGTCGCAGCGCCGGCCGCCGTCGGCAGCAAGCTCGCGCTCAGGGGGCAATCCTTTGCGCCAAGATAGAGGGTCAAAGTGCGATTCTCGTGATACGCTGCCTCGGGTCGCAGGCTGACGGTCTGCTCCAAACCATTGCACAGCAGCGTTTGCCGCAGGAACCCGGCGGCGCGTGGGTTCGGCTCGAAGGCGACGACACGTCCCCCAGGCCCCGCCAGCGCCGCCAGCGTCAGGGTGTGGTAACCCTGGCTGGCGCCCACCTCGACGACCGTGGCGCCGGGGTTGACCAGTCGCTCCAGGAGCGACCGGACGCCGGGCTCATAGGTATGCGTGAGGGCGCGTGGAGTCAGCAGCGGATCGGTCGCATCGAGGTAGATGAAGGGCCAGTGGGGATGCGTGGCGAGGACGCGATCGTTTCCCAGGTACAGGGCGCTGAGCGGCCGCCCCGGTCCGTCGCTCACCTCGCCGTGAGGCGGATACGCGGCCTTGAACAGGGCCAGCAGCATCCGGTCCGTCTCGTGGAAAGCGCCCTCGAAGTGCTGCAAGCGCGTCCCGAATTCGCCAGCCAGGCGGTGGAGCTGGGCGAAGTGGGTCACCAATGCCTGCAACTGGACGTGGGCCGCCCAGACGTCCCGCTGCACTGCCTCAAGTGTGGCCGGCCCGGGCGTCAGGAAGTCGCGCAGTCGCAGCAGCAGCGGTTTACAGATCGGCTTGAGCAGGCCGCGATAGAGGGGCCGCAGGCAAGCCTTCGTTGCCCGTTTGAGCGGGTGCATGAGCGCAGTCCTTTGCATTCTGCCTCGCCCCGTTGGGGGAAGAAAGTACAGAGTACCGAGTACAGAGTGCCGAGTACGGAGTTAAGGAAGAACTCTCTGCGAGGCTCCGTACGCGGTACTGTGTACTTCGTACTCGGTACTCCGTACCCCCGTTCCCCCAACGGCACGAGGCAAAAACCGTCCACTTGGTCGCCGCAAGTCACGCTGCCGCACGGACCCCGGCGCGCGTCACGACCTCGATACGGGGCAGCGGAAAGACGAGCTTGCCGCCGCGGGCCAGGTACGCCTTCTCGCGCTGCAGAATGTTCTGCTTGAAGTGCCACGGCAGCACGAGCAGGTAATCGGGATCGGCGGCCCGCACCTCCGCCTCGGAGCGAATCGGGATCAGCGTCCGCGGCGTGTAGGCGCCGAATTTATCCTCATTGACCTCGGCAATGGCGGGAATCTCTGCCGTCGTCAGGTTGCAGAACTGCAGGATCACGTTCCCCTTCGTCGAGGCGCCGTAGCCATAAATCGTCCGCCCTTGACCGTGTACCTGCTTGATAAAGGCGCACAGCTCGCTGCGATGGCGGAAGACCTTGTCGCGGAACTGCTCGAACGGCCGCGCCGTGCCCAGGCCAAGCCGCTCCTCGTCGGCCAGCACATCCTCGATCTGCCGCGTATTTTCCTGGTACGCCGACGTAGACTTGGCAACCGTGATGCAAAAGCTGCCGCCGTCCGCAGGGCGTAATAGTTGAGGTGCTCGTGGCAGATGGTGTCGTAGGCGAGCGCCGCCAGCATCCCCGGCAGGTAGCTCTGCTCGAAGACCCAGATGCCGTCGTCGGTCAGGCACTCGGCGATGTCCGCCATGAAAGTTTGCGGCGATTCGAGATCGTAAAACATGGCGAAGGAGGTGATGATCTTCGCGCGGCGCCCCGGATACAGGTCGTGGAAGGCGTCGGCGGTGAAGAAGTCGGGGATGAGCTTGATATGGTCGGGATAGTAGCGCGCGTACTTGATGCCGGTCGGGTCGATGCCGACCATCTCGAACGCCTTCGGATAAGACTGCAGCGTCGTCGAGTCGTTGCTGCCGATATCGATGATCAGGTCGCCGGGTTGCGGCTGCGCGATAGCGAGGGCGGCCTTGACGCGGCCGCGCAGGTGCTGCACCATCGACTGATTCAGGCCGGAGCGATAGCCGTAGTTGTGGCCGTACATCGCCTCGGGCGCGTACGACTGCCGCAGTTGTACCAGACCACAACCGCCCTCGTTCTCGGTGCATTTGACCAGCTCGACCGGGCCTGCCTCGACGGGGTGCGCCGGCGACCTGGGGAACACGCCGGTCAGGGCCTGCTCGCCCAGGTGGAGCACAGAGTGCAACTCGCTGTTGCCGCAGATCCGACAGCCCCGGATGGTCACGTGGCTCATGCGCTGTTTCGCCTTGCTGTGCGGCGCTCGGCGTGGCCTGACGGACCCGGTGGAGTTCGCGGGGCCTATTACCGGATTACCTCGTTCTGGTCAACAGGAACTGCGCGGTTGTGCGAGAAGGGAGTTGAGAGAAGACGGAAAGGAAAAGGCAGAAGGCGCCGTTGGGGACGGTCCGGAGACCGTGCCGCAACGGCGCCTTCTGCCTTCTCCGGTCGCCAGTTTACTTAATCCGCGCCGGCGGTCAGATCGATAGTCAGCTCCGGCACGCCACGGAACAGGAGACCGTTGGCCGGCCGCAGAGCGTTCACGGCGGTTTGTAACACCCGCGTGTCGATGCTGCGGTTGAGCATCTTCATCTGGGCGAGTTGCCGCTTCGCCTCTTCGGCCATCGCCTTGAACTTCTTCGCGACAGGGTTTTCCGCAGCCTTGTCTTTCCCCACCAGGTCGTCCCATTCCTTGAGGGCCTGGTTGAGGGCCTGGTCAAACCGCGCTGCTTCCGCCTTCCACGGCAGCAGGGGAACCTTGCCCGCGGTCTTCAGGTTCGGAGTGTCCTTCACGTACTCCTTCATGAAGTCAAGGAGATACTGACCGACGAAGTAGTAGCCCACCTCGGGCTGATACTCCTTGATCAGCCCCGGCTTGAGGCGACAGACGCCGAGGGCGGCCTCGCCCCTTTCCGACAGGGAAGGCGGCGGTGAACTCAGAGCGTTCTTGCCCGGCGCGAGCACCCGCAGCAGCAGATACGCGGCCGGTGCCTCGACCTTGCCTCCCTTGACGACCTGCATCGCCGGCGCCTCGACGTGAGCCAGTGTCCCGATGGCTTCGCGGCGGATAAAGCGGCCCGCCTCCGGGGTTACGTCGGGTATCTTCTCCCAGTCACGGTCGATGAAGGTGAGTAGCGTCTGCAGCCAGCGCGTCTGGCGAGCGATCCTGTCGAGGATCGTTTTGTCCGTCGGATCCTCGGTCTCGAGCAGGGGCCGGCCGGGTAAATACTCGCGCAACGCCTTGACGGCGTAGAGTTTGACGATGAGATGTTGCTTCTCATCCTGGAGGAGTTGCGTCAAGTATTCTCCAAAGGCGATCTCTTTCGTCTTGGCGTAGATGGGCAGGAGCTGCGCGGTGTTGACGAGGGCCACACGGTTTTCGCGGGGGTCCAGGCTCAAGACGTCACGAAAGCTGGCGATCATCCGGCCGGTGAACTGCTTGAGGAACTCCTGCCTCTTGGCGACTTCCTCCGGCGCCAGGATCTCCTTGACCCTGCTCTCCAGCTCCTTGATGACGGTCTGCGAAGCGCCGCGCTTCCCCTGAATCTCCTCCACCCAGGTCATGCGATAGATGTACCACTGGGCGAACGTGTCGAGCACCTTCTGGTCGTCGGGGCCGGGTTTGGTTTCTCCCCTGAGCAACTTGGTGAACTTCTCCTTGGTTTCGGTCTCGGACACGGCCCGCTTCAGGTCCGCAACGCCGTTGGCACCGCCGGGAAGTTGTGTCGGGTCGGCCAGACCTGCCGCCGGCGCCAGCATCACAGCAGCCAGGGCCGCCGACCACCACACCGCAGCACATCGGGATAGCAAACGCAGCATCGATACCACTCCGGGAACAAAGTCGAGGAAGCGCACGGCACCAGTGGGAACGGCCTCTTGTGAAACTAGCACCGAGGCGCGCGGACTGTCAAGATGCGCGCGTGTCTTTCTCCCCTCGCCCCCAAGGGCAGAGGAGCGAGGGATGGGATTGCTCCAAGCCCACGGGCCGCAGCCCGTGGGCTTCCCCACCTCAACGTAGAGGCGCGGGGCGGCGCGGCGGTTTCACCACTTGGAGTTCAGGGCGACCTGTTTATCGGGGAAGTGCGGGATGGGATTGTGCAGATTCAGCTGGGTCAGGATGTCCTGCAACTCCGGCCGGATGCGGCACAGGGCCAGGTGGCTGCCCCACGGCCGCAGCCAGGTGTGGACCTCGTCGATCATGGCGACCGCGGTGGTGGACATGCGGCGGACGTTCTTGCAGTCCAGCAGCACGCGCAGGTTGGGGTGGCTGAGATTGTCGTACAGTTCCTTCTTGACCAGGGCGATTTCCGCCTCCTCGACGAGATAGACATCGTTGAAACGGACGATGGTGATGCCGGACTCCTTGCCAATGCGGAAGCGCCCCTTGACCAGACCGCGGCGTGCCTGGAGCTTGTCGATGATGGAGGCGGCAGCCTGCGACGGCGTTACACGGTCCGTGCTCGGCATGCTGAGGCCCTCGTCGGGATCCTCGAACTCGCGATCGTCGCTGTGGTCCAGGCACTTGAGGGCCCATTCCTCAAGGTCACGCTGCGACAGGGGCTTTTCGCGGAACTGGATCATGAACTCCAGGGGGCCGATTTCGAGCCGATCCCCGGCGTGCAGGGGCCACTCGTCGCCAGGCGGCAGCAGCGAGCCGTTGAGCAAGGTGGGAAAGCCGCTGTTCAGATCGCGGACGAAGACCTTACGTTCACGCGTGACGAGAGCACACTGCTGCGGGCCGATTCCCTTCTTTTTCGAGCGGAGTTGGCACACCTTGTCGGAGCCCATCAGAAACAGATCGATGGAGATGGGGATCGGCAGGCCTTGCTTCTTGCCCTTGGCGACGATCAGGTAGAACTTCATGCGAGAGGTTCTCCTCTGGGCGATCCCAGATCGAGTGCGCCGCCACAAGAAGCCCCCATCACGGCTTCGACGTCTCACGACCGCGGCAGGTGGGAGGCGTGCTCATCCTGATGGCGGGAAGGGGGGATTGATGAATCATAGCCTTCCCGGGTCACCCTCGCAAGGCGATTTCCCACCCCCTGCCATACGATCCACTCCGCAAAGCCGGAAAACCCCTCCCCCCAACCCCCTCCCCTATAAAGGAGAGGGGGAGAAGCAGAGACGTGTCTGGCTTGCTCCCCCTCTCCTTTTAGGGGAGGGGGTTGGGGGGAGGGGTTTTGACGCCAGCAAGCGAAGTTTCCAGAAGCCGCCGCGCATTCTCGTAGTAAACCTGTCGCAGCACCTCGTCCGGCAAATGCAGTCCGCGCAGAATCGGTGTTGTCGCCTCGTTCTCCCCGGGCGTGTAGTCCGGGTCGGCGATGGGGCTGCGGCCTTCCCAGGCGCTCTCCCACAGCGTCCGCTGACACCAGTAACGGCTGACGTAATGGTCGCGCGGCAGGCCATGCCGCGTCACCAGGTCGGAGCCGAACAGAAAGCGCCCGGGATAACGGCAGATCAGCGAACGGACGGCGGCCGCGCGCGGCGACGTTTCGCGGACGATCCATTTGGTGGCGCTGGTGTCCAGGTACAGGTGCGGATAGCGCTGCAGCAACTCCTCCAGGTGGTCGGGGTGCTCGATGTCACCGCCCATGTGAGCGCCGATCCATCTGAGGTCCGGAAACTCCTGAAGCATCTGTTCGAGCGGTTCGTACTGCTGCGGCTTGGTGCCGTACTTCGCCGTGTCCGCGTAGACGGTGCGGAACCAGACGTCGGGATCGGCGACGTGAACCATTACAATCCGCACGCCCGCCGCCCGTGCCCGCCGGACCGCCTCCTTGCGCCACGGGGCATCCACGGTCAGGCCGCGCTCGCGCCCGCGCGGCGCCGACCACAACTTGACGATCTCGATGCCCAGTTCCAGAAAGCGCTCCAGCAGCCGATACGCCTCGTCGTCGGGATCATTGGCCTTTTTTTTCGCAATCGACCCGTTGAAGCCGAGCCGGTCCCCGAAGCGTTGCCGCAGCACGGGGATGTCGTCCGGCAGACACATCGAGTAGGTGCGCGCGATGTGGAACTCCTCGGCGACTGTCAGCATGGTTTCGGCCTGCTCGCTGCTGGCGCCCGGACCTTTGCCGGCCGGCGGGCCGGTCTTCGGGTCGCCGGGGCGCGTGACCATGACGTGCGCATGGATGTCGATCAAGGGGCCGGTGTAGCGCAGGTGGCTGCGGTCGGCGAGGTCGATGCCGGTGACATTGTGCTCAGGAGGCGGCGGGGTCGGGATACTCATTGTTGAAGCGATCCAGTTCTGTTTGGGCCTAAAACGGCAGGCAAGGCTACCCCTTCACCTTGCCGCTTGCTGCCTGACCGCGAGCAATTCCTGTTGCTCATCGACCCTTCAATATCTTACGGCGCTCCGGGCTTGTGTTGGTCCCGATTTTGCGCCACTTGCCCTCTGCCGTTTTTTCCTGGTCAACGGCCAAGAACACGGCATCATAGGAGGAACGATTCCTCCTATGAGGTCGAAGCCCATGTTGACTCTCCGCACAACTGCGACGCGCACTGCCGGCGCCCTGGCGTTGCTGCTGACGCTCGGCGGGCTCGCTTGCTCCGAGGGCGGAGCCAGCGGCAAGGCGGCGACTCCCCTGGCGGCACGCAAAGACGGGAACGGTCAGCCGCTGCCGCCCGGGGTGCTGGCGCGGATGGGCTCGAACCGTCTGCGGCACGGCGGCCCGGTCAACGCCCTGGTATGCTCTCCCGACGGCAAGTATCTTGCCTCGGCTGGCACAGGCAAGGTCTGCATCTGGGACGCCGCTACCGGCAACCTGAAGCACCGATTCGACTTCAAGGGGGATCAACTGAGGCCTGTCAGCCTCGCCTTTGGACCGGCTGGGTTGATCGTTGGCGGTCGCGACGGTGACCTGAGCCATTGGGTAGTGGTCGATGTCAAGCACGGCAAGATCCTTCGGCATATCGAACTGACAGGCCCGCCCGTGTTCCCGGTTGGGCTGGTTGTGTCTCCCGATGGCAAGTTGGTTGCGGTCCAGGAACAAGGATGCGGCTTCATCCGGCTTTACGACGCGGCCACCGGAAAGCAGACTCTCCGTTTCAAGTTGGAGGTGCAAGGTGTCTTCCTGGCCTTCGCTCTGGATGGCAGACAGATTGCCACCGCGGGCGCTGGGTTTCCTCTCGACACCCGGATTCACATCCACGACACAACAACGGGGAAACGCCTCCACGAACTGAAGAAGGGCGCGAGCCCATTGATGACCGCCCTCGTGTTCTCTCCAGACGGCAATACGCTGGCTTCGGTTTCCGCCAACGGAGTTGGCATGGGGGAAGGCGGGAGCGTGAAGAGCGTGACTCTTTGGGATCTGCGGACAGGCAAGGAACTGCATCGCCTACACGCAGAGCCGTGGCACTCCCCTGCCTTCTCTCCCGACGGAAAAGCGATCGCAACGGCGGTGATAATCGCGCCTGA
>WNGB01008369.1_pt1 | contig 14734 bp, 14 predicted proteins | sample 5400681 | NCBI WGS metagenome assembly WNGB01 (sample SAMN13153367, study PRJNA577476) | soil metagenome | isolation source: 115 cm soil or saprolite under grassland replicate 2 | place: USA:California | collected 2016-06-15
TGCGAGAGGTAGAACTTGACGATGTGGCCGCCGAGCGCCGGATCGAGCGTCTCCGTGGCGAGGCTCGAAAGGGCGACGGTCAGCTCACCCGAGGGCCGCGCCTGAGCGGTGGCCGGCGCGGGGTCCATGAGACCGCCGATGGCGAGCAGCAGGGCGCCGAGCAATCCTCCGAGCCGGGCACATCGGGTCATGGTGTCGTCTCCTTTCAAGCGTTCACCAACTCTGTACGCGAACGACGGCGCAGGGACAACCCGAGGCTCTCAGGCCCTCCCGCAGAGCGTCAAGCGATGGCGAGACGTGGAGGCCGACCCAGAAGAGCCCGATCCGCTAGCTCTTCGCGGCCCGCTAGTGTCCTGTCTCAGAAGTTCGCTGACAAACGGCCTCGCGGGCGGGGGAGGGGCCGCTCTTCCCGGAACCGTGGCTTCTGCGGGTTGCCGAAGCCGGGAACCCCGCATCTCGTGGCCCCTATGCGCCGGCGCACCGGGCGGCGACATAGCGTGTTCCGGGGAGAGCGGCCCCTCCCCCGCCCGCTCTCTGTCAGCGAATTTCTGGGACACGACACTGGGCGCAGGCGGCGAGCGGTGTCCAGCGCCCGACGCCGGAAGAGGGATCCCAAGAGCGGGGCGGGGACCCGCTACACACCGGTGACGGCCTTGATGGCGTCGCGCGCCGCCCTAACCAGGTGGTCGACCTGAGCCTCGCTGACCACCAGCGGCGGCGCGAAGAAGATGTGCTCAGCCCGGCCTCGGGTGACCACGCCGCGGTTGGTCATCTCCTGGAGCACGCGCGGTCCGATCTTCTTGTCGTCGGCGAAGGGCGCCTTGGTCGCGCGATCCTCCACCAGTTCCACGGCCGCCAGGAGCCCCTTGCCGCCGCGGACATCGCCCACGTGCCTGTGATCGGCGAGGGCCGCCTTGAGCCCTTCATGAAGCCGCGTCCCCATGGCGGCCGCGCGCTCCCACAAGCGCTCCCGCTCCATGATCTCGAGGTTCTTGAGCCCCACCGCGCAGCACGTGGGATGGCCAGAATAGGTGTAGGCGTGCATCCAGCGGTCCTCGGGCGTGACCTCGTCCATGGCCTGCTTGATGGCCTTGGAGACCATGATCCCGCCCAGCGGCAGATAGCCGGACGAGACGCCTTTGGCGAACGACACGATGTCGGGGAGGACGTTCCAGTGCTCGAGGGCGAACCACCGGCCGGTCCGACAGAAGCCCGTGATCACCTCGTCGGCGATGAAGAGCACGTTGTGGCGGTCGCAGACCCGGCGCACGAGCGGGAAGTAGTCGTCGGTGGGATAGAGCACGCCGCCGCCGCCGTGGATGGGCTCGGCGATGAAGGCCGCCACCGTGTCGGGCCCTTCGCTCACGATCGTCTCTTCCAGCAACCGAGCCGCCGTCTGGCCGGCCGTCTCGCCGGGCCGGGCGCCTTCCTGGCGATACGGATAGCAGGTCGGGATGTGCACGAAGTTGGGCACGCGGGGCTCGAACATCTTCCAGTAGGGCGCCATGCCGGTCGCGCTCATCGCTTGCAGCGTCACGCCGTGATAGGCGTTGAAGCGGGCGATGATCTTCACCTTGTCGGGCTTGCCCTTGGCCTTCCAGTAAAAGCGCGCCGTCTTGAAGGCGGACTCGTTGGACTCGGCCCCGCCCGAGGTGAAGAAGACCGCCTGCATGTTGGGATAGGCGATGGACATCAGCTTGGACGCGAGCTGGATCGCGGGGATATTGGACGAGCCGACATAACCGGAGTAGTAGGCCAACTCGCCCATCTGCTGGGCGGCGGCCCGAGCCAGTTCCTCCCTACCGTGTCCCACGTTCACGTTCCAGAGCCCCGCCAGCCCGTCGATGTACTCCCGCCCCTGGATATCGGTGATGACGGCGCCGCGGCCACGCACCACCAGCAGCGGCTCGAGGTGTTCGCTCGGGTGATGCAGCGGGTGGATCCAATGCTCCTGGTCGTCCTTGATCAGCGTCGACTGCTCAAGCGGCATCGTCGCCTCCTAGGTTCAGCTACTGTGGTCGATGGAGCGAGCGGGCGCGTGGGTCCGGTAGTCGCCACCCGGTATGGGAACGCCCAGGTCGAGCGGGCCCCCGTACCAGTAGATGAAGGCCGTGACCTCGCGGCCATCGGCCATCCGAACCGCGACCCCCTCGCGATGATACTGGGGTCCTTCGGCTGAGTCCAGCACTCTCCAGAGCCCGGTCTCGCCCAGGCGGTACACCTCTCCCACGACGATGCCGTGAGGATCGGGCACCGCCGCGGGGTACGCGCCCAGGTCGAGGAGCCGGCCTTTTACCGTGCCGCCCCCCAGACACTCCGCCCGCTCCTCGATCAGCCGGTGCAGGGCGAAGCCCCGCATGAGGGTCCCGTACACGAACACGAGATCGGTCTGCGTCACCACGTCCCGGGCCCGGCTTGTGACTGGTGGACCAGCGCAGCGAACTCGCGCAGCGCCCGCGCCTGGCGATCGCCCGCCACCAGCATGAAGTCGTTGTGCCCGGCGCCGTCGACCCAGAGGAATCGCTTGGGCTCGGGGGCGGCGCTGAACAGTCGCCGCCCCTGCCCGAAGGGCACGATCTCGTCGTGCATGCCGTGCATCACGAGCACGGGACACGAGACGCGGGCGATCTTGTCGACGTTCCGGAACTTGTCGAACGGCAGGAGCGGGATGCGCGTCAGCACGCGGAAGGCGGTCACGAAACCGGACTCCACGACCAGCCCCGCTAGGGGCTCGCGGGCAGCCAGATCGACGGCCGGGCCGCTACCCACCGAGCGGCCATAAGCGATGATCCGCCGCGGCGGGACGGCCAGCGTCCGGGTCAGATACGCGTACGCGGCATCGACATCCTCATAGGCGCCACGCTCGGAGGGCTTGCCCCGGCTCGTCCCGTAGCCGCGGTAGTCATAGGCGAAGACCGCGAATCCCCACTCCCGGAGCCGGGCAAGCAGCGGGGAGATGAGGCCCAGGTCTTCGGCATTGCCGTGGCTGTAGAGGATGGTGTACTCGGCCGACGGATTCGGCAGATGGATGGCCGCGATCTGCACCCCGTCAGCGGTGCTCAGCCTGAGAATCTCGCCGCTGTCCCGATAGGTCGCGGGCGGAGGCAGGAAAATCATCCGGTCGGCGACCAGATAGGCCAAGAGACACATGCCCGCGTAGATGACGACAGCCGAGAGCAGCAGCCGCGCGAGGGACAGGGGCTAGGAGGCCTCCGTGCCATCCACGGCCTTGAGCACGGCGCCGAGGAAGTCCTCCTCGGGAATCGCCCCCTCAAACTCGAGCTTGTCGTTGATGACGATCTTGGGCACCGCCATCACCCGGTAGCGCTGGGACAGCTCCGGGAACTCGGTAGCCTCGATGCACTCCGCCGTGACCCTTGGAGAGGCGATGGCCATATGCTGAGCCAGGCGCACGGCCCGGGGACAGTGAGGTCAGGTGGGGGTGGTGAAGACCTTGATCGTGACGTCCTCGGTGAGCCCGGCGAGCGCGACCTTGGTCTCCGCGCTCAGGCTGGCCTCCCCGGTGGAGGCCGCGACGATGGCGTCGATCAGGTTGGAGAATTCGTAGCCCGCGGGGATGCCGAGGAAGCGGATCCCGTAGTCCCGGGCGCCCTCGACCACCACCGCCGGGGCGACCTCCACTCCATAGGCCTGGGCTTCCTCGCGATCGATGTGGAGGTTGAGCACCGACACCGACAGCTTGTCCGACAGCGCCGCGACCTCCCTCACCAGCGCCACCGTCTGGGCATTGGTTTCCGGCCCCAGCTCGGAGGCGAAGACCGTGAGCTTGACGGGACCGCCGATCCGCTCGAACTCCACCTTGACCGCCCGCTCGTCCTGGGCCGAGAGGAATCCCATGGCCGCGATTATATCGCGCCTTCACCGCCCTGGCGACCGGCTCCCCACCCGCGGGCATGGCGAGGCCGGCTCATCGGGGTCCTCGCCACAAGAGCCACGGAATGCCGACGAGGATGTACACGAGCAGAAACACGGTCCCGCGAATCAGCCCGTACACCGCACTACCCGGCAAGAGCGCCGCGGACAATCTCCAGCGTCCGGCGATACCCGGAGGCGTCGATGCGCGCGTCGATCAGCGTCGGCCCCGGCGCCGCCAGCGCCGAGAAGAGCGCCGACCTGAACGCGGCCTCGTCCGCGGCCACGAAGGCCCTGAGCCCGAAGGCGCGCGCCAGCTCCGCCAGATCGGGTCCCTCGTAGCGCATGGACGCGCCCTCGTATCCCTTCTCCTCCTGCTTGATCTGGATGAGCGAGAGCGCGCCGTCGTCGAACACGATGATCAGGATCGGCAGCCGGAGCCGCGCCGCCGTCTCCAGCTCGGCGGCCACCATCATGAGCCCGCCGTCACCGGTGAAGCACACCACGCGGCGCTCCGGGTGGACGAGCTGGGCGGCGATGGCGGCGGGCAGGGCAAAGCCCATGGTGGCGAGGCCATTGGAGATGAGCAGCTCGCCCGGCTCCACCGCATACCAATACGCCGTGGCCGGGAACATGTGGGCGCCGGCGTCCACGGTGGCGATGGCTCCGGCGGGGGTGAACTCGCGCGCGAGCTGGACCACGCGATGGGGCGCCAGACCCGGGACGGCCACTTCGAGAGCGCTCCACCGCTCGCGCTTGAGCCGGTCCACCTCCACCACGTCCCAGTCCGCCCTCGAGCGACCGACCAGACGGGGCGCCAGCTCCTCCAGGACCGAGCCCGGATCTCCGATCAGCTCGAGCGCCGGAATGAAATAGCCACCGCCTCCCGGCGACCGGAGTCCCGGATCGCTCCACGGGTGGCGGGTGACGCTCAACACGGGCGCCGCGTACGGCCAGCGCCGGGGGATCAGCTCGACGGGATCGAGACCGAAGGCGATGATCAGATCCGCCCGCCGCACGACGGGTTCCTCGAGCACACCGCCCGTGAACACTCCCAAGGCGAGCGGATGGGGGTCCGGAACCACGCCCTTGGCCTTGTACGTCGTCAGGCACGGGGCCGGCAGCGCCTCGCAGAAGGCGCGGAGCCACTTGGCCTCCGATGACCGGCACTGGAGGCCCGCCACGACGAGCGGGCGGTTGGCAGCCCGGATCATCTCCGCCGCCCGGTCGAGTGCCGCCACCGCAGGGGCTGGAAGGAGCGGCGGCACGACGTTGGCCGCCACTGACGCTGCCGGCTGTCGAGCCAGATCGCCCGGCAGATCGAGGTGAACGGGCCCGCGCGGCTCCCTCAGCGCGAGCTCGGCCGCACCGGCGATCGAGCGCCTCACCGAGTCTGCCGCGACGGTCACGCTCCCCTTCACGATGGGCGCGAGGAGCGCGCCGTGGTCCACTCGCTGGTGAGTCGCGAACGCGAGCGCCGAGTCCGGGTGACGGTCGCTCAGGTAGATCATCGGCGAGCGGTCCAGGAAGGCATGAGCCAGTCCCGTGGCGCTCGCGGTGACGCCCGGCCCCAGCGTGGACAGCGCTGCCCCCGGGCGGCCGGTCAGCTCGCCGGTGACCGCCGCCATGATGCAGGCGGCCCACTCCTGATGACAGAGCACGAAGGGCAGGCCCTCGCTCCGCGCCGCTTCCAGGACCTCCAGGTTGGAGCCGCCGCCGGGCACGCCGAAGAGCCGCGTCACGCCCGCGCGGCCGAGCTCTTGGACGATCAGCTCGGCGACGGTCGGCATCAGGCGCGCATGAGCAACATCACCGTGGCCCTGCCGGGCACCGTCATCCCGTCCTTTGCGGTCTCATCTGGCGGCGCCGGATGCGCTCGCGCTCCGCGGGGCAACGTCCCCGGCGGAGGGGGCTGCCTCATCCACTTGCAAGGCGTGCACAGACCGGACGCATCCGCTCCAGCGCCTTTCGCAGATTGGCTTCGGAGTTCGCATAGGACAGCCGGAGGTAGCCCTCGCCGTACTCGCCGAAGGCCGTGCCGCCCAGAGCCGCCACCCCGCCCTCGTTGAGAAGGGCCTCCGCGATCTCGGCGGACGGCCGCTCGAGCGCCTTCACGTTCGGGAAGACGTAGAACGCGCCGCGGGGGCTACGGCAGGACACGCCGGGGAGCCGGTTCAGCCCCTCCACGATGAGGTCACGGCGGCGCTTGAACTCGGCGACCATCTGGGCCACGGGCGTCTGGTCGCCCTGGAGCGCCGCGATGCCGGCAAGCTGGGTGAACGACGCCGTGCAGGAGTTCGAGTTCACCATGAGCCGCGTGACATGCTCGGCCAGCGGCGGAGGCATCACGCCGTAACCCAGCCGCCAGCCCGTCATGGCATAGGCCTTCGAGAAGCCGTCGAGGATGACGACGAGGTCCTTCATCCCCGGAAAACGCGTGATGGAGGCGAACTCGCCCTCGTACAGGAAGGACTTGTAGATCTCGTCGGCAAGGACCGGGATGCGGTACCTCTTCGCGATCTCGGCGATGCGCCCGAGCTGGTCGGACTCGAGAGCGCCACCCGTCGGGTTCTGGGGGGAGTTGATGATGATGAGCCGGGTGCGCGACGAGGCCCTGCGCTCGAAGACCTCGAGGTCGAAGCCGAACCCGCTCTCCTCGCGGAGAGGAATCGGCACGGGCACGCCGCCAACGAAGTTGATCACCGACTCGTAGATGGGGAACCCGGGGTTCGGGTAGATCACCTCGTCGCCCGGATTCACGAGCGCGGTGATCACGAAGTACATGATGGGCTTCGCCCCGGGCGTGACCACGATCTCCTCTGGCGTCACCGGGATATTGCGCGTGGCCCCGACGTCCTTGGCGATGGCTTCCCGCAGCTCCGGAAGCCCGGCCGAGGGACCGTAGTGGGTGGCGCCGCTGTCCAGCGCGCGCTTGGCCGCCTCCCGGATATGGGCCGGCGTGTCGAAGTCGGGCTCGCCGATCTCCAGATGGATGATCTCCTTGCCCTGCCGCTCCAGGGCCCGCGCTCGGGCCAGCACCTCGAAGGCCGACTCGGTGCCGAGCCGCGACATCCGTTCAGCGAAGTTCATGTCCTCCCTCCATGTGGTTGATACAAAGGTCTTGATTATACTCGACGGCATGGACATGGTGGAGATTCCTGCGGGCTGGTTCTGGATGGGCTGGGAAGAGGGGCACCGGTGCGAGCGCCCCCGCCACTGGGTGTGGACCCAGGCTTTCGCCATCAGCCGAGCCCCCGTCACCAACCGGGAATACGCGTCCTTCATCGCGTCGACGGGGACCGCGGCGCCCCCCTGGTGGAGCGATCCGCGCTTCAACCATCCGGATCAGCCGGTTGTGGGAGTGAACTGGCCGGACGCCGTGGCCTATTGCGACTGGCTGGCTCGGGAGACGGGCCTCGTCCATCGGCTGCCCACCGAAGCCGAGTGGGAGAAGGCCGCCCGCGGTGGCCTGCGCGGGGCCCGGTTTCCGTGGGGCGATCAGCGGCCGGCCGCAACGTCGTTCGACCGCCCGCCTCTCGTCACGGACACTCCTGCCAACTCGCTCGGGGTCCTCGCCCTGTCAGGGGTCTGCCACGAGTGGTGCCTCGACTGGGAGGACGACGGCTACTACGCGCGGTCACCCGAGCGGAGTCCTCTGGGGCCGCCCAGCGGCATCCGGAAAAGCTCGCGGGGCGGCGCGTGGCGGCACCAGGACCCCTGGAGCCCCGTCGCCCATCGCTCGTCGCTGCCGCCGAGCCTTCGCTATTCTGACTACGGCTTCAGGGTGATGCGCGTCGCGCACGCAGCGCCACTATCGGCTTGGACCACCAGGTAAGATGCCGGCCGGGGGGAACTCGCCATGTCGATGGCCTATAGCCCGACTTTCGTCTCGAACGTCCTCGCAGGATACATTCTGACGGTGCTCGGCGCCGTCCTGGCGCTGGCGGCAGGAGATGCTTGTAGAAACACAAAAAGGCAGAGCCATTTCTGACCCTGCCTTTGCTCTTTGGCAATCGAATCGGGGTTTAGTTCTTGAACTTCTTTCTCAGCGCCGCAAGACCGATTAGGCCAGGGCCGAGAAGAAGCATGGTCATCGGCTCGGGGACGGCGTTAGGGAACGGCGGCAATTCTTCGTTGAAGTGGATATTGTCGATAAAAAAGTCGAAGGATGGTAACCCAGTCAAGGCTTCTATGGTGACTACGGTGCCAGTCGCGGCAAACCCAATTTGCGTTTGACCGCTGCTCAGATTAGGTACCAGGGTGAACACAGCAGAATTCGATGCATTGTCAGCAAGGCGGTAGTCCACGTTAAAGGTTTCCCCATTGAGGACATCGAGGAAAAAGTTAGTGACCGGAGCTGGAAATGTGACGACCAAGGGATTTGACAGGCTAGGGTCACCGAAGTCGGCTGTCCCGTAGACTGAGCTTTGGTTGGCGGGCAAATTGGCGGTTTGGGTTAGAATTACACCCCCATCAAATTGTACATTTCCGATGGAGGTTGGAATACTCAGATGTTGGGCTGGGCCGGCTACTGCAAAGAGAGACGGCCCGGCGGGCACCACGGGGGGCTCGAAGTCGATAACTTCCGCGGACGCTTCCTGACCGCTTCCGAAGAAAGCCAGCAACCCTGCCACGGCAACGGTGAAAAACAGCTTCTTCATCTTTTTCCCCTCCTCATGTGTAATTTTTACATGCCATCGTGAGTTGTTTGTCCATAACTGTGTGCTGTTTCGCCCGCAAGAACAGTGCCAGGCAACATTTGAGGGGCTGCACCCAGTTCCTGAGACTATTGTAAATACCTGATAAATATCGCTAATATGACATCACACGGCCAAAATCTTTCTCAATCCCGGTCATTCCAGTTAAAGACACAAGTGGAAAGGACTTTTCACAAAAATCACCAAGAATATGAAAAGGTTTTCTGCCTCTGGGACCATGGTCCCTGGATGGCCGCCCGACGTCTGTTCCGGCGGGACTATAACCAGATCGTGCCCAGCACCGGCCGCCCCGGGAAGGCCTCATAGAGGCCGCCGAATGTTGAATGGCGGATTGTGACGTTGGGATCACATGGATCAGAGTACCCTCGAGGTCGATCAGCCAAGCCGGTAGGAGAGCCTCCCCGGCACGATTCCTCGCTCGCGATGACCTTCAGCCGTCATGGGTCGCCTCCTCCGACGAAGGCCAGCAGGCCCTCCACAATACGGTCTACGGTGATTGCGGCGGGCCGGGAAGCCCGCGCTCCGCGTCCAAGACCATGGCCGGCCCCGTCAATCGCGATCAGCGCCGTCGGCGCGCGAACGAGCGCGCGCGCCGCCTCCAGCTCGTCGAGTGAGCCGAACGGATCCGCTGAGCCATGCGCGAACAAGGTGGGCGTACGGAGCCGCGGGAAATGGGCCGTGCGGAGTTGGGACGGGCGTCCTGGCGGATGGAGCGGATAGGACAATAGCAACAGGGAGTCGGCGAGCTGCGGCCCGTCCGCCACGAGCATGCTGGCCTGGCGGCCTCCGTAGGACAGCCCTCCGAGGAGAATCCTCCGTGGACTGATTCGCCTGATCAGCTCTATCGCGCGCCTCAAGCCTTCACGGTCGCGGGCGGCGCTCCCGGGAGACGGCGGACCCGTGGGGCGGGTCTGCCGGTAGGGCAGATCACAGCGCAATACCGTGAGGCCCCTGGCCGCGAATGCCGTCCCCAAAGCGATGAGCAGCGGCGCGTTGCAGTCGGAGCCCGCGCCGTGAGTGAGGACCAGCCCCGCGCCCGCTGCGGACGCGGGGCGATGGAGGAATCCGCGAACGGCGGGTTCCCCGGACACCGCGTCGTGCAGGGGCTCAGCGGCGGGCGCTGAAGCGATCATACGCGGGCGGCTACCGACCTTTGAAGGCCACACTCTGCTTTCTCGCGAACGCCATCACGCCGTTCCGGAAGTCCTCGGTGTGGCCGCAGGCGGCGATGGCCTGCGCCTCGAGCTCCATCTGCGTCTCGAGGCTCTCCTGAGTGGACTGGTGGAAGAGGAGCTTGGCGCGGCCGAAGGCGAGCGTCGGCCCCTGCGCCAGCTCGCGAGCCAGCGCGCTCACCGCCGAGGTGAACTCGGCGTCGGGATGTACGCGATTGACCAGCCCCCACTCCATGGCCTCCCGGGCCGTGAGCACGCGGTTGGTGTAGCAGAGCTCCAGCGCCCGCCGCAGGCCGATCAAGCGCGGCAGGAAGTAGGACGAGGACCCGTCCGGCGAGGCGGCGATCCTCGAGTACGCCAGGGTGAACTTGGCCGACTCCGCGGCGACCACCAGGTCGCCGGACAGCGCGAAGCTCATCCCGCCGCCGGCGGCCACCCCGTTGACGGCCATGATCACCGGCTTCTGCGCGCGCGCCAAGCGCGAGACGGCGCCGTGCAGATACGTGGTCAGCTCCTTGATCAGGACGCCGATACGGTCGGGATTGTCGGCGAAGTCCTTCACGTCGCCCCCGGCGCAGAACGCCCTCCCGGCCCCGGTGATGACGATGCACCGCACCGCGCGCTCCTCGTCCGCCTCGAGGGCGGCGTGGAACAGGTCGCGGGCGAGGGAGAGGTTCAGGGCGTTGTAGGCGTCGGGGCGGTTCAGCGTGATCGTCGCGACTGCGTCCTTGACCTCATAGAGAACGCTCTCGTAGGCCATGAGGGTCTCCTTGCGCGGTCAGCGCCGGTCGCCGACCCGGTGAAACTTCACGAGGTTGGTCGTGCCCGTGACCCACATGGGGGCGCCCGAGATGATGACCAGCACGTCGTTGTTGCGCACGGTCCCGTCGCCCAAGAGCGTCGCCTCGACCTCCTGGATCATCTCGTCGGTGGTCTCGACCTTGCGGACCAGGCGGGACGAGACCCCCCAGAAGAGGCCGAGCCGACGCTGCACCTCCGAGAACGGTGTCAGGGCGACGATGGGCACATCGGGCCGATCTTGAGAGATGAGCCGCGCGGTGAAGCCGGACTGGGTGAAGGCCACGATGGCCTTGGCGTGCAGGAGTCCCGCCGCCTGGCACGCCGCCTCGGCGACGGCCTCCGAGAAGCCGTAGGCTTCCGGCCGCGAGCGCGTCAGGCTCGCGGCCGGCATCGCCTGCTCCGCGCGCTCCGCGATCCGCGCCATCATCTCCACGGTCTCCACCGGGTACCGCCCCGTGGCGGTCTCGGCGGAGAGCATGATCGCATCGGCCCCGTCGAAGATGGCCGTGGCGACGTCGGTCACCTCGGCGCGGGTCGGGCGCACGTGATCCACCATGGACTCGAGCATCTGGGTGGCCACGATCACCGGCACCTTGCCGACCCGCGCCCGGCGGATCACGTCCTTCTGGATGACGGGCACGTCTTCCAGCGGCACTTCCACTCCCAAGTCGCCGCGAGCCACCATCACCGCGTCGACCAAGGCGAGGATGCCGGAGAGGTTGGCCAAGATTTCCGCGCGCTCCAGCTTGGCCACGATCGGCAGATCGGCGCCCAGCTCACGGAGGAGCTTGCGCACCTCCTGGATATCGGCGGCCGAGCGCACGAACGACGCCGCGATGTAGTCCACCCTGTGCTCGACCCCGAAGCGCAGGTCTTCGCGGTCCTTGGCGGTCAGCACCGGGCCGGGCAGGGGCAGCCTCGGCAGGGCCACGCCCTTGTGGTCGGAGACCCTCCCTCCCGCAGTGACCCGGCAATGGACCTCGCCGTCCTCCACCTTCTCCACGATGAGCTGGATCATCCCGTCGTCCATCCAGACCTGGTCGCCGGGCCGGAGCGCCGACAGGAACTCGGGATGGCTGATGGCGCTGCGGGAGGCCGTGCCCTTCACCTGGCTGGGGGTGAGGGTGAAGCGCTCGCCGGCGACGAGGTTGGCCTGGCCGCCGACGAAGGCGCCGAGCCTCACCTTGGGCCCTTGCAAATCTTGCAATATGGTGATCGGCCGGCCCCACTCCGCCTCACCTTCCCGTATGGCGCGGATCACCTCGCCATGCTCGGCCTGCGTGCCGTGGGAGAAGTTGAGCCGCGCCACGTCCATGCCGGCCGCCACCAGCCGGTCCAGCACCCGCCGGCTCGACGTGGCGGGACCGATGGTGCAGACGATCTTGGTCCGTCTCATCGCGCGACCACCCTCTTCAGGAACCGGCCCGTGTAGGACCTGTCCGCCTGGCGGGCCACCTCCTCGGGAGTCCCGGTGGCGATCACGCGCCCGCCGTCGTCGCCCCCTTCGGGCCCGAGGTCCACGATCCAGTCGGCGGTCTTGATCACGTCCATGTTGTGCTCGATGATGGCCACCGTGTTGCCCTGATCCACTAGCTGGTTGAGCACCTCCAGGAGCCGCCGGATGTCCGCGAAGTGGAGCCCCGTGGTGGGCTCGTCGAGGATGTAGAGTGTCCGGCCGGTGGCGCGGCGGCTCAACTCGGTGGCGAGCTTCACTCGCTGGGCTTCACCACCGGACAGCGTCGTCGCGGATTGCCCGAGTCGAATATAGTCCAGTCCGACGTCGTGCAGCGTCTGGAGCTTCTGCTTGATGGCGGGGACGGGGCCGAAGAATTCCAGCGCCTCGGCCACCGTCATGTCGAGCACCTCGGCGACGTTGCGGCCCTTGTAGCGCACCTCGAGCGTCTCCCGGTTATAGCGCTTCCCCTTGCAGACCTCGCACGTGACGTAGACATCCGGGAGGAAGTGCATCTCGATCTTGACCAGCCCGTCCCCCTGGCAGGCCTCGCAGCGCCCTCCCTTGACGTTGAAGGAAAATCGCCCCGGCTGGTAGCCCCGCACCCGCGCATCGGGGGTCCGCGCGAACAGGGTGCGGATGAGGGTAAACACGCCCGTGTAGGTGGCGGGATTGGAGCGCGGTGTTCGCCCGATGGGCGACTGGTCGATGTCGATGACCTTGTCGAGGTGCTGGGCGCCCTCGATGCGGTCGTGCGCGCCGGGGCGCGCCTGGGCGTGGTGGAGCATCTGGGCCAGCGCGCGATAGAGGATGTCGTTGACCAGCGTGGACTTGCCGGAGCCCGAGACGCCCGTCACCGCCGTGAAGGTCCCCAGCGGGATCCTCACGTTCATCCCCTTCAAGTTGTGCTCGCGGGGGTTGTGGATGGTGACGAACTTACCGTCGGGCTTTCGCCGCGTCTTGGGCACCTCGATGCTCTGCACGCCGGCCAGGAACTGGCCGGTGAGCGACGCCGGGTTGGCCATGACCTCGTCGGGAGTGCCCACGGCCACCACGTGACCGCCCAGCTCTCCGGCGCCGGGCCCGAGGTCCACCACGAAGTCCGCGGAGCGGATGGTTTCCTCGTCGTGCTCCACCACGAGCACCGTGTTGCCGAGGTCGCGGAGCCGCTTGAGCGTGTCCAGCAGCCGCACGTTGTCCCGCTGGTGGAGGCCGATGGAAGGCTCGTCCAGGATATACAACACGCCGACCAGGCTCGAGCCGATCTGGGTCGCCAGCCGGATGCGCTGGCCTTCGCCCCCGGCCAGCGTCGCGGCCGGACGGTCCAGCGTCAGGTAGTCGAGCCCCACTTGGGAGAGAAAGCCCAGACGCTCGCGGATCTCCTTGAGCACGCGCCGGGCGATCATCATCTCGCGCTCGGAGAGAGTGAGTGTATCGAAGAACTGGCGCGCCTCCTTGATCGAGAAGCGCACCACGTCGGCGATGGAGCGGCCGGCGATCTTGACCGACAGCGTTTCCGCCCGCAGGCGAGACCCGCGGCAGGCCGGGCAGGCCTTCTCGGTCATGAACCGCTCGACCTCGGCCCGCGTGTCTTCCGAGAGCGTCTCCTTGTACCGCCGCTCCAGGAGCTTCACCACCCCCTCGAAGCCCTCGTCGGTCTCGCCGTGGAGGATCACGTCCCGGGTCTTCTTCGGGAGCTTGGCCCATGACGCATCCAGGCTGAACCCGTGGCGCTTGGCCAGCACCCGCAGCGTCTGCTTGAAGATCCCGGCCGCCTGGCCCGCCCACGGAGCCAGCGCGCCCTGGTTGAGGGACTTGCCGGCGTCGGGCACCACCAGCTCGGAGTCGATCTCGTAGCGTGTCCCGAGGCCGCCGCACTCGGGGCACGCGCCGTAGGGGTTGTTGAAGGAGAACATCCGCGGCGACACCTCCGGGAAGGAGATGCCGCAGCGGGCGCAGGCGAGCCGCTCCGAGAACAGGAAGGAGGGACCGTCCACCGCCTCCACCTCGACCACGCCGTCGGCCAGGCGGAGCGCGGTCTCCAGCGACTCCGCCAGCCGCGTGCCGAGGGCCTCGCGCACCACCAGCCGGTCCACCATCACCTCGATGGTGTGCTTCTTCGTCTTGGCCAGCTCGATGTCTTCCGACAGCTCGCGGAGCTGGCCGTTGACGCGCACGCGCACGTACCCTTGGCGGCGGAGGTCGAAGAAGAGCTTGCGGTACTCGCCCTTGCGCCCGCGCACGACCGGCGCCAGGATCACCAGCCGGCTGCCGGCCGGCAGCGTCATGACGCGGTCCACCATCTGCTGGACCGTCTGCGCCGAGATCACGTCGCCGCACTGGGGGCAGTGGGGGACACCGATGCGCGCGAACAGGACCCGCAGGTAGTCGTAGATCTCGGTGACGGTCCCCACGGTGGAGCGCGGGTTCTTGGAGGTCGTCTTCTGCTCGATGGAGATGGCCGGCGAGAGCCCCTCGATGGAGTCCACGTCGGGCTTCTCCATCTGCTCGAGGAACTGGCGGGCATAGGCCGACAGCGACTCCACGTAGCGCCGCTGGCCCTCGGCGTAGATGGTGTCGAAGGCGAGCGACGACTTGCCCGAGCCCGAGAGCCCGGTGATGACCACGAGCTGGTCCCGCGGAATCTCGAGGTCGATGGTCTTCAGGTTGTGCTCGCGCGCGCCCCGGATGACGATGCGGTCGCTGGCCATGGGCTA
>WNGB01008372.1_pt1 | contig 14732 bp, 10 predicted proteins | sample 5400681 | NCBI WGS metagenome assembly WNGB01 (sample SAMN13153367, study PRJNA577476) | soil metagenome | isolation source: 115 cm soil or saprolite under grassland replicate 2 | place: USA:California | collected 2016-06-15
CTCCGCACTCACCTCAGTCATGTCATTGTTCCATTCGTTTCACCGTACCCGGTTGTGGGGTTTCATAGACTCAACTTGCCGCCGAACAACGATCTCGGCAGTTCCGACAATATGGCGGGAATCGCTCGCGGAAACGAGTTCTTGCTCCACTGGGCGTACCCGCGTCAAGTCGACGGTCCGGTGGGCTCACCCGGGCCTTGATTCTTCGCTGAAGATGGGCAGCGCCGAGCGCGACCCTGGCTTGTCGGGCGGCGCGATCCCTATTGCAGAGCCCCATCGGAGTAGCCTCTCGCCAGCTCCTGCCGACGCCGACCACCCCGACCGAACAACTCCACTAACCCGGTACGAGCCTGCTGCCAGGCGTCAGTCGCCGCCGCGCCGACCCGCCAGCAATCGCTAGTGACAATAGCCAATCCGCCACCGTCGCCAACCCCTTCCCATGCGCTGGCCTAGTCCACTACGGACAGTAGCCCTCTAATTGACGCATCGGTAACCGCCAACTGGACCCTACAAACCCGCCGAACGGCGAGCGCCACCCGGCGCCGACGAGGAAGATCCAAAGAGCTCTTCGTGCGATCGCACAAGAACGTCCGTTGATCAAGCAAATCCGGTCGTCGGGCGCGGACAAGGAGCAGCGCACCGGGAGTGACGAGCATCTGGTGTCCCGTCCTCACGGACGTAGCCAGGCTGTCCGTGTTCGAGGCGGTAGATGGGCTCAGGTGGTTGGATGCGGTGAGGCATGTCGGGCTCGGCGGGTGGCGGGGAGCCGGAAGGCGGTTACGTTGGCCGCCGTTTCCTGACGGGCCTGCTCCAGCTCGATGGATGCTTCGGTGAGCGCGCGTCGCAGCAGCGCGGTGCGCGCGTGTTCGGCCTTCAGCGCGGCGATGGTCTGGGCCAGTTCCGTGGCGAGCCGCTGGTTGTCGGCGGTGAGGTGCTGCATGGGCTCGGGGACGGCGCCTGCGGCTGTCACCCTTGCCTGGTACTGCTCGACGAGGTCGCGGTGTTCGTAGACCTTCCACCGGGCGAGCCTGGACTCGGTGATCAGTTCTGTTGCGGTCAGCTTGCCGGTCGTGGCCCGTCGCGGTGTGCCGGACAGCAGCCGGTCGGCGGCGGCCTGGATCGCCGCTCGCTCGGCCTGCGGGTCACGCGGTGCTCGGCTCACGGCGGCGTCTCCTCGTTGTTCATGGGATCGGCTCGATGCTCTGGTCTGGTTGTCGGGTGGCCTCATGCCGGTCGATGACGGCGCGGACGCGGCTGGCCTGCTCGGCGGCGCGGTTCCGGAGTGGAGCGGGAGCCACCGGGTCGGCCGTCGCGGCGTGCAGCACTGCCAGCCGGGTCCCGAGTTGGGTGATGTCGCGGTCGGTGTAGCGAGGTTCTGGTAGGTCGGTCGGCACTCGGCCTCGTCCGGGCCGTCGGCGGGCAGGCCCTGGGCGAGCCGCGTCTTGCGGCATCCGGCTGTTCGGCCAGGTAGACGCAGGTCATGGCTTCGCCGTGATGAATGCGCGGGTCGTTGGCGCCCAGCAGCCGCTCGGCGCTGCGGACCGAGGTGACGGCCCGGCCGGCGAACGGCGCCGCCCGTTGCAGCCGGGTCAGGTACTGCGCCGCCGCCGGCCCGCTGACGTGCTCGCCGGCCCAGACGCACTGATCTTCGCTACATCAAGGGCCTGGCGCCTGTTTCCGCGCAAGGGGCACGGGCGGCGTGCGAGATCCGAGTGGGAAGCGGCCGGCCGGCGGGTCGACGGCTCAGTTCACCTGCACGGTCCGCGGTGGCGTCTGCCGGCCGTCGACGGTGACCACCACGTCCACGGTCGGCCCGGACAGAACCGAGGGGACGGTCATCGTGATCAAGTCGTCAGTGCCCGCCGCTTTCCGGGCTGCTGGTACGCGCTGGTCGCCGAAGTTGACCACGGCAGTCGACCAGCGCTGCGGCGGCCCGTCGAGGGAGATCTCAAGTTGACTATTGCGTTTGGCTTCGCCGCCAAAGCCGCCGATGTGGAAGTCGATGACCTTGATCGGATAGCTTTCGGTCTCTACGTTCGCCGTGGTGATTACGCTGACCTTCCCGTCGCCGACCGCCATCCCCAACGGGGCCTTGACGGTAATCAGGTTGTTCGCCTTGTCGAACTGCAGCGCGTCGGTCGCCCGTACGCCGGCCAGCTTCACCGCGATCGGGTCGCTGTCGCCGTCGACTCCGGGCGGGAACAGATTCCGGCCGCGGATTTCGACCGTGGTACCGGCGGCGATGACCGATGGCACCACGCCGGTCACCGTAGGCCGGTTGGTCTGCAGCGACTTGTTGGCCACATAGGTGGCCGCGGAGGCGGAGGTGAGCCCGAGCAGGATGTCGGGCACATCGCCGAGGACGCCGTTGCTGAAGAAGCCCACCGCGACGAAAGCCAGCGTGATGACATTGAAGATCAGGTACTGGACGTCGACGATGTCCGCTTGGCCCCGGTCATTGGTGGCGAGATCCCCTGGGCTGGCCCCGGCGCTGCTGTCGGTCTTCTGAACGGAACCGTTCTCGACCTTGTAGGCGGTGATGCCTTTGGACAGCACGGCTGCCCCGGCGGGTACGCCGAGCAGTATGAGGTACTTCGGCCAGCTGTTCGGGTCCACGCAGTTGTGGTCGCCCGCGCCCGAGCACACGAAAGGACCGGCGCTCTTCGCCTTGAGTACCCACCCGCTGATGTAGGCCAGCGTGAAGGCGACGAACAGCGTCCAGAGCATGAACTGAGTCTTCGACGTCGACGCGCGCCGGTCATCGCCGACGAAGAGTCGGCTGAACCCGCCGCCGCCCTTGTCCGACGGCGTCGCCTTGACCGCCAGATGCACCAGGAGCAGCGCCAGAGCGAGGGTGGCTGCGGCGAAGACATACACCGCGACGGCCGTGTGGTGCCAGACCCACGACACACCCGATAGCGATTTCGCGCCGCCCCAGAACAGCAGGACCAGCACCATGAGGTAGATGAGTAGGGCGAGCGCGGTCGGCGTCGCCGGGCCGAGACGGGCGAGACGGACCCCGACCCAGCCACGGCGGTCCAGTTGCCAACGGGTGCTTTCCCCTCCGGCGTCGTTCTGGTACGAGTAGGTCCCGGCGACCACGCGGTCACGGTCCATTACCACGCTGAGTCGGTCGGCCGTGAAGTCGGCACCCCGGGGCAGGTCGATACCGCCGTTGAACCGCCACCCACCGCCATTCCGGTTGGTCACGGTGAACGACACCCGCACGCCCGGACGGGCAATGACGCGATTCCTTCTCATGCTCGTCCAAGCCAGCCAGGGCGGCGGTAACTCATCCTTGGCGATCTTGACGACCGGCGCGGCCATAGTGACTCCCGAAGAGAATTATCGGGCAGGGAATGGACTGGCTGGAACGACTCACTCCTGTCGGAGAGTTGACAGCGCCGGGTGGAGCGACGAAGGACCGGGCGCCGGCCCGGCGCCGCGTCGCCTAGTACGGCAGCGACAGTTCGTGATCTAGGGGTCGAACTCGATGGCGAGTCGGCGCTGGTAGTGGGAGCGTCGGGCTCGGCCTTGGTGGAGGCGACGCCAGTCGGACCAGCGTTGGGCGTGTGTCATTGTCCGAAGTGGATTTTAGGCCAGCGCGCGCAGCGGTGTGACGATGAGGGCGTTGAACAGGCGGCGGATCTCGGCGGCGGTCAACGCGATCGGGCTGCTGTGACGGGCGTGGTGGTAGGGGTCCGGCGGTGGTGGTGGGGCTGCTGCGGCGGCGCAGACCATCAGGAAAGCCAGCGCGAGCATGGCCAAGGTGACGAAGCGGTGCCAGGCGGTCCAGGTCCGGACCTGGTAGTGGTCGAGGCCGACCTGGCCTTTGCCGGTCTGGAACCCTTCCTCGACCGTCCACCGGATGCCGGCCACCCGCACCAGCGTGGCCAGGGACACGGGGATGGGTGCCCAGCACCGGTAGAAGGCCAGCTCGCCGTCGCCGCCGCGGCGGATGAGCAGGCTGTGGCCGGGCTTGGCGGGGGTGGCCATGTCGATCCAGGCCCAGTCGTACCAGCGGGGACCCTTCGACCCGGTCCCGGCGCTGTAGCGCTGCCAGGACGCCGCCGGCAGCTCGGCGGCCAGCCGGTCGGCGCGCACGCGGACCTTTCCACCGTCGACGGGCACGAGGTGGTCGCAGGACACCGCCAGCACGTAGCCCAACCCGAGACCCTGCACGCCGGCCCGGAACGCGCCGTTGTCGCCGTAGAGCTCGTCACTGGCCACCCACGCCGCGCCCACCCCGGCCGCCGCCGCGTCGGCGATCATCTCCAACGCCAGTTCAGGCTTCGTGGCGAACCCAACGTGCTCGGCAACGCCGGCCGCCGCGCAGCGCTCCGGCTGATCGGTCCACGAACGCGGCAGGTACACCCGCCGGTCGATCAACGCCCGACCTCGCGAGGACGCGTAGGACAAGAACACCGCCACCTGCGAGTTCTCGACGCGTCCGGCGGTCCCGGAGTACTGGCGCTGCACGCCGATCGAGTGCACGCCCTTCTTGACGAAGCCGGTCTCGTCGGCAATCAGCACCCCATCCGGATGACCGAGATGGCCCGCCACAAACTCGCGCACGTCATCGCGGACCGCATCGGCGTCCCACACCGCAGTACGCAACAACCGTTGCATCGCCTGCGGGCCGCGATGGCCGGCCTGCTCCGCCAGCCACCAGCAGTTCTTGTGTTCCACCGGCGACAACAGACCCAACAGCAGATCCCGGGCGGTACGCCGCGGCTCAGCCCGCACGAACCGGCCCGCGATCCGCGACATCACGTCGTTGAACATCTCCCGCCACCGGGCACGGTCTACAGCTTCGTGAACAGCCGCGAGATGCTCGGCTGGGAACAGCCGAACAGCTCACCGGCCACGTCCTGGGAGTTGTTGTGGCGCAACAGGAACAGCGTCAGCACGACCGCCCGGTACAGGCCCATCACCTTCGGGCGTCCGACCGGGGCTGCCACGGCCCGACCCGCGCCGCTACCGCGGTGACCAGGTCGGTTCCTTGCTCCTGGGCCAGGCCGGTCATACGCCGCGCACCGCGGCGGCCGGCCGTCGGTGATTTCTGTGGTCCACACCACCCAGGTGATCTACCGCAGGACGGCCGCCGTCACACGTAGTGACACACCGCGACTTGATCACAATGGATCAGTCAGGGGTTCTGAATAACGCTCCGGCTCCGGCCACGCGGCCTGCATGTAATCATTTGAGGCTCTCCCTGACGCTTTGTGGGTGGGTTCGGCGCGTCCTGAATGGCGCACGCCGTTGTCCTGCCGTACGGGTGCAGCGTTCGTGGAGGCCGACGCACCCACGGGTGTGTTGCCCGGTTCACGGGGTGGTCGTGGCGGCGCTGTGGGCCCCGGCAGGGCCAGGGGGCGCCCGCGAGGTTGCGGGCGCCCCCTGCTGCCACGTATCAGATGCGTGCCGGGACCGGGGTTGCCAGTGGAATGGCCGAGGTGCTGATTAGCCCTAATCCTCGGGTGTGTGGCAGGTGCCCTTGTCGAAGGCGAACTCGGAGACCACCGTGCCGTCGGGCAGGACGGTGATGTGTGACGTGGTCCGAACGGTGTCCACCACTCCGCCGGCGGACGCGAGAATGTTGAAGTACTCCGTGTCGGTGAACTGGAACCCGCCGCTGGCTGTCGCGTTGCCACCGAACCAGCCGGCCCCGGCGAGGCTGTAGACGGCGTTGTCGCCACTGAAGTCGAGGGTCACGTTGGTAGGCGCGATCGTGCCGGTGATGTGGAACCCCCCGGCCGGGTCGACGCTGGCGTGGAACAGGAACATTGCCTTACCGGACAGGACCGTGTAGGTCGACCCGTCGTTGCAGGTGAGCACGGCACCCGTGACGTCCTGGTGGACGACCTGGCCCGGTGCGGCGGAGGCTGCCTGGGCGCCGCCGAGTAACGCGGCGGCGATGGCGGCCACGAGGATGCCCGCGCGGCTGAGCCGCTTGATGATGAACATGACGTTCCACTCCTTCCTAGGGGCTATGGGACTTTGGATAAGGCTGACTGGCTACTCACCGCCTTTCACTCAAAGTGGGCGCGACTCACCGCCTTTCACTCAAAGTGGGCGCGGTCAGCGGTGAAGAGGGTCAGCCAAACGCCGCTATCGCTGGCCGGTAGGTTGCGGGGCCGGGACCGTAAGTTTCTTTGGCCGGGATCGCACCGGCCAGCCGCCTCCGGCTCATGCTCCCGTCACCCAGCTCTTGTCAAGCGATAGCCGCAGCCGCACTTGGAATTTGCCTGTGTCGTGCGTTGCCCGGCTGTCAGGAACATCACGGTGGTCAGATTCCCCGGCCGCGCCGGCACGCGTTCGCACTGATCAGGGCGGTCACCCACCATCGCACCCGGGACGCTGCCGGCCTCCCGACATCAGCATCGGGATGGTTTCGGTTGTCAGGCGGAACAGGCGGTCACCGCGGCGGCGAATAGCCCGCCGAATACATCCACGGCATGCTCCAAACCCTTGCCGTTGGCCAGGTTCGGGTTGTTGCTGCCCTCGCCGATGGTCTTGTCCGAGCGGACGGTCAGGGACGCCGGGCCGCCATGCGATGTCCAGTACGCGATGAAGCACGCGTGGTCGGTGCCCGGCGGGGTGAAGTTGGCGATGTCAGCCACCCTGAGTGCCACCCAGCGGGAGGAGTGTGTCGCGGCGGTGTTGCCTTGGTCCGATCGGTTGGCGATGAAACACTCGTGGGCCGACGCGGCGGTGCCGGACAGTAGGACCGCCGCCGCGGCGCCGGCGACGACGACTGCGACTCGGTTGAGGAACATCTGTCGTTCTCCGTTCTGTTGGTGAGCACCCGGTTCCCGTCTGGGTGCACATCGGTGTGTGGGACTGCTGTGGCGTTGATCCGGTGGCATGCAGGGCTCCCACGCCGCCGTTCGCGTAGCCTCCGGCGAGGCCTCATGCGGTGAGGGATCCGGTCATACCGGAGGGCGCCGCCGGGGCCGGGGCTACGTGCATCTGCACGACTTCGAACTCGACGTGGAAATCGCGCTCCTGGGGCATCAGGCCCACCCGCTGCATTGCGGGGTAGAGGCGTTCCGCGACGAACCGGTCGGCGTGGGCCTGCGTCGCCCAGACGTCGATGATGTGCAGGCCGTCGACGGACTGGCCGACGACGAGAAGCAGCCGTCCCTCAGGTTGCTCGCCGCCGAGCGCGGCGTTGACGGCTTGGAACTCCCGCAAGGTGGTGGCGGGGCTGTGCGTGACGGTGGCGTACGCCATGTGGATCACCTCGGATCGCCGACAACAGGTGGCGACGACGATACGAACCGCCGGGGCCGGTGCCATCCGGCGAAGTACTCATCCGGCGTACTCAGGTCTCTTGTGCCACCGCCCAGGCGGCGATCTGGCTGCGGTTGGTGAAGCCCAGCTTGGTGAGGATGTGCTGGACGTGGTTCTCCGCGGTGCGCGTTGATATGTGAAGCTTCGTGGCGATCTCCCGGTTGGTGAGACCACCCGCGACGTAGCCGGCGATTTCGCGCTCCCGGCCGGTCAGTGGGGCCGGCCCGGTCCGGCCGGCCAGTTCCTCGGCCATGCCGACGAAGCGCTGCCGTACCGGCGCCATGCCGAGCGAGGCCGCGGCCGGGGCGTACTTCCTCATCAGCGCCAACGCCCGTCGCCGATCATCGGACCCGCCGCGCCGGACGAGAGCCGCCGCAAGCTCGTACGCCGCCTCGACCTGGTACCCGACCGCGCCGGCCTCGCCGCAGCGGTGCAGTGCCTCGGTCAAGTCGAGCACCGCATCATCCAGCTCTGCCAGGTACCGGGCCGCCACTCCCAGGTACAGCTCGATCGGGCCACCGTAATAAGCCACCGCCGAACCGGAGGCGACGTGGTGGCCGCGGTACCGGATGAGCACCCCGCGCAGCTGCGCAACCTCGGCCGCCGCCCCGATGCGAACCCCGACGAGCACGCCGATGGCATAGAGGTTCAGCGTGAAGTAGGGCGGCGGCTGCCACGTCGCGACCGGCCCAGCCGCCAGAAATCTCGCCCGGGCGGCCTCGATCCGGCCGGCCTCGACCAACAACGCGGCCGGTCCCAGCAACTCCATGATGCGAAAGGCGTGTCCCGGGGTGGCGGCGCTTCCCGGGCCGGCCCGCAGCGCCTCCAGCACGTACGGGGCGTCCGGGTCGACACCGGTGTGGTGGGCGATCGCCCACAGCAGGGCATGGCGGACCGGTACCGCCGCCGGATGGCGGATCCTGGTGGCGATCGCGTACGCCTCGTCGGCGCAGGCGCGCGCATCGTCGAACCGCGCCTGCGCGTGCGCGAGCGCACCCTGGTAGCGCACCAGGTACCAGCGCTCGAGCGGCCCGGCCGACGCCCCGTAGCACCATTCGAGCTCGTGCGACTCGGCGGCCGCTCGGTCAAGGTCGCCGCGCGCGAAGCACAGATCGACCCGCCAGGACCGCGCCAGCGCCTGGATCGCCGTGTCGCCCGCCTGCCGGCCGATGGACAGCATCCGGTCGGCCAGGTCGACGCGTTCGGCGACCGCCTCGGGGGTACCGCACACGGCCTGTCGGGCTTGTAACGCCGCAACGACAGCCGCGGGTTCGCCACACTCGCCGGCCATCGTGAGCGCCTCGCGGCTGGCGTCGTCAGCGCTGGCGAGATCGCCGGTGTACAGCCTCGTCTCGGCAAGCCTCGCGAGCAGGCGCGCGCGGACCGGGGTCGGCCGTTGGTCCAGACCGGCCAACGCCGACTCGCACGAGGCGCGAAGGTCCCGATCCCAGTCGACGACGCCGACGCATTCGCCGACCAGCACGGCCTCGGCGGCAAGATCCGGCCGGTCCATACTCATCGCCGCGGCGGCCGCCTGCCGCGACACCGCGCGCGCGTCGGCCAACTCGCCCGCCTGCCACAGCGCCCGTGCCAGAGCCAGCAGCAGCCGGTACCGATCTGGATCGGCCCGTCCCGCCTGGACCTGCAACGCCTGCCGGTACAGCCGGGCGGCCTCCTCGTACGCGAGCCGGTGCATCGCCTCCGCCGCGGCCCGCTCGGCCCAGCACGCGGTACGCGCATCATCACCGACGCAGGCCCAGTGCCGGGCCAGATCGGGCAGGTGTGGTTCGAGTGTGCCGGCGTAGAACACCTCGACTGCCCCGGCGGCGGCTCGATGCATCCGCACGCGATCGGCCGCGGGCAGCCCAGCCTCAACCGCATCACGGACCAACGCGTGTACGAACCGGTGCTGCCCCGCACTGTCGGCAGGCTCGACCAACCCGGCGGTCACGGCCTCCTCGAGCGGGCCCAGACAGCCAAGCACCGGCCGGCCGATGATCGAGGCGACCAGGGCGATAGAGAACTCTCGACCCACGATCGAAGCGGCCCGTAGCTGGTGGCGGCACCTGGGCGAGAGCCGATCCAACCGCCGCTTGATCGCGTCCACCACAGTAGTCGGGATCCGGGTACTGGCCAGGGTGCCGGCCAACTCGGCGACGAAGAACGGATTGCCGCCGGTCAGTTCGTGAACTCGCGCGGCGACCTCCGGCGCCACCACCTCGCCGGTGACCGCGGCGAGGTGGTGGCCAACGTCAACCACGCCGAGCCCGCGAAGGTCCAGCCGGCTGGTCACCGGCTCGCGGATCAGCTCCGCGACCACGGGTGTAACCGCCGGCTCGGTGTCCCGATAGGTCACCAGAACCAGCAGCCGACCGGGTTGCAGGTCCCGTGCGAGGTGACCGAGCAGCAGCACCGAGGCACGATCGGCCCAATGCAGATCATCGAGCACCAGCAGGAGACCCCGCGACACGGCGAGTCCACGCAGCAACCGGTTAACCGCATCGAAAACCCGAAACCGCTGCTCCGGCCCGCTCACGGCCGCCGCATCGGCCCGACCCGGAAAGACCTCAGGCGCGACCAGCGCGAGCTCGGCCGCCACCCCCAGCTCCTCCGCCACCCGAACAACGGACCCGGATTCCTCGGCGGGTACCGGCCGATCCCCGGTTTCCCATCCGGCGGCTCGAAGCATCTGTCGCCATGGCCAGTACGGTGGGGCGCCGTCGGTCTCCACCGCACGACCCCACAGCACTGGTACGTCGCGGTCCCGGGCCACCCGGGTCAACTCCTCGGCAAGGCGGGTCTTGCCCACGCCCGGCTCACCACCGCACAGCACCAGCCGCGGCTCACCATCGCCAGCGGCGTCCAGCCAACCGGCCAACGTAGCCAGTTCGCCGTCGCGACCAACCAACGCGGTACGCGGCATCGTGGCCCTCCCAAGCATCCGTCAGTCTCCGCCTTGCACGGCGGCCGTCAAGACGACCGACGCCTACCGGACGCCGCGGATCCTCCGGCGATACGTTCGGGGCGATCGGTGTCGGCCGACCCGGGCCGGTAGCTATTTCGACCCAGCAGCGCGCTTCGGCGGTCATCGCGCGCGCCGGCGTGGGCGTGCCTACCGTCAACGTCGACGAACCATATCCTTTCGTGCCCCGCGCTTGACCGAGCTCGCCCATCGATGTCGCCACATGTCCAATGGCCCGGCCCGCAACGCGACCGCCGCTCGCACTGCGGCGTTTCAGTGCGCGGCCAAACCCCCGCACCGCGACGCGTGAGTGCGCGGCTGACCTCGCACACCCCCCGGCGGAAGAGGAAACAGCCCTTATGTTTGTCTGAACCGTGGCATCAGGAATCGGCGGATGAGGAACCCGTGAAGGCGATCCGCCGCTACTGGTGTGGCTCGGCTGACGTCCTCGAGCTCCGGGACATCGACACGCCTGTCGTGCGACGACGACGTACTGGTCCGCGTGTGGGCGGTCTGCGTCAACCCGCTGCAGCGGCCGGCCGCGGCCGGATTGGTCTCAGTGTGTGTGTGTGGTGCCCGACGACGGTGTCTGAGGTTCAGCGTTCAACAGTGTTGACGACTTGGTGGCGGCGAGGGCGGGGGGCCCGCTGGACTGTGATCGGGGTACCCGGGTTCAGCAGGTGCTGCTCACCCCGGACGGTGATCATCAGTGGTGCGCCCTCCTCGATCAGGTAGCGCTCCTCCTCGTGGGTGAGCCGGACCCGGATCTGCCGTTGGCAGAACCGTAGCGAGAACGACAGCGATTTCCATACGCGGGGCAGGGTGGGCTCGAAGGACAGGTCCCCGTCGAAGTCGCGTACGCCGCCGAAGCCGAAGACCAGCGACGACCACACGCCGGCGGCCGACGCGATGTGAACCCCGTTGGACACGTTTCCCGCGATGTCGGCAAGGTCCAGGAGCAGTGCGTAGTTGAAGTACTGCAGGGCCTGCCGTTCGTCGCCGATTTCCGCGGCCAGGATGCTCTGCACGCACGCCGACAACGACGAGTCGCCGGTGGTCAACGGGTCGTAGTACTCGTAGTTACGCCGCTTCTGTTCCCGTGAGAATTCGTTGCCGAGCAGGAACATGGCCAGCACGATGTCGGCCTGTTTGATCACCTGGTGTCGGTAGATCACCAACGGGTGGAAATGCAGCAGCAGCGGGAACTTCTCCCGGGGCGTGTTCTGCAGGTCCCAGACCTCGCGTTTGAGGAAGGTGTCGTCCTGCGGGTGAATGCCCCGCTCCGGGTCGTAGGGCACGTGCATGGCGGCCGCCGCCCGTTCCCAGGACTCGACCTCCTCCGGGCGCAGGTCGACCTCGTGCGCGAGTGCGGTGTAGGCATCCGGCCGCTCCTCGCGCAGCAGGCGGACGGTACTGGCGGCGTAGCTGAGGTTGAGCCGGGCCATGAGGTTGGTGTACGTGTTGTCGTTGACCACCGTCGTGTACTCGTCCGGCCCGGTCACCGCGTGGATGTGGAACTTTCCGTCCGCCCCATAGAAGCCGAGGTCCTCCCAGAGCCGGGCGGTTTCGACCAGGATCTCCGCGCCCACCTCGCACATCAGGTCGAGGTCGCCCTGCACGTTGGTGTACCGCCGGATCGCGTACGCGATGTCGGCGTTGATGTGGTACTGAGCGGTGCCCGCCTGGAAGTTCGCCGATGCCTCTTGACCGGTGAGGGTGCGCCACGGGAAAAGGGCGCCCTTCTGGCTCATCACCGTCGCCCGTTCCCGGGCCCGGTCCAGCATGCTGTGCCGATGGCGCAGCAGGTTGGCCGCGATCCTCGGCTGGGTGTAGGACAGGAACGGCAACACGTAGATCTCGGTGTCCCAGAAGTAGTGCCCGTCGTAGGCGTGCCCGGTCAGCCCCTTAGCCGAGATGCCCGCGTTCTCGGCCCGCCAGGACGCCTGTGCCACCTGGAACAGGTTCCAGCGTATGGCCTGCTGGCGACGGACCTGGTCGGCCCGGCTCTCGACCCGCACGTCGGCCCGGTCCCAGAACAGCTCGAGCTGCTGGCGCTGCTGCCGGACGAGGATGTCAAAGCCGACCCGCAGGGCCCGGTCAAGAGTACGACGGCTGCGGTCGACCAGCTCTGGCGCCGGGATACTGCGGGAACCCTGGTAGGTCGCGAACTTGGTGATCCGGATCGGCACCCCCGGCGACGCGTCCGCGGTGATCAGGATCTCCCCACTGTCCTGCTCGACGGAGCCCTCAACCTGGTACGGGCAGGCCGCGTCGATGACGTGGTCCACGCCCACCGCGAGGGTCATCTTGCTGTTGGTGGTGCGGTAGCCGAGCAGGATACGACCGTCGGCCTGCTCGGTCACCTGGGCGTTGAGCACCCGCTCGGGGAGCACCTTGGCCAGCCGCGGGTCGCTCGGCCGATGTTCGGGAATCTCGTCTACCGGCCGGGTGTCTTGACGGTTGGCCACCTGCGAGGAGATCGCCACCGGCGCCGCATGGTCGAGCATGGTCACTTCGTAGGTCATCGCTACCAGATGGCGGTGCTCGAACGAGACGAGCCGGCACGACCGGACCCGCACATGCTTGCCGCTGGCCAGTGCCCAGACGAACTCCCGGCTCAGCGTACCGGCCCGCATGTCGAGGATCCGCCGGTAGTCGCGCACCCGGGCGGTCGCGAGGAACAGCGGCTCATCGTCGACGTAGAGCTTGAAGATGGTGGTGTCCGGGACGTTGATGATCGTCTGGCCGACTCGCGCCAATCCGTGGGCCTCCTCGGCGTGCACGATCGGCCACGTCTCGTGGAAACCGTTGACGTACGTGCCAGGCGACACAGCCGGGCGCCCCTCCTCGAAGGTGCCACGCACCCCGAGGAACCCGTTGCCGAGGGAGAAGACCGTCTCTGCGCGGGCCACGTAGTCGTCCGAGTAGCGTGTCTCGACGATCCGCCACTCATCCGGCGGAAAGAGGTGCTCCGGCGGCAGCACGTAGCCGCGCTTCAACATGGGCGAACCATAGCTACTGTCGGCCAGTGTCCGAACAAGCGGGGTACCAACCACGGCCGGAAGGCGGCAGGATGGCGGAGGGCAGTGATCACATGACAGACATCTCATGCTACGACGCCTTGCTGTTCGATCTCGACGGCGTGATCACGCGAACCGCCACGCTGCACGCCGCCGCTTGGAAGGACCTCTTCGACAACTTCCTCGCCGGCCGGGCCCGCCGGCGGCAGGAGCCGTTCGTCCCCTTCAATACGGCCACCGACTACCTGCTCTACGTCGACGGGCGGCGCCGCTACGACGGGGTGGACACCTTCCTCCGCTCCCGTGGCATCGAGCTGCCCCACGGCGATCCGGCTGACCCGCCCCAGGCCGAAACCATCTGCGGCCTGGGCAACCGAAAGAACGGCTACTTCACCCAGCGCCTCGCCCAACTCGGCGTAGAGGTCTTCGACGACACCGTCGAGCTCATCAACGCCGCGCGCCGGCACGGCAGGAAGCTGGCGGTCGTCTCCGCCAGCGAGAACTGCGAGGCCATCCTTGCCCGCGCCGGACTGCTCGACCACTTCGACACCCGGGTCACCGGGGTCGAGGCGGCGGCCCTGCACCTGCCGGGCAAACCCGCCCCGGACACCTACCTGAAAGCCGCGGAACTGCTCGATACACCACCCGCTGCGGCCGTTATCTTCGAAGACGCAATCTCCGGGGTACAAGCCGGTCGGGCCGGCGGGTTCGGCCTGGTCGTCGGAGTGGACCGACGGGGCGAGGCGGACCTACTCCGGACACACGGCGCCGACGTGGTCAGCGCCGACCTGCGCACGTTCCTATCCAGCCTGTCAGCCGCCCCCCGCCCCCGCTGACCAGTCCCACCGCCCTCTGGCACAGGCACGCCGAACCGGCCGAGATCACGCCGCCACCGCTCGTGGGCCCCCGGGCCTCCAACAAACGATCCCAGACGACACCTCCGCCAAGACGGCCCGCTCGAGTCAGAACAATCAGACCGTGGAAATGCCAACGAACTCACATCGGCAAATTAGTGCGTTCGGGGGCTCCGCGCCGTTGGCTGTCGGTGATGCGTCCTCCGGTTCGATCCCAGGGTCCCGGCAAAGTGGGCAGTGGTGATCTATTGGGTCGTTCGTGGGGTCAAGCCGAGTAGTTCGAGGGGTCGTTGGGCGTCACGGGCGTTGTGGCGCAAGGCTTTTGCGATGTTGGTCGCGCCGACGTTTCGGAGCGTGCTGATGGCGAGGTTTCGCAGCCCGGCCATGACGCGTGGCGCGTTGCCGGTGCGGACTTGGCTGTCGTCTTCACCGAAGGTGACATCGCGGACGTGGTGCAGCCGGTTGTCGGATAGGGGGTGCCGTTTTCCGGCACCCCCCTCCTCAGAACCGTGCTGGCCACTCGTCGCGGCACACGGCTCAAGCAGCCCGCGTGGGCGGGCAGGCATCTGCTGTCTTCTGGTCCGTGCCTTGCGGTCTGGCGGC
>WNGB01009585.1_pt2 | contig 14727 bp, 11 predicted proteins | sample 5400681 | NCBI WGS metagenome assembly WNGB01 (sample SAMN13153367, study PRJNA577476) | soil metagenome | isolation source: 115 cm soil or saprolite under grassland replicate 2 | place: USA:California | collected 2016-06-15
CTCGACGTGCCGTTCATGCGCGAGCTGGGCCAGCGCATGGGCGACCAACTCGTGAAGCTGGAGGACGAGATCTACAGCATCGCCGGCGGCAAGTTCAACATCAACTCGGGCGACCAGCTCAGCGACGTGCTGTTCGCCCGGCTGGGGCTGCCGACCGCCGGCCTGGAGAAGACCAAGACCGGCCGCTACTCGCTCACCGCCGGCGTGCTCGATCGGCTGCAGGCCGACAGCCCGCACCCGATCATCGACCTGATCCTGCGCTACCGCCAGCTCACCAAGCTCAAGTCGACCTACGTCGACGCGCTGCCCGAGCTGGTCAACCCCGCGACCGGGCGGGTGCATACGACGTATAGCCAGATCGGCGCGGCGACCGGGCGACTGGCGTCGCTTGAGCCGAATCTTCAGAACATCCCCACCCGCACCGACGAGGGCCGCGAGATCCGGCGCGGCTTCGTGGCGGCGCCCGGCTGCCGCTTCGTCGCCGCCGACTACTCGCAGATCGAGCTGCGCGTGCTGGCGCACATCACCCAGGACCCCAACCTGGTGCAGGCGTTCATGGAGGGCCAGGATATTCACGCCGCGACGGCGGCGCAGTTGTTCAACGTGCCGATCAATAAGGTCGATAAGAACCAGCGCCGAATCGCGAAGACCTCGGTATTTGGAATAATTTATGGGATCAGTGCGTTCGGCCTGGCCCCACGGATCGGCGCGACGCGCAGCGAGGCGCAGCGGCTGATCGACGAGCTGTTCGCGCGCTTCCCCGGCCTGCGCGACTACATCGACAGCACGCTGGAGGAGGGCCGGCGCGAGGGCTTTGTCCGCTCGCTGTTCGGCCGGCGGCGCTACATGCCCGAACTGCGAAGTGGCGGCCCGCGCCGCCAGGCGGCCGAGCGCGAGGCGATCAATGCGCCGATCCAGTCGACTGCCGCCGACATCATGAAGATCGCGATGATCCGGGTGGACGAGGAGCTGCGCCGCCGCAAGCTCAAGGCCCGCATGCTGCTGCAGGTCCACGACGAGCTGATCTTCGAGGCGCCCGAGCACGAGGTCGACGAGCTAGTGCGGCTGGTCTGCGAGCAGATGGAGGGCGCCTACGAGCTGCGCGTGCCGCTCAAGGTCGACGTCGAGGCCGGCCCGAACTGGGAGGAGATGGCGGAGATCGAGCCGTGACACGTTTGAACGTTGTAACGTTAGAAGGTTAGAACGTTTCAACGTTCAAACCTTCTAACCTTCCAACCGCACGGTATGGTACAATGAGTGCAGTTCGGCCAATCATCAATCGTCAGGGTTAGTCCATGCACATCGTCGAATCGATCGCGGAGTCGCTGCCCCACGAGGGCGCCACACAGCAGATCGCGCAGCCGGTCTTCTCGATCGTCGGGCCGGTCTACAACGAGGAGGCGCTGCTGGAAGAGTTCTGCCAGCGCATGATCGAGGTCCTGGAGTCGCTGGGCGAGCCGTTCGAGCTGGTGCTGGTGAACGACGGCTCGCGCGACCGGTCGCCCGAGATCCTGCGCCGGCTGCACGCGCGGGACCAGCGCGTCAAGGTGATCAACTTCTCGCGCAACTTCGGGCTGCAGGCCGCGCTGACCGCCGGGCTCGACTACGCCGGCGGCCAGGCGATCATCGTGATGGACACCGACCTGCAGGACCCGCCCGAGGTGCTGCCGCAGCTGATCGACCGGTGGCGCGACGGCTACCAGCTCGTCTACGCCCAGCGGGCCGAGCGCGCCGGCGAGACCTGGTTCAAGCGGTTTACCGCCTCGGCATTCTACCGGCTGATCACGCGAATCACCAGCGTGCAGATCCCGGTCGACACCGGCGAGTTTCGCCTGCTGGATCGCAAGGTCGTCGACGCGATCAAGTCGATGCGCGAGTACAACCGGTTCATGCGCGGCCTCTCGGTGTGGGTCGGCTACAAACAGACCGGCATCACCTACGAACGCGACGCGCGCAAGGCCGGCGAGACCAAGTTTCCGCTGAAGAAGATGCTGCGCCTGGCGCTCGACGGCATCACCAGCTTCTCGTACCTGCCGCTCCAGCTCGCGACCTACTTCGGCTTCATCGTGGCGTTGTTCAGCCTGCTCGGCCTGATCGCCGTGATCATCGCGCGTCTGAGCGGCAACCAGGACGCGTTCTACGGGCAGGCCTCGACCCTCGTCAGCGTGCTGTTCCTCGGCGGCGTCCAGCTGATCTTCCTGGGCATTATCGGCGAGTACCTCGGCCGGATCTATGACGAGGTCAAGCGTCGGCCGCTGTACATCGTGGCCGAGGAGCTCGGGTTCGAGCAGGAGAATGAGCTATGAGCAGCGCATACGCGATACCAAAGCTAGCCCCATTCAAATCATTTGCGTCGCGAGACCCGCTCCTTTATCCTGATTCGGATGGTGAACCGATGGCCGACAACGATCAACAGTATCAGACCATGGTGGATCGCCGATTCGGGCTTCAGCACAAGTATCGCGATCAGGATGTGTATGTCGGGGCAAATCTGCTGATCTACTTCGAGGAAGGCGATCCGACCAAGCGCATTGCGCCTGACGTATTTGTGTCGCTAGGCGTACCGCGTGGAGCACGCCGAACCTACCTGATCTGGCTTGAAGGCAAAGCGCCGGATGTGGTGGTCGAGATCGCCTCCAAGCGTACCTGGCAGGCCGATGTCACGTGGAAGAAAGGGCTCTATCAAGGGTTGGGGGTGCAAGAATACTTTCTGTTCGATCCGAACGGCGAGTACTTTCAGCCGGTCCTACAGGGCTACCGACTGGAAGAGGACAGCTATCGTCCGATGGCGCCGCTCGAAACGACGGATCAGCGTGGCGTGCTGGGGCTGTGGAGTGATATGCTTGGCGTCGAGCTGTGGGCGCAGCCAAACGTGGAACCGGCTATGCCCTTTATCCTGCGGTTGTGGGATATCGCCGCCAGCATCTGGTTGCCGACGCCCGAGGGTGAGACGTTGGCCCGTATCGAGGCCGAGGCGCGCGCGCATGCTGAGGCGGCTGCCCGCGCCGAGGCCGAGGCGCGCGCCGCTGACGCCGAGACGCGCCTGCGCAACATGGAAGCGGAACTCCAGCGCCTCCGCGGTGGCGCCTAGCCCGCTTGCCTCCTGCACACGGCCATGCTACAATGACGCTGGCGCACATGACGAAACCGTAGCGGACAGCGACGAACCGCATGATCGATCGACCAAATCGAATTGCACGCTCCGGCCATCGGTCGGGGCGTTTGTGTCTTCTGCGTTGAAACGTTCGAACGTTTCAACGTTTCAACGTTCAAACGAAGGAGTACAGCCATAGACGAACAGACCTTCGACATGACCGCCGACGGCAAGCGCATGTACTCGACCGCGGCCCCGCGCGAGCGCGCGTTCCTGGCCGGGGCGGAACTGACCGGCGGCCGCAGCGCCTGGCGCGCCGAGGATTCACTTCAGGAGCTGGAGCTGCTGGCCGACACCGCCGGCCTCGACATCGTCGGCAGCCTGTACCAGCGGCTCAAGCAGCCGTTCCCCAAGCACTTCATCGGCCCCGGCAAAGTCGAGCAGATCGCCGCACTGCGCGACGAGCTGAAGTACGACCTGGTGATCTTCGACGACGAGCTGACGCCCGCGCAGACGCGCAACCTCGAGGACGCGCTGAAGGTCCAGGTGCTCGACCGCACCGGCCTGATCCTCGACATCTTCGCAACCCACGCACGCACTCACGAGGGGCGCATCCAGGTTGAGCTGGCGCAGTATAAATACCTGCTGCCGCGCCTGCGCCGCCAGTGGCTGCACCTCGAGCGCCAGGCCGGCGGCGGCGGCGCGTCGGCCGGCGGCGTGGTCGGCCTGCGCGGCCCCGGTGAGACGCAGCTCGAGCTCGACCGGCGGATGATCGACCAGCGGATCGCGCTGCTGGAGCGCCAGATCGAGGAGGTCCACCGCCACCGCGAGCAGTACCGCGAGCGCCGGCGCCGCAGCGGCATCCCGATCGTCGCGCTGGTCGGCTACACCAACGCCGGCAAGTCGACCCTGCTGAACGCGCTCTCGGGCGCCAACGTGCGCGCCGAGGACCGGCTGTTCGCGACGCTCGACCCGACCACGCGCCAGATCGAGCTGCCCGGCGGCCAGCAGGTGCTGCTGACCGACACGGTCGGCTTCATCCAGAAGCTGCCGACCCAGCTCGTCGCCGCGTTCCGCGCGACCCTCGAGGAGATCCGCGAGGCCGACCTGCTGCTGCACGTGCTCGACATCACACACCCCAACGCGGCCCAGCAGACCGACACGGTGCTGGAGACGCTCAAGGAGCTGCGCGCCGACGCGCGCCCGATCCTGACGGTGCTGAACAAGGTCGACCTGATGGACGGCGTGAACGAGGCCGAGGTCGGCCAGATGGCCAGCGCGCTTGGCCTGCCGGACGACTACGTGGCCGTCTCGGCCGAGCGCGGCTGGGGCCTGGCTGCGCTGCTCAAGCGGATCGAGGAGACGCTCGGGCAGCGTATGGCCACGCTGGAGGCGCTGATCCCCTACCGGCGCAACGACCTGGTGGCGCTGTGGCACCAGCGCGGCGTGATCGACGAGGAGCGCTACGAGGCTCAGGGGACGCATATCAGCGGCCGGGTGCCCAGCGCAATCGCCGCGCAGATCGCGCCGTTCAAGGTGGAGGGCGACGGGCAGGGCTGAGCCCTGCCCCGACCTGATCGCCAAGAACTTACGGACGCACATCTTGGTTGCATGGGGTTTGCGGCCCCTCCTGTTCCTCCCCAGCCGGCCACTTTGTAAAAAGCGCAAAGAGCGTGCGGGGCATGGCCCTCGATCTGCGACGGACTCTATTGACGGCCCCCAGAGGGTATGTTACAGTGAGTCCACGACTGCACCACGGAGCCAACTCTGCGCGTATGCTCGCGCACACCCCGCCTGGCTCCTGGCGAAGGATCCACGTTATGGCAACGATGGCCGACATCGCCGAGCGCGCTGGCGTGGCGCTCAGCACTGTATCGTACGTGCTCAGCGGCAAGCGATCGGTCTCGGAGGAGACCAAGCAGCGCGTGTTCCGCGCGATTGCCGAGCTGGACTATCAGCCGAACGCCCTGGCCCGCGGGCTGGCCAGCAGGCGCACCAGGACGATCGGCCTGGTCTTTCCGTCGCTCACGAAGGGCCACTCCGAGATGCGGATGGAGTTCGTCGCCCGCGCGGCCGAGGTCGCCGCCGAGCACGGCTACGCCTTCCTGCTCTGGACGGCGCCCGACAGCGATCTGGAGCTGCTGCAGCTGACTCAGCAAGGCCGCGTCGACGGCCTGATCCTCATGGAGATCAGACTGCACGACTCGCGCGTCGATCTGCTGAAAGAGCGCAAGTACCCCTTCACCATGATCGGCCGCTGCCAGGACAACGACGGCATCAGCTTCGTCGACCTGGACTTCGAGCACGCCGTCGCCACGGCGGTCGCGCATCTCGCGGAGCTCGGGCATCGCCAGATCGTGCTGCTCAACCACTCGGCTGAGCTGCTGGAGGTCGGGTATGGCCCGTCGGTGCGCTCCCTGCAAGGCTTCGAGCGCGCCGTCGGCCAGCACGGCATCGCAGGCGTCGCCGTCACCAGCGAGCCCTCGGCGCAGAGCGGGTACGCTGTCACGCAGGCGCTGCTCGCGCAGCACCCCGATCTGAGCGCCGCGATCGTGCCGCAGGAGACCGCGCTTGTCGGGATGATCCGGGCGCTGAACGACGCCGGCCTGCGCGTCCCCGACGATTTCTCGATCGTCACGCTGCTCTCCGCGCGCCAGGCTGAGCTGGTGACGCCCGCGCTCACCTCGGTCGATTTTCCAGCCGATGAGATGGGGCGCATCGGCGCCGAGCTGCTGATCCAGCAGCTGGAGGGCCAGATCGACCGGCCGATCCAGCGGCTCCTGCGCGCCAACCTCACGGTCCGCCACAGCTCCGGGGCGTACTACGCGCGCTCTCGCTAGCCCGATTGCAGATTGTAGATTGCAGATTGCAGATTAGGACAAGGTCCCTGGCCTCTTGACAGTTGCGTGGGGGGAGTGTGAGGGTGGGGCTGCGCCCCGCCCCCACACCACTTCCCGAAGCGCTCCCCACCGGATTCCCCAGTTGCCTGGAAGGTCGATCAGCTGAGCCGTAACGGCAGGCTTGCTGCGGTACTTTATCTTCTTTTGTTACTCGTTTTTGCGCTCCGCGAGCGCAAAAACGAGTAACAGATAAACGTGAAGTACCTTGCTGCCGCAGGCTAAAACCGCGTTGAAGCGTCCACCACGTAAAATCTGTGATTGACAGCCGCATCGAGCGGTGCTACAATCGCAATCATAGTCGAAGCGCTTCGATTATCGGGATGGGCGGCAAGCCATTATTAGGATGCGAGGCAAGCCATGAAGTTCACCGACGGCTACTGGCACATGCGCGCCGGAGTCACGGCCCACTTTCCCGTTCAGGTACACGAGATCGAGGTCGAGCCCGATGCGCTGACGATCTACGGCCCGACCAAGCGGCTGCACAGCCGCGGCGACACGCTGAACCTGCCCCTGTTGACCGTGCGGCTCTCGTCGCCGATGCCCGACGTCATCCGCGTGCAGATGTACCACCACAAAGGGCAGCGACTGAAAGAACCCTCCTTCGAGCTGTACGCGCAGCCCGCGCCCAGCGTCGAGATCCACGACGACGCGCAGGCGGCGACGCTTACCAGCGGCGGGCTGACCGCGCGCGTGGAGAAGGCCGGCGACTGGCGGATCGATTTCAAGGACGGCGAGCGAGTCATCACCAGCAGCGGCTGGCACGGCATGGGAATCGTCGACACCGCCGAGGGCCGCTACATCCACGAGCAGCTGAATCTGGGCGTGGGCGAGTGCGTCTACGGCCTGGGCGAGCGTTTCACCCCGTTTGCCAAAAACGGCCAGGTAGTCGACATGTGGAACGAGGATGGCGGCACCAGCAGCGAGCTGGCCTACAAGAACATCCCGTTCTACCTGACCAACCGCGGCTATGGCGTCTTCGTCAACCACCCCGAGCGGGTATCCTTCGAGGTTGGCTCCGAGAAGGTCGAGCGCATGCAGTTCAGCGTGCCGGGCGAGCGCCTGGACTACTTCCTGATCTACGGTCCGTCGCCCAGCGAGGTGCTGGAGCGCTACACGGCGCTCACCGGGCGGCCGGCGCTGCCGCCGGCGTGGTCGTTCGGGCTGTGGCTGACCACCTCGTTCACCACCGACTACGACGAGGGCACCGTCACCAGCTTCATCCAGGGCATGGCCGACCGCGACATCCCGCTGCACGTGTTCCACTTCGACTGCTTCTGGATGAAAGAGTTCCACTGGGTCAACTTCGAGTGGGACAAGCGCATGTTCCCCGACCCGCAGGCCATGCTGAATCGGCTGAAGGCGCGCGGGCTGCGCATCTGCGTGTGGATCAACCCGTACATCGCCCAGCGCTCGGCGATGTTCGACGAAGGCATGCAGCACGGCTACCTGGTCAAGCGGCCCGACGGCGACGTCTGGCAGTGGGACATGTGGCAGGCCGGGATGGGCCTGGTGGACTTCACCAACCCCGACGCGCGCCGCTGGTTTGGCGACAAGCTGCGCGCCCTGGTCGACATGGGCGTGGACTGCTTCAAGACCGACTTTGGCGAGCGCATCCCCACCGACGTGGTCTACTTCGACGGCTCCGACCCGGTCAAGATGCACAACTACTACACCTACCTGTACAACCGGATGGTGTTCGAGGTGCTCGAGGAGAAGCTCGGCCGGGGCGAGGCGACCCTGTTCGCGCGCTCGGCGACGGCGGGCGGGCAGCAGTTCCCGGTCCACTGGGGCGGCGACTCGACCGCCACCTTCGAGTCGATGGCCGAGAGCCTGCGCGGCGGCCTCTCGCTGTGCCTGTCGGGGTTCGGCTTCTGGAGCCACGACATGGGCGGTTTCGAGCAGACCGCCTCGGCCGACGTGTACAAGCGCTGGTGCGCGTTTGGCCTGCTCTCCTCGCACAGCCGGCTGCACGGCAGCAGTTCGTACCGGGTGCCCTGGCTGTTCGACGAAGAGGCCGTCGACGTGCTGCGCCTGTTCACCAGGCTGAAGTGCCGGCTGATGCCCTACCTGTTCGACGCGGCCGGCGCCGCGCACGCGACCGGCGTGCCGGTGATGCGGGCGATGGTGCTCGCGTTCCCCGACGACCCGGCGTGCGACTACCTCGATCGCCAGTATATGCTGGGCGACTCGCTGCTGGTGGCGCCGGTCTTTACGCCGGATGGGACGGTGGACTACTACCTACCGGCCGGGCGCTGGACGAACTTCCTGAGCGGCCAGGTGGCCGAGGGCGGCCGCTGGGTGCGCGAGCAGCACGACTACCTGAGCCTGCCGCTGATGGTCCGGGCGAACGCGATCATTCCGGTCGGCGCCGATGATCAGCGGCCCGACTACGAGTACGCCGACGGCGTCACGTTCCACGTCTTCGATCTGCAGGACGGGGTGACGAGCACGGCGCGCGTGCCGACGCCCAAAGGCCAGGTCGCCGTGACAGTCGAGGCGCGCCGGGCGGGGCAGGAGATTCGCGTCCAGGTTCATGGCGCGGCCAAGCCCTGGCGCGTGCTGCTGCGCGGCGTCGACGCGACCCTTGCGGTCGAGGGCGGCACCGTCGCCGCGGACGTGCTGGGGACGCTCGTGGCGCCGGCGGAAGGCGCAAGCTCGCTGATCATTCGCCAGCCGGCGGCATAGGGCGGCCGGCAGGCCACTTGCTGGTGGCGACAATAGCAGGGTCTGGAGGCGGCTCCGCCCCCTCCAGACCACCCCGCACCGCTCATGTGATGGCCCATTAACTGCTACACAAGATCTATTGACAAGCCGTTAACGCCATGCTATAATCGCATTCGAAGCGCTTCGATTAATTAATCGTAACCTCACATCGCATTCCTCTCACCAGCGAAACAGGTCGTCTTTCTCCTTCCTTGCTTTTCTGGCTGGCGTTATACCTGGAACAAGGTTCTCAGCAATGTGACAATCTGTGGCGGGGTGGGGGGCGGGAGCGCGCCCCCGCCCCAAGCTCCACCCGCCACAGATCAACCGGAACGCACAGATAACAGCTCCGAAAAGCAGACACACATCGTCGACATCCCGGCTTGCGCGCCGCGCAATCAAACGACGGCACAATCGACAATGAAGTGATCGGCCTCAAAACAGCAAAGGAGATGATCATGGGGAACAGTTCCATGACGCGGCGCAGATTCCTCAAAGGTCTGGCGCTCGGCAGCGGCGCCGCCATTTTGGCGGCCTGCGGCGGCACGCCCACGCCCACCGGCGGCGGCACGGGCGCGACGGCGGCGCCAGCCGGCGGCGGCGCGGGCACGACTGCCGCGCCGGCGGCCGGCGGCGCGGGAGGTACAATCACCTGGTGGGACTACTACTCGGCAGCCAACGGCGACGCCATCGACGCCCAGCTGAAGAGCTACATGTCCAGCCACCCGAACGTCACAGTCCAGCGCACCTCCATCCCCTTCGCCGACCTCAAGCAGAAGCTGCTGCAGGGCGCGACTGCCGGCCAGCTGCCCGACATCGTGGTGATCGACAACCCCGACCACTCGGCGTTCGCCGCCCTCGGCATCCTCGAGGACATCACCGACCGGGTCAAAGCCTGGGGCCAGGCCGACAAATACTTCAAAGGCCCCTGGGACTCCACGGTCTTCCAGAGCAAGAACTACGGCATGCCGGATAACAGCAACTGCCTGGTGCTCTGGCACAACACCGCGTTTACTGGCCCGGCCAATGTCCAACCGCCGAAGACCTGGGATGAGCTCAAGAGCACGGCCAAGACGCTCACCGCGGGTGACCGCTTCGGCCTGGCGGTATGCGCCTTCAAGAGTGAGGAGGGCACGTTCCAATGGCTGCCATTTTTGTGGCAGACCGGCGCCGATCTTCCGACGCTCAATAGCGATGGTGGCAAGGCCGCCTTGCAGTTCTGGGTCGATCTTGTCAAGAACGGCAACATGTCGCCCGGTATTCTGGGCTGGAGGCAGTCGGATGTCCTGACCCAGTTCCAAAACGGCAAGGCCGCGATGATGGTGAACGGCCCCTGGCAGATTCCGGTCCTCAAGAAGGATAGCCCGGATCTCAAGTGGGATGTCGCCACGCTGCCGCAAGACAAGCAGGGCGCCTCGATCCTCGGCGGGGAAAACACCGCCATCATCAAGGGCGGCAAAAATATCGATGGCGCCTGGGATCTCCTGACCTGGCGGCAACAGCCCGACAACTTGAAGGCGTATCTGACGCAGGCCGGCAAGCTGCCCAGCCGCCAGGATCTCGCGCAGGACGCGACGTGGACCGGCGATCCGGTGCTCAAGGTGTTCATCGATCAGCTCAAAGTCGCCAAGCCGCGCGCCTACGGCCCCAAGTACCCCGAGATCTCGAACGCGATCCAGGAGATGCTCCAGGCCGCGATCAGCGGCCAGAAGCCGGTCGACGCCGCCGTGGCGGACGCAGCGACGAAGATTGCCCCGCTGCTGCAGGGCTGATCGCTTGTCTATGGCTCACTAGTACGCATCGGCCGAGCTATATCAACGGTTGTTCTGACGGAGGACGGAGGACGGAAGACGAATCTCACGTGGTTGTCCGTCGTCCGTCGTCCGTCGAAACTCTAGGTTGGAATCGGCCAGACTGTGCTAGGCGAGTCGCGGGATGCCCCGCACAATCGAGGATGCTGCAATGGCTCAAACCCAGACACACGCCGATAAGCATACGCGCGCGCGGATCCAGACGCGTGGCATGCGGTTGGACCAGCTTGGCCGCTATCTCTTCATCGCGCCCGCGCTAGCCTACATCACGCTAACCATGATCTACCCGGTGTTCTCGAACCTGCGCATGAGCTTCTACGACGTGAACGTCAGCACCTTTCTGGCCAACAATGCTCCGTTCATTGGCCTTGGCAACTATACGAAGGTGATTGGCGATCCAGCATTTCAGCATGCGCTGAGCCTCTCGCTGCTGTTCACCGGTGGCTCGCTGCTCTTCCAGTTCGCGATCGGCTTCGCGCTGGCGCTGTTTTTCAATCGCCCGTTCCCCGGCAATGGGCTGCTGCGGGCACTGCTGCTCTTGGGCTGGATGCTGCCGACCGTCGTGAGCGGCAGTATCTTTCGCTGGATGCTCGACGGCAGCTTCGGCATCATCAACTTTGCCTTACAGGGCCTGGGACTCCTGCACGGCACGCGCTTCTGGCTCACCGACCCGAATACCGCGCTGCTCGGCACGATCATCGCCAATATCTGGGTGGGTATACCGTTCAACATGGTGCTGCTGCTGCCGGGCCTGCAGAGCATCTCGCCGTCGCTCTACGAGGCCGCCAGTATCGACGGCGCGTCGAGCTGGCAGGGCTTTCGCTACGTCACGCTGCCGATGATGCGCCCCGTAGCGCTGAGCGTCTTGCTACTAGGCATCATCTACACCTTCAAAGTATTCGACATAGTCTATATCATGACCGGCGGCGGCCCAGTGGATGCGACGACGGTTCTGCCGATCTATGTCTATAACCTGGCGTTTAGCTTCTTCCGTTTTGGTGAAGGCGCGGCCACCGCCATCCTGTTATTGCTCGCGCTGACCGTAGTCGCGATCGGCTATCTGTGGCTCAGCCGGCAGGAGGAGGCTTCCTCATGACCACATTCGCTCGTTCACGGCGCCAGGGCTACGGTAGGACGCTGATCGGCGCGCTATTCGTGCTCGCATATCTGTTTCCAGTCTACTGGATGGTCGCCACATCGTTGAAAACCGGTGCAGCCATCTTCGCCTCGCCACCGCAGGTGGTGCCCTCGCCAGTGGTATTCACCGCGTATATCGACGCCGTGATCAATAATCCACTGACGATCCGCGCGATCGGCAACAGCGCGATCATCGGTATCGGCACCATGGCGCTCACGCTGGTGCTCGCGGCGCCGGCGGCCTATGCGCTTGCGCGCCTGAACCTGCGCGGCGGCGCGCTGATAACACTCCTGCTGCTGATCACTCAGCTGCTGCCGGCGATCGTCATCGCCACGCCGCTGTTTGTCGTCTTTAGTCGGATCGGGCTGCTCAACTCCTACCCGGCGCTGATCCTGGCGGATACCACGATCACCCTGCCCTTCGCCGTAATCATTCTGCGGCCATTCTTCCTGACGGTGCCGCGCGAGCTCGAGGCCGCCGCCAAGATCGACGGCTGTAACCAGCTGAGCGCTTTCTGGCGGGTGATTCTGCCCCTGGTACGGCCCGGTCTGATCACCGTCAGCGTCTTCGCCTTTCTGCTCGCGTGGGGCGAGTTTCTGTTTGCCCTGTCGCTCAATACCAACGAGAACATCCAGCCGGTGACGGTGGCGCTCAACAAGTTCATCGGCCAGTATGGGACCGAGTGGAATCTGCTGATGGCGGTGGCGACGACGATCGCGCTGCCGATTATCGTGGTCTTCGCCAGCCTGCAACGCTATATTGTCGGCGGACTGGTGGCCGGCTCCGTCAAAGAGTGATCGCACGACAACCGGGCTGGAAAGGAAGATCGCTTTGGCACATCACGTTCGAGCGCTGCTCGTCGGCGCGGGAGCGATGGGGCAGGAGTGGGCCAAGAACCTGGCCGCGCACGGCGAGGTCGCGATCGCGGGGTGGGTTGATATTCGGCCGGGCGCCGCGGAGCAGGCGGCGCGCAATCTGGGGATCGTGGTCGGCCATACCGGTGCGGACCTGCAGCCCGCGCTGGCCGAGCTGCGGCCCGACTTCATGGTGGACGTGACCGTGCCGGAGGCGCATCGCGACGTGACGCTCGCGGCCCTGGCGGCCGGCGTGCCGGTGCTGGGCGAGAAGCCCATGGCCGACTCGATCGAGCATGCGCGCGAGATGGTCGCGGCCTCGGAGCGCGCCGGCAAGCTCTACATGGTCAGCCAGAGCCGGCGCTACAACGCGCAGATCCAGGCATTCCGCCGCCTGATCGCCGAGCAGATCGGCGACCTGGGGATCTTGAACGCCGACTTCTACATCGGCGCGCACTTCGGCGGCTTCCGCGACGCAATGCCCAGCCCGCTGATCCTCGACATGGCCATCCACACCTTCGACGCGGCGCGCTACCTGAGCGGCGCCGATCCCGTATCGGTCTACTGCGAGGAGTTCAACCCGCCCTGGAGCTGGTACAGCGGCGCGGCCAGCGCGACGGCGTTCTTCGAGATGACCGCCGGCCTGCGCTACACCTACCGCGGCAGCTGGTGCGCCGAAGGCCGCATCACCTCCTGGGAAAGCGAGTGGCGCGCGGTTGGGCCGAACGGCACCGCCACGTGGGATGGCAGCAGCCCGCCCCTCGCCGAGGTGGTCGTGGGGCGCAGCGGGTTGATCTCCGAGGTCGCGCCGCGCACAGTCCCGATCGAGGACATACCGACGGGCATCGCCGGGTCGCTGCGCGACTTCCTTGGCGCGCTCGAGACCGGCGCGACGCCGATGGGCGAGTGCCACGACAACATCAAGAGCCTCGCAATGGTCTTTGCCGCGATCGAATCGGCCGCCACCGGCCGGCGGGTAGCCATCGCGGTCTAAGATAAGGTTCTCGGTAACTTTACAATCTGGGCGGGGGTGGGGGTGTGGGGGGGGGGGGGGGGACGACAGCGCGATGGTCGTCCGTCCTCCGTCTTCCGTCCAGCAACCCGGAAGGGGGTACCCCGTGCAAGTAGGCGTCTTTATCGCGCTCTTCGGCGATCGCACATTTGAAGAAGCCCTCGACGAAGCGGTGCGCGCCGGCGTGGCGGCCGTCGAGATACCAACCGGCGGCTACGTTGGCTGCCTGGCCGATCCGCGCGCGCTGCTGGAGGATGAGACGGCGCGCAAGGCATTCAGCGCGCAGATCGCGCGGCGCAATCTCACGATCGACGCGCTCTCGTGCCACGGCAATCCGCTGCACCCGCAGCAGCCGATCGCGCAGGAGCACCACCGCACGTTTCAGGATACCGTGCGCCTCGCCGGGCTGCTGCATGTCGACACGGTGATCACCTTCGCCGGCTGCCCCGGCGACGGGCCCGACGCCCGCTACCCAAACTGGGTGACCTGCCCGTGGCCGCCGGACTTCCAGCAGATCCTCGAGTGGCAGTGGAGCGAGCGTGTGCTGCCCTACTGGCGCGAGCAGGCGGCCTTCGCCGCGTCGCAGGGCGTGCGCGTGGCGATCGAGCCGCACCCCGGATTCGTCGTCTACAATGCCGAGACGCTGCTGCGCCTGCGGGCCGAGTGCGGCGAGGCGATCGGCTGCAACTTCGACCCGTCGCACTTCTTCTGGCAGAGCATCGACCCGATCCTGGCCGCGCGCGAGCTGCGCGGCGCGATCTACCACGTTCACGCCAAAGATACGCGGATCGACCAGCTCAACACCGCGCGCAACGGCGTGCTGGACACCAAGCCGTACACCCAGGTCGCCGAGCGCTCGTGGGTCTTCCGCACGGTGGGCTACGGCCACGATCAGCTATTCTGGAAGGACCTGATCAGCGAGCTGCGGCTGGCAGGCTACGATCGCGTGCTGTCGATCGAGCACGAGGACAGCCACATGAGCAAGCTCGAGGGGCTGCGCAAGGCCGCCGCGTTCCTGCGGGAGTGCATCATCAGCGAGCCGCCGCCGGTTGCCTGGTGGGCGTGAGGACACGCGATCGCGACATGACTCCTCCGCCGCGTCAGGATGCCGATGAACCGCTCGGCCGAGGTGGTCGGGTCTACGTGATAGTGCTGGATGGGGTGGAGGTGTGGGGGCGGGGTACAGCCCCGCCCCCACACCTCCACCCCACGAGG
>WNGB01014610.1_pt1 | contig 14726 bp, 12 predicted proteins | sample 5400681 | NCBI WGS metagenome assembly WNGB01 (sample SAMN13153367, study PRJNA577476) | soil metagenome | isolation source: 115 cm soil or saprolite under grassland replicate 2 | place: USA:California | collected 2016-06-15
GACGTCCTCGACTGCCAGATCTTCGACTTCGGAGAGAAACGGTTAACGCGGGTAGGTGACGTGGCGCTTGCGCAGGAGAGCGGAGGGCTCAGGGCTTGCGCAGTCGAGATCGGAGCGGCGCCGATCCTGCGGCGCCTCGGCCTGCGCGGCCTGGCCCGCAGAGCGAGGGCGCAGGCCCTCGACTCGGAGGCGGTGCATCTCGCGTCGGCTCGCGGCCATGCCCTTCAGCTCGACAAGCCGACCGCTGCCGTCGCCTAGCCATCTTTGTCCCGGCCGGCGCAGACCACCGATTTACGGGCTACGAGCAGCTGAGCGTCCTGGTTGTGTTCGCCGGTGCTTCTACCCCGGCGGCTAGCTCCTAGGGCGCGTAGAGGTCGCCGCCCTCGCTGTCCCCCGGGCCCGGCGTGGGCTCGAAGGACAGGCCACCCTCAGGGGTTTCGGGTGGGAACTCCTCGTGGACCTCGGAAGGGCTTTCCGAGTCGGGCACCTCGGCGCTCCTCGTCCACGCGTACGAGGGCTCCGCGATGCGTGGGGGCCCGGCGATGAAAGCACGCCACGCGGCGGCCGATGCCCAGACGTTCGCCTCGGCCATGATCAGCTCCAGGCTCAAGGTCGTTTCGGACTCGAACAAGAAGATCGCCTCGCGATCGGTGAGGAACGTGAGATGGCGCTCGAGCCCCACTTCCCCGGGCTCGAACGGCGGTCCCCTTTCGAGCAGCTCTGCCACTTGCCCGCGCACGCCCTTCTTGAGCGGCACTACGACCATCAGCCGACTTTCGGCCGGCCCCGTGCCGACCTGATGAGACGCGAGCTGCTCCGCCACCTCCGAGATGATGCTTGATGCGACCACGCTCGCGATCCGGACCGGATTACTTCCGCGCCGGTAGAGGAGGAGCGTCGGCCGGCCGGTTATGCGCTCGCCGCTCCGCGCGACGCTCATTCCCAGCAGCTTCCCGTACGGAACGACGAGACGCCCGGCTCCGTTGTTGCCGGCGCCTCCCTCGAGACTCAGCCCGGAGTCATTCATCTCGAGCTTGCCCGAATGAGCCGCGTCTCCGTTCTCCTGCCAGGTGACTGCATAGCTCCGCTGCATAAGACCAGGATGCCCCGAGTACACCCTAGGTGCATCGGTCCCGACACCTAACTCCGTTGCGGGAAACCCGCAGGCAGTTCAAGACCCGGCACGGCAGCGCCAGCCGAGGTGATCTGCGCAGCCACCCGCATGCACAAGGCGCGGATGATCGTGGTCGGCTCGAGCGGATGGAGCACGCTTACCAGGGCTCTTCTCGGAAGCGTCTCGGTGCAAGTCCTACACGACCCTCCGTGCCCGGTCCTCGTCGTGGGTGCTGCCGGGGCCGGCGGCGACTAGCGCAGCCCCTCCCGTGACTGGTTTCGAGCGACATCACGGTTCGTGCCGGGTGACGTGGCCCTGCTGTACTCAGCTCGGAGGGATCGAGCGGAGTCGGAGGATTTCCCACTCCGGCCTGATCTCGTCGAGCTCGTTCAGCGGGACGATCACGAGCCGCGTCTGGAAGCGTCCGGTCCGGACGGCGAGAGCCTGCGGCTCGTTCTCCTCCGAGAACAGCACTCTCTCCACGAACCCGAGCGGACCGGCTGGAGTATCGACCCGATAGCCCTCACAGTGCGCGAGCAAGTACTCAGTCGACCACGTCTCGGCGAGTTCCGGAAATTCATGCACGACTGTCATGCCCGGATGATCGATGCTCGAAGCTGCGCCGCCATCGGTATTGCCGCTGAGCTCGACTGCGGCTTTTCCACCGACCGCACGAAGAAGGCCGTCGCCTCCGGGTTCGGGGAGCAGGGGCGCCCGCACAGCGGCGATTCCGCGGAAAGTACGGACCACAATTCCGCGAACGCGCCGATGGGCGCGACCCTCTCTTGCAGCATCGTGTTCCTCAGACGCAAGACCACTTAGAGAGGAGCCCAGCGATGAGAAAGGTGTTTGTAATAGGCGGAATCGCCGCCAGCATCATCTTGATCGCGTTCGGCATCGGCTCGATTGTCGTGGGCGCCAACGGGCGCAGCGAGGTTCGCAGTGACGTGAAGCGTGAGCAGATCGTCGGCTCGCCCGACATGACTCCCGCGGCTATCACAGCCGAGGCCAAGAAGGCAGGACTGAGCCTGAGCAAGATCCAGGTCCCGAGCAAGGGCGTCGCCAACTTGCCGATCAGCAGTGGTGACAGGGCGAAGACCTTCGCCCAGTACATGCGCATCCACACGCTCGAGGCCACCGGCGGGTACACGTACTCGCAGATGGGCCGCTTCCAGGCGAAGCCGGGAGCGCCGGCCGCGCAGCTCGCACAGGGCGGCGGCACGGACAATCCGGTCTTTGCCGTTATCGACCCGAAGACGAAGCAGCCGGTCGCCAACGGAGTCCGCGAGATCTGGGTGACCGAGACGGCGCTGACAACCGCGCTGAACACCTCGTTCTTCGCGGAGCAGGTGGCAGGATTCTCGGTGGTGATGGGAATCGCGCTGCTGCTCACCGGACTCGGATTCCTGGTGCTCACGCTCGGGGCCCTGTATCAGGAGGGCCTCGCGACGCTGACCTCGCGCCTCGCACGACGGAAGCGGCACGGCAAGACCGAGCTGACCACGTAGCGAACACGAGAGCAGTCGCCGAACGCACGGATCTGCCCTCTCGAAAGGGCGGATCCGTGTTCGCCTGCAGGCCCGAAAGCCCCCGCTGGCGAGCGGGCCAACTGCGGAAAAACCCGCAGCAACTCTGCGGCGGAGCCGGGATGGCGACTGGCCGGGCGGTCTTCTACCGTTGCCCGAAACGGCCTACTTGGGAGGAGATTCGAAGTGACGACCACGCCGTATGCACCGCCCGCAGCCGTCCGCGCACAGCAGCCGCAGCCCGGCTCGAGCCCGCTTGTCGGCGTCGCCGCCGTGCTGCTCGGCGTGCTCGTCGCCGTGCTCGGATTTCTCGCGCTGCTCATGTGGGCGGACAGCCACGATGCGCGCAACGCGGCCGATCGCGCTGCGGCGCGGGCGACGGCTGCCACGCACGGCATGCCCGCCGCGCCGGCGACCGCCCAGCTCGGCGAGCTGACGAGCTACGCCGGGACCGCTCCCTCGAATGCAGCGGAGCTGGCCGCCCGTCACGTGCCCTATCCGGCGGCGATGCCGGCGCTACAGGCGGGGACCGTCGCGCACTTCGATCTCGTCCTCAAGGACGTGAGGATGCAGATCGCGCCCGGCATCAAGTACTCCGCTTGGGCCTGGGCAGGCGGCGCCCCTGGCCCGGTGATCCACGTCCGGCAAGGGCAGACGGTCGACATCACGCCGCGAAACGACGGCGCGATTCCCCACTCCGTCGATTTCCATGCGGCCCGCGTGGCGCCCAACGTGTATTTCAAGGACGTCAATCCTGGCCACTCGTACCACTTCCGCTTCAAGGCCAACGACCCCGGCGTCTTCATGTACCACTGTGGCACGAAGCCGGTGCTCATGCACATCGCGAACGGGATGTACGGCGCGATCGTCGTGGAGCCGCGGAGGGCTGTGCTTCCGCACGCAGACCGGAACTACGTCCTCGTTGCGAGCGAGTGGTATCTCGGCTCCGACGGGCTCTCGAAGCCGGCCCAGTTCAACATGACCAAGGCCCACGCCCGCCAGCCTGACTGGATGACGTTCAACGCGTATGCGGGGGAGTACGTCGCCCATCCGCTGACCGCGAAGCCCGGAGAGACGGTCCGTTTCTGGGTTGTGGACGCGGGCCCGTCGATCGACACCGACTTTCACATCGTCGGGACGATCCTCAACCGGGCGTGGGTGGATGCAGGGCTCGGCTCTAAGCCGCTCGCGAACGTGCAGACGGTAGGTGTTCCCGCGGGCGGCGGAGGAGTCTTCGACGTGAAGATTGACAAGCCCGGGCTCTATCCCTTCGTGTCTCATGCGTTTGCGGCCGTCGACCAGGGCCAGGTCGGCCTGCTCAAGGTCGGCCACGTCTCGGGGACGATGTCCCACTAGGAGGAGCTAGGAGGTCCTGCAATCTCCTAGTCCCCTGCCGGCGGCTCCTCGAGCAGTCCCTGCTCGATCGCGTGGCGGACGAGCTCGGCCCGGGTGGAGAGCCGGAGCTTCTGCATGATGTGCGCGCGGTGTGTCTCCACCGTGCGCACGGAGATGTAGAGCTTGCCGGCAATCTCCTGGTTGGTGTGGCCGAGGGCGAGCAGGCGGAGCACCTCCCGTTCGCGACCCGACAGGGGGTCGGCCTCCTCCCGCGCTCGGGCCTCGGCCTCGGCCACAACGAGCTTGGCCCCGAGGGCCGGGTTGACGTAGCTGCCGCCGGCCGAGACCTCTCGCACGGCTGCCACGACCTCGTCGTCGGCCGCCTCCTTCAGCACGTACCCGGCCGCCTCCTTCAGCACGTACCCACTCGCTCCGGCGGCGAAGGCCTCCTTGACGTAGGTCGGGTCGTCCTGCATGGAGAGCACGAGGACTTTCGTCTCGGGTGACTCCTTCAAGACCGCGGACGTCGCCTCGATTCCGCTCGCACCCGGCATGACGACGTCCATCAGCATCACGTCGGGTTTGAAGGAGCGCGCGCGAAAGATCGCCTCCTGCATGTTGCCCCCCTCGCCGACGACCTCGATGTCTTCCTCGGCGTCGAGCAGCAGCTTCAAACCCGAGCGGACGACGGCGTGGTCGTCGACGATGACCACGCTGATGCTCATCGGAGCGGAACCTCCGCCACGAGCGTTGTGCCCTTACCAGGCGATGACTCGATCGTGAGGCGCCCATCCAGAAGGCTGAGTCGCTCCCGCATGCCGAGCAATCCAAGCCCTTCGTGCTCGTCGCTGGGGTTGAATCCCTGTCCGTCGTCCTCGATCAGCGCCTCGGTCCTTCCCTCGCGTCGTGTCAGGAGGATGCTGACGTTCCTTGCCCGCGCGTGCTTGACCACGTTCGTCAGCGCCTCCTGGACGATGCGGTAGAACGCGGTCTCGACATCGCTTGGCAACCGCTCGCGGCCGAGCTGCTCCTCGACCTCGACGGACAGCTCGGTTTGCTCTTGGATCATCTGGCCGAGCCGTTCGAGAGCGGGGACGAGCCCGAAGTCGTCGAGGGCCTTCGGACGGAGCTCGACCGCGAGGCGGCGGACGTCCTGGAGGGCGGTCACGACCAGGTCCCTCAGCGTTGCTGCAGTCGAGCCGAGCTCGTCCGGGGTCGCATCGTCGATCCGCTTGAGCGTGAGCAGGATCGAGGTGAGGTCCTGTCCGATCTCGTCGTGGAGCTCGCGGGCGAGCCTCCGGCGCTCGAGCTCCTGCGCCTCGACGGCATGCCGCAGCGCATCGCGCGCGACACGCTCGGAAAGATCGACGGCAACCGCGGCCCGGGCCGCGAATGCCTCGGCGAGTCTCACGTCATCCTCGGTGAAACGCTGGTCGGGCTTGAGCTTGTCGTGGGCGGAGATGACTCCGATTGCCCGGTCGCCTACGAGCAGCGGGACGTGCAGCCCGGTGGTGGCGCCGATGCGGCGTGCGGCGGTCTGGTCGACTTCGGGATCGTCGACGACGGAATCCACGCGCTCGCTCCGCTTGCGCTGGAACACCTTTCCCGTCTTGGACTGCTTCAGGTCGACGGTCAGGCCCGCGAGCTCCTCGGCTCCCGGTCCGTCGACTGCCTCGAAGCGAAGGCCCCCGGCCCGGTCCGGAAGTCCGATCAGAACGAGGCGGGCGTCGACGAGCTCACGCAGGCGGCTTGCGATCAGCTGGAGCAGGGCGGGCAGGTCGACCTCCGAGGCGAGGGCGTTCCCGACTTCGTTCAGATACTCGAGCTGACGCGACCAGCGAGTGGCCGACTCGTACAGGCGCGCGTTCTCGATGGCGACGGCGGCCTGCGACGCGAGCAATGTCACGAGCTTCTCGTCCTCTCCCGTGAAGTCCGTGCCGCCCTCCTTCTCGGTCAGGTAGAGATTCCCGAAAGCGACGCCTCGCAGCATGATCGGGACGCCGAGAAAGGTGTGCATCGTGGGGTGGTTCGGGGGGAAGCCGACGGAGCGGGGATCCTCAGAGATGTCGTTCAGCCGGAGCGGTGTTGCCTCCCGGATGAGCACGCCGAGAATCCCCCGTCCTCTTGGGAGATCGCCGATGGCAGCGTGGGTCTCCGGATCGATTCCGTGGGTGAGGAATCGCTCCAACTCCGTCCCGGTTGGGTCGATCACCCCAAGCGCGGCGTAACGTGCTCCGGTCAGCATGCCGGCGGTCTCGACCAGCTTCTGCAGGACCGCGTCGAGCGAGAGCTCCGAGGTGAGCGTGATGCCCGCCTCGAGCAGCGCTCGCAGCCTGTCCTGCCCGTCGTGAACCGCCACGGTGCGTATTCAACCGTGGCGGAGTGGTCAGTCGCGCAGACCGGGCGGTAGGAACTCGTTCAGCGTGCGAAAGGCGGACCGAACCTCATCGTCCGTCTGGGTGGTCTCGAGATTGCGCCGGACGCCGAGCAGCCACTCGGCGACTCCCGGCCGCGTCTCGAACTCGAGCTCAATGTGCTCGAACGCGCAGCCGGCCGAGACCACGGCGCCTCCCTCCTCCCAGAAGGGACAGGAGGATCCGGGGCAAGCCTCGATCGTTCCCACCGCGTGGTGTAACGCGCAGATCGGGGTTCCGTGCATGTCTCAATCCTGGCCCAGTGGCGCTCCCCGGGCATCGGCGGGCCCACGGATCCAGTTGCGGAGAACTACGGAACGAGGAGGCGTCGGCTAAGCCGCCGCGTTTAGCGCTTGGGTCGCTTTCCCTTGCTAAACAGCCGTGCGGAGGGCCGAGCCCTCCTCCGGCTGTTTCTCAAAGCTGGAATGACGCGACATGGCCGGCCCCCAACAACGAGGCTAAGCCGCCGCGTTTAGCGCTTGGGTCGCTTTCCCTTGCTCACCGTGAGATCAACCGCCGCGCCGTCGGCCAGCCGCGTCGCCGGATCCGGCTTCTGCGAGATCACGTATGCCTTCTTCACCTTGCGCGAGAAGACGCGCTTGACCGTCCCGACGGAGCAGTTCGCGACCGAGATCGCGTGATTCGCCGCGGTCAGCGATCGGCGGACGACGTTCGGCACCACGCAGACCGGCTGCTGGTCGAGGTAGCGGACGAGGGCGAAGCCGCTGGAAAATCCGGAGGCGACGATCTTTCCGTCCGCCTGGAGGGCGAGGTCGTCGGCGCGGGACTGCGTGCCGACGTCGGTATGAACTTGACCGTTCGTGCCGAAGCTCGTGTCGAGCGAGCCGCCGGGCTGGTAGCGGGCAAGCGCAAAGCCGTAGCCGCTCTCACCCGAGCTCGTGCCGGCGACGACGATCTTGCCGTCGGGCCGTAAGGCGACTGCGTTGATGGACCCGTCTCCCGTGCCCACCTCCGTCGTCACCTCTCCGCCCGAGCCGAAGGCTCCGTCGAGCGTCCCGTCGGTCCCGTATCGCACGAGGGCAAACGCGCCGCCGAGCTCGTCCGCAGGGCCGTAGACGAGCGCGGAGCCCCCGGCGACGATCTTCCCGTCGGCTTGGAGCGCCACCGAGAACGCGGCACTCCCCTGGCCGACGCTGGTCGTGACCTTTCCGCCTGAGCCGAAGGCGGGGTCGAGGCTGCCGTCGGGCTTGTAACGGGCAAGCGCGAAGCCCCGGAGCGGGTAAGACGTGGGATCGTCGTAGTTGACGAGAGCGCCTGCGACGACGATCTTGCCGTCGGGTTGCCTCGTCATGCCTATCGCGAAGGCGTTGTCCGGGAAGCTCGTCGTCACCTTTCCGCCGGTGCCGAACCCGGTGTCCAGGGTGCCGTTCGGGTTGTACCGCGCGAGGGCGAACTCGGCGCCGCTTGCGTCCGCTGTGTACCCGGCCACGACGATCTTCCCGCCGGGCTCGACCACGAGTGCATTCGCGACTGCGTTTGCGGTAGGACCGAACGCCGTTCTCAACTTTCCGTCGGTACCGAAGGTCGGATCGAGCGAGCCGCCGGGCTTGTAGCGGACGAGCGCAAATTGGGAAACGGGGTTTCTGAAGCTCGTGCCGGCAACGACGATCATTCCGTCGGCCTGGATCGCCACGTCGCTGCCGTTATCGTCGCTCGCGCCGAAGCCCGTCGTCACTTGCCCCTCCTGGCCGAAGCTCGCATCCAGAGTCCCGTCCGTCGAGTAGCGGGCGACCGCGAAGCGGGCACCGGAGTCGCTCTGGGCCGAGCCGGCCGCGACGATCTTGCCGTCGGGTTGGATCGCCACGCCTATGGCCTCGCCGTTGGGGCCGCTCGTCACGACCCCGTTCTCGCCGAAACTCGGGTCGAGGTCGCCCGGCGCCGCCTGCGAGGACGCGACCCCGAGGACGACGGCAGCCGCGAGAGCCAGAGCGAGGATGAGAGATTTGGATTTCAGAGGGAGGCCTTTGCTTCGGGGCGACGCGTTGAACGGACAAGTTACCGTAGAAGCATGGAAGCGCTCGATGTCCGAGCTGTCCAGAGGCGACTGGCCGCCGGGGAGGGCGGGTACGAGGTCGTGCATTCGTCGCCCGGGCTCGAGCTCGGCGTCTACGTGCTCGTCGCGCCGGAGCCCGACCGCCAGCAGCCGCACAAGGTCGACGAGGTCTATGTCGTTCTCGCAGGCACGGGGCGCCTCGAGATCGCGGGCGAGGCCGTAGATCTCGCCGAGGGCCAGGCCGTCTTCGTCCCGGCCGGCGCCGATCATCGCTTTACGGGCTACGAGCAGCTGAGCGTCCTCGTCGTATTCGCAGGCGCTCCCGAATGAGCCCGAGCTTCAGGCTCGGTCGTATCTTCGGAATCCCCTTCGGGGTCAACTGGAGCTGGCTCGTCGTCCTCGCGCTCATCACGTGGACGCTCGGCAGCGGCGTCTTCCCGGCTCAGAACCCGGGCCTCTCGCGCGGCACGTATTACGGCATGGCGGTGATCGCGGCGCTGCTCTTCTTCACCTCCCTTCTCCTGCACGAGCTCGGACACGCTGTCGTTGCAAAGCGGGAGGGGATGGAGATCGAGGGCATCACCCTCTGGCTCTTCGGCGGGGTCGCCCGCTTCCGGGGAATGTTCCCCTCGGCGGGTGCCGAGTTCCGGATCGCCGTCGCGGGCCCGCTGGTCACGCTCGTCCTCGGCGGGCTCTTTGTCGCCATCGCCGTCTGGGGGCACCTCCCGAACGAGGTGGACGGAGTGGCCGCCTGGCTCGGCTACATCAACCTGTTCCTGCTTGCCTTCAACCTCCTCCCGGCCCTCCCGCTCGACGGCGGCCGGATCCTGCGCTCGGTGCTCTGGCGCGTAAAGGGGGACTTTCGCTGGGCGACCGAGATCGCGGCGATGGCCGGCCGCGGAATCAGCTTCCTGATGATCGGAGGCGGGATCGCGCTGCTCGTCTTCGAAGGTGTCTTCAGCGGCGCCTGGCTGGCGTTCATGGGCTGGTTTCTCCTACAGGCCTCGACCTCAGAGCTCCGTTACCTCGTCGTCCAGGAGGCGCTCATCGGCTTGCGCGTCCACAACCTGATGACCCGAGACCCCGTCACGGTGACATCCGATCAGACGCTCGGCGAGGTCGTCGACCAGGTCGCCGCCCACCGGCACACCACGTACCCGGTCGTCGAGGACGGGAAAGTGGTGGGGCTGCTGCCGTTCGGAAACCTCGCCTCGGTGGCGCGAACCCACTGGGACGAGTACCGCGTCCGCGACTGCATGCTCTCGATGGACAAGGTGCCGACGCTCGGACCTGAGGAGGAGGCGCTCACCGCGCTTGCCGAGCTCCAGGAGAGCCCGGTCAATCGCGCGCTCGTCTTGGAGGACGGACGCCTCGCGGGTCTGCTCTCGATCAGCGACATCGCCCACGCGATCGAGATCCGACGGCCGCTCAGGTTGAAACGCAGCTAGTAGCCGATTAGCCGCTCGACTCCGGCTCGAGGGTGGCGCTTTTCGAAACGGTCTTCCCGTGGCCGAACGCGCTGATCGTCATCGTGTGCGGGCCGGGACAGATATAGGCGAAATGCATGGTGCCTCCGCTCGGGTCGTAACCGGCCTGCGCGCCCGGTGACTGTCCGTCTATCTCGGGCTCGACGGCCGTTGCCTTCTTCGTCGCATATTTGAAGCCCACGGTCTTGATCTCGCCCTTCTTGCCGCACGGCACGACGCTCGGCCCGTCGAACTTGACGATCTGTGGCCCGGCGGGGGGAACGTAGGCCTTCTTGCCGGACTTCCCGCACCCGGCCGCCGTGGCAACGGCTCCGATGGCGAGGACGACGAATATTGCTTTCTTCGGCATTGCTCGCTCCTTTGCTTGTCGTAAAGACTCTACGATTCCGGAAGCATGGCTGGGGAGAGCGTGCTGGATCCGGCCGCAGGCGCCTCGAGCGTCGATTCTGCCACGGCAGAGCTCGACGCCAGCCGCGCCGAGCTTGCCTTCCTCGCGGACGCGAGCCGAGTCCTGTCTTCTTCGCTCGACTACGAGCACACGCTCGCCACAGTTGCGAAGCTCGCCGTCCCGCGCCTGGCCGACTGGTGCGTCATCGACCTCCTTGAAGACGGCGGTGTAGTCCGGCGCGTCGCCGTCGCGTGTGCGGACGAGGCGAACGAGCCTCTTGCGGAGGAGCTCCGACACAGCTATCCGGCTCATCCGGAGCGAGCAGAGGGGACGTCGAAGGTGCTGAGGACGGGCCGCTCCGAGCTCGCGGTCGTCACCGACGAGTGGCTCGATGCCATGGCGCCTGACGAGCGTCAGCGCGAGATCCTCCGCAAGCTCGGTCTACGGTCGAACATCCTCGTCCCGCTTGTCGCGCGTGGAACGACGTTGGGAGTGCTGACGCTCGCGACCGCGGAGTCCGGTCGGGTCTACGGGGAGCCGGATCTGAGGCTGGCGGAGGAGCTGGCAGCTCGGGCCGCGCTTGCCGTCGACAACGCTCGCCTCTACCGCGATGCTGTCGCCAACGAAGAGCAACAGCGCTTTCTCGCAGAGGCCGGCGCTGTGCTGGCCTCTTCACTCGACTATGCGGCCACGCTCCAGAGCATCGCGCGTCTCGCGGTTCCCGTGTTCGCCGACTGGTGCATCGTCGACGTGGTGGAGGAGGAAAGGATCCAGCGCGTGGCAACCGCCGCCTCAGACGAGGAGAGCGAGCGGCTGCTCGAGGAGCTGCGCCGCCGCTACCCCCCGACGATGGATTCGCCCCAGCCCGCCGCCGCCGCGCTCCGCGAGGGCAAGCCCGTCATCTACCACGAGTTCACTCCCGAGTCGCTCGCGAAGACGACGCGGGACGAGTACCACCTTGACCTCATGACGCGTCTGGCCCCGCATTCGGCCCTGGCCGTGCCTCTCGTCGCGCGGGGAGGCACGATCGGGGCGATGACCTTTGCGTGGGCCTCTTCGCGGCGCCTGTACACGGAACGGGATCTCGTGCTCGCCGAGGAGGTGGCCCGGCGCGCAGCCCTCGCTGTCGACAACGCCCGGCTGCACCGAGAGACGGAAGAGCGGGCGCAGGCCACGCTCGTGCTCGGCCATGTGGGCGACGGCGTCTTCATGCTCGATCGAGACGGGGTCGTCAGGCTGTGGAATCCGGCCGCCGAGGCCATCACCAGGCTTTCTCGCGAGGACGTGGTTGGTCGCAGAGCGGATGACGCAATCCCGGGATGGCGGGCCATCAGCGTCCGCATCCCCGTCGCCAAGTCGCCCGCAGCCGGCCAGAGTGCCGAGACCGTGCCGGTCGAGATCGGCGAGCACGAGCTCTGGCTGTCGGTCAGCGGCGTGGCCTTGGAGGAGGGCACCGTGTACGCATTTCGAGACCTGACGGAGGAACGGGCGCTGGAGAAGATCCGGTCCGACTTCGTCTCCACGGTCTCGCACGAGCTTCGGACGCCTCTGGCCTCGGTGTACGGCGCGGCCATGACGTTGGCGAGAAAGGACCTCGAGCTTGACGACGGGCGGCGCTCGCAGCTCCTCGGCGTTGTTTCGCACGAGGCAGAGCGGCTCGCGAGGATCATCGACGACGTCCTGCTCGCGAGCAGGCTGGACACGGAGACGGTCTCGTTCTCGATCGAGAGCTGCGACCCGGTCGAAGCGGTCGAAGCCGCCGCTCGAGCAGCGCGAACCCATCTCCCTTCGCATCTCGAGCTCGAGGTCGCATCCTCCTCGGCGCCGCGTGTCGCCGCCGATCCCGAGCAGCTCCGCCAGGTGCTCGAGAACCTGATCGACAACGCGGTCAAGTATGCGCCCGAGCCGGGCGTCGTCGAGATCGGCGTGGGCCGCCGCGGGCGCTGGGCCTGCTTCTGGGTTCGGGACGAGGGGATCGGGATTCCCGAGGGCCAACAGGAACGGATCTTCGAGAAGTTCTACCGGCTCGATCCAGAGCTGCTTCGCGGCGTTGGGGGCACCGGGCTCGGCCTCTACATCTCTCGTGAGCTGGTGCAGCGAATGGAGGGACGCATCTGGGTCGAGTCCGAGGACGGCGCCGGGTCGACCGTCTTCTTCGAGCTGCCCATAGTTGTTGGAGGGTCGTAGGAGGGGGTCTCAAGGGGGAACTACACGGGTTCCCCTTTGATAGAGGAGGGCGCCGGCTTTGCCGCGCCCTCCGGTCTCGAGCAGCCCCGACTACTCGCTACTGGAAGGGATTGGGTCGCGCCGGATGGTCATTCCTTGGGCAGCTCGAGCGTGAAACGGGATCCCACCGGGTCGAGCGGCTCGTAGAGCAGGTCTCCGCCGAGCGAGCGGGCGTAGGCCTGGGCGATCGCGAGCCCAAGACCTGCCCCTTCCTTCTTCAGCTCGCGCGTCCTCTCGCTCCTGGTGAAGCGTTCGAAGAGGTTGGGGACGAACTCGGGGTCGATGCCCTCGCCGTGGTCTTCGACGATCACCCTCACTCGAGCGTTCTCTTCGGAGCCGATTCGGATTGGCGGCCGCCCATACCGGACGGCGTTCACGATGAGGTTGGCCATGATCCGCTCGAACGCGTCAGGGTCGCTGGTCAGCTCCAGGTCCTTCTCGACCGCGATCTCGATGTCGCCGAGGCGGTCAGGGGCAATCTCGGGAACAAGAGTCTCGAGCCTCTGGCGCGGCCGGAACCGCGCGCTCGTGAGCGGAACCGCGCCGGCGTCGAGGCGGGAGAGGTCGAGGAGCCGTTCGGCCAGGTCCCGGAGGCGGACCGTCTGGAAGTGGAGGGTCTCGCGGAGCTCGAGGACCTGAGCGAGCTCGAGATCGGGGCCGCGCTCATAGAGCGTCGAGGCGATGCCGTGGATGACCGAGATCGGCGTCCTCAGCTCGTGGGATGCGATCGAGACGAAATCGCTCTTCGCCCGGTCAAGGTGCTGGAGCTCGAGTAGAGCACCTTGCAGCTCAGCGTACTGGTCGGCCTTGGCCAGGAAGACGGCGGCGATGGACCCAAGCGCAGTCAGGAAAGTGAGCTCGTCCTCCGCAAGGTCGAACTTACCGCCTCCTTTCCGCCGGTCGCCCACGATGAAGCCCAGACAGTGGCCTTCCACGATCATCGGGACGGCCACGATCGATCCGACCTCGAAGCGCTCGATCAGCGTCGCTGGCGCCGCCTTCTCCTTGCCCGCGTCTCGGACGAAGACCGACGATCCGCTCTCTATTGCCCGGGTTAAGATCGGGAACTTGTCCAGGAGAAGCCACTGGTCTCCCGGCCACTCGAGGCCGTGGCGGACGGACGCGTGAACGGTCTTGCGCTCGGGGTCGAGGCGCACCATCAGAGCGCGCTCGAAACCGAACGCGTTCCGCACCTCCAAGCAGATGCGGTCCATGAGCTCGCCGACGTCGTAGGCACCCGAACCTACGGCTCGCGCCAGGTCATAGACAATCCGTAGCTCTGTGGACAGCCGCCGCTCGGGCATATCCCTCCCCAGCCGTCCGGGAGTCTTAGCAGACGACGGCGTTTGCCGCGCGTAACCCGTACGTGGGAACGGCGCGTTCAGTAGTTTTCAAGAAGGTGCGCAGGGGCTCGCTCTTCCAGCTGATCTTCCTCGGGGTCGTCATCGGCGCCGCCTCGGCCGCCGTTGCGCTCCTCGTCCCTTGGCTTCCGCCCTCCGCCGGGAAGGAGCGCGACCGGATCGACTTCGTCTTCTGGTTCACGACGACGATCTGCCTGGCGATCTTCGCCGTGGTCGCAGCCGTGATCGTCTACTCGGTGATCAAGTTCAGAGCCCGCCCCGACGACGACTCGGATGGCCCGCCGATCCACGGGAACACCGGGCTCGAGATCGGCTGGACGGCGCTCCCGGCTGCGCTCGTCACCGCGATCGGGATCGTCAGCGCTGTGGTTCTGGCCCGCAACGGAGACGTCCCCAAGGACCACCTGACCGTGAACGTGACGGCGCAGCAGTTCGCCTGGACGTTCAAATACCCCGGCCAGGGGAACCTGGCTTCTTCGGTGCTTCGGCTTCCTCTCCACAAGCCCGTCGAGCTCGAGATCAAGGCGCTCGACGTGATCCACTCGTTCTGGGTGCCGGAGTTCGGACAGAAGCAGGACGCCGTCCCCGGCCTCACGACCCATCTCAAGATCACGCCCACGAAGCTGGGCACGTTTCCCGTCATCTGCACCGAGCTTTGCGGACTGGGACATGCCCTCATGCGCTCGGAGGCGATCGTGATGCAGCCCGCCAAGTTCGCCGCCTGGGTGAAGCAGGCGAAGAAGGGCATCTCGGGAGGCGGCACGGCAGCGGGCAAGACCGTCTTCGACGAGAACGGGTGCAGCAGCTGCCATACCTTCGCGCCCGCGGCGGCAAAGGGAACGGTGGGGCCGAGCCTCGACG
>WNGB01008379.1_pt1 | contig 14724 bp, 16 predicted proteins | sample 5400681 | NCBI WGS metagenome assembly WNGB01 (sample SAMN13153367, study PRJNA577476) | soil metagenome | isolation source: 115 cm soil or saprolite under grassland replicate 2 | place: USA:California | collected 2016-06-15
ATCTGATCATGGGGGCCGGTCTCGCGTTCATTGCTCGATCCTTGACGACTGTCGTACCAACCGCGTTGGCCATGCTCGCTGAACCTGCCGCGGTATCGGCGGTGCGGGTGGTGTTCATTTGCACCCGAAACTCCGCCAGGTCACCGCTTGCCGCCGCGCTGTGGGCCAACCGCAGCACCGTGCCGGCCACTTTCGGCCGGCACGCATCCGGGCCCGCGCGTGCACCGGCGGGCGATCACCACCGGGCGGCGTCATGGCCTCGCCTTGCATCCTGGCCGCACCGCACATGTCCGTGACGTGGTCCGGCCCGGAGATCTCGTCGTCGCGGTCTGCGACAACGCCTATGAGGAACTGGGGCGCCATCCCAAGCCCCTGCATTGGTCAGTGCCCGACCCGGCACGAGACAACAGCGAGGAAGCATTCGAGCACGCCTTCGAGGAGATTGAATCCCGCATCGGCCGCCTCACCGCCGCTGTCCAGCCGAGCGACTGCCGACCCCGCTCCCGCGACGAGGACAAGAGGACACGATGACCGAGATGGCGCTCGGCTTCTTCGAGCATCTTGCCGGCCAGGCGGACATCGTGCCCGATCTTCCCCGGTAAGCGCTATGAGGACTGGGACCTCGAGGATCCCGAGGGGAGGGACCTCGCTGCGGTGCGCCCTATCAGGGACGAGATCGAGCGACGAGTCCGCGATCTGCTCGCTGAAATCGGCGTTACCGTGCACGGCTGACCGGTGCCCACGCGCGTGACGCGGCAAGCGGCGCTGCGAACCGCGGTCAGAATGGCCGGCATCCAGCCGCCCCACCGCATCTGACCTGTTACGGCGCGGTTACCGGCCAGTTCAGCTACCGGCCCGGGAACGGCACCGGGGAACAGCGGGGGAACACGCCGCCGGGGGGTTCACCGCGCGCCCTCCACGAGGCGGGCGACGGCCTCGGCGGCCTGCCGGTGCGCTTCGGCCTCCACATGTGTGTGACGGCTCGTCATCGCCGCGTCGGCGTGACCGAGTGTCTTGCGCCGGATCTCCGGGTCCACGCCGGCGTCCCGCGCCAGCGACGCGGCCGAATGGCGTGCCTCATGCAGTTTGATCACCGGCACGCCCACCGCCGCGGCGAGCGCCTTGAACCGGCGGCTCACGTAGTCCGGCGGCCACGGTGGCCCGTCCTCGCGGCAGAACACCAGATCCCAGTCCTGCCACGCCGCGCCCGCCTTCTGCGTCTTCAGCCACGCCTGCCGGTGCTGCCGCAGCAGCGCCACCGTGGCGGCGTCGAGGTAGACGGCCCGCTTGCGGCCGCTGGTTTCGGCCGCCCGCCGGTCACGACCCGCCCGCCGAGCTGCGGAACCGTCTGCTCGACGGCGGCGGTCCCGGCGTCGAGATCCAGGTCGCACCACCGCAGGCCGCAGATCTCGCCGTGGCGCAGGCCGCTGCCGGGCCGGAGAGAACTCGGACGTCCCGGCACGGGGCGGCGTTGACGCGTGTCCCGGTGCCCCCGGTTAAGGGGGGCCGCGCGGCGTTCAGTAAACGGGGGCAAACTGGGCCGCCGCGCGGCCCCGGCTGGGCGGGGGTTGTCCCGCAGGGTCGGCGGGACCGGAAAACGTCCCTCCTGCCCAGCCTTGGGTAGCCGGGCGGGCGCGCGATCCAGTGTCCCGAGGTGAGCATCCACACAAGGGCACGCGCCCGCCCGGCCGCTCGGGTTACGGCGGCATCACTTTGGCCGCCGCAAGTGAGTACCGCCACACACCGCCGTCACGGCGGCGGGTGACCACGCCCCGGGCGCGTAACCCGCCGAGGGCGGTGGTGGCCGTGGTGAGCGCCAGCCCGGACGCGTCGGACACAGCCCGCGCGGACATCGCGGCGCCGGCGGCTTTCAGCGTGCCCAGGGCGGCCTGTTCCGACCGGCGGAGCCGGATCGCGGGGCCACGCGGGTGGCTGGCCCGGGTTCTGATGACGTATTCGATGCCGCGCATCAGCTCCGCGGCTGTGTCCCCGCGGGCGTGCGGCCCGGGCGGCGGGGTGCCGCCCTCGCGGGCGGCCAGGCCGTCATCGGTGCGCCACACCCGCCAGCCCGGATAACTCGCCTGGATCGCCGTGAACACGGTGCTGTCATCTGGCACGGGCACGGCGGACCGCGCGGCGAGTCCGGCCGCTGCGCTCACGTCAGGCGTCCAGGGCACGCAGCACATGGGCGACCTTCTCCGCAGCCGTGGCTACGTCGCCGACGGGGGCGATGCGCTCGGACCACCCGAACCAGTACCAGCCGTCGCCGGCGTAGATGTCCTCGGTGAGCTGGGCGGCGGCCCGGTTTGTGATGCGCAGGCGCGCGCGCCTGCCCGCTGATTTGACCAGGGTCACCGCAAACCGCCGGCCGTCCAGCTCGGCGGCGAGCTTCTCTAATGCAGATTCCGGCTCAGGTTCCGGCTCAGGTTCCGGCTCAGGTTCCGGCGCCGGTTCCGGATCTCCCCACGCAGCCATATGCGTGTCTCCCTCACGCTCGTACACCAAGGGCACCTACTATCCGCGCTGGGGCGGCTACTGTGGAAGCCTGACGGGCGGCGTGGTCAATGCTCCGTCAATGCTGTCAATCGCGATTGGTGTACGCGGATGGAGTTCGCCGAACGGCTGCGCGCGCTCATGGCCGAACGCGGGCTCAGCGGCCTCGCTGTGGCCCGCGAGGTGCCCTGCGACCCGGCATATGTCTCCCGCCTCATCAACGGGAAGCAGCGGCCCTCCCAGCGGATCGCCCGGCGCCTCGATGAGGTACTCGGCGCTGACGGCACACTGGCCACGCTCGTGCCTCCTGGATCCCTGTGGCGGCTGCCGGGAGTCAACGGCGAGTTCGCCCCGGACGACGAGGAACGGCTGACGCTGGCCACGCAACGCCGGTCCCGCCTCGACGCCCGCGCGGTAGAGGCGCTCGCCGCAGTGCTAGCCGCGCAGCGGGATCTGGAGGACCGGATCGGCTCCGCGCCGATGCTGGTTCCCGTCGCTGCCCAGGTCTCCGCAGCCGAGCACCTGGTCAGTGAGATCCCGGCGCGGCTGCGTGACCAAGCCCTTGGCGTCACTGCGCAATACGGCTATTTCCACGGGTGGCTGCACGAGAACACCGGCCAGTTGCGCCAGGCTGTTCAGTTCTATGACCGGGCTCTGTCGCAGGCCACCGAAGCCGGTGATGTGAACCTGGTTTCGGAGCTGATCAGCATGAAGGGCCATGTGGCGTGGGCGCGGGGCGATCCCCTGGAGGTGATGAGGCTCTCGCAGGCCGCGCAGCGTGACTCCCGCGCGTTCCCCGGCCAGCACGCGATCTCAGCGATGCAGGAGGCCCGCGCGCTCGCGGTGCTGGGTGATTCCCGCGCGGTGACCCGGAAGCTCTCGGCTGCGGACATGGCCACGGAGAAGGCGGCCGAGCGAGATGAAGACCGGCCGCCGTGGCTCTATTACCATTCGCCTGGGTTCTTCACCGTTCAGCGCGGGCGCGTGTGGCTGCATCTCGGCGCCCACGACGCCGGGTACAACCGGAAAGCTATCGAGGCGCTCGCGGCTGGCGTGGCCGCGCTCGACGCGACCGCCCGCGCGTCGGAGTGGGGCGTGAGTTACCGGCTCCACCTCGCCCGCGCCCACATGCAGGCCGATGATGCGGAGCAGGCGTGCGCGGTGGCGGCTGAGGCTGCCTCAGCCGCGCGGCGGCTGGGTTCGGCTGGCCTGCTGGCCCGGCTGCGGCGGATGTGCTCACGGATGGCTGAGCAGTGGCCGGGCCATCCCGCTGTTGCCGGGCTCGGCGAGGCACTACGCTGAGGACCGCGTACACCAATGCGCGAACGCCCCGCCAGCCTCCGGGCCGGCGGGGCGTCGCTTCGCGCCCCAGTACTTACCGGTCCTCCTCGATGAGCCGGAGATGACCGCGCCTTATCGCGGGCACCATCGCCTCACCTTCACGGGTGCCAAGGCGGTCGGCGTCCTGGTCGATGAGAAGCTCGTGCGGATCGTGCCCGGCCGCGGAGCTTACGTCATCGCTCGCGGCTGACGAAGATCGCCAGTGCACATCGCGTGCACATGATGCTGAGAATTGGCCGGAAACGTTGAGACGCTGCCGGGGGTAAAAATGCAGGTCAGCACGGGTATCTGGGGTAAGCGTGCAGGCCACCGGAGCCGCGGTGTCACTTCCAGCGGAAGTGGACGAAGACCCGCCCAAAATTTTTCGAATCCTTTTCGACCCGGTGGTACAGCGCTTTGATGTCGTTTTGTTGCAGGAACCTGAGCACCCGTTTCTTGAGCTGACCAGATCCTTTGCCCGGGATGATCTCGACCAGCGGCGCCTTTTTCTCCACCGCTTCGTCGATGATCTGGCGTAGCGCACGGTCGATGTCGCCGCCGCGGTTGTAGATGTCGTGCAGGTCGAGTTTCAGCTTCACCCGGGCCCGCCATTCCCGCGCGGAAAGGCGGCGGCGACGGCGAGGAACGCGTCGTTGGCCTCGCGGTCCGCTATCGAAACGCGTACGCCATCGCCCGCGAACGGCCGCGCACCCACCCCTGCGCGCTCGCAAGCGACCGCGAATTCCATGGTCTGCTCCCCTAGTGGCAGCCACACGAAATTCGCTTCGGTCGGCGGGATCGGCCAGCCCTCGTGCAGCAGTTCCGCACGCACCCGGATCCGCTCCTGCACTACCTGCTCTACACGGTCGAGCAACTCCGCCTCTGCGGCCAGCGACGCAACCGCCGCTACCTGGGCAACGGAGTTCACCGTGAACGGGAGCATGGTCTTGCGGGCGGCCTCGACCACCGGGCGATGTGCAACCATGAAACCGACCCGCAGCCCGGCCAGGCCATACGCCTTTGAGAATGTGCGCAGGACCGCGAGATTGGGTCGATCGCGGTACAGCTCAAGCCCGTCGGGCACGCTCGCGTCCCGGACGTACTCCCGATACGCCTCGTCAAGAACCACCAGGCAGGATGGGGGGATCCGGTCGAGGAACGCCTCGAAGTCGTTCCGGCGCACGACCGTGCCGGTCGGGTTGTTTGGGTTGCAGACGAAAATGAGCCTTGTCCGGTCCGTGATCTTGGCCGCCATCGCGTCAAGATCATGGGCCTGGTCGCGAAGCGGCACCAGCACGGCCTCCGCGGCGGCGAGGCTCACCAGCAGCGGGTACGCCTCGAACGATCTCCACGCGTACATCACCTGCGCCTGGGGCTCGCCGACCGTCTCGAGCAGCTGCTGGGTTAGGCCAACAGAGCCGCAGCCGACCGCGACATGCTCTGGCGGCACGCCGAAGTGGCCCGCAATGGCTTCGGTCAGCACGACCGCCCCGTTGTCGGGATACCGGTTGACGCAGCGCCCCGCCTCCGCGATCGCTGCCACCACCGAGGGCAGCGGCGCGTATGGCGATTCGTTCGAGGACAGCTTGTACGACCTGCCGTCCGGTCCGGCCACCATCTTCCCCGGCTTGTAGGCGGCAAATCCGTCAAGCACCGAACGGAACCGTGGCGAGCTGTCGGGCATCGTCGTCCTCCCAGCATGGGCACCTGCCACCACCATAATCCCGCGCGCAGTGCGGCCACGTAACAGGCGTCACCGCGGCCTGAGCATCGGCGGGTGGAGCAGCGCCGCCGGCCCGCGCCGGTACAGCCTCGCCGGGCGCCCGCCGTCGCGGGCGGTAAATGCCTCGGCGGGCAGCAGAAACCGGTCGGCGCCCGTCACCTTCCTGTGGAAGTTCCGCGGATCGAGCGGCGTGTCCCAGACGATCTCGTAAACCCTGCGCAGCTCGGCGACGGTGAACTCGTCCGGGCAAAACGCCGCGCCGAGCGTCGTGTACTCCAGCTTGGCCCGTGCACGTTCGACCCCATCACGGAGAATCCGCGCGTGATCGAAGGCCATAGCGGCAGCCGTTAGGGAAGAAAACGGATGCCAGCTCATCTGGGCCTGGCTCGGCGCGGGCAGGTTAGGCGCGATGCCAAGGTAGGCGACGGACACGACCCGCTGACGCGGGTCGCGGTCCGGGTATCCATAGGTCTGAAGTTGTTCCAGGTGAACCGGCGCGCCCGCGAGCCCGGCGCGCTCGCCGAGCACGCGCGCCGCAGCGGCCGACAAGTCCTCGTCGAGGCGGATGAACCCGCCGGCCAAGGCCCAGCGCCCGGCGTATGGCTCGGCCACTCGCCGCCAGACGAGAGCGGAGAGCCGCTGGTCCCTGACCGTGAGAATGACGAGGTCAACGGTGACCGCGATGCGGGGCACCTGCATATCGGCACGCTATCGCCGGGCGCCAGCGTTAGAGCGTGCGCTGCGCCTTCTCGTAGGCCATCCGCGCGATCGATTCCACGTCCTTTCTTGTGGCCGTGGGCCCGACCATCGTGATCGCGCCGACATAGCCATTAGCTCGGTAAATGACCGTCCAGACTTTGACCGTCGTGGGGCCAGAGGCGCGGACCTTTATCTCCCGAGTCGCCGCGCCAAGGCGAGGGCCGTGTACCTCCTTGACCGAATAGGCATAGGTCTGGCCACCCGCCACCGCACGGTAATGCGTGCATCCCCGTGGAACCCTGCGGCCGAGTGCCGTGACCGCGAGGGTGCCACGCGGCGAAAGCAGGACCTCGGATACCCCTCCCGCCCCGTGCCGGAACGACACCACGGTGGCCGGCGCATTCGATAGCGCCGCCGCATCCAGGCCGGTCCTGGCCGCGCGAGCGCATCGGGCCGGCAAAATCCGCACGCCCCGTGCGCTGGCTTGTGTGTCCTGCACGCCATGCAGTGACCCGTAGCGGCCGGTCTGAATCGAGGCCGCGGGGCTAGCCCCGTCAACACTGGTCAGCAAGGCGCCCCGCAGTTGTTGCGCCGTAAAGCCGGCCGAACCGGGCTCCGCCGCCGTTCCTGGCGAAGAGGAGCCTCCGGCACATGCGGCCAGAACGGCCGCGGAAACGGCGGCCAGGACGCCGAGCCCGAGGACACGCAGTCGCCGATGATCAAACATGTAAAACCCTTTCTCCCGCTCCGTGACGACTGAACCGGAGCGTGAGCCTACTGCACTTAGAGTGATCGAGATATAACAATGCGTAAATGAACGATCTGCTGGGTCCGGGTTCTCCTGCGAATACACCTATGCGCGGAAATGTCGGCACCGGCGCGGCCGGCCCTGGGGGCCGGGGCCGGACCTTGTGCGATCTTCGGGCCGGACCTTGTGGGCCGGACCTGGGGAGCCCGGACCTTGGGAGCGTGGATCTGGGGCGCGCGTACGTGGGGGGCTAGGAGCGGACGAGGCGCGCGACGGCGTCCGTGGCCTCGCGCACCTTCGTTTCGGCCTCAGGACCCCCGCGCTCGATGGCTTCCGTCACGCAATGGCCAAGATGATCCTCGAGCAGCCCCAGGGCGACCGCTTGCAGCGCTCGGGTCACGGCGGACACCTGGGTGAGCACGTCGATGCAGTACGCATCGTCGCCCACCATACGCTGCAGCCCTCGCACCTGGCCTTCGATGCGTCTCAGCCGCTTGAGGTAGGCGTCCTTATCCTGTGTGTACCCGCGCATGCAGCGCAGTCTACCCTACCGGGGTATCTATATGAGGGGCGGTGACCGAGCCGGGTGGCGGTATCGTGCCTGGTCCGGTCACGTCGCACTGTAGCGCCCCTGGATCGGTGGCGAGCAGCGGCGGGGCCAGCGGGGGCGGGTTCAGGAACGTGGGGCGGCGCAGTTCCAGCATGTCGAGCATGCTGTGGGCATTCGCGTCCCGGTAGGTCATGGCGGGAAGATTCCACTTGGCCTCGACCAGCTTGCAGATGCTGGAGTGGTCATACAGCCGGTGGGAGATGTAGCGGGCGCGTGCCCACGGGGACACCACCGCGCATGGCACGCGGAATCCGTACCGGCCAAAGCCTTCGTAGACCTGATCCGGTGTGACGTCAGGCGGGATGCTGTCCGGCGCGATGGCGCGCGGCGGTGGGACGTGATCGTAGTAGCCGCCGTGCTCGTCGAACGTCCAGATCAGCAGCGTGCGGTCCCATGCGGGACCCGTCATGACCGCCTTCACCACGCTGGCGGCGAACGCCTCGCCCCGGGCCACGTTCTGCGGGTCTTCTTCGGACTGGGTGTTGTAATCCGGCTCAACCAGGCTGTAGTTCGGCAGCGTCCCAGCGGCGGCGTCGGAGAAGAACTGCGTAACCGGCACGACCTTGGCCGGATTGTTGAAGAACAGCGGCGGATACAGCAGGACGCTCGCGGCAGGCACGGTGGAACCCGCGAGGACCAGGGTGCTGCTGTAATAGTCCTTCCAGGTGATGCCGTGCTTGTCCAGCCGATCGAAGATGGTCCCGTTGGCTGGGTAGTCGGTCAGCCCGGGAAGGGTGTCGTTGACCTGCCCGATCGAGGTAGCCGCTACCAGGTAGCGGCGATTCGGGAAGGTCTGTCCGAGCAGGGAGCAGAAGTACCGGTCGGCGATCGGGAACGCCGACGCGAGCGAGTAGTAAAAGGGCAGGTCGTCCTTCTGCCAGTAGCCCATCGAGACCGGGCCACTGCCCGAGCGCACGAAACCATCGAGTCGGCCGTCATCGAACTGGATGTGGCAGTCCAGCCAGTCCTGGGCGGGCTTGCCGGAAAGCTGGCAGGTGGTTGGCATCCTGAACGCATGCTGGATGCGCCCATCGGGGTAAGGGTTGGTGGCCAATGGCAGGCGGTTGCGGCCGAGCCTGAAGCCGTCCGCGCCGGGCCGACGCAGCATGCCAAGGTGATCGTCGTACGAATGGTTCTCCATCATCAAGATGACGATGTGCTCGATCTGCGGGATGGTGTCCTGGCCCTCGGGCAACCGCGGGTAGGGACGCGATCCCGGTTTGCGCAGGTAGCCGGGCCACGATCGAGGTGTCTCCGCCCGCCCAGGCGCGGAGCGCCAGCCCCCGACGCCGGCCGCGGTCGCGCCGAGCAGGCCGGCGCGCAATAAGTTCCGCCTGGTCGGTCCGCTCCCGCTCATCGGTCTCCTCCTTTTCGGTGGGAGACGCTGGTATCGACAGCCTTGAAGTGCACAACGCTGACCTCCCGCCCCCACAAAATGGCGTCCCGAAAGGGAGTCTCGCAGGCACCCAGTTGGCCGACAAGACGTCGCCGGCGCGCGTTTACCTGTCGGAGCCCATTACCTTGCGCGCGCCGCTGCCCTCGGCGAACCATGGCCGACCCACGCCGCGCGAGGCGAACCACGGGCGGTAGGGGGCGGTGACCGTGGATGGCAGGCCGCCAATCTGATCAAGCCAGCCGCGCTGGCCTAGGCTGCTTCGCTGGTCCGCCGCCCTGCTGCGCTGACCGGCCTTGCTCCGCTGGTCCGCTGCCTTGCGGCGCTGATCGGCGGGCCCACCCCGCTGACCGGCCTTGCTCCGCTGGTCCGCTGCCCTGCTGCGCTGATCGGCCGACCTGCCTCGCGGACTGGCCGTGCTCCGCTGATCACGCCGCGCCGACACGGCCGTGGCCTGCCGCAGCCCGTCGCCGCGGCTTCTCGCTTCGGGCCGACCGCGGCGCAGCGGGCCACCAGCCGCAACGCCCCCGCCGGACCCGCGATCCTCCTCGATGCGTGTCTCGCGACGGCGCGGGCTCTCCAGGCGTTGCATCTGGTCAGAACCCCGCGAGCGGTCAGAACCCCGCGACCGGTCAGAACCCCGCGAGCGGTCACGACCCCACGATCGGTCAGGGCCCGGCGAGCGGTGGGGACGTTGCGGCCGGTCGGTAGCACCGCGGCCACCACGCCAGCCGCCCTGTCCGCCCCGACTGTCGCCGCCGGTCTCGTAACTTCGGCGCTCGATCCACGCATCCCGCCTGCGCCCGCTCCATTCGTCGTAATGGCCGTCGCGCCCGGCCTCCCCAGGGCCCTCACGAGGGAGCGGCGCGCTGGCCCACATCGGGACCGATGGCGTGCTTCGCCATGGCCGGGACGGACCTGCTCCGTCTTTAGCGCGCACCGACGACGGGTGATCTTGCGGGAGACGGCGTAGCCGCTGTGTCATCGCGTCCTGCGATTTCCCGGCGTCCGGCGGTCTTCCGGTATCCGGCCGGTTCCTGACACCCTGCGACCCCGGCTGCGGTCGTGGCACGCCGGTCGCCTGCCAGTCCCTGTCGCGCCGACCTAGTTGGTCGCGCATCGTGCGCCTCCCCGATCGCGTTTAACAGCCTCATCATGGGCGAGCATGCCAGCGGACGGCAGTGCCACGTGCAGGCGCACCCCCGCCGCCAAGGCCGCGCACCTCAACTTTCCACCCTGGACCGTTGCTTTCGCGCCCGAAATGTCCGATCGGAGCAACGGTTCAGGGTGAAAAGCAACGGTTCAGGGTGAAAAGTTGGCGGGCCGCAGCCGGGTCAGGTCAAGGCGATCATGGAAGGGGCTCCGCCGCGAAAGCCGTACCGCCCGCAGCGGTGGGGTACGCCGACGTGCGAGGGAACTCCAGGAGGACGCGGAGCCCGCCGCCCGGCGTCTCGTCCAGAGTGGCGGTTCCTCCATTCGAAACAACCAAGCGCTTCACGATCGCGAGCCCGAGGCCCGTGCCGCCGGGGCTGGCGGTGGTGAACCTGCCAAAGGCGTGAGCCCGGTTGGTTGGGCTCATGCCCGGGCCGTCGTCCGCAACGACGATCCGCACGCCGCCCGACCGCTCGGGGTCTGCGGTGACCCCCGAGGACGCGGCATCGGGCAGGAGTTCCGCCGACACGGTTATGTGATCCTCGGCGGAGGTGGCATCAAGCGCGTTGGCGATCAGGTTGTCCAGGATCTGCTCCAGATGTCCTTCGCCGAGCGCCGCGGTCACCGGTCCTGCAACGTCCGCGGCCAGCCAAACCCGCCGGTCGTCAGCCACCGGTTGCCACGCCGCGACCCGCTCACGGATCATCTCACCAACGTCAGCGACGACGGGTTGCGGCACGGTGCTCTCAGCCCGTGCGACAGCAAGCAGCCCGTCGATGAGCCGGGACAGCCGCGTGAACTCCTCAAGCGCGCCTGCGAGTTCGGCCCCGGTAGCGGGATCCGCGTCTTGGGCAAGCAGATCGAGCCGGAGCCGTAGCGCCGCAAGCGGAGTTCGCAGCTGGTGCGAGACGTCGGCAACCATCGCGCGTTGCTGGTGCACGAGCGACTCCAGGCGTGCCGCCATGGCGTTGAAGCTGACGGCCAGGCGGCGCAACTCTGGTGGGCCGACGTCGGGGGGCGTGCGGGCAGCGAGATCACCCGCACCGACGCGCCGGGCCGAAGCGTCAAGTTCGGCAAGAGGTCTGCTCACCCAGCGGGCCAGCGCGAAAGCAAGCACGGCTGACGCCGCGATCGCGCCGAATGCGATCAGCGCGAGCGTGAACCAGAGGGCGCGGATCCGGTTCCCCAGGGGGCCGAGGGGCCGGGCAAGACTTACCGTGCCAACGACGTTGGGGCTGTCGCGGACTGGGACTACGACGCGCACGTACCCGTTTGCCACGTCCGACTTCAGCCGACCGCTGCCGACCGCCTTGCGGGCAAGATCGCGGGGAACATTCCGGGATTGCCCCGCCGAGGCGATCACCTGACCCCCAGCGTCCATGATCACAAGCGTGTCGCCGACGCGCTCCGCCGCCGCGAGCACGCGGCCCATGTCCGGGCTCGGGTGGTGGTCAGCCAACTGTTCCTCTGTCACCGCGGCAGCCGCACGGGCCGCCGCCCGCGCGTCCTCGACGTAGGAATGCCGGTCGTGCCCGGCCGCGTTGAAGCCGAGGGGAATGACCGCCGCCACGAGCACCGTAATGATCAGTGCGAGAAGGGCCAGCAGGATGCGCTTGGTCACGTAGGGTCACCAAGCCGGAAGCCGCGGCCGTAGACGGTCTCGATATGGACCTGACCGCCGAGTTTCTTGCGCAGCGCGGCAACGTGCACGTCAAGCACCTTGGTCGGGCCGTACCAGTGGGCGTCCCACGCCCGCTCGAAGATCTCCGCGCGGGTCACAACCCGGCCAGGATCGGTGGCAAGGCACTCGAGGATTTCGAACTCCTTCGGTGTGAGAGCCACCTCCCGGCCAGCGATGGTCACCTTCCGTGTACGCAGGTCGACGGTAAGCGGGCCATGGGCGAGAACTTCACTGGCGGCCGGGCGCGTCCGCCGCAGGACGGCACGGACACGGGCGAGCACCTCAGCGAGGCCGAACGGCTTGACGAGGCAATCGTCCGCGCCCTGGTCAAGCGCGAGCACGCGGTCGCTTTCCTCGCCACGGGCCGTCACAACGATGATCGCGACGTCGGAGGTGGCGCGCAGCCTCCGGCACACCTCGACGCCGTCGAGGTCAGGCAGGCCCAGGTCAAGCAGGACCACATCAGGCACCGGTGCGAGCAGCGCCGCCGCGCCCGTCTCCACGGTGCTGACTTCGTGACCCGCCCGGGCAAGTCCGCGCGCCAGCAGGCTCGCGATGGCCGGATCGTCCTCGACGACGAGCACACGGGCCGGGCCCGCCTCCGCGGAAGGCGCAATGCCGTCAACACTCGGTCTGCCCACCCTCACCTCATCTGGTTTTGCGTCATACCAGGACACAGGGTAGGCGCAGCAGCGCACGGACGGGGAGGGGCTGCTGGCATGCGGAACCGCTGGATGCGGTCGCGCGGCGGGCGCGGTGCGCGGCGGACCCGGTCGGCGCGGCGGACCCGGCGGGCGGACGCGGGTCAGGACGGTCGGGAGCGGCAAGCGGACCCAGCGGCGAGCCGGAATCTTAACCAAACCTGAAACAAATCTGCGGCTCGTCTTAGAACTTCGTCCCGCAGTCTTGTTAACGGCCGACCGTTAACCGCCGGCGACCGCTCGGCCGCTTGGTGAACCTGCCTGCGTGTTAACAGGTAGATACGCGGCACGAGGGAGCATGAGCATGAAGCATCCCGACGTCAACCACGCCGTGACGTCGCGCGGGTGGGGTCTGCGTCGGGTCAGGAATCTGACCTGGGGGATTGCCGGGGCGGGCGCGGTGGGCGCGGTGGTGCTCGCGGTTGGGTTCGGCGACCACGCTCACCAGTCGCAGACCAGCCGGCCATCGCACCGCGGTGAGGTACAGGCCCCAGCGGATAACCAGAACGCACCTGGCGACCAGGCTGGGCAGGACGCTGGCCAGCTTCAGCCACCACAGGAAAATCCCGCGCCTGTTCAGGGCCCCGGGCAGGTCGTATCGGGTGGCTCATGATCTCTCCGCCGACGGGCGCCTACCGCTTCACCGTGTTTGGCACGTCCGCGACGCTCCTCGTCACACCGGCGAGCGTTCTTGATGACGCACGCGCTCTCGTTGAGCGTGAACTCGCAGCCGTCGACCTGGCCTGCAACCGGTTCAGGCCGGATTCGGAAATATCGGTACTTAACGGCTCGCGCGGGGTCGGGGCCCAGGCGAGCGGACTCTTTGCCGAGGCGATCGAAGCAGCGCTGCGAGCCGCGCGGCTCACCGACGGTGACGTGGACCCGACCTGCGGCGCGGCACTTGCCAATCTGGGCTACGACACGCAATTCAGCCTCATCACGAGGGATGCCCCGCTGGCCGCTCCGCCGGTGCCCGCAGCCGGGTGGCGGCGAATCGAATGGGATCGCGCCCGCGCAGCCGTTCGGCTGCCACAAGATGTGCAGCTCGACCTCGGCGCCACAGCGAAGGCGTGGGCGGCGGACCGGTGCGCCCGGCTGGCCAACCACCGGCTCGGCTGCGGCGTCCTGCTCAGCCTCGGCGGCGACATCGCGGTTGCCGGGCCTGCGCCCACCCACGGCTGGCGGGTGCGCGTGACCGAGGATCACGCGGCCGGCTCAGACGCACCGGGGCAGACAGTGGCCCTCAGCTCGGGAGGGCCCGCAACGTCGAGCGTCACCGTGCGGGCATGGCGGCGCGGCGGCGAGCCTGTGCACCACATCGTGCACCCCGCGACCGGTCAGCCAGCGCAGCCCGGCTGGCGCACGGTGAGCGTGGCGGCGGCAACCTGCCTAGACGCGAACACCGCCAGCACAGCTGCCATCGTGCGTGGCGAGCCAGCGCTCCCCTGGCTCACCAGGCTCGGCCTACCTGCCCGCCTTGTCCGCCACGACGGCCTGGTCGCGATGACGGCGGGCTGGCCCCGCTCTCCACTGAACACGGTTCCGCCGGAGGCGGCATGAGCGCCGTGTTGATCAGCATGTCCACCCCGCACACGGCCGCCGTTCTTGTGACCCCGACGAGTCCTCTGTGGTACTCCACCCGGGCCACCGGTGTTATCGCGCTCGTGCTGATCACCATGAGCCTCGTGCTCGGGCTGCTCACGTTGGTCCGGTTCGCCCGGCCGAGCTGGCCACGGTTCGTGACCGTAGGGCTGCACCGCAACATGTCCCTGCTCGTGCTCGTTTTCGTCGGCCTGCACATCGTCACGACGGTCACCGATAGCTACGCGCACATTCACCTGCTCGACGTCGTCATCCCGTTCGTCTCCTCCTACCGCCCAATCTGGCTCGGCTTGGGCGCGGCATCCTTCGACCTGCTGCTCGCCGTGGCCATCACGAGCCTGCTGCGGGTGCATGTGGGCCACCGGCTCTGGCGGCTCGTCCACTGGCTCGCCTACCTCTGCTGGCCGACTGCTGTCATGCACAGCCTCGCCAGCGGCACCGACACCGGGCAGCGCTGGGTCCTTGCGGTGACCGCAGGCTGCGTCGCCGCCGTAATCGCGGCGGGCGCCTGGCGGCTCGCAGCAGGATGGCAGCAGCACACCGCGGTACGCGCCGCCGTGGCCGGTGGCGCCGTGATCGCGCTGGTCGCGGGCGTCGTGTGG
>WNGB01008380.1_pt1 | contig 14724 bp, 17 predicted proteins | sample 5400681 | NCBI WGS metagenome assembly WNGB01 (sample SAMN13153367, study PRJNA577476) | soil metagenome | isolation source: 115 cm soil or saprolite under grassland replicate 2 | place: USA:California | collected 2016-06-15
GGCAATATTTGCCGCGTCGAGTGAGTGGAAAGGTCAGTTTACATTATGATCCACCTTGCTTGCACTGACGCTCTGTTGAATAGATATCACTGCTGGGGATGCTTTGTCTGTGGCGGAACTTACCACTGACTTGCCCACTTTTGTTGTGGCGGGGCTCCCTCTCTGCATAAGAGGTGCTTTGGGGGACAGCCGAGAATTCCCATTGCAATACATAGTCACCACGCCAAACATGGACTGGATTCCGGACTTGACTTTGGAGCCTCTGTTTGTTCACCTTCATCGAGATGTCCATTTCTATCTGCATGACTACACCCTCTGGCCTCAGTGGTTTTTCCCTGGTACATACTACATGCCTTACGTCAGGCGAAGGCCCGACAACAACGACCTCGCTACTCATCCCTATCGGCTTGCTTGGTACGATCTCACTCCCGACGATTTCGTAAATGAGGCTGGTTGTCTCACAGAAGTCGGCACACTGCGGGAGACGCTGGCCCAGGAATTTGGGAAAATGGAGAGGGATTTGAGTGTAAAAATTGTGGAACTGGTTGCCCTGTCGCATTATGAACGAAAAGAATATCGGGAGCTGCAGTATGCGCGGCGTGGGATGCACACGGCCGCGGTTATCTTGTCTTTCGCGCCCCAAACATACCTGATGACACTTCAGACCGTCACTTACTTCCAACGCTATTTTTTGGAGGCATTGGCATGTTATGAATATTTTACCATATGGAAGGCACGCTGGTCGGATACTGGGGATGGTGTATATGAGGTGGATCGTTCTGTCATGGGTTTGGTCACTCCTAGTCTCGACGTTGCCCAAAACTACTTCCAAATTGGTGTCCCAGTTTGGCTCGTCCGCCCTCCTTCGGAGATTCCTTCTGGCATGAAAGTTGGGTGCCAAACCTGGGCGATTGGTCCTGATATTCGTGTCGTTAAGGAAATCTATCCGGGTACGGCTCCCATCTTCTCAGGTCCTCCCTCGGCTGAGCGAAATAGAGCATGCCAAGCTCTGCGTCACGTCCATTTGGACCTAGGGCATGCAGCTCAGTTCCGTCAGCCCGGGGATCCATCGCAAAGTTCAGGCTCAACAGGTGCGCGTACACATGATTATATCCTTGACAGGTCTCTTACTTCATATAGTGGGTGGGTCCATGCCATTCAGTATTCAAGGTTCGAAAACTCCCCTGAGAAGGACACTGGCTGTGAATGCCGAGAAATTCAAAGAGCCAGTTTCGCCGGTCATGCCGGAGGTGCTGTCTTCATGGGTGTCTGCACAAGCCGGTGTGCACCAGAACGAGGTTCACCAGGTTGATCATCGCGACAGACACTTGCTGCGAGGGTACCCCGTTCCAGATCCTTACCTTCTGGCGAAGCCAACTGATGAGCTGGCAAATACGTGGAGGTTAATGGTCGCTTGGCTGTATATTCGTCAGACCTGGTTGGCGGATATTATTTCAAATGAGAAGTTTGCGGCAGGCTACCCAAAGCCTCAGCACTGGCGGCAAGGCTTACTGGAAGTGATGGTTGTAAATGGTGTCGGGCGAGGTTCAAGGCGAGACGTGGGGCATGAGTCTAGCGCTCCTGGCCTATTCGGGATGGGCAAGGATGTGGGCCAGGCTGCTGGGGTCTCCTCTTTGGCAGCATCATTGTTGAGCACACATACAGGGCAGAAGCGGAGGCAGGAGGTGGTGTCGACAGATGTTTTGGCCGGGGCGCCCTCAAAAAAGAAACGTTCCTTGAAAACCAAGCAGGAGGTGGGAGATATGTTCAACTTCTCTCTGAAAGTTCCGCCGGATGGCAGTCCTGGTGATGTCTTCTGGCAAGGGGTGGTCGTCATTAAGGCAGCAGAGGTCAAAGCAGGGTCCTTCGGGTTCACTATCCCAATCGCTCGTCAGATCATGTGGGACATTTTCGAGAACAATTTTCGCCTTGAGCTCTTGACTTTGGATCGTGCTATTGTTCCCCGGTCGAGCGATGGCTACCGAGCTTTAGAACGCGATGGGATGGTGATGAGGGTGATGCCTACAGGTGCTTTTATGACCAATCGCATGCCATATGGGGACATGGGTCTTGGCGCGCGCAGCTGGCAAAACCGTGCTCGATTTGTGGAAGCGTTTCGAGAGCTGTTGAGCTCCTGGCCTGGTGAGGCAGCGCAGCAGTTGAAGAGGATGTCTGCAGGGGTTTGGGTGTCAGATGGGGTTGGTTTCCAAGGAACGGAATGGAATGTTTTGGCAGTGGAGCGTATTGCTCTCCCTTTCTACTGCCAGATGTTCTTCAATTACTTTGGCCGAGCAGCAACCATTCCCCACATCAGGCCTTGATTGTTGCCCTTTTGTTAAAATGTATGTTTCACAATGCATGTCTTTGTTTTTTTGCTGTTCATATTTATCCCCCAGATCTTTATTCCCATATATTCTTTACTCGGTATGTTGGCTCTTTCGCTTTTGTTTTATGAATGCTGACTTTGTTTTTGCCCTACTTTTTGTATACAATGTGTTTTATATACAGTATGTTTCATGGCCGACATTTAGCTGACCAGTCAGCTGGCACCATGTATGTGATGTATATGTGATGTTGTAGTGACCAGTTACAATGTCACCCTCCAATCTTATCATCCATTATACTCTCATGAGCAACCCTGTTCACATTATCTGTACCTGTGTCTCCTTTGGCTGCACAGAACAGAGCCTCATCATGGAATCTGGTAGCCTCCAGCTAGGCAAATTTGTTACACCTCCCATTGAGCAAGGGATCGAACTCATGGTTAAGAGTGTGATATCAACTAGTAGATTTACATTCCCCTAGTTAACACCTGTACAACCAGAGACAGTAAAAGAATAATGAGTTGTGGACTCATCAAGTCATGGAGCTGCTGTTCTATATATGACAAATCAACATTTTTACCCCCCCTCGTACTGAGCTGAAGAAAGGGGAGTCTCCTCCGCTTAGTGAGGCTTGTAACCTCCCACCATGCCTCCGATGCTCTGCCAAATTGTTCCAGAAGGTCACTTGACATACCAGGAAGATGGTCAACTTCAACAGCATAATAGCGACGAGCAACTTCGGCTGAGTGGCCTCTCTGTCTTGCAACAAGATCAAGAAGTTTGTTAGTGTTGACCTGCACCCTAGGGCCAAGATGAATTCTTGCTATCTCCACAGCTATCTGCCGGTACTCCCGTACACCTGCTGAGGTCTTGCAGCTATCCCTAAGGAAATCACGTATAAACCTATACATTTGTTTGGGTGTTGTCCTCTCGCATTTGGTCATCCAGAGATACTCTGAGTAAAGAAGGTAGGCCTCTTTACCTCTCAATTGAAGGGCCAGCTGCATCTCTAATGGGCGAATGAGAAGCAAATATTTCTCCAAGCATTCGGCCAAACAAGGGTGACATTTCATTGGCAGGAAGGTCTCCTTTTTGGTCAGAGTCTCGGTCTTTAACCGCCGTGTCACAAGCCATAAATCCTTCTGAGATCGAAAGATGGTGCGTGGGCGGTTGGAGTTGGTATGTTTGTGAGGGATGAATTCTGTTATGCGCGGAGTTTGACCTGCAGTGAAGAAGGCGAAAAGAGCCAGGTCACGATTTATTCTGGCACAGTCGTCCAAGATTTGCCACATTGCGCCAGCGTTGAAGTCAAGAACATCCCCATCTTCCGTATTTCCGAGGGAGGCAAGCTGAAGCTTTGGGTCAGCCATCTTGGCCTGCAGAAGTGCATCCGGATTTGGTGAGAAATTGGCGTTGTGGATCCAGCTGTAACCTCGCTTGGTTTCAGTCCAGTCATCTGGTACTGAATCAGGAATATGCAGGCCAAAATCCGTTCTGTAGCAAAAGGCATCTATCGCCTCTTTTAGTGTGCGGCTGAGCCCTTGCAAGGCAGTTTGCCAAACCGGAACCAATAGGCAGTGTCCCTTGTAATCAATAAGCTTGCCACCCTCATGGACTATAGTTGTGGGGGGTGAATTGGGCCCAGACCTGGCTAGGCCAGTAGCCACCATCTGGTAGTCATCCACAATATTAAATGGAGAGTGCGCGTTGGAATGGAAGTTCTTCTGACAAAGTTCTTCCACAGCACTGCAATAGTGGATTGAGTAGTCAAAAACCTGAAAGAGACAAAAAAACGTACAGAATTAATCGAGGATATTTAGTCGAATTACTTTCCCTCATACATAATGCTTCATAGACTATCGCCCCTCTGATGTGGTAGTGCAGCGCAGCAAACATCTGCGAAACTCCGCTGGGCTGCCGAAAGTTTCCGTCTTCTTGTAACGCGTATATGGCCATCAGGCATTCCAAAACGTTGGACCATTTGATATCTTCGTCAGTTGTTGAGTCCGTTGTTACCAATAGAAAGTGTTTGAAGAAGTCGTGGAACACTCGTAAAGCAGCATCCTCATATTTGCTTGGCCCTCGTCTCTTGTCACCAGGTTCTGAATTGTCATGATTTTCTTCTTCGTCATCATCTCCTTCATCTTCATCCTCACCATCAAGCTCGTACGCCTCATCGGCTTCATCCTCATCTACTTCATCTTCGATTTCATCTTCACCGTCAATCCCACCTTCGTTGTCTGCGCTGTCCTCTAGTAAAACCTCTCTCGACCCTGCAAGAGCTTTTAAGGCCTGCTCAAGCTTGACTGCTTGCTGTTTATCTTCGGTGGTGAGAGGGAATTCATATCCCGATATGTGGGTGCCTCTGGTGAGCAATATTGCACGTGTGAACTTATAGAGAAGGCGACTATATGTTTCTGCACTCTTTTTTGTCACAAAAGTCCAGAACGAAGAAGGGTTATTGCGTTGCATCCTATAGTTTGAGTATAAGAGGGGTCTTGGAAGAATTCCTTAGGCACTCACTTCGGTTGCCCCACCAGGAGTTTCCTGATTCTCAGGCCGCTTCGATGACCTTTTGCCGTTTGTTGTATCACTTGCATGTAAGTCTGAATGGTGCCCTTTAGCGTCTGGCCTCTCCAAGTCCGAGACTCCTCTTTCCTGGGTGGCAGCATCAAGGACCTGACACGAGCGACTGATCGTGCATTTTTAGTATAGTCAGCAAGGTGTTCGTGCCATCCAGTAATTCGCAATAGAGGTGGTATTTCGAACTCCGAAGTATGCTGCAGGAAGAGGGTTTTGCATTCCTGGAGTTGGGGTCCGTATTGGCGAAGATATACACGATAAATATCACCAGAAGCAGTGTTGGCTAGAGATGGATTTACGACAAAGTAACTGGAGGAGAGAAGTCGCTGTACAGCTGACGAAGTCCAGAAATCGGACTCGAGATCCGATTCCCAACCGTATTCCCGACGATGCTGGCCTTTGTGAACATCTTTCCAGTGTCCTTGCATCGTGTCCTTTTCGACGCAGCAGTAAGTACACCCGAGGGCCTCGCACTTCAGACCCTGTTTTATTTCCACCCCAGAAATTGGAGTTTCGTCAGGTGAAGGGTTGGACAATAGATCCTTGGCTCTGAGGATAAACCCGCCCTTGGACGTCATGAACCAATTTGCCAGACCTTTCCTCTGCTGTTTGGTGAGTACAACACCATGCTCTCGCGTTGGATGGTTTAGCCGAATAACCATATCAAATGAAACTGCTTTTTGACAGGTAATGCAGATCACGGCTTGGAGATCGTCCCCGATTGGAACTGCTCGAAGGCCTGCAGGTGACAAGATTGCTTGTATCGTTTCATTCTCTTGACTGATCTCCTGTGCTCTCTGAACATAATGGGGTCGTGGTGGCATTAATACGTAAACATCCGTTTGCCGTTTAGTCATTGCGTTGGTAGATTCTGGGAGTGATGAAGAAGTCGTTGGGGTGACAGAGTGATGAGGTCCGGCATCATTAGACCCATTTACAGAATGACCGCAGTTCGATGGAGGTGAATCGGCAATCGTTTCAGAACGCATAGGGAAGAGGGCCGGAGAAGCGGGCAGAGCTGATCCTGCTGAAGGAACATGAGCATTCGAGATTTCCTCGAATGGAAAAGGAGATACCGCTGGAGCATCCAAGATTTCTTCAAGTGGTGAAACAGGCGAAGTTGGTGCCGCTACGTCAGAAGGTTGTTGTTGCACCTCAGCTGGGGGAGCAGCCTCCAATTTGGTCGTTACATTTCGACGACCATTGTGTTCATGACGCATATGTTCTTCAACCTTCATAGCAGAAACATTTTTGAAGCAGCAACGTTGATAGCAACAGACGAGTTGTCCTTGGACTCGATAGCATATGCCTAATAAGTTTTTCGATTCTTAAAAAATAGCTTGTCAGAAGATTTCCAAGAATATGCGAGAGATTCCTACTTTGGTCCCGAAACTCTGCATTGAGGCAGTGATGTGTCTGCTCATGTCGCTGTAGCTTGAATTCTTCTGTAGATTTAAACCTTTCATCGCAGTACCGACACATTATTCCGAGACCACGAGCGGATCGACATGAGTGGAGCGCAAGATCTTGAGGAAGTTTGTTTCGGGTGTGTTGCCGGCGCATCTGATAAGCTTCTGTTAGATATTAGAAACCTTATAAAGAAAACGCACATACTTTATTTTCAGGGTGGGAGACGATTGAATTAGACTTCGCATAAGCCAAAGGAGACAAAAGGAGGACCTCGCTGTTGAGATTGGAGGAGAGACCAACCCGTGTTTGATGCAACGGAAGTTTTGGCGAGCTAGGACCATTTTCGGGCAGTGAGAATTCCCCAGAAAAGAGCGAATCCATTCCGGGTTTATTGTCGTCACTTTTCGGCGTTGAGAGCTCTGCAGAAAACAGCGAATACATTCCGGAATTACTGTTGTCATCGGGTTCCTGTTCTTGAATGCCAGGAGGAGGTATAGAGCGAGGCGGAGAATTCAATGGCAACGCCATCGTGGAAGTGATGGACTTGGCGCGGATTGCTGACCGAGTAAGAGGCGTAGAGGTGCAGTGTGCACCAGACTGGATGCCTTGTGATTGTGTAGAGAGCTGGAGGGATTCATTGCGGATGGACGCGGCAGAGGGGGAGTGTTGGAGACGTGGAGAAGACGGAGAACGTTGTATTGGAACCTGAACCTGAGTTGCCTTCTTTTTATCGACCGATGGCCTTAGCCCATCGTAGTGTTTCCCAACATGATCAGTCATAGACTTCATGGAGGAGCACTGAAATCTGCAACCGTCATAGAAGCAATGCATTTTGTCGGAAGGACCGCAAATTCGTTTAGCGATACCAAGTAACTGTCCTGTTTCTACGAGAATCGTTAAAAATACGCACTTTCAGAGACTGTCAAAAATCACACTTACCTGGATGGTAGAAGTCCTGCTCAACGCCATGAAAGAGATAGTCGTGTTGCCGGTCATTCTTGGATAACTTCTGTTTGCACCCTAAATAAGCGTACGAACATGGATATCTGTGTCCAATAATTAGAGCCTTGAGTCATGGCAACAGTCCCCGAACACGCACTTTGAAGGCATAACTCTTAAGTGAACAGAGCGGATTCACAGCGACTTGTTGAATACTGAATTTCGCGGCACGAGGGAATTGTGAAGGGAAATTCCCGTTCGTTGGTGACTCGATTTGATGGCGCGTTGACATCGAGTCATAACCCGTACAGTCAATCTCGTTCCATTCCAACTTGAAATTCACAAGAATGACTTTCAAGATTTGCGGCAACTTTTCGGCAGATTCTATATGGGACTCGACTTGCTGGCCAGTATCCGATATACCCTCCACCGTGGGTTATCTTTTCAAAGTGCAGACCCCTAACTCATGTATTTTCTGTTTACTAGAACAAGATAAACAAGACCAAGGCAAAGAAAAATTATCATGTAAGTCTAATATGTTCATATAATTCCAAGGTTACTCACCATTTACTGGAGCTTGGAGACGATCATCTGGCCGATGTCAAATCAACCCATACGCGCATCCGAACGTTTTATGGCATGACCTCTACTTATATCTACTCCGAGCGAGATGTGGAGCGTCGCGCTTGGGAAGTTTACGGTGGCCCGAACGGCCTTAAAGCCCGCCAAGCTCAGTAAGTATTCTAGATGGCTGGTATTTTCAAAATAAGTTCAACGGACGTAGGGCGCCAAGTTTCCGCACAAAGTGGTTGTCAGGTGCTAAGGCGGCTGCATATAAGGAGACATGCGAGCGGAAAATGCACCAGCAGGTTGAAACTACTCCAAGCTTCGACTCTGCAAAAAATCAACCAACTGCAGTTCCTGTCAACGGAGCCTACGCGCACAGTCAATACCACTCCGTCACTCAGCAAAAGCCACGCAGACAGAAACAATCTCCTATCGCCAATGATCACAACAGCAACGCAGCATCCTCTTGCAAGCCAATCGAGATTGGGAACCTCCGCAATAAGCCTGAATTTTACGATGAAATCGTTATCGAGCTAAGTTCTGACGAGGAATTTCTCAATACCTCCACCATTGCTCGGGGTTACACTCAAGCCCAACGGACCTCATCGACTGCTATTGCTTCCAGCCCATGCAGTGAGAGGGGTAAAAAGAGGTACCGGGAAGAGGATGTTATCGTTATTAGCGACGACGAGGAGTCTACCCCACAAGCCAAGTATCGTCGTTACCGTTCGCCACTCGAGGGTAGTGTAGGATAAGGGTTTCCCTTTCCCGAACATGGGCTGGCTACAAATCTCTATGTCGCTATATACTTTTGTCACCTCGAATATGACTATCGCGTGATGTACCAGAAATATCCACTGTGGAACGGGTGGGGAAAAAAGACAACAAAGGTTGGAAGATAGAGAAGCAACATATAGTAATGTAAAAACCACGTTTATCGGTACGACTGAATTGCGATTGTGTCGGAATTAACGACGGAGAAGTAGTAAATATATTACGATGCAAATTAACGTAAAAATTATAAACAAGAATTGAATGGTGACGAGTTTACGGGCCTGCGCCGGCACATTGAGCTGGGTGTATTCAGCGTCAAAAGGGGTGTTCTTCGAGAGGGGGGTTAACAAAAAGAAAGTATCACAGGGAACTTTGTACTTACCAACAATCTATCTCGTGCAAGGCTCGGAAACGCGCAGCGCAAGACCGCGTATAACGAGGCAGCTTGGACTGCATGCCTTTCCATGCCAGTTGTAAGTAATGGAGAGCAGGGTACGACGACACAGGATGAGAACGCGGCGACAGACAAGTCCAGATATGGTCGATGATAAGGTGCTTGCCTGAACGACGACGATCGCGAAACCAGCTGTGTTCGTGTTAACAATTCAACAATATACAAGATTGTCGGAGGAACCTCACCACAATTGCATGGATGTGGTAGGAATGGGATTACGAGCCTTGAATCGCGTAGCAGAGTATTCCTTTATAGATGGCAGGATGGACCCTGCAGAATCCACGTACGAAGCGAGAGATCCGAACCGCGATCGAAGGAAGAAAGGTCCAGGAAAACGAGATCAAAGGGTAGACCGAGGACGACCGACACTAAGTCTGGTCGAAAGGCACGATCGACGCGAAGTCTGATCGAAAGGCACGACCGACACGAAGTCTGATCGAAAAGCCACGACAGAGGAAAAATTGATTGATATTAATTACTCACCTGTTGAAGAGGGAGCGGGATGACAGAGCTGAGCGCTGAAGCGCTGAAGTGTTAACACGTCTCGAGAAAGGATGCATGCTTACATAAACTGTATACTTCTAACTCCAGGTGAGAATGATCCGAGTCCGGCGGCAGCACTCACCACCACCATCGGGGGCAGGAATAAGGTGTGAAGGAGAACGGGGCGGGCGTACAAGGTGCGCCTGCTATTTTCTTTTCTTCTTTTTGAAATCTAACTTCGCGGCTTTTTGATCAGACTTAGCGTCGGTCGTGATCAGACTTGGTGTCGGTCATCCCTTTCGACCAGACTTAGCGTCGGTCTCCCCTGCCCTAGTCTTTCAGGTTGGTCCTCCCTTCGATCTCGGTTCGGATCCAAGACCCCTTGCTTTGTACGCGGCAATTCACACACGAGGACATACCCTCCCGCTCCAGCCCATCTCCCTCTCACCAGTCAGTGTTCAGCGTTCACTGTTGGCACACTTTGACTATCCCCGTCAACTCGAATCCCAAATTTACGCAGTGCGTAGAGTCGAACGCCTCTTGGTCCGTAGATTCGGGTCACATTCATTCGATGCGACGAGGATTGGACACAACTCGCCACATTCAGACAAACTCTCTCGGGATAGATTTCGAGCACCATCAGGCTGAGCCGCCATCTTCGAACAACTAAGGCAAGAAATCCATCATCGACAGGGTATTTCGAGGTGTGGGCAGTGTATTCGGGAAAGAAGCATGCTCAAACGATAGCAAGCTCAAACGCAACACTACAGTTTCATATGATACTTTAGCTACACCGGCAGCGACTCCCGATACACCAGGTCTATCATCGACTCTTGGTCCTGGCCTTGGTATTCTCGTCCCTCACAACGTGCCGACTCCAATCATGGAGGTACCCGAAACGGAAGACCAAATTCGTGCACCACCACCCCCAGACGTTCTCCTTCTCAGTGATGACATTCCTCCTCTTCAAAGTCAGCCACACCCTGCTCCGACTACCACCCCTTCCAACCCTTCAACCAACGTCCCAAAGCGTCTCTCGTAAACCTGTAAACGCAGGAGCATCCTCTTGATTTTTTGAACTAGAATCAGCAGCCGGCCCCAGCAATGTCCATCCCAATCTAGAAGACCGAATGACAGTGATGATCTACAACCAAAACATGTCGCGAGCGCCCACAGGTGCAAGCATCTCAAGTCCTTTCTCGGCATCCGAGCAGTACCGGAACAGGAGCAGGACTTCCCTTCCAGCCACGCTGTTTGCTCCCGCCGGTTCAGTCAGGGATGCCGCATCTATTGCTTCTACACATCGAATGCAACCCCTCTCGCTCCTCGATCAAGATAGTTCTCATTCAATCGAGGTCTGAGGGGTAGTAGGCCAAATCCTTAGTTGAAGAGAAGGAAGAAAATGCGCACTTTTATCCAAAGCAGTGATCTGGTCTCTCCTATCTTCTTCTTCCGCGTCCTTTGTACCCAGGCCCTCTGAACAATATCAATATCATCGTCTGCGATGTGGAGAACAACCGAAATGGGCTCACCTTTAGGTGGTGCTCGAATGACGATGTGCAGATGTTTCTCTTCGACACGAGGAAATATTTGCGAGAGTGGTAGGACGGGATTCAACGATGTGAGCTCAACGCTTTTGAGATTTTCTCCGAGGCCATCATCCAGGGTAGGGAGACCTGGCTGAGAATGAGATCCGATGCATCGACGTGTTTGAGGCGATGGGACTTTTTCTCCTTGATCAAGTCCTTGAGAATGCCGACGTTTTTGGTCTTCTGAACCTCGACAGGGAACGTCTCATTCGGCTTAAACGACGTACTCGGCTTGTCACCAAGAATGAAACAGTTGAGCAAGAGAAGTTGCGCAGGATCGGATTCTTTAGAGACCTTAAAGAGGTTCGAAAAAGAAACGTAGTGACGACATACCAGGGGATATCGCTGGATCCGAGAAAAGAACAACCTCCCCATCGACATTCTCAACAAGGATGAGAAACGTTTCGGCTGTGCCATGAATATTTTCATCCCAGCAGAAGTCTGGGACAATAGACAATTCAATTCGTAGCAGAGGTCGCATGATCGGTTGCACCTGTGCTTGTAATCTGTCCCGCACGGTCAAAGAAAGAAAATAGGAGTATGTCATAAGACGCACGGAAATTATGGACCAAACGATGTACGAGCCGACCAGCGTTAGGAACACCAATCAGCTTTCTGATTTTGGGAGGAGTGACATCAAAATAACGCATAGGATGTCAGAATACAGTTGACTTACGAATTGCTTTCCTTCTGCTTTTCGGATGACCTCAGTCGGAATGCCCTACGTATATTGTCATTTCGAATGCTAGTGTTGTTACATACATTAATTACTGTAAACATTTAACTTTCCGTTTTCCCAGCTGAAGCCCAACGTCCAAGCATGAACACGTCGTGTTCACGACGGATAAGCGTGCCTGGCTTAACATTGTCATGCCAGGTCAATTGCATATTAATATCAGCCGGATAAAACACATCTCCTTCTTTGCCTCCCCAGTCAAAATCAAGAAGCATTGTGCGTTTACCACCACTTCCTTCAGAAACAATGACATTCGGTCCTCTCAAATCTCCATGGACCAGCCCCACATCATGCAGCGCAGAAATAGCTCCTTGAAGTGGCTCAAGAACCTTTTCAGGTAGGTGAGGCTTATCATCATCAACACGGCGTCCTTCAACAAATTCCATCACCACAACAAACATTCCGACACTCTCTACCACATCACAGAACCACAATTTTGGTGCCGAATCCATTCCATGTGCAACTCTATGCGCACAAGCACAATATGTTGCAGTAAATTTGACAATGACTGCATGGCTTTGGCTATATTAACTACTCTTTGCAGATAGCGACGCTTCGAGGACGGGCCTCTCGTTTTTGTGTTTTAAATTATACTTTAATTAATAAAGGGACGACTCCGTCGTCATAGCCTTGCTACGTATCACATTTAGTCACTAGTCACTGCGCTGTGACATCAGTAATTCCTGATTTTTCGGGAGTTGCTATGTACCACTATGGAGCACTATGTAATACTACATAATCAAGTCCCACGTTATGTACATAGGGACCTATGCTATGCTGCTATGGCCAAGTATGTAGCACTACATAACACTACATATCTGGCCATAGCAACAGTTTTTGGACCGAAAAATCAGGAATTACTGATGGATCCTGATGGACACCGGTTGCGACAAGAGTCAGTATGAGTTGACAAGATGTTTTTGTACATGATTGTTAATACAGGACAAATCAAAAACCTAGTGCAAAGAGCAGAACAAGAAACATAATAAGACATCTTTGGTACTTTGTTGGGATAAAATATTTATCTCAGAATGTTGGGTTCACCAGTCAATGTTCCTATGAAACTCATGCCAAATGGTCCATGCTATATGTGGACAAGCGCTTCTGCAAGGACATCCGATTTCCTTTTTAGATTTTCGGCATATGCCAAAAGAGAGAGGTGTGTTGGTCTTCTGTGCTCCAAATGAAGCGACCACAGTTTGCTTGACAAATGAACCTAATTTCGACATTAAAGCCCCAGGATCTCATAAAGGCGAGCCAAGAAGAGACACGCAAAGTGCGATTTAGCAACCCTGCAGTGCAAGCACTCAGAGACCAATTGGGTGCCGTCAGGATGAGAGTGAAGGGAACGGATGAATCAAGACAGCACGTTAGAGCGAAGATATGGGGGATGAATCTAATCCTCAATCCACCAATGATTTGGATTACAATAAATCTGGTGGATACCCAAGATCCCATAGCCCAGATCTTTGCTGGAGTGGAGATAGATCTTGACAAATTCTGTGATACGGCAGGACCCGACAACAACAAAAGGGCAACCAACATTGCTGAAGATCTGTTCTCGTCTGCGAAGTATTTTCACTTCATCGTGAAATGCGTCCTGGAGATCTTGTTTGGAATTACCAAAAAATCAAGTGGACGGATAGACAGGAAGAAGGGGGTATTTGGGAAGGTTCAAAGCTATGTTGGGACAGTCAAGGCACAAGGAAGAGGAACATTACATCTTCATATGCTACTCTGGCTCAAGGATGCACCGAGTGCGACAGAGATGAAGACTGCACTGAAAAGTGAGAAGTTCAGAGAAAAGGTAGTCGCATTCATCAAGGGCACCATCCAAGCCAGCATAGGTGATATGTCCCATGGACAAGTAGCAGCCATGCCCAAGACACCTGGACTGTCATATTCAAGACCTATTGATCCAAGGACTGCATCGATCGACGAAAGCGAGGAATGTGAAAAGAAACTCGCCTGTGCACTACAGTTCCACCAATGCTCTCTAATGGCATGCCTCTGGGTTGTAAAAGGCCAATTAGTATGCAAGCGTCGAGCCCCCTTCAAGAGAGCCCTCCTTGACTGGGCAAAGGAGAATGGTGAATGGGGACCTAAAAGACTCTGTGGTTTCCTAAACAACTGGAACTCAACAATCATGAGGACCATCCGCGCTAATCATGATGTCAAACTAATCATAGGAGGGGATGGACAGACTGCAACAATCACTTATTACATCACGAACTATGCCACTAAGAAACAACAACACTTATCAAACGCGTCTGCCCTACTGGCGAGACGATTAGCATTTGTTTATAAAGAGGAACACAGACAGACGGACCTCAACAAACTCAACAAAAAACTTATACAATCTTGCGCCAACAGTCTTACGCGCGATCGGGAATTCAGCGCGCCGGAGATAGTAAGTTACATCATGGGATGGCCAGATGTGTATCTGTCACATCATTATGTCTCCATTTACTGGGACGCAGCCGTGTTCGCATTGATGAGGACATTCCCAGGTATAAACCCACAATGGTAAGAATAAGAATTCAAACTGAATTTTCATGATAGCTCACAGTGTTAATAAAGGTATAGGACTCAAGGTATGGAAAACTACATAGGACAGGCGAGTTCTGGATTAACAATACAACCGAGTGTAGCTAATCACTAGGGAATAGCACGGGTATACCCGCGGGTTTTCGTATATCTGAGTTGGCAGGATTGTTCCCACGAACTTTCTGAATTTTTTGAGCCCCTGAGCATCCAAATCTGTTAAGAATTGACTGAGTTATGATTTAAAATTAATTTGGGCCACCTACCTTCAAAATTGATGTCACAGGAGTCTAAATATGGTGAAAAAATGCGAAAATACCC
>WNGB01018819.1_pt1 | contig 14724 bp, 12 predicted proteins | sample 5400681 | NCBI WGS metagenome assembly WNGB01 (sample SAMN13153367, study PRJNA577476) | soil metagenome | isolation source: 115 cm soil or saprolite under grassland replicate 2 | place: USA:California | collected 2016-06-15
TCTCCGCGCGCAGCTCGATCGCGGTGTCGGGGCTGGATACGACCAGCGCCGCCACTCCTCCGCGGGTGAGGCCGCGCTCCGTGATCTCCCCGGCGGTGGTGCAACCCAGGAAGGTCGTCCCGGGCGCGCAACGCTCGGCGACGCCGAGGGCCACGCCGAGATCGTGCCGCGGCGCGACGAAGAGCAGCCCGAAGCTGGGCGCGCCTCCCGACAGCGGCTTGAGGGCCGCCCGGACCGCTTCCTCTACTGCCCGCCGCGTCTCCACGAGCGTCGAGCGCCCGCTCCCTGCCGTCGTGGTCCGCGGCTCGGTCTGCGTCGCCATGCGCACTCCTCCTGATCTTTCATGGGAGGGAGAACCGCAACTATATGAACAGCGACGGTGCCCTCCTGTGCGGGTGCTCACTTCGTGGGAGGCCCACGTTATCAGACGCCGCGGTCCTTCTGCTTCAGGCGGCGGAACAACCAGGCCTTGGCCGTGACCCAGTCCCGGTTGGCGGTGGCCACGGAGACGTCGAGGGCGCGTGCGGTCTCTTCGATGCTGAGGCCGCCGAAGAAGCGCAGCTCGACCAGATGGGCCTGGCGCTCGTCGAGCGCGGCCAGCTCGTTGAGCGCTTCGTCGAGATCGAGGAGGTCGGGCGGCGCCGGCGCCCCCGCGGCCAGCCCTTCCACGAGGGTCACGCGGATGCCTCCCCGCTTGGCCGCCGCGCGGGCCCGGGCGTGGTCGACGAGGATCCGCCGCATCAACCGCGACGCCACTCCGAAGAGCTGCTCCCGGTTCTGCCAGGCCGGGTTCTGGGCGCACAGGCGCAGGTAGGTCTCGTGGACGAGGTCGGTCGGACGGAGGGTGTGCCCGCGCCGCTCTCGCCGCAGGTAGCCGGCCGCGCGCCGCCGGAGCTCCTGGTAGACGAGCGGAATGAGCCGGTCCCGCGCGAGGTCGTCGCCGTTGCGCCACGCCTGGAGGAGGCGCGTCACTTCGCCCGCCTCCAGCTTCGGCGCCGGTGCCGCCACGTCCGGCAGTGTAGGACCGCGCGGCCCAACTTCAAAGGTCCTCCCGGCCAAGACGCGTGGAACGGAGGGAAATCGTCTCACCGCCGCCCGGGGCCGGGGCCGGAAGTCAGGGCCGGGGGAGGGACATCCGCTCGAGGAGCGCGACGAAGCGCGGATCGCCGCGCAGGGAATCGAAACGGGGATCGGCGGGGAGGATCATGGTCTCGGGGTCGTGCCGGGTGAGCGACTTGTCCAGCCAGGCCAGGGCGCGGTCGGCCTCCCCCAGGCCGGCATGGATCACCGCGAAATCGTAGGACGCCACGAAGCGGTGCCGCGACTCCACGTCCAGCTCGCGCAGGACCGCCGCCGCTTCGCCCGTCCGGCCCAGGACGGCATAGGCGTAGCCGACGCTGCCGCCGGGGCCGCCGTCGGGTTGGCGCCGATACGTCTCGAGGTCGGCCAGCGCTTCCGCATCGTGGTGGACTCGTTGCCGGACGAGGAAGGACACGCGCCGAGCCTCGGCGAAGGCGGGGTTCATCTGGAGGGTCTTGCCGCCGGCCCTGTTTCGTGAGGAAGACGTTGTCCGGCTTGAGGTCGCGGTGGACGATCCCCTTGTCGTGCGCGGCGCAGAGCCCCTGCGCGATCTGGATCGCGTATTCCACGCTCTCGCGGACGGTGAGGGGCGCGCGGCGTAGGGCATTCCGTTGGCGGCGCCCACGTCGAAGACGGCCAGGATGTTCGGGTCGCTGATCGCGCCCGCCGCCCGCGCCTCCTTCTCGAAGAGGCGGAGCCGGCTGGTGTCGCGCGTCATCCAGGGCCGCATGACCTTGACCGCGACGTCGCGGTGGAGGCCGGTATCGCGGGCGCGGTACACCTCGCCCATGCCGCCGGTGTCGAGCAGCTCGAGGATCTCGTAACGCCCGACGCGACTGCCTGAGGCCAAGGCCGGCGCCGCTTCGTCCCCGAGCACGTCCGCCGCCATGCGGTCGACTTGGTTGGGGGATTCGAGGAAGTCGCCGGCCTCTTCGTGCGCGGCCAGAAGCGCGTCCACGCTCTGCCTCAGCTTGGCGTCCTCGCCGCACGCTTGATCGAGGAACGCGGGCCGCTGCGCGGGATCCCTTTCGAGGGCGGCGCGCAGGAGCTCCCGGATCCGCGGCCAGTCCTCGGCCGCCGTTGCCGGCCGGACCGCTCGCGCGGCCGAGTCCGCATCGCCCTCCCGTCGCGCGCCTCGCACGTCTACGTTCGCGTCGGCAGGCGAAGCCGGGTTCGGTGTCGCCGAGAGGGCAATGGATCGGTCTTCAGGCCGAACGGACCCGCAGGGTCCGCCGCCCAGAGCGCAGAAGCATAGGGTCACCCCCGGGGGGGGTCAAACCGGCTCGACGCGATCGGCGGGCGGCTCGCCGGACCTATTGCTTGGTCTGTCTCCACGTCCAATTGATGGTGATTCCCTCGATCACGATGGACGCGACCGCGTCGATTCGCGAGGTCGTGTACGTCCCGGTGAAGGCAAGCATGCCCGCCTGGAAGCTCAACGCTCCCGCGTTGGCGGTTCCGCTCAACGTGCCCGATCCGCTCTGCCCGCTGAGAAGCGCATCGAGGCCCGGAGGCAGGGCAACCGAACAGGTGACTGCTCTGGGTACGGAGGTCCCGGTCCCACTCAAGGTCGAGCCCGAATGAACCAGGTCCGTGGTGATGTCCCAGACGGACGTACACGAGATGCCCTCGACTGTGGCGACGCCAGTCAGGCCTCCGCCGTTGGCCGCCGTGCCCGCCCATCGACCCGTGAGCGCGCCCGTGGTCGCACCACCACCGGGCGCCGCTGCGCCGCTTCCTCCTCCGCCCGACGTTCCGGATCCGCTGCTCCCGGACCCGCCTCCTCCGCCGGCCGCGAGCGCGACCAGCGCGCCCGCTCCCACCACGCCCCCGGCGATGACGAGGGTCTTCGTGCCGAGACCACCCGTGGACTGCGCGGTGCTGGAGCCGGCCCCCGCGCTGCCGGGGGCCGTCCCCGTGCTCGCCATCGAGACGCCATCCGCGCTGAAGCCGCTGATCGACGCCTGCAGCTCCGCCGAGTGCGCGGCCGCGGCCTGCAGCACGTGGCCGCCGGCGTCACGGGCCACGCCCATGACGACTGTTCCCGTCGGGGTGCCGGTGGCCATCATCATGCCCTGGCCGCACTCGCGTCGGTTCGCGACCACTCGCGGCGCATAGGACTGGCTGGGGGCCGTCTCCGGCTTCTGCACCGCCGTGAAGGAGCGATCCACGACCTCGATGAAGTAGTGGAAGGTGCCGACGTCCTTCTTGGGCTTGGGGAGCAGAGCCGACCGGCAGCCGCCGCTCTCCTTCATATCCACGTAGTACCAGGGCCCCTTCTCGTCGGCGCGGAACTGGACCTGCGCCTTGCCGACCGACTCCGCGGGGGTGAAGCAGGCCTCGAGCCGCGGGAACTCTCCCGCCACCACGCACCCGACGTCCTGGTGGGCGATGACGGGACGCTCGCCCGTCCACGGAGACGGGACGGCCGTGGGGGCGGCGGCGCGGGCGGGAGTTTCGGGTGCGGCCGCGCGCGGAGTCGGAGTGCTGGTGCCGGCGGCGGGCGCGGCCGCCCGCAGGAGGCGGGCGCTGACGTAACCTTCCGCGCCCGAGCGGGTCTTGATGCGGTACCAGTCGCCCGCACGGTCCAGGACCTCGAGCACTTCGCCCCGGCTCACCGCGGCCACGATGGCGCTGGCCGTGCTCGGCTCCTTGCGCACGTTCACCCGCAAGGCGTCGACCTGCACGGAATCGGCCCAGCCGCTGCCGGCGGCGAGGGAAAGGGTCAGGACGAGTGAAGCGATCGCCCGGCATCGTGTCGACATGAACGTTGCTCCTGTGATCGGACCGAGAAAGCACCGCCTCCGCGGCGTGGACCGCGGATCGGTCGCGCGGCGAACGTCCCCTTCAGAGACGCGTGGAAACTGGCGAAAGCATCTCAGGCCACGCGAAGGCGGCCACGCCTGGAGGGCTGGAGTCAAAAAAGCATACGCTAGGGTCGTGCGCGTCGCGACCTGGAACGTCAATTCGTTGAAGGCCCGCCTCGAGAAGGTGACCTGGTGGCTCGACCGCGCCCGCCCCGACGTCCTGCTGATGCAGGAGACCAAGCTCGCGGACGCGGAGGCGCCGGTGAAGGCCTTCCGGGCCGCCGGCTATGCGCTGGCCCACCACGGCGAGGGGCGATGGAACGGGGTCGCCATCGCGAGCCGCGGCGGCATCGAGGACGTCGTCACCAACTTCGGCGAGCCGCTGCGGCCGGCGGCGACGCCGGACGTGGGCGACGACGAGCCCCTGGCCGAGGCGCGCATGATCTCCGGCCTCTGCGGCGGGGTTCGTGTGGTGTGCGTCTACGCGCCGAACGGACGCGTCGTGGGCTCCTCGTTCTACGCGGCCAAGCTAGGCTGGTTCGAGCGCCTCGCGCAGTGGCTGGCCCGGGCGGTGCGGCCCACCGACCCGCTCGTGCTGGGCGGCGACCTCAACGTCGCGCCCGAAGACCGCGACGTGTGGGATCCGCGGGCCTGCCACGGCGGCACGCACGTCTCCGCGCCCGAACGCGAGGCCTTCGCGCGGCTGGGCGGCTGGGGCCTGACCGACGCCTATCGCCTGCATCATCCGGAAACGGGCCGCTACACCTGGTGGGATTACCGCGCGGGGAACTTCCACAAGAACTTCGGCATGCGCATCGACCACTTGCTGGTGTCGGCCCCGCTGGCCGGGCGCGTGGTGTGGGCGGAGATCGACCGCGAGGCGCGCAAGGGGAAGCCCATGCCCTCCGACCACGCGCCGCTGGTCATCGACATCGACGAACTGGGATGCGCGTTCGACGCTGGCTGGGCGTCGGCGGAGGGACGGATCGCGGCGCGCCGCTCCCGCCCGGCCTGACCGCCTCATGGCCTTCCCCATCGCTCCGCCCGTCGATCCGATGCTGGCCAAGCTCGCCACCGCCCTCCCCGACGGCGACGGATGGCTCTTCGAGCCGAAATGGGACGGGTTCCGGGCCATCGTGTTCCGCGACGGAGACGAGGTGTACATCCAGAGCCGCGACCTCAAGCCCCTGGACCGCTACTTCCCGGAGCTGAGACCCGCGCTGCTCAGGAGCCTTCCCGCGCGTGCCGTCGTGGACGGCGAGATCGTGATCGCGACCGAGCACGGCCTCGACTTCGATCTCCTGCAGCTCCGCCTCCATCCGGCGGCCTCGCGCGTGGCCAAGCTGGCGGAGGAGACGCCGTCCTCGTTCGTCGCCTTCGACCTCCTCGGCGAGGGCGACCGCGACCTGCGCGACCGTGCGCAGGTGCAGCGCCGGGCGGCGCTCGAGAAGGCCCTCGGGCGCGCCTCCGGATCCGTCCACCTCACGCCCTGCAGCCGCGACCGCAAGGTGGCCGCGGAATGGTTCCATCGCTTCGAGGGCGCGGGCCTCGACGGGGTCATCGCCAAGCACGAGACGACCACCTACCAGCCGGGCAAGCGCGCCATGATCAAGGTCAAGCACGCGCGCACCGCGGACTGCGTGGTGGCCGGCTTCCGCTGGCACAAGAACGGTCCCGGGGAGATGGTGGGCTCGCTGCTGCTCGGCCTCTACGACGAGCGCGGACGCCTCCATCACGTGGGTGTGACGTCGTCCTTCACGGCGGCCATGCGGCGCCAGCTCGCCGGGGAGCTCGAGCCCCTGCGCAAGGACGCGCTCCAGGACCATCCCTGGCGCGAGTGGGCCGCCGCGGAGGGGGCATCGACGCGCATGCCCGGCGGACAGAGCCGCTGGAGCCAGGGCAAGGACCTGTCGTGGGAACCCCTGCGCGTCGAGCGCGTCTGCGAGGTCAAGTACGACCACCTCCAGGGCGACCGCTTCCGGCACGCCGCCATCTTCGCCCGCTGGCGTCCCGACAAGTGCCCCGCGGACTGCCGCTACGATCAGCTCGAGGTCACCCCTCCCGCGGAGCTCGAGGAGATCTTCGGCTCCGGAGGTTCCGGGTCATGAGGCTCGCCGCCTCGGCCGTGATCCTGGCCTTTCTGGCCGGAGGGGGGAGGTCGGGGTTGGTGGCGGAATGGGTACGCGTGGACAGGCCGAGAGCGACCCTCGAATACGAGGAAGGCGCGCTGACTTCGCAGGAGGCCGCCCGCTTCGCGGATCTCCTCGACAAGGGGGTCGCCGACATCGAATCGTACTTGCGTCCGGCCGCTCCGGAGGGGCTCCGCGAAGGGCGCATCCTGTACCGGGTCGGCGAGTCGCTGCCGTACTCGATGACGCGCGGCCGCACCGTCTCGCTCATGCTGGAGCGGGTGCGATCGGACTCCGCGCCGTATCTCCACGAGACGGTCCACGTCCTGGTGCCCTCGCCCAATCGTTCGGTCTGGCTGAGCGAAGGTTTCGCGTCCTACGTCGAGAGCTACGTGAGCGAGAACATCGGGGGCTACGACGCCCACGTCTTCGCCAAGACCGGGAACCGGGGCGTGGACATGGAGGCGGCGCGCTGGCTGACCCGTGAGGCCGGGCGCACCGTGCTGCCCTGGGTGGGCACGCCCGGCGAGCCGCCGGAGATGCTCGAAGAGAGACGCCGGGTGGCGGCGCCGTTCTACGTCCTCTCCCAGTCCTTCGCGAAGTTCCTCGTGCAGCGGGTGGGCTTGGGCCCCGTGATCGGCGTCGTCTCCTCTCGGGATCCGGAGGCGGCGCTGGCCCGCGCCTCCGGACGGACGGTCGAGGACTGGAAGGCGGAGTGGCTGCGGACTCTGCCGGCGGGCGCGGCTTGACGTTCCTGAGCGCGGCCTCCGATCCGGAAGACGGCCCGCTCGCCCGCGAGCGGGAGCGGGTCATGGGCGCGCTTTCCATCCTGGCCGTCGTGTTCCTCGTTCCGTTCGCCATACACGACTTCCTCCGGGGCCGCGGCGCGCTGGGTGTGGCGATCGTCTGCGTCGTGGTCACCTTTGCCGCGGACGGGTACGCCGTGCGCAAGCGGCGCAAGCCACCGATCCCCTACGCGCTCCTGCTCGTGCCCATCACCGCCGCCATCACCCTCTCCCTCGCCACCCAGGGGGTGATCGGCGCGTTCTGGTGCTATCCGGTCGTCCTGTTCTTCTTCTTCGTGCTCCCGCAGCGGCCGGCCATCGTGTGCAGCGGCGCCCTGCTCGTCACCGCCACCGCCATCGTCTATCACTACCTCACCATGCGGATCACCGTCCGCTTCGCCATCTCGCTCCTCCTCACCATCGTCATGGTGAACATCATCCAGGGCATCATCCACGGACTGCAGCGCCGGCTCCTCGAGCAGGCGATCACGGACCCGCTCACCGGCGCCTTCAACCGCCGCCACATGAGCGCCCGCCTCCGGGAAGCGCTGGCCAGCGGCCGGCCGCCCGCCAATCCCTCCGCCCTCCTGATGATCGACGTCGATCATTTCAAGAGGATCAACGACGAGCACGGCCACGACGCGGGCGACGCCGTCCTCAAGGGACTCGTGTCCGTCGTGCGCAGCCGCGCCCGCAAGACCGACCTCCTCTTCCGTATGGGAGGCGAGGAGTTCGTCCTCCTTCTCCCCGACACCACGGAGACGGAAGCCGTGACGCTGGCCGACGATGTCCGCCAGGCGATCGCCACCTCGCCCCTGCTCGAGGGGCACACGGTGACGGTCAGCATCGGCGTGGGCCCAGCGGATCCGCAGGACTCCGTCGACTCGTGGCTCAAGGGCACGGATGCCGCGATGTACATGGCCAAGGAGTCCGGCCGGAACCGGGTGGCGCGGCGCATCCCGGCGGCGGTGTAACGCCGCGCACACGACCCGGTAACGTCCATTGACCTTTCGCCGGGCAGCGATGAACCATGCCGCCATGCGGGGCCTTCGTTTCGTGATGGCCGCGGGCGTCCTGGGCTTGGCGAGCTGGGTTTCCGGCGAGAGCCTGGGCGAAGCCGCGGCCAGGGAACAGGCCCGCCGCCAGGCCGCGCGGCGCGAGGACGGCCCCGTCGCGGTGGTCCACGAGGACGAGCTGAAGAATGCGACCGGCCGGATCGCGAACGATCCAACCATCGCTCCTGACGCCACGCTTCCGCCCGTCGGCACCTCCGGTCTCGTCGCGGCGCCCAGCGCAAACGACGATATCCGCGGCCGCGAGGCCTTCTGGAGACAGGAAGCCCGCCGTCGCCGCAACCAGGCCGCATCCGCCGAGCAGGTTTTGAAGGACGTCGAGCGCTGGTCCGACCCGACCTACGCGGGCAAGGACCGCCCTTCGTGCCCCATCACGCGCCGCTCCGATCGCCGGAAGGCGCGGGCCGATGCCATGCGCGCCCGACAGGCCCTCGACTCTCTCGCGGAAGACGCGCGGGTCGGCGGCGCCCTGCCCGGCTGGGTCCGCGAGTAGCGCGCCGTCTCCCGGCAACCTTCCCTCGCATATGCTTGACCGTCCCCGGTGAGGGCGGAAGCATGACCATGTGGGCCGGCCGCCAGACGGCGGTCGCGAAGCCTCGCTTGCGTGCGGCGTGCGGCGCGTTGATGGCCGTTCTGGCGGCGGCGCCGGTCTCCGCGCAGAGCGTCGGTCAGCCCCTGCCCCGGTGGACGCCGGGCACGCTGGACATCCACCAGATCAACACCGGGCGTGGCAACGCCGCGCTGCTGATCCTCCCGGACGGCACGAGCCTCCTCCTCGACGCCGGCGACGGCGGCAACCCGCCGCCGCGCGGAACGCCGCCCCGGCCCGATGGCTCGCGTTCGCCGGGCGAGTGGATCGCCCGCTACGCGCGCGCCATGGGCGTGTCCGCCATCGACTACGGGTACATCACCCACTTCCACGACGACCACCTCAGCGCAATGGTGGACGTCGCCACGCGCATCCCCATTCGCAGGATGTTCGACCGGGGATGGCCCGACTACAACTATCCCGCGCCCGACCATCCACGGCCGAGCGCCTGCAGCCGGGCCGCAACGATCAGATCGTCCTCGTCAAGGACGCGACAAGGTATCCGCAGCTCGAGGTGCGCAATGTCGCCGCCAACGGCGAGGTGTGGACAGGCACCGGCACGGACACGCGGCCGGTGTTTCCCTCTCTCGACGGCGTCCCGCGCGAGGACTGGCCGACGGAGAACATGTGCAGCCTGGCCATTCGCCTGCGCTACGGCGCGTTCGACTACTTCTCGGGCGGCGACATGCCGGGCACGCCGCGCCCCGGCTACCCCGTCTGGCAGGACGTGGAGACGCCGGTGGCACGCGCGGTGGGACCGGTGGACGTGGCCCTGCTCGACCACCACGGCAACCGCGACTCGACCAACGCCTTCCTCGTCGCCACCCTGAGGCCGCGGGTCTGGATCATCCCCGTCTGGTCGGCCGACCATCCGGGGCACGACGTCCTCGACCGGATGTACTCGACGCGGCTCTATCCCGGCCCGCGCGACGTGTTCGCCACCAACATGCTGGACGCCAATCGGCTCGTCATCGGTCCGCTGCTCGACCGCCTGCTCAGCGCGCAGGGCCACATCGTCGTCCGCGTCGCGCCCGGAGGCGCTTCCTACCAGGTGATCATCCTGGACGACGCCGCGGAGTCGTACGCCGTGAAGGCGGTCCACGGTCCCTACGAATCGCGCTGACCTACTTCATGAACCCGCTGCGGCCGCCTTCGGCGCTCATGGCGTCGTTCGCGGGATCGTCGAGGGCGAGCATCATGCGCGCGGCCGGGGACAGCGCGGCCTGCGTCTCCGGCCGGAGCAGCGCCTTCTGGTACTGCTGCTGCGGCTTGTCCCATCGACAGTAGAAGGCATGGAGAGCCAGGCGCCGCCGCCCCGTGCGGTTCGCGGTGCCGCCGTGCCAGAGGTGGGAGTTCATGACCACGAGGTCGCCGGCACGGCCGGTGACCAGCACCTCTTCCGGATGGGGCCGCTCCGGATCGGCGAGCGCGTCCTGCGGGCGGCGGCCCGAGCGATGGGAGCCCGGCACCACGCGTAGCGCGCCGTTCTCGGTCGTGAAGTCGTCGAGCAGCCAGACCGTGTTGCACACCCAGTAGCCGGCCTCGTCGGGCAGGGCCCCGGCGTCGACGTGCAGGGGCTGGCTCTCTGCGCTATGGGGGTTCGCCGATCGCGCGTTCAGGCTGCTCAGCTTGAAGCGTGGCCCCAGCACGTGCGCGAGATACGCGCGCACGGTCTCGTCGACCACGCACTCGATGAAGACCTCCCCCTTGTCCGCGAGGTTCGCCAGCCGGCGCGCGCCCGGCTCTTGCCGGAACTCCGCCCCCGCGCCTTCGCCTTCCGCCGCGAAGAGCGCGTCGATCTGATCGACGAGGCGCCGCCGCCGCTCGGGTGCGATGAACCCCTCCAGGCGGACGTAGCCCTCTTCGTCCAGGCGGCGTGCGTGTTCGGGCGAGATCGACATGGCCCCCTCCCGGGCGATCAGGCCTTTCCGGCCGCGCGCGGAGGCCGGCCCCAGCTCGGGATATCGTCCGGATCGAGGGGCTCCGGCGCCGGCCGCAGCGGCTCCGGCACGTGCTCGAGGTTGACGCGCACGCGGGTCCAGGTCGTGTAGCGCCCGCGCATCGCGTCGACGAGGATATCGGCGGGCCGGAGCAGGACGGCCGCCTCGGGATGGCGCGTCTTCCACCGTTCGAGCCCGGCCAGGGCCTCCTCCTTCTGGCGCGACCGTCCGATCTCCAGCAGCGGCTTGGTGGGAACGCGGCGGCCCCCAGGGGTGGCGCCCTTCTTGCGCGACGGGGCGACGCGCGGCGGCTCGCCCGGCTGCTTCTGGTAGTGGGGCGGCCACGGAGCGTCGCCCAGGCCTTCCGCCTCCTGGCGCGCGGACAGCTCCAGCACCGCGTCCAAGGAGCCGGGATGGTCGTCGATGCCGGCGTGGCGGTCGCCGATCTGGGCGAAGCGCGCGGGCATCGTGCGCAGGGTGAAGTCCTCGGGCCGGCAGGCGTCCAGCTCGTCCCAGGTGAGGGGCGCGGACACGCGCGCGTCCGGCTTGGGCCGTACCGAGTACGCGCTGGCCACCGTGCGGTCCTTCGCGTTCTGGTTGTAGTCGAGGAAAACGCCCTGGCGCTCCTCCTTCCACCAGTGGCTCGTGGCCAGGGTGGGCGCGCGCCGCTCCACCTCGCGGGCCACCGCCAGCGCCGAGCGTCTCACCTGCGTGAACGACCAGCGGCGGTGGAGGCGCACGTTGACGTGGATGCCGCGCGAGCCGGACGTCTTGGGCCAGCCCACGAGACCCAGATCCGAGAGCACCTCGTGGACAACCCGAGCCACGGCCACGAGCTGGGGCCACTCGACGCCGGGCACGGGGTCGAGGTCGATGCGCAGCTCGTCCGGGTGATCGAGGTCCTCCGTGCGCACCGGATGCGGGTGCAGCTCCAGGCAGCCGAGGTTGGCCATCCAGGCCAGGGCGGACGCGTCGCGAGGGACGACCTCTTCCGCCACGCGGCCGGAGGGGAACTTGAGGGCCACGACCTCGATCCATTCCGGCCGCGCGGCCGGCGCGCGCTTCTGATAGAAGAACTCACCGTGGATGCCGTCGGCGTACCGGACGAGGACGTTCGGCCGTCCGCCCGCTCCGCGCAGCGCTCCCTCCGCTACCGCGAGGTAGTACTGGACGACCTCGAGCTTCGTGATCCCCGCTTCCGGGAAGTAGATCTTGCCCGGGTTCGAGATCGCGACCTCGCGCCCGGCCGCCTGGACGACGGCCTTCTCCGCCTTGCCCGCCACGCGCCAAAGGATACGGCCGTCTCGACCTAGAATCCGCTGCCGATGGATCATCCCCCCCGCGTCCTCTCGATCGACCTGCTGCGCGGCGCGGACGTGTGGCTCATGCTCTTCGTCAACGAGATGGCGGGAGTGAAGGCGACGCCCGCCTTCCTGCGCCACATGCCGGCCGCCGCCGACGGCATGACGATCACGGACGTCGTCTTCCCGGCCTTCCTGTTCATCACGGGGATGGCCATCCCGCTCGCCCTCGGCGCGCGGCTCCGTCGCGGCGATTCCCGCGGGGCCGTGTGGCGCCACGTCCTCGGGCGGACGGCGACCCTGCTCGTTCTCGGCGTCCTCATGATCAACGCGGAGCGGGCCAGCCCGCAGGCGGCTCTTCCGCCCGCCTTGTGGAACCTGCTGATGACGGCAGCGGTGGTACTCGTGTTCGCCGTGCCCAAGCAAGAGGGACAGCCCCCAACGCAACGGCCGTGGCGGCTGGCCGGCCTCGTGCTCCTCGTCGCGCTGATCCTCGTCTATCGCGCGGACGGCGTTTCGGGGGTGATCCAGATCCGGCCGTACTGGTGGGGCATCCTCGGCCTGATCGGCTGGGCCTACCTCGTGGCGGCCGCGCTGTACCTCGTCGCCGGCGATCGCCCCGCGATCCTCGTGGTGGCCGTCGCGCTCCTCTACCTGGTCGCGCTGGCGGACGAGGCGAACGCGATCGGCCTCCTGGGGGCGATCCGTTCCTTCGTCTCCGTAGGCGCGATGCTGGGCGCGCACGGCGCGCTCGTCCTCTCCGGCGCGGTGCTGACCCTCGCCCTGGTGCGGCACCGGGACGAGGCGCTTCCGGCGGCGCGCTTCATCGCGCCCGCGCTCGGCTTCGCCCTCGCCTGCGCGGGGGCCGGGCTGCTGGTGCACGCCCTGCACGGTGTCCATCCCGTGTTCGAGATCAGCAAGATCCGCGCGACCGCGGCCTGGTGCCTCCTCTCGTCCGCCGTCACCGTGGCCGCCTGGATGGCGGCCTATGCCTCGGCGGACGTCGCCGGTCACCGCCGCTGGCCACGCGCGATCGCCATGGCCGGCGAGAACGCGCTGCTCATCTATCTCCTGGCGCCATTCCTGCTGTCCGTCTTCGATCTGGTCGCGTGGGGAACCGGCCGCAATCCCTACGAAGCGCTCGGCGGCTCCCTGGTGGCCGGCATCCTGCGCTCGGTGGTCTTCGCGTGGGCGATCGTGCGCCTGTCCGGATGGATGCGCGCGCGGGGCCTGCGCCTGCAGCTCTAAAGGAGGACGGGGTGAGACTCTCGTCGTCGTGCCTGCTCAGCGGCCACCGTCGAGCGGGTTGGCTGACGTTGTGCGTGGCGGCGCTCGTCGTGCCCGGTGCCGCCGCGCAACCCTTCGTCCTCGTCAACCACGTCGGCTACGACGTGGCCGGACCGAAGCGCGCGATCGTCCAGGGCCACAAGGGTGATGCCGTCCGGTCCTGCGAAGTCCAGGACGCGGCAAGCGGCGCCCGCGTGCTGGCCGCGGAGCCGCGACCGGCGGGGAGTGTCGCGCGCTGGCGCGATTGGACGTACTGGACGGTCGATTTCTCCTCCTGGCAACGCGAGGGCGAGTACCGCGTCACCTGCACGACGGGGGGAGGGCCCGTCTCGTCATCGCCCTTCCACATCGAGAAAGGCGTGCTCGAGCGCCAGACCCTGTCCGATGTCCTGTACTACTTCAAGGGCCAGCGCGCCTCGGGCCTGCTCGATCAGGCGGACCGTGCCGTGCCCCTCGAAGGCCGGCGCGACCGGGTGGTGGACGCGCACGGGGGCTGGTACGACGCGACCGGCGACTACGGCAAGCACCTGTCGCACCTGTCGTACTCGACCTACTTCAACCCGCAGCAGATCCCCTTGACGGCCTGGGGGCTGCTCAAGACCTACGACCTGCTCCAGCGCCGCTCGGATCCGCTCTTCCGGCAATACCTGCGGCGGCTGCTCGACGAGGGGGCGTGGGGCGCGGACTATCTCGTCCGCGTGCAGGCCCCGGGCGGGTCCTTCTACCGCTCCGTCTCCGGCCCCGGGCCCGCGAAGCGGCCCGACGATCGCCGCATCGCTCGCGACGGGCGCGGGAAGGCCATCACGAGCACGGACGAGGCCGCCTACCAGAGCAGCTTCCGCGCCGGCGGCGGCGTGGCCATCGCCGCCCTGGCCCAAGCCGCGCTCCTCCAGGCTCCCGGCGAGCGGCAGGCGGATTACCTGCGCGCGGCCGAAGACGCGTGGGCCTTCCTCGGCGCCCACAACGAGCACCTGACCAACGACGGACACGAGAACATCGTGGACGACTACTGCGCGCTGCTCGCGGCCACGGAGCTGTTCCGGGCCACGCGCAAGCCCGAGTACAAGCGGGCGGCGGATGCGCGCGCCACGCGCCTTCTCGCCCGGCTCTCGCCGGCCCCGCGTGCGTACTGGCGCGCCGACGACCAGGACCGGCCCTTCTTCCACGCCGCGGACGCGGGGCTGCCCGTCAGCAGCCTCGTCGCCTATCTGGACATCGCGGACGAGAAGCCGCGGGCGGCGGTGCTCGAGGCGGTGCGCGCCTCGCTGGAATGGGAGCTCGCGGTTACGGGCGAGGTGGCGAACCCGTTCGGCTACGCGCGCCAGCTCGTGCAGACCAAAGCCGGCGTGCGCGAGACGCGCTTCTTCTTCCCCCACGACACGGAGACCGCACCCTGGTGGCAGGGCGAAGACGCGCGCCTGGCCTCGCTGGCCTTCGCCGCGCGGGCGGCCCTCCCATACTTCGCCGCTGACCCCGGCTTTGCCAGCCGGCTGCGCCGGTATGCACAGGACCAGCTCGACTGGATCCTGGGGCGCAACCCGTTCGACGCCGCGCTCGTCGAGGGGGCCGGGCACCACAACCCCGAGTACCGGTTCCTGGGCTCCTTCGAGTACACGAACGCGCCCGGCGGCATCGTCAACGGCATCACCGCCGGCGTGGCCGATCCGCAAGGGATCGACTTCAACCTGCCTCACACGGCGACCGGCGGCGACAACGATTGGCGGTGGGGCGAG
>WNGB01008382.1_pt1 | contig 14721 bp, 17 predicted proteins | sample 5400681 | NCBI WGS metagenome assembly WNGB01 (sample SAMN13153367, study PRJNA577476) | soil metagenome | isolation source: 115 cm soil or saprolite under grassland replicate 2 | place: USA:California | collected 2016-06-15
AGCGAGTCGAGGTCGAGGTCCTCGGTGAACGAGGCTGCCTCGCTGATCTCGCCCTCGTCGACACCAACTTGCTCCGCCAGCACTTCCTTCACACGCTCGAAGACTTCCTCGCGCGACGCTGCCATGTCACCTCACTTGCTGGTCGGGTTCCGAAGCGCGCCGATGCTACCACGCTCCCGCGCGGATTCTCGCGCAAGCCGCTCGGACAGCCGCGCGACGACGTCGTGCTCGACGCCGCGGGCGGCGAGCCTGATCGCGTTCGCGATCGCCACCCGGGACGAGTTGCCGTGCGCGATCACCGCCAGGCCGCGCAGGCCGAGCAGGTAGGCGCCGCCGTAGGTCTCCGGATCGAGCCGTGTCCGCAGCTTGCGCGCCGCAGGCCGGATGAGCAGGCCGCCCAGCTTGCCCAGGGCCGTCGCCGTGATCTCCTCCCGGAACCCCTCGAGCACCGTGCGGATCGTCCCCTCGAGCAGCTTCAGCGTCACGTTGCCTGTGAATCCGTCGCAGACGACGACGTCCGCCGCGCCTTCGAGCAGGTCGCGGCCCTCGGTGTTGCCCACGAAGTTGAGATCGCCCGCCGCGACGAGCAGATCGTGTGCTTCGCGGGTCAGGTCGTTGCCCTTCTCCGCCTCCTCGCCGATGGAGAGGAGGCGCACCTCGGGATCGGCGATGCCGAGAATCTCCTCGGCGAAGATCGCGCCCATCTCGGCGAACTGGAGCAGCTGCTCCGGCCGCGACTCGGCGTTGGCGCCTGAGTCGATCAGGACGGATGGGCCCCGGCGGGCGGGGATGACGACCGCGATCGCGGGCCGATAGACACCCGGGAGGCGGCGAATCCGGAGCAAGCACGCGGCGAGCATGGCACCCGTGTTCCCGGCCGAGACGACTGCGTCGGCGCTCCCCTCCCCGACCGATCGGCATGCGGCCACGAGGGACGAGTCGGGTTTCGCCCGGACGGCCTCGGCCGGCTTCTCGTCCATCGCGATCTGCTGGGTCGTCTCGACGAGCTCGAGGCCTCCCGTGTCGAGTCCTGCCGGGCCGAGAAGGACGGGCTCGATCCCGTCCGAGCGGGCTGCCAGAGCGCCCGCGACGACCTCGTCCGGACCGCGATCGCCTCCCAGAGCGTCGACGGCAACCCGGATGGGCCCCTCGCGCGCCTGGCCGGCTTCGGCTCCCGCCGAGCGAAGCCCGGCTTCGCCGCCGCCTGACGCCGGCGAGGGCACGGGCTACGGAGCGGGAGCGCGGAGGGGCTCGATCTCGCGACCGCGGTACGTCTTGCAGTTCGGGCACACGCGGTGCGACCGCTTGGGCTGGTGGCAGACCGGGCACAGGCTCAGGCGCGGCGCCTCGATCTTGTGCTGCGCGCGGCGCTTGTCGCGACGCGACTTCGACGTCTTCTTCTTGGGGACGGCCATTGAGCGCCGGAGTATAGCCACCTGGCGCCTCAGGGCCGCAACTGGCAAAGGAGGCATGCGAGCGGCGCGCAGGACAATACAAGCGGGTACGGCCAAGCGCCGCGAGCGCAGCATCCTGCTGCCCAGGGGCGGCAGGCCGGCGAGCGAAGCCGGGCTTCGCCCGCCTGGAGCCGCCGCGCCGGCTGGGGCGCCAGGAGCTCGCTAGAGCTTCTCGCGAAGCTCTCCGAGGGCGGCCCAGCGCGGGTCGATCGCCTCGCCCTCGTGCTCGTGGGGCTCGCGGTTGAGGTTGCGGCCGCAGACCGCACAGAGGCCGGCACAGTCGTCGCGGCAGAGGATCTTCTCCGGGAGCGCGAGAGCGAGCGCGTCGCGCGCCCAGGTCGAGAGATCGAGACGGTTCTCGACGACGTACGGCGTCGTCAGCTCGTCGGAGCCGCCCGGGCTCGCGGCCTGGTATTCGCGCAGCGAGAGCTCGCGCTCGAGGACGGCGTCCTCGAGACAGCGATAGCACGGCCCGTGTAAGCGGATCCGGAGGTGGAGCTCGAAGACGGTTCCGGTCGTGGCCCGGGTCACGATCAGCTCGGAGGGCACCTTCTCGGGCACGGGAAGGTACCGCTGGCCACCCAGCACGAGCGGTGTGAGCTCGACTTCCTGCTCGTCGCGAAGCTCCTCTCCCGACCTCAGCTTGATCGACCTGAGATCCAGAAAGGTCATCGAGCCAGCCTAGCAACGCCCCTCGCGTTCTCGGGGCGTCGCTGGCAAGCGCGGCGAAGGGGCACAGTGCAAGCCGCACGGGCCCCTGAGTGGAGCGCAACCAGCGGCGTCAGGGGGGCGGCGAAGGCCGGCTTCGCCGGCCGGGAGCCGCGCCGGCCGAGAGCGCGAAGAGCGCTACCTCCCGCGGGCGGGCAGAGCCGCAGGGGCGAGGCCCCGTTCCTTCGGCGGGGTCACGATCAGAGCCACGGCGGCGAGGATGAGCCCCCCTGCGAGCAGCGTTCGCGCTCCGATCGGCTCGCTCTCCACTGCCCAGCCGAGGAAGACGGCGACGAGCGGGTTCGCGTACGCATAGGTGGCGACGAGCGAGGTGCGTGCGTTGCGCAGGAGCCACGCGTAACACGTGAAGGCGAGCAACGAGCCGAAGACGACGAGGTAGACGAGCGCGAAGGCAGACGTCGCCGACACGTGGTGGACGCGCCCGATCTCGCCGCTCGCCGCCGCGACCACGGCCAGCATCGCTCCGCCGGTCAGCATCTGCATCGAGGACGAGACCAGAGGGCGTCGTGGAAGCGGCGCCCGGCGAGAGTAGAGCGAACCGGCCGCCCATGAGGCAGCGGCGAGCAGCAAGACGGTCGCACCGGCGACGTCGATGTGGCCGGCGCCGGTCGGGCTGGCGAGCAGCGCGGCTCCGGCGAAGCCTACGGCGAGCCCGAGTGCCCCGAGCCGCGTCAGCCGCTGGCCCGTGGCGATGCGGTCGAAGACCGCGATCCAGAGCGGGATGGTCGCAATGACGAGCGAACTGATCCCCGTGTCGACCCTCGTCTCCGCCCAGGCGACGCCCGTGTTGCCGCCCAGGAAGAGCGCTGCGCCGACGACAGCGGCCGCAACCCACTCACGACGGCCAGGTCGGTCGCGATCGCGGTCGCCGCGACGGATCGACCAGACGTACAGGAGCGCCCCCGCGACCAGAAATCGCAACGCCCCCATCAGGAAGACCGGGATGGTGTCGATCGCAAGCAGGATCCCCAGGTACGTCGATCCCCAGACGACGTACACGACGAGCAGCGCCGCCCAGATACGAGCGGCGCCGGGCCCGGCGGAGGTCTTCACCGGGCTACCGCCGGCCGGGCCACCAACCCCGCCGGTCGCGATCGTCCAGGTCGCGGTCGGGCAGCGCAAGCGACAGAAGACAGATGCCGAGGATGACTGCGATCACGAACACACCTGCCATAACGAAATACAGCGTGCCTGGCGTGAGCCATTAGCACAAATCGTGTTATCGTTCGACTTGATCATGCAGACTGATGGCTGGCTGGGACTCGAGCTGCGCCACCTGCTGGCGCTCAAGGCCGTGGCCGAGGAGGGCTCGTTCGGGCGCGCCGCACACCATCTCGGCTACACGCAGTCCGCGATCAGCCAGCAGATCGCCACTCTGGAACGCATCGTCGGGCAGAAGCTGCTCGAGCGGCCGGGGGGCCCGCGCCCCGTCTCGCTGACAGAGGCGGGAACCCTTCTCCTTCGCCACTCGGACGCCATCGCCGCCAGGCTCCGTGCGGCGCAGGCGGATCTCGCCGCGCTCGAGGCGGGCGAGGCGGGCCCGCTCCGCGTCGGGACGTATCAGAGCGTGAGCGCAAAGCTGCTGCCGACGCTCCTGCGCGAGTTCCACCAGGAATGGCCCAAGGTCGAGATCCGGCTGACCGAGTCCGCCGACGACTTCGAGCTGCTGACGCTGGTCGAGCAGGGTGAGCTCGATCTCACCTTCGTCGCGCACCCCATCCGACCGGGGCCGTTCGAGACGGCCGAGCTGCTCCGTGATCCTCACGTGCTGATCGTCCAGGCCGACTCGCCACTCGCCACACGCGACCGTCCGCCGAGCCTGCGCGAGCTCGCCGAGCTGCCGCGGATCAGCTACCGGAGCTGCCGCATCACCCAGGCGATCGAGGACCGGCTGCGCGTGGGAGGCCGCGAGCCCAACATCGTGTTTCGGTCGGACGACAACGGCACGGTTCAGGCGCTCGTCGCGGCCGGCGTGGGGATTGCGGTCGTCCCCCGCCTGACCATCAACGAGGCCGACGGTGAGGTTGCCGTGATCGACCTCGGCGACCGTGTCCCCCCACGGCAGATCGGGATCGCCTGGCACCGGGATCGGCTGCGTACGCACGCGTCGGATGCCTTCGTCGAGGCGTCGCGGGCGCTCTGCACGCGGATCGAGCGCGAAACCGTCGCGTCCGCCGCCTAGCGACTCTGCAGCATCACCCGCGCTGCGACTCGAAGAACTCAGCGGCCTCGCGCGCACTCGGGACGCTGCGCAGGTTCTCCTCGATCCACCGGTCCGCCATCGGCCATCCGGCGCTACGGACGCGTTCGGCCGCGGCGTCCAGGTCGTACTGCGTGCGGCGAAACTCGGGCTGGCCGTCGCTGACGAGCGCCCAGTACGCTCCGGGCGCGTCCTCGTAGGGCATTCCGACGCTGCCGGCGTTGACGAGCCGCACGTCTCCGAGCTGGCGGTCGAACTGCGAATGCGTGTGTCCGATGACGACGACGTCCTGCTCGACGTCGCCGATCGTCGCGCGCGCGAGGTCGTCGGGCGTGAGCACGGTCACGAACGGCTCGTCGTCGTAGGGTGTCGCGTGGCAGTACAGGACGCCGTCGAGGACGATCCTGGGCTCGAACGACCCCAAGAACTCGCGGTGCTCGTAATCCAGCTGCTCGCCCGCCCAGGCTGCGAGCCCCTCCTCGGCGCCGGCGACCATCATTCGGTCGGCGTTACCCCGCACAAAACGAGCGTCGTCGAGCGTCCGCAGGCGCGCGATCGTCTCACACGGCAGCGGACCTGCTGCCACGTCCCCGCCGAAGACGGTCAGATCCGGCGCGAGCTGTTCGAGCTCGGCCAGCACCGCCTCGAGAGCAGGCAGGTTTCCGTGAACGTCGTAAAGGGCGGCGACTAGTACGGCTGATCGTCTTCGCTCGAGGCCACGCCCGCGACTACCGTCTCCTGCGAGCGTTCCTGGAGCCGCTCGCGGCCACGCTTGACCGCGGTCAGGAACTTGTCCAGGTTGACCTCGAGCGTGGAGAGGATCGAGTCGGCCCAGTCCTCCATCTCCAGCTTCGTCTCCCGTGCCTGTCGACGCGCGTCCTCGATGATCTCCTGCGCCTGGCGCTCCGCTAGCTTGACGATCTCCGTCTGCGATGCCTCGCGCATGGCCTGCTCGCGGGCCTCACCGAGAATGCGATCGCACTCCCGCTTGGCCTCGGCCAGCATCTCCTGCCGCTCCTTGACGATCCAGCGGGCCTGCTTGATCTCCTCGGGAATCGTCGCCCGCATCTGGTCGAGGATGTCGTAGATCTCCTCGCGGTCGATGCGCACCTGGTCGGTGAGGGGCACGGCCTTCGCGTTGTGCACGAGGTCGTCGAGCTTGTCGATCAGTACGAGGACGTCCATGTCTCCTTTCCAGTCTACTCGTGTGGGCTCACGGGAGCGCCCGACCTCGCCTTCGGGAACAACTCGCGAAAGCGGCGAGCCACCGCGGCGGGGACGAGCTCGTCCACGTTTCCGCCGAAGGCCGCGATCTCCTTCACTCCGCTCGAGGAGACGAAGCTAAACCTGGGGCTCGCCATCACGTACACGGTCTCGACGTCCGGCGCCAGGGTGCGGTTCAGGTGGTTCATTTGGAACTCCCACTCGAAGTCGGAGATCACGCGCAGTCCCTTGACCATTGTCGTCGCCCCCCAGCGCCGGGCGAAGTCGACCACGAGCTCCGAGAAGACGTCGATCTCGACATTCTCGACGGCTGCCAGCGCTTCCTCGAGGAAGGCCACGCGCTCCTCGACCGAGAACATCGTTGCCTTGTGGTGAGGGTCGCGGACGACACCGACGACGATCCGGTCGAAGATGCCCGCCGCCCGCTCGATCACGTCGATGTGGCCGAACGTGACGGGGTCGTAGCTCCCCGGACAGATCGCAGTATTCAATGTTGGAAGAGGGTGAGGCGCGCGGCGCCGTAACGGCGGCTCGTGCGCTTGGTCAGAGGGAGCTCCGGCTCGATCTTCGCCGACGTCTCGAAGACGAGCAGGCCGCCCTCGGCGAGGACGGAGGACAGGTAAGGGCCGAGCCGCATTTGCAAGGATTCAACCATCTCGTACGGGGGGTCGACGAGTACGAGGTCATAGCGGCCCCGGTCGGAGGCCAGAAAGCGGAGCACGTCCGCGTAGACGACCCGGGCGCCCGCCAGACGCAGCTTCACGAGGTTGCGCTCGATCGCCCGGCAGGCCTCGCGGTTGGACTCGACGAAGACGGCGCGCTCGGCGCCGCGGGAGAGCGCCTCGAGGCCCATCGCGCCCGAGCCCGCGAAAAGATCGAGGACGGAAGCCCCGTCGACCGGGCCGATCAGGTTGAAGGCGGCCTCGCGAACGCGGTCGCCCGTCGGCCGCGTGTCCAGCCCCTTGGTCGAGAAGATGCGCGCGCCCTTCCGGCTGCCGGCCACGATCCGCATGGTTTGAGGCTACGCGGCGACGTCGGCGCTCGCGAACGCTCGCTCGACCTCATCCGCGAGCGGGCCTTCGTAGTCCACGAGCTCGTCGGCTACGAGGCGAGCCCGCTCGAGCAGCGGCCGGTCGGCGCGCAGGCGCGCGAAGCGGAAGTCGGTCAAGCCCGACTGGCGCGTGCCGAGCAGCTCCCCTGCTCCTCGCAGCTCGAGATCCCGCTCGGCCAGCTCGAAGCCGTCGCTCGAGTCCACGAGCGCCTGGAGGCGTTCCTGCGCCACGTCGGTCAGCTCGTCCTTCGGCCGCGAGATCAGAAGGCAGTACGACTGCTCGGAGCCGCGTCCCACTCGGCCGCGCAGCTGGTGCAGTTGGGCGAGGCCGAACCGGTCGGCCTCCTGCACAATCATGATCGTCGCGTTCGGCACGTCGACGCCGACCTCGATCACCGTCGTCGCCACGAGCACGTCCAGCTCGCGCCCCTTGAAGCCCGCCATGAGCTCACGCCGCTCCGCGGGTCGCAGTTTCCCGTGCACGCACGCGACCCGGAAGCCGGAGAGCTCGACTCGCGCGAGCCGCTCGGCCTCCTCCTCGGCCGCGCGGGCCTCGATCGTCTCGGACTCGGAGACCAGTGGGCAGACGACGTATGCCTGCCGCCCGGCCTCCAAGTGGCGCCGCAGCCGGGTGTAGGCCTCGGACGAGCGCTCGGCCGTCACCCAGCTCGTGACCACGGGCTTGCGCTCGGCTGGGGGCTCGGAGATCTCGCTCACGGCGAGATCGCCGTACACGGTCAGCGCGAGCGTGCGCGGGATCGGGGTCGCGGTCATGTGGAGGACGTGGGGAGTGCGCCCGGCCACCAGCGCCTTCCGCTGCTCGACCCCGAACCGATGCTGCTCGTCCACGACGGCGACGGCCACGTCCGCGAGGTCGACGCCCTCCTGGATCAGCGCGTGCGTTCCCACGAGGATGCTCGCCCCGGCCGCGGCCCGCCGCTCGCGCTTGGGCACCGAGCTCGTCAGTAGCCCGCAGGGGACGCCGAGTCCCCGACACATCTCCTCGACGGTGAGGAAGTGCTGCTCGGCCAGGGTCTCGGTGGGAGCCATCAACGCCCCCCGCTTGCCGGCTTCGACGGCGCGCAGCAGGGCATACAGCGCGACGACCGTCTTGCCCGACCCGACCTCGCCCTGGAGGAGGCGCTGCATCGGCACGGGCGTCGCGAGGTCGGCGTCGATCTCCTCCACGGCGCGGCGCTGGTGCGTCGTCAGCGTGAAGGGCAGCTGCGCGAGGTACGTCGCGATCAGCTCGCCTGCCGGCGGAAGCGCGGGCGCGACCTCCTGCTCGTGCTCCCGGCGCCGTAGCGCGAGGCCCACCTGGAGCAAGAGCAGCTCGTCGAAGGCCAGCCGGCGGCGCCCGGCTTCGGCTTCCTCCGGCGTCGCGGGGCGGTGGAGCGCCACCAGCGCGTCCGGACGCAAGGGCAAGCGTTCTCGGGCCCGTAGCGTGGCCGGAAGCGGGTCGAGCACGTCGAGGGCATGCGGCAGGACCTGCTCGGCAAGCCTGCGCAGCGTCGCGCTGGGCAACTCCTCGCTGGCCGGGTACACGGGCGCGTAATCGGCTGTGGCCGAAACACCGTCGAGGTCGTAGGAGCGAACGTGGAACGCGCCGCGCTTGAGCTGCCCGCGCAGGCGGATCTCTCGGCCGGGCGTCAGCTTCTCGACGAGCCACTCCTGGTTGAACCAGATCGCGGGGATGGAGTCCGAGCCGTCCTCGACGCGGGCCGAGACGATCGCCAGCCTCCGCCGCGGCCGCCGCACCGTCACGCTCTGCACGGTTCCCGAGATCGCCACCTCTTCCTCTGCGAGCAGGTCGGCGATGCGCCGCTCGGGCACGGCGGGCTCGTATCGACGAGGTGCGTGCTCGAGCAGGTCGCGCACCGTCTGCAGGCCGAGGCGCTCGAGCTTCCGCAGCACCTGGGGACCCACCCCGCGCAGGACGTCGAGCGAGGCGTCCAGCCGCTCCGGCCGGGGGAAGATGGGCGGGCGCGGCCAGCCCCCGGGCTGGTCCAGCACGGCAAAACCCGTGGGCGCGCGGGTCACGATTGGTCGAGTATAGGAGGCGGTCCGACTATTTCCGCGGAAAGTGCGATTCGCTCACGCGTCGCACTTTCCGCGGCGGGAACTCCAGTTTCGCTCACCAGATCTCGCGGTCGTCCCACCAGAAGAAGCCGACCGTTCCTGGTCCCGCGTGCGCGCCCACGACCGCGCCCAGTGTCGTCGCCACCTCGATCTGGGCGGCGGGGCGCGTTCTGCGCACGAGCTCGCGGAGCGCAGCCTCTCGCTCGGGCGCCTCCGCATTGGCGATGCCGACACGAAGCGACGGGCCGTCGAGAGAGCCCTCCTCGAACGCCCGCGCAAACTCGAGAAAGGCCTTGTGGTTCCCGCGCACACGTCGTACGGGCACGATCTCTCCCTCCTCGAAGGTAAGGATCGGCTTCACGCTCAACAACTCCCCGGCCCACGCCCGAGCCCGTCCGATGCGACCTCCCCTGGCGAGGAACTCGAGCGTGTCCACCGTGAACACGACGCGCGACTCGCGCCTGAAGCGCTCGACGAGCGCGTCGATCTCCTCGTCCGTCGTGCCCCGTTCGAGGCGCCGCTGAATCGCGAGCCCCAGCATCGCGATGCCGGCCGAGGCCGACTCGGTGTCGATCGCGCGAACGAGGTCTCTCTCCAACTCCTCGGCCGCGGTCGACGCGCTCTCGAAGGTGCCCGACATCTTGGCCGAGATGTGCAGGGAGAGCACCCGGCCGAAGCCGCCGAGCTCCTGGTAGCAGGTGAGGAAATCGCCCGGTGCGGGCTGTGACGTGCGCGGGAGCTCGACCGCCTCCCCCAGGAGCGCGTAGAACTGGGCCGGGCTGAGGTCGACGTAGTCACGGTACGTATCGTCGCCGAAGCGGACGTAGAGGGGGACCATCCGCCAGTTGGGGAACCGCTCAGGCCCCTCAGGGAAGTCAGCCGTGGAGTCGACGACGATGGCCGTGTTCTCGGCCGTCAGCTGCACGCCCTCACGCTTCCCGCCGTGCCGCCCGTTTGATCGCGGCCACGATCTCGTCCAGCGAGCCGTCCTTCGACACGCAGTCGACGGCCCCGGCGTCGTAGAGCGCCGCCTCCTCCCGGGCATTGACCCCGGCGGTCAGGCAGACCACGGCGACGTCCGGACACGCCGCCCGAACCGCCAGCGTAACCTGGACCCCGTCGGGCCCTGGCAGCCGGTAGTCGACGACGAGCACCTCCGGGTTGGTTCGCTCGCAGAGGTCGACCGCGTCGGTGCCGTCCGGGGCGGAGCCGACGACCTCTACGTCCGCGTCGAGCCCGAGCAGCAACTCGACCGCCTCGCGGAAGACCTCGTTGTCCTCGATCAGCGCGACGCGGATGGGGTCCGGCACACGCTGACTCTATTCCGCGCTGAGCAGAAGTGAGTAGTCGGGCTGACCCCCCTCGTGCACCTCGAGCTCGAGACCCGGGTGGCGCTCCTCGATCGCGCGGAGCACACCGTCCACCGGGTGCCCGCCGGCGCCGGTCAGCAGCGTCAGCACGTCCCGGGGCTCGGCGAGCAGTCGCTCGGCGACCGCGGCGGCCACGTCCTCGAAGCGCTCGCCCCCGAGGACCGGCTCTCCATCGAGCAGGCCGAGGTAGTCGCCCTTGCTCACGCGCAGGCCGGCCAGCTCGACGTCCCGCGAGGCGGTCGTGACCGCTCCGGTGGCGACGTCCTCCGAGTTCCGGCGCATCTCCTCGCCGTTCTCCTCGGCCGAGCGCTGCCCATCGTAGGCGACCATGGCCACGAGGCCGGCCTGAATGGAACGGGCGGGCACGACGACGACGGGCTTCGCCGCCAGCCGGGCGGCCTGCTCGGCGCTCATCACCACGTTCGGGTTGTTCGGCAGCACGATGGCCTCCGGAGCGGAAGTCCGCTCGACCGCGGCCACGATCTCTGCCGTGGCCGGGTTCATCGACTGCCCGCCCTCGACCAGCTGGGTGGCACCGAGGCTTTCGAACAGCCGGCGGTTTCCCTCGCCTACGACGACCGCGACCACGTCCGTGCGCCGCTCCTGCTCCGGGACGGCATGCAGCAAGCGCTCCTCGCGGGCCACCGTCTGGCGGTGCATGTTGGCGATCTCGATCCCCTCGAGCGCGCCGGCGGCCGCGCCGAGGCTGAGCGCAGCCCCCGGGTCGTCGGTATGCACGTGAACCTTCACCGCGCTGTCGTCGCCGACCACGAGCAGGGAGTCGCCGAGCCGATCGAGCTCGGCCTCGAGCCCCCCGGGATCGAGGCCCTCACCCTCGACCACGAAGACGGTGCAGTAGCGGTAGAGCGAGAGCTCCTGGTGGATCGCCCCCAGCCCGATCTCCTCGCGCGGCGGCGGCTCGGGCAAGGGCTCACCCGAGACGGCGGCCGTCAGCCCGCGGAGCAGCTCGAGCAGCCCGGCCCCGCCCGCGTCGACGACGCCGGCTTCCCGGAGCACATCGAGCATCTGCGGCGTTCGCGCGAGCGCCTCCTCGGCGCGGCGCACGAGCGCGTGCAACAGCACGTCCACGGCAACCTCGGGGCCGGCGACCTCCTCCGCCTCCTCGGCGATCTCGCGGGCGACCGTCAGCATCGTTCCCTCGACCGGCCGTCTGACGCCGCGGTACGCGGCGTCGCTCGCCGCGCGAAAGGCCCGAGCCAGGACCGGCGCGTCGATGCTCTCGGCCTGCCCGATCTCCTCGGCGAAGCCCCGCACGATCTGCGACAGGATCACGCCCGAGTTGCCGCGCGCTCCCATCAGGGCCGCGCGCGTGAGCTCGTGGGCGAGGGCCGGCCGCTCGTGGGCCTCGCTGGCCGCAAGCGCGTCGACCACCGCACGGACGGTCAGCGCCATGTTCGTCCCCGTGTCGCCGTCCGGGACCGGATAGACGTTCAGGTCGTCGATCCGCCGGCGGCCGGCCTCGAGTGCCGCAGCCGCCGCTCCTGCCAGGCGGCGCACCGCCTCGAGGTCCGAGGTGGCCAGCGCGCTCACGCCGACCTCCGGACGTCGCTGATCCGAACCTCCACCGCCGCGACCTGGAGCCCGGTCAGGCGCTTGACCTCGTAGGCGACGTGGGACCGGACCGTGGCCGCCACCTCGGCGAGGTTGAGCCCGTGCTCGACAACGACGTCGAGCCGCACTGCAAGTCCCTCGGAGACCGGTCTGACGCCGATCGCCAGCGTCGGCCTCGCCCGCGCGGCCAGTTGCCCGACCCGGCCGCCAGGCGCTCCCATGGCGACCACGCCGTAGCACTCGCCAGCGGTGCGGGCGATGATCTGCTCGACGGCCGACTTCGCGACACGGACGCGCCCGAGCGGCGAAGCTGTCGGCAGGAAGTGGTATTCCATCCGGCCGTTAGACGCCGGACCGCCGAAACCCGGTTACGTACGGACCGCCTTCTGGACGCGGCCGGTCTTCAGGCAGCGAGTGCAGACGTAGGCGCGGGTGGGCTTGCCGTCGATGAGCACGCGAACCCGCTGGAGATTCGGGTCGAAACGGCGCTTCGTGGCCACCATCGAGTGGCTCCGGCTGTGACCGAACCCCGGTTTCTTGCCGCAGATGGCGCAGATCTTGGACATCGGCCGGGCAGTGTACCTGGGTCTCAGCGGCCGGCAGCCGCTTGGGCACGCAAATGAGAGAACAGGTCCGCCATCTCGAGGCCCGCGCGGACGGCCTCGGCTCCCTTGGCCACGCGGGCCTCGGCCTGCTCGCGCGTCTCGCACGTCAGCACCCCGAATGAGACCGGGACGCCCGTCTCGATCGCGGCGAGCTGGAGGCCGCTCGCAGCCTCGCTGGCGACGAAGTCGAAGTGCGGCGTCTCGCCGCGGATGACGCAGCCGAGCGCGACGACGCAGGCGTAGCGGCGAGTCTTGGCGAGCGCCATCGCGGCGAGCGGAAGCTCGAAGGCGCCCGGTACGGCCATGATCGTGATCGCCTGGGGGGAGACCCCGGCGACCTCGAGCTCCTCGAGCGCGCTCTGGAGCAGCAGGTTGGTGACGTCGCCGTTGAACCGGCCGACGACGATGCCGACGGTGCGCCGCTCTCCGGTAGGCGATCCCTCGAGCAGCGTGTAGCCCGCCGGCACGTCGAGCTCGCCCTCGGCGTGCTCGAGCGCAGCCTCCTCGGCCTCTTCGGGCTCCAGCTCCTCGAGCTTCGGTTCCTCGAGGTCCGGCTCGGCCAGCTCCGGCTGGCCGAGCGCCTCCAGCTGCGTGGCCGCAGGCTGCTCGGCCGGGTCGGGCGCCTCGGGTGCCTCGGGTTCGTCGGACTCCGGCTCGGGCGACTCCTCGATCCGGAAGCCCTCATTCAGGGGCTCGGGACGAACGTCCTCCACCGCGGCCTCAGCCACCACCGGCGCGACGGCCTCCTCCTCTGGTTCCGGCGTCGGCTCAGGTGGGAGCCGGAAGGAGCCGGACTCCCGAAACGGCCAGTCGCCCGTGTCCTCGAGGTATCCGCTCACGTCTCTTCCGGCTCGGGCTCGAACTTCAGGTCCTGGTGGTGCAGGCGATGGCCAAGCTTCTCACGTTTCGTCCGCAAGTAGCCACGGTTCTCGAGATTCGGGGAGATCTCGATCGGCACCTGCTCAACCACCTCGAGGCCGTAGGCGTCGGCACCGTCCATCTTGCGTGGATTGTTCGTGAGCAGGCGGATGGTGGTCAGCCCGAGGTCGGCCAGGATCTGGTAGCCGATCCCGTATTCCCGGGAGTCGGCGGGAAAGCCGAGGGCGAGGTTTGCCTCCACCGTGTCCATGCCCTGCTCCTGGAGCTCGTAGGCGCGCAGCTTGTCGAGCAGGCCGATGCCTCGGCCTTCCTGGGCCATGTACAGGAGCACCCCCCTCTCGGATGCCCCGATCTGCAGGAGTGCCTGCTCCAGCTGCTCACCGCAATCGCAACGGAACGAGTGGAAGACGTCGCCTGTCAGGCACTCGGAGTGCACGCGCACAAGCACGTCCTCGGCGCCCTCGATCGCACCACGGACGAGGGCGACGTGGTGCTTGCCCGTCAGTGTCTCGCGGAAGGCGATCGCGGTGAACTCACCGTACTCGGTCGGCAGCCGCACCTGGCTCACGCGCTCGATCAGCTTCTCGGTGCGCCGGCGGTACTCGATGAGATCGGCGATCGTGACCAGCTTGAGGCCGTGGCGATCGCAGTAGCCGACGAGATCGGGCACGCGGGCCATCGTCCCGTCCTCGTTCATTACCTCGCATACGACCCCGGCGGCGTTGAGGCCCGCGAGGCGCGCGAGGTCGACCGCGGCCTCGGTCTGGCCGGCCCGCTGGAGCACGCCGCCCGGCCGGGCACGGAGGGGGAAGACGTGGCCGGGCTGGACGAGGTCGTGCGCCGTCGCCCGCGGATTGATGGCGATCTGGATCGTGCGTGAGCGGTCGTGCGCCGAGATGCCCGTGGTCACGCCCTCGCGAGCCTCGATCGAGACCGTGAAGGCGGTGCCGAGCGGCGCCTCGTTGTGCTCGGTCATCGGGCGCAGGCCGAGCTCGTCACAACGGTCCTCGGTCAGGCAGAGGCAGATCAGCCCGCGGGCGTGGGTGGCCATGAAGTTGATCGCCTCCGGGGTGGCGAACTGGGCGGCGATGACGAGGTCGCCCTCGTTCTCCCGGTCAGGGGCGTCCACGACCACGACGAACTTCCCCTGCCGGATGTCCTCGATGGCCCCCTCGATGGTGGCGAAGGCCGCGCCTTGCTCGATCACGCTCACGCCTGCATGGTATCCGGCGCGATGAGACGCTCCACGTACTTGGCCAAGACGTCGGCCTCGAGGTTCACCTCGTCACCGGGAGCGAGGCCGCCAAGCGTCGTGACCTCGAGCGTGTGCGGCACGAGCGCGACGGCGAACGCCGTCTCGTCGAGCGCCGCGATCGTCAGGGAGACGCCGTCCACCGTCACCGAGCCCTTCTCGACGCAATAGCGGAGGATGTCGTCAGGAGCCTTGATCCACACCCGCCGGCTGTCCCCCTCCGGCTCGACGGAGCGGACGCGCCCGGCGCCGTCGACGTGCCCCTGGACGTAGTGGCCCCCGAGAGGCTCGCCCGCGCGCAGCGCG
>WNGB01008385.1_pt1 | contig 14720 bp, 14 predicted proteins | sample 5400681 | NCBI WGS metagenome assembly WNGB01 (sample SAMN13153367, study PRJNA577476) | soil metagenome | isolation source: 115 cm soil or saprolite under grassland replicate 2 | place: USA:California | collected 2016-06-15
TCCGTTCGTCGATAGCGGCGCGGCGCGCCTGCTGCGAGGTGCGCAAGGTCGAGCCGCTCGGCCGTGCGCTCGAGGGTGCCGCGGCGTGGATCACCGGCGTGCGTGCCGAGCAGTCCGTGGACCGGGCCGCAATGCCTTATGCCGCGGTCGATCCGTTGCATCACCTGGTCAAGGTGAATCCGTTGTTGGACTGGACACGCGGCCGCGTGGTCGATTTCGTGCGCGAACACCGCATTCCCTACAATCCGCTGCACGATCGCGGCTTCCTGTCGATCGGCTGCGCGCCATGCACGCGCGCGGTCAAGCCGGGCGAGCCTGAGCGCGCCGGCCGCTGGTGGTGGGAGCAGGAGGAGAAGAAAGAGTGCGGTCTGCACAGCCGCCCGGCGCCGCCTGGCGCTTCGCCAGCGAACGCAACCGTTACGCTCCGCAAGGATTGATCCCATGCACGGCGTAACGACAGCAGAACTCGCCGAGCACAGGCTCGCGCCCGCGATCATGGCAAATGAGGCCGCCACGGCCAGGCTGACGCATCTGCAGCAGCTCGAGGCCGAAAGCATCTACATCATTCGCGAAGCGTTCGCCGAATCCGACAATCCGGTTTTGCTCTATTCCATCGGCAAGGATTCTTCCGTGCTGCTGCACCTGGCCTTGAAGGCGTTCTATCCGGGCAAGCCACCCTTCCCGTTGCTGCACATCGACACCACCTGGAAGTTCCGCGACATGATCGCCTTTCGCGATCAGCGCGCGCGCGAGCTCGGCCTCGATCTCATCGTCGAAGTAAACCGGGACGGGCTCGCGCGCGGAATCAGCCTGATCACCCACGGCTCCGAAGTGCACACCAACGTAATGAAGACGCAGGCGCTGCGCCAGGCGCTCGACAGCTACGGCTTCGACACCGCCCTCGGTGGCGCACGCCGCGACGAGGAGAGGTCGCGCGCCAAGGAGCGCGTCTTCTCGCTGCGCAATGCGCAACACTGCTGGGACCCAAAGCGTCAGCGCCCCGAACCGTGGCGGCTCTATAACGCGCGCAAGCGAAAAGGCGAGAGCATCCGGGCTTTTCCGCTCTCCAATTGGACCGAGCTCGACGTCTGGCTCTATATCCATCAAGAACGCATTCCGATCGTTCCGCTGTATTTCGCGGCCCCGCGCCCCGTTGTGGTACGGAACGGCGCCTTGATTATGATCGACGACGAGCGGCTGCCGCTCGCGCCCGGCGAACAACCGCAGACCAAGAGCGTCCGGTTCCGCACGCTTGGTTGCTATCCGCTGACCGGCGCCATCGAAAGCACCGCAGCCACCGTCCCGGAGATCATTCGGGAGACGGTGGAGACGCGATTCTCTGAGCGCCGTGGTCGGATGATCGACCACGATGGCGCCGCCTCGATGGAGCGCAAGAAACAGGAGGGCTATTTCTGATGACAGCGCGGCCGGACCCGGGCGGATTCACACTCGACACGTTCCTGCGCCAGCATGAACGCAAGAGCCTGCTGCGATTCATCGCCTGCGGCTCAGTCGACCACGGCAAGTCCACTCTGATCGGCCGGCTGCTGTACGAGGCGGGGCTGCTGTTCGACGACCAATTGGATGCGCTCGCGATCGAGTCCCGCAAACACGGGACACAAGGCAAGGAACTCGATTACTCGCTCCTCCTCGACGGACTCGCGGCCGAGCGCGAACAGAAGATCACGATCGACGTCGCCTATCGCTTCTTTGCGACTGAACGTCGGAAGTTCATCGTGGCCGATGCGCCCGGCCACGAGCAATACACGCGCAACATGGCGACTGGCGCATCGACGGCCGATCTCGCGCTGATCCTGATCAACGCGCAAACAGGCCTCACGCGCCAGACCAGGCGTCATAGCCTGATCGTCTCGATGCTCGGCGTGCGCCACCTGCTCGTGGCGGTCAACAAGATGGACCTTGTCGGCTGGTCGGAAGAGACCTTCCGGGCGATTGACGCCGAGTTTCGCTCGTTCGCGGCGGAGCTTGGCGTCAGCGAGATCGTCTGCATCCCGATCTCCGCTCACGGCGGCGACAACGTCGTGAGCCGCTCCTGCAACATGGATTGGCATCTCGGCCCGACGCTCTTAGCATATCTGGAAGACGTCGAGATCACCGCGGCATCGCATCGGCAACCCTTTCGCATGCCGGTCCAACTGGTCAACCGACCAAGTCCAGACTTTCGCGGCCACAGCGGACTGATCGCCAGCGGCGAGGTCTATACCGGCATGCCCGTGCGGATATTGCCGTCCGGGCAGGCCTCCTACATCGACCGGATTGTGACGTTTGACGGCGATGTTGATCGCGCGGCAGCCGGCCAGTCCGTGACCGTCACACTGGCGGACGACGTTGACGCCTCGCGCGGCGACGTCATTGCGGAGATCGGGGAGCCGCCTGTGGTCTCCGACCGGCTCACCGCGCGCGTGTTCTGGATGGGGAAGGATGCCCTGGTGCCCGGCCGCAGCTACCTCGTCAAGCTTGCGACCTCGACGGTGAAGGGCACGGTCGACCCGGCACTGCATGTTATTGATATCGATACTCGCACCTCCGCTGCCGCCGACCGCCTTCTGGTCAACGACATCGGACATTGCGTGCTGGCGCTTGATCGCCCGGCCGCCGTCGATCGCTACAGCGATAATAAGGAGACCGGCAGCTTCATCGTGATCGATCCCGAATCCTACGACACGGTGGGAATGGGACTGGTCGAACAGGCAGAGGGCGGCGAAGCGCCATTTGGCTGGCCGCAAACGCCGCTGAGCGTCACGGCGCCGGCCAAGGCAGCCAGCCTGAAATCCCCGCGATCGGGCGAGTCCCACATCCGTTCGATTGCCAAAGCGATCAGTTGGCGCGGGAGTGGCAGCTTAGACACCTTCCTTGTCAGTCTCGTTATCACCGGCAGTTACACGTTCGCAGGCTCGATCGCGATAACCGAGGTCATGACCAAGATCGCGTTGTACTATTTTCACGAACGAATCTGGTCAATCATTCCATGGGGTAAGGCGTCCGAATTCTAGGCTGTGTATTCGATGGGGCGGGTTTGGCAGCAAGCCGGGCCACCTGCGCGTGCTCAAACAGACGGGTGCGAACGCCGTGATCGTGTGGCTGTCGCTCATCACGTGCCTGGCGATGTTCGCCGTGCTGTTCGTGTACACCTACCAGCAGGAGCCGGCGGCGATCGCCGCGCTGGTGCTGATCGCGGCCGCATCGTTCGCCGCCGAATGGGCCTACCGGCGCTGGACCGGCCGGCAGATCAAGGAACCGCAGGCGTAAAGAGCAATCCACCCGCCGTCGGCGCACCGACAGCGGGTGGATGAGCGCCAGCCGATCGCGCGTTACTTGAGCTTGTCCTGCACCTTGGCGAGCGCCGACATCGCACATTCCTCATCGAAATTTCCGCCGGGCGCGCCGCTCACGCCGATCGCGCCGATGGCGACGCCGTTGGCCTTGATGGTCACGCCGCCGACCCCGTAGGTGACATTGGGCAGCGGCGTCTGCGGCACGCTCGACGGCGGGTTCTTCGCCATCCGGCTGGCAACCTCCTTGGTGCTGCCCTCGTTGCGCCCGAGCGTCAGCGAGGCGGCCGAGTACGCCTTGTAATAGGCGTTGTCCATGGAATGGATCGGCGCCCCGTCGCCGCGCAGCATGGACTGGCGGACGCCGTCGAGGTCGACCACGACGGCAACCACCTTGTAGCCCTTGGCCGCGCAGGCGGCGACCGAGTCACCCACGAGCTGGTTCGCGAGCGCCGCGGAGATTTTCGGATTGTTGATCAGGCCTTGCGCCTTCGCGCCCACCGCCGCGAGCGCGACGACCGCGGCCAGCACAGCGTATTTCCATACCGACGAAACGCGTGACATGGATATCCTCCCTGTTGCCGGCTCGCGTCTTGCGTGGATGGTGGCCGGCTGGCCGCAATGATAGGTGATGTCGCCGTGGTGCGGAAGCAGGGCCGCGCGCGCTAGGGCGCGCTATCGCCGGCCATGTGTCATTCGGGCTCTTGATGTATTGTGCCGACAGCTGCTGTCAAAAAGGAAACGCCATGATCGATCTTTACGCTTGGGGCACAACCAACGGGCGCCGCGCCCTGATCATGGCTGAGGAAACTGGCCTGCCGTTCACATTGCATCAAATCAACATTCACAATGGACAACAGAAAACGCCGGCCTATGAAAAGATCAATCCGCACCGGAAAATTCCCGCGCTGGTCGACAGCCAAGGACCCGGCGACAAGCCGGCCACGGTGTTTGAATCCGTCGCCATTTGCATCTACCTGGCCGAGAAGGTCGGCCGGTTTCTGGGTTCACCCGTGGATCATCCGAATGTGCTCAAATGGTCGATGTTTCATGCAGCCAATGTGTTGTCGACCATGGCGCAGCTCAAGCGCCCAGAAGAAACCGAGTTTGAGGACGATGCCAGGAGGCAGTTCGATACAATGGAGCGGCATCTTGCCGGACGCGAGTGGTTCGCCGAGGACTACTCGATTGCCGACATCATCCCCTTCACGCGCATCAATGGGATCAAGCACGACCGAGTGAAGGTTTCAAATTATCCGAACGTCGCGAACTGGCTGGACCGCGTCGCCGCGCGGCCTGCCGTCAAAAAGGCGATGGCGCAGAAGTTCGGGTAAGCAGATGGGCTCAGTGCGGAATGGCGGCAGGGCCGCCGACCGCAGATCTCTTCACCACCAGCGCTGTTGCCGCTGATAATAGTATTGGTAGTAATCCTGCCCGCTGCGCCAGGGACTAAAGCCGGAGCGGTTGTCCTGGCCGTTATCGCGCGCGACGCGGGTCTCGGCCGGGCGCTTGCGCATCGCGAGGCCGCCCTGTGGCTGGTTGTTCAGCGCGACGACAAACTCCGTGCGATAGTTGGTCTCGCGGTGCGGCGGCTCGTCCGAGATGATGAGCGAGGATCGCGGCAATGCCGTCGGCGCGATGCGATCGAGCACATCCTGCGGGATGCTGATGCGGTCGAGCGCGGCCTTGGCGTTGTCCCCGCCGTCGATCGTGACCGCGGTCCAGCGCAGGCCGCGGTTGTTACCCGCCACCGCCGTGAATACATGCGTGCCGATCGGCTTGTCGGGATTTCGGATCGTGACCGGGACCTCGAGGGTCGTGTCGAACATCACGCCCGCCTCCGGCGCCCGCTTTTGCGTGGGGCGCCGGACATAAAGCTTCTGCGTCGCGCGGCTGATGAAGACCGAGACCGGCTCGAGCGCGAGCTTGGCCTCGCGCGCCGCGTTGGCGGTTTCCGCCCGCCTGGTCTCGGCCGCCTTGGCGGCCTCCTGGGCCGCCGCCGCCGCGTCGAGCTTCGCCTTCGCGTTGGCCTCGGCGGTGTCGAGCTGCGTCTGCAGCTCCGCGACCTTGGCGGCGGCCTTCTGCTTCGCCTCCTCGGCCCGCGCCCTGGCCTGGTCCGTCTTGGCAGCGGCGAGCGCCTTCTCGGCGGCCGCGAGCACGGCGTCGGCGTGGGCCTTGAGCCCTTTCAGCCTGCGCAGCGACGCCATGAGCGGCGCCGCCGCGCGCGCCGCGACTGCGGCGGCGCTCTTCGCCGCCTGGGCCGCTTTGGCAGCCTCATCCGCCTCGCGGGCGAGTTTTTCGGCGCGCGCCGGGGCAGCCGCGATGGCCTCCGACTTCGGCACGAACAGCGCCGGATCGGAAAACGCGACCGGCTCCGCGTCGTTCGGCGCGATGATCACGCGCATGCCGATCCGGACCTTGTCGAACAGCTTCTCCGCAAAGCCATAGGGCATCCGCACGCAGCCGTGCGAGGCTGCATATCCGGGCAGCGGCCCGCCGTGCAGCGCGATGCCGGACCAGGTGATGCGCAGCATGTTCGGCATCCAGGCATCGTCATAGAGGTTCGAGCGGTGGTCCTTGTCCTTCTCCAAGACGCTGAAGACGCCGGCTGGCGTCTCGCGTCCCGTCGTGCCGCTCGATACTGGCGCCTTCAGGATCCAGCCGTCGGCGTCGTAGATGGTCACCTGCTGGCTCTTGATCGACACGATCGCCATGAGCGGCTCGCCTGCGTTACGTGGGGCCGCCGCCTCGGTTGTGGCGCGCGCGGGACGCGCCGGACCGGCTGTGGCGTCGGTGGGCGGCGCCGCGGTCAGCGTGGTCAGCGCCGCCGTCGCCGCCAGCGTCACAATGGCGGGAGCCCGCCATCGCCGGATCGCCTCGGTGGATTGCACGGTCGTGGATCGATTTGTCATGCCATGCCCCGGTTGAAATGCCTCCCCCAGGGCCTCTCCCAGAGGGAATCGCGACGAAACAAGCACTGGGAAGGGTGGATGGTTCCTGTTTACGGCGCGCGGTCAATAGACACTTTCGCGAGGGTACCAGGCGGTTGGGCGGATGTCGAAATCGGCTTGTGTCCTGCCACGATGTTGCGCGGCGCATGGGTCTGGATTTTGCGAAGGTTTTCGCACGACCGAGCCCGCAAATGTCTGAAATGGGCCCGACGCGGAAGTGCCAGCACTGCTCAACCACGTCAGCTATTCGGGGAAGACCGGAAACATTTGCTCACTCCGAGCTTGCCGGTGACCGGCTCCTTGAGCTGCTATGCTCTCATCTCGGACTTTGCCCGTCGAAGGTTGCCATCCATGACCCAAACCCCTCCAGGGCGATTAGCGCCACCGATGGATCTCTCTATTGGAGCGACCGATGTGCGAGAGCGGCCGCTGCCCGTCGCCGGCTTCAAAGGCACGCCCGAAGAGATCGAGCGACAATGGTACGAGCAGGTCTATCGCGGCCACGGGGACAGCATGGCGCAACTGACCTGGCGCGCGGTGCTGATTGGCTCATGCCTGGGAGGCGTGTTGTCCCTGACCAACCTCTACATCGGTCTCAAGGCCGGCTGGGGCTTCGGCGTCGCCATCACGGCCTGCATCTTGTCTTATGCGATCTGGACGAGCTTGCTCAAAGTCGGCCTCGCGCGCACGCCGATGACCATCCTCGAGAACAACTGCATGCAGTCGACGGCCAGCTCCGCCGGCTACTCCACCGGCGGCACCCTGGTCTCGGCCTTTGCGGCCTACATCATCATCAATGACCAGTCGATGTCTGTGCCGCTCATGCTGGCCTGGGTGTTCTTCATCGCCGTGCTCGGGGTCACGATGGCCATCCCGATGAAGCGGCAGATGATCAATATCGAGCAGCTGCGCTTCCCTTCCGGCATCGCGGCGGCTGAAACCTTGCGCGCGCTGCACGCCAAGAGCTCGCAGGGAATGCGCGCGGCCAAGGCACTAGGTCTCGCCGGGCTGATTGCCGCGATCGACAAGTTCTGGGCGGAGGGGTTGTCGTCGACGATCAGCGCGAGCCTCGAACGCTTTTCGAGCGGGGCCCTTCTGACGGGCCTGCAGAAGTGGCTCCTCGGCAGTCACTACGACGCCTGGTCGGGCCGCACCGTATTCTTTTCCTGGGACTTCATATTTCTCGCCGCCGGCGCCATCACCGGCATGCGGGTCTGCGCGACCATGTTGGTCTCGGGCACGTTGTGTTGGGCTGTGGTCGTGCCGGTCCTCCAGACCAACGGTGTCATCACGGGTGCGGGCTTCGCCCCCATCGTGCAGTGGACACTCTGGTTCGGCGCATCCTGCATGGTGGCCGCAGGACTGTTGAGCTTTGCCCTGAGCTGGCGCACGGCACTCAGCGCGTTCCGTGATCTCGGACAAATGTTCTCCTTCCGCTCAGCGGCTGCGAGCGACCCCGGCCACATCGAGGCGCCAATGAGCTGGTTTGCCGCCGGTCAGATCGTGTCGCTTGTTGCGCTTGCCTGGCTCGGGCACGCGAGCTTCGGCATGCCGGTCTGGCAAAGTGCTATCGCGGTGGCGCTGTCCTTCTTGCTGGCGCTCGTCGCCTGTCGCGTGACGGGCGAGACCGATACGACGCCTGTCGGCGCAATGGGTAAGGTCACGCAGCTCACCTTCGGCGCGCTAAGCCCGGGCAACGTCAATGTCAACTTGATGAGCGCCAACATCACGGCCGGTGCGGCGACTTCATCGGCCGACCTGCTCACCGACTTGAAGAGCGGTTACCTGCTTGGTGCGAATCCCCGCAAGCAGTTTCTTGCCCAGTTCTCTGGCATCTTCGTCGGGACGGTCGTCACCGTGCTCACGTTTGCAGTCCTGGTGCCCAGCGCGCAGGTGCTCGGCAGCGACCAGTTCCCGGCGCCCGCCGCCCAGACCTGGGCCGCTGTTGCCAAAGCGCTCGGCCAGGGTCTGTCCTCGCTCGAGCCCGTCAAGCTGTGGCTGATATTTGCCGGCAGTGTCGTCGGAGTGGTGCTCACGCTCGCGCCTGTTTTGCTCCCGAAATACCAGGCGTATCTTCCCTCGGCGGCAGCGTTCGGCCTCGCCTGGGTGTTCCACTGGTACTATGGGCTCTTGTTCTTCCTGGGCGCCCTGGTTGCGCTCCTGCTCGAGCGACGGAAACCGAAGCTCGCCGAAGAGTTCACCTTGCCGGTGGCGTCGGGCGTGGTGGCCGGAGGCTCGCTGATGGGTGTGGTGCTGGTGTTCTGGGCCAATGGCGGCAGCATTCTCAGCAAGCTCTTCGGCGGTTAGCGCGGACCCTTTGCTACAGACCCTGGCCCGTCATGGACTGGAGGTTCCGGAAACGCTCTTCCTGCTGCCGCTGCCACCATAGCGCGTCGAAGACGCGCGTAAACGCGCTTTAGGCTCAATCCATCCTCCGCTCAGTCTGCGCTCACGCCGCCTTGCGGCTCTCCAAAAAGTCGCCCATGCGGGCGAGCGCCTTCATGATGTTCTCGGTCGAGTTGGCATAAGAGAGCCGCACGTAGCCCTCGCCCAGGATGCCGAAGTCGGGGCCGCCGATGATCGCGACGCCGGCATCGTCGAGCAGCGCGTTGGCGAGCGGCTTCGCCTGCCAGCCGGTGCTTTTGATGTTGGGGAACGCGTAGAACGCGCCCTTGGGCGTCGCGCAGGTCACGCCCGGAAGCTTGTTGAGGCCCGCGACCACGACCGCCCGCCGGCGGTCGAACTCGGCGACCATCTTGTGCACCTCGTCCTGCGGGCCCTTGAGCGCCGCCAGCCCGGCATATTGCGCCGAGGCGTTGACGCAGGAATGCAGATTGACCGCGAGCTTGCGCGCATAGTCGTAAAGCTTGCCGGGCCACACCGCGTAGCCGAGCCGCCAGCCGGTCATCGCGTAGGTTTTGGACCAGCCGTTGAGCAGGATCAGCCGATCGCGGATCGACGGATAGCCGAGCAGGCACACATGGGTCTCGCCGTCGTAGACCATGTGGTCGTAGATCTCGTCGGACAGCACGCACACGTCCGGCCATTGCTCGAGGCCGGCGACCAGCTTGTCGACCTCGCGCTTGCCGGTCACGCCGCCGGTCGGATTGGCGGGCGAATTCACGATCAGCAGTCGCGTCCTGGGCGTGATCAGCGCCAGCGTCTCCTCGGCCGAGAACGCAAAACCGTTCTGCTCGCGGATCGGCACCGGGATCGGGTTGGCACCGGTGAACTCGATCATCGAGCGGTAGATCGGGAAGCCCGGGTCCGGATAGAGGATGTCGACGCCCGGCTCGCCGAACATCATGATCGCCATGAACATGGTCGGCTTGCCGCCGGGCTGGATCATCACCTCGTCAGGCGAGACCTCGACCTTGAAGCGCTTGTAGAGGTCGGCGGCGACCGCCTCGCGCAGCGGCGGAATGCCGGTCGCCGGCGTGTAGCCGTGGTGGCCGTCGCGCAGCGCCTTCACGGCCGCCTCGACGATGAAGTCTGGCGTGCGGAAATCGGGCTGGCCGATGCCGAGGTTGATGACGTCGCGGCCCTGCGCGATCAGCGCATTGGCGCGCGCCAGCACCGCGAACGCGTTTTCCTCGCCGATGCGGTCGAAGGCCGCGATGGTGCGAAGCATGGCGTCTCCTCTTGTTTCCGTGCCGCCTTTTGCCCCGACGGCCGTGCCGGCGTCAATCGGAGAGGTCCTTGTCGCGGCCGATCTGCAGCTCCGCCATCCGCATCACCTCGAAGATGACGGCGACCGACCAGCCGATCAGCAGCAGGCCGTTGAGCGCGACGATCGGCCCGATCAAACGCGAACCCTCGACCGGCAGCGCGTCGCCGTAGCCGAGCGCGGTGTAGTTCTCGAACGCGAACTCGAACGCATCGGCGCCGCGGATCGTGATTCCGGCAAGCGTGAAATAGCCCGCCCACACCGCGATCTCGGTCACGTGCGCCACCATCAGGGCGACCATCGTGATCGTCAGCAACGAGGTGAGGCGCAGGAACAGGCCGAGGTGATCGGTCTTGTTGGCGGTGTGCTGCGTGGCGACCACGATCAGCCCGGTCATCGCCGCGTGCACGCCGAAATTCACGAAGCTAACGACGGCGCCGGCGAGCAGGTCTCTCAGCACGGGATCGCCTGCGGCAACGCTTAAGGCTTCATTCCGGCGGGCGCGACCTGCGACGTCTTTAGTCCCATCGAATCGAGCGCACGCCGCACCAGACCAGAAGCCTTGGCCTCCTCGATGAACGCCGTCACGGCGGCGAGCGCCAGCGGCTTGTTCTTGGCGACCGCGACCGCGGTGGTGGAATTGAGGAAGCCGCCGTCGAGCACACGGGAGCCGGGCAGCGCATCGACCAGCCCGCCGACCGCCTCGCGCGACAATGCGATGGCGTCGACCTTGCCGGCGCGCATCAGGGCGACGCCCTCGTCGGGTCCCTTGACGGTGACCGGCGTCGCGTTCGGCGCGGTGCGGAGCGCGGCGCGGAAGGTCGCGGTGCCGTCGACGCCGGCGATGCGCACGCCGGCGCGATTGACCTCGTCGATGGATTTGATCGTGGAGCCGGGCGCCACCAGATAGGTGCTCTGCAGCAGGTGATAGGGCGCGCCGAAGTCGACGACCTTCTTGCGGTCGTCGTCGACCGGCACGAAGGTCACGTCCCAGGCGTTGCCATTGGTCGCCGCGATGATCTTGCCGGAGGAGTCGTATTCCACCAGATCGAGGGCAACCTTGAGCGTCTGCGCCAATGCGGTGCCGAGCTCGACCGGAACGCCGCGCGGCTTGCCGGTCGCCGGATCGCGCACGCACCAGAGTGCCGAGGCCGCCGGCCCGACCGCGATGGCAACACGCAGCTTGCCGGTCGGTGCCAGTTCCTTGATCGCTTCGTCCGCGGCAGCGCCGCTCGTCATGGCCATGATCAATGCTCCCACGATTCCGATCAGTCTCATTGGCGCCTCCACCCGGCTTGCCGCCATGTTGGTCCGGCGGTCGCCAGCATAGTGCCCGCATCGAGCGCCGTTTGCTATAGAGTGTGGATGCACGTCCTCATCACCGGCGCGGCCGGCATGATCGGCAGGAAGCTGACCGAGCGGCTGGTGCGCGATGGCGCGCTCCATGGCGAGCGAATGACGACGCTGAGCCTGCTCGACGTGGTTGCGCCCGCAAAGCCCGCGGGTTTCACCGGCGACGTTGCGCTCGCGACCGCCGATCTCGCCGCCGAGGGCGCGGCGACGGCAGCGATCGCGGCGCGGCCCGACGTGATCTTCCACCTCGCCGGCATCGTCTCGGCCGAGGCCGAGCTCGACTTCGACAAGGGCTACCACACCAATCTCGACGGCACCCGCGCGCTGCTCGAGGCGATCCGCCATGCCGGCTATCGGCCGAAGCTGGTCTACAGCTCCTCGATGGCGGTGTTCGGCGCGCCGTTCCCGGAGTCGATCCCGGACGATTTCCATCTCACGCCGCTCACCTCCTATGGCACCGCGAAAGCGATGTGCGAGCTGCTGCTCGCCGACTACACGCGGCGCGGCTTCTGCGACGGCATCGGGCTTCGCCTGCCGGCGATCTGCGTGCGGCCCGGCAAGCCGAACCCGGCCGCCTCGGGCTTCTTCTCGTCGATCATCCGCGAGCCGCTCGCCGGCGCCGAGGCCCTGCTGCCGGTCGCCGAGACGGTGCGGCACACCCACGCCAGCCCGCGCGCCGCGGTCGGCATGCTGATCCATGCGGCGGGCCTGCGCCGCGAGTTGGTCGGGCCGCGGATCAATCTCTCCATGCCCGGCGTCTCCTGCACGGTCGGCGAGCAGATCGCGGCGCTGCGCCGCATCGCCGGCGACCGCGTCGCCGCGCGCATCCGCCGTGTGCCCGACGCGCTCATCGAACGGATCGTGGCCGGCTGGCCCGAACTGGCCGACGCCCGCCGCGCGCGCGCGCTGGGCTTTTGCGCGGAAACCTCCTTCGATGAGATCATCCGCGTCCATATCGACGACGAGCTTGGCGGCACGTTCGTCGCATAGTGCGGCCCGAAGTCCCTTGCTGGCCGTCGCGATCGGACGTTACGATGGCTTTGAGCAGGAATTGCCAAATCCAAGCGGCAACGACCGTTGGAAGAGAGGAACACGCCGGCAAGATGGTCACGCTGCGGGTGCCCTACCCGATCGGCTACTACATCAAGGGCATGGATGGCCGCATCGACGATCCGAACGCCGGCTGGAAGGGCCGCGGGCTGTGGAGCACCACCAGCACGCGCGCGCCGTTCCACATGGAAGGCGGCAAGGGCACGCGGCCGAAGGTGGTGAAGTTCCAGGTGCGGCCCGATCCGCTGGCGAAATAGCAAGGTCTCGTGTCCCGGGCGACTGACCCCGGCCGCTTGAGCCGGGGGAAGGAGACCCGGGACCCAGCCTTCTTCGTGCGCCTTCGGCGCGCTGGGTCCCGGGTCTCCCTTCGGTCGCCCGGGACACGCAACACCCGTCCGAATCGTGCACACTCCCCACATGCGTTTCCCTGCCCCGCTCCTGCCCGCCACGCTGATCAAGCGCTACAAGCGCTTCCTCGCCGACGTGACGCTGCCGTCCGGCGAAACGATCACCGTGCACTGCGCCAATCCGGGCGCGATGACCGGGCTCAACGTGCCGGGCGCGCGCGTGTGGCTGTCGGAGTCCGCCAACCCGAGCCGCAAGCTTGCCCATAGCTGGGAGCTGATCGAAGTCGATCTCGGCGGCGGCGTCGAGCTCGTCGGCATCAACACGTCGCATCCGAACGCGCTCGCCGCCGAAGCGATCGCGGCCGGCGTCATTCCGGAGCTTGCCGGCTACGCCACCATCCGCCGCGAGGTGAAGTACGGCAGGAACTCGCGCGTCGACTTCCTGCTCGAAGCGCCAACGCGGCCGCCCTGCTACGTCGAGATCAAGAACGTGCACCTGATGCGCGCTGCCGGGCTCGCCGAGTTTCCCGACGCGGTGACCAAGCGCGGCGCCAAGCATCTGCAGGAACTCTCCAACATGGTCGCGGCGGGCGCCCGTGCCGTCATGCTGTTCCTGGTGCAGATCGGCTCGGCCAATGCGTTTGCGCTCGCCCGCGACATCGACCCTGGCTACGGGCGGGCCTATGACGCAGCGCGCGCCGCCGGCGTCGAGGCGATCGCGCGGCGCTGCCGGCTCACCTGCGACGGTATCGAGGTGGCCGGGCCGGTCCCGATCGCCGAATAGTCCCCGATCACCGCCGCGCTTGCGTCCCGCGCGTCGTTGCTTACATTGCGCTTGAAAAGCGGCATCCGGCCGCCAGGAGGCGGCGCGGCCGCGACTCGTGATGAGCTACGTCGACGCGGCACTGGCGCCGCAACGCAAGACCGGACAGATCAAGCTGCACGGCCCGGCCGCCTTCGAGGGCATGCGCAAGGCCGGGCAGCTCGCGGCCGAATGCCTCGACATGCTCAGCGGCGAGGTGCGCCCCGGCGTGGCGACCGAGAAGATCGACCGGTTGGTGTTCGATTTCGCGATGGCCCACAACGCGACGCCGGCGACGCTGATGTACCGCGGCTACCGCAAGGCCACCTGCACCTCGATCAACCACGTGGTCTGCCACGGCATCCCGAACGAGAAGCCGCTGCGCGAAGGCGACATCGTCAACGTTGACGTGACCTTGATCCTCGACGGCTGGCACGGGGACTCGAGCCGCATGTATGCGGTCGGCGCGATCCCGCGCCGTGCCGAGCGGCTGATCGAGGTCACCTACGAGGCGATGATGCGCGGCATCTCGGTGATCCGGCCGGGCGCCACCACCGGCGACATCGGCGCTGCGATCCAGACCTATGTCGAGGCGCAGCACATGAGCGTGGTGCGCGACTTCTGCGGCCACGGGCTCGGCCGGCTGTTTCACGACGAGCCCAACATCGTGCACGTCGGCCGCCCCGGCGAGGGCATCGTGCTGCGCCCCGGCATGTTCTTCACCGTCGAGCCGATGATCAATCTCGGCCGCCCGCACGTGAAGGTGCTCTCCGACGGCTGGACCGCGGTCACCCGCGACCGCTCGCTCTCGGCGCAGTTCGAGCACACCATCGCGGTCACCGACGGCGGCGTCGAGATTTTCACGTTGTCGCCCAAGGGCCTCGACCGCCCGCACTTTGCGGCGACCGGCAAGGGCTGAGGCTTTCCGTTATCCCCCATGGGTCCACGACCGGGATTCCGGGCATTGACTCTTGTTCGCTTTTTGTTCTCTAATTGTGGGATGCTGCGACCCTCGGCAAACCCTGAACCTCTGCTGGTCGGCGAGGCCCCGGCGGCCCGCCTGCACTATTACGGCCATCGCCAACGGCTGCGCCAGCGTTTCCTCGATGCCGGCAGCGACGCGGTCAGCGACTATGAGCTGCTCGAGCTGATCCTGTTCCGCGCCATCCCGCAGCGCGACGTGAAGCCGCTCGCCAAGCAACTCATCGAACGGTTCGGCTCGTTCATGGAGGTGATCGGGGCGCCGCCGCAGCGGCT
>WNGB01008386.1_pt1 | contig 14719 bp, 8 predicted proteins | sample 5400681 | NCBI WGS metagenome assembly WNGB01 (sample SAMN13153367, study PRJNA577476) | soil metagenome | isolation source: 115 cm soil or saprolite under grassland replicate 2 | place: USA:California | collected 2016-06-15
GTACTGGTTGACGTCGTCGGTACCGGGAGAGTGCATGCCCTGGAGGAACCTCGCTGGGTGCCGACGTACCGTCGCGGCGTTGCGCGCACTGGCCGTCGCCAGCCTCGTCACCTACGCGGGCCTCCTCCTCCGCCCAAGCATCTCGGAGCCGCTCACGACCTGGCTGCCCAACCTCGTCACCGCGGCGGCGGCCGCGCTGTGCCTCGCCCGGGCGCTGCGGGTCGAGCGGGAGCGGGCCGCCTGGCTGAGCATGGGCGCCGGGCTCGCCGTCTACACGGTTGGCAACCTCGTCTGGCTGGCGTGGATCCGCCACCTCGACCCCGCGCCGTACCCGTCGCTGGCGGACCTCCTGTTTCTCGGCTTCTACCCCTTCGCCTACGCCACGCTGGTGCTCGTCGTCCGCGACCGCGCCGTCCGCTTCCACGCCAGCTTGTGGCTCGACGGCCTGGTCGGCGGGCTTGGTGCCGCGGCCGTGGGCAGCGCCCTGGTGTTCCGGACGATCCTGGCCGACGTTGGCGGTAGCGCCGCGCAGGTGGCGACCAACCTCGCGTTCCCCGTCGCCGACCTGCTGCTGCTCGTCCTCGTCGTCGGTGCGGTGGCGCTCACCGGGTGGCGTTCCAGCCGAAGCTGGTGGCTGCTGGCCAGCGGGTTCCTGCTGTTCGCGGTCGCGGACAGCGTTTACCTGCTCCGCGTCGCGAGCGGCACCTACCAGGCCGGGACCTGGCTCGACCTGCTCTGGCCCGGTGCCGCCACGCTGATCGGCCTGGCCGCCTCGCTGGCCCCGGGCGGCACCCGGTCGGTGCGCCTCGAGGGCTGGACCGTGGCCATCATCCCCTCGCTGTTCTCGGTCAGCTCGCTGTTCGTGCTCGTCCTTGGCTACCTCCACCCGATCCCGATGCTGGCGGTCGCCCTCGCCACCGGCTGCGTCCTGGCCGGCACTGCCCGCATGGCCCTGACCCTGCGGGAGGTCCGCTCCCTAGCCGAGTCGCGCCGCCAGGCCCACACCGACGAGCTGACCGGACTGGGCAACCGCCGCCTCCTGTACGCGGAGCTCGACACGGCCCTCGCCACGCGAGGCACCACCAGCAGCGTCGCCCTGCTCCTCGCCGACCTCGACCGCTTCAAGGAGGTCAACGACGCGCTCGGGCACGACGTCGGCGACCAGCTCCTGCGGCTGGTCGGCCCGCGCATGGCGAGCGCGCTACGCCCCGAGGACGTGCTGGTGCGGCTCGGCGGCGACGAGTTCGCCATGCTGCTACGGGATGCCGACCCCCAGCAGGGGGCCGCCGTCGCCGCGCGCCTGCTTGCCGCACTCGGCGCCCCGTTCATCCTCGAAGGCGTCGCGCTCCACGTCGACGCCAGCATCGGGATCGCCATCTGCCCCGACCACGCGACCGAGCGCACGACCCTGCTGCAATGCGCCGACGTGGCGATGTACCGGGCGAAGACGACCCGTACCGGCTGGCAGCTCTACGCCTTCGCGCCGAACGAGGACAGCCGGGACCGCCTGCAGATGACCGAGGACCTTCGCGCCGCACTGGCCAGGGACGAGTTCGTCCTCCACTACCAGCCAAAGGTCGACCTGCGCAACGACGCCGTGGTCGGCGTCGAGGCACTGGTGCGGTGGGCCCATCCGGCCCAGGGGCTGCTGTACCCGGACGCCTTTCTTCCCCTGGCCGAACAGACCGGGCTGATGCGGCCGCTCACCTCACTCGTCCTGCGAGCAGCGCTCAAGCAGTGCAGCGCCTGGAGGCAGGCGGGCTTGGGGCTGAGCGTCGCGGTCAACCTGTCGGTCGGGAACCTGCTCGACGCACACCTGCCGGTGGAGGTCGGCCGGCTCCTGGCCGAGTTCGGCCTGCCGCCGAGCGTCCTCGAGGTGGAGATCACCGAGGGTACCCTGATGGCCGATCCCGTCCGCAGCGACCAGGTGCTCCACGCCCTGCGTCGGCTGGGCGTACGGGTCGCGGTGGACGACTACGGCACCGGGTACTCGTCCCTGGCCTACCTGCAGCAGCTGCCGATCGACGAGCTCAAGCTCGACAAGTCGTTCGTGGTGCGCATGCTGGAAGACCCAGGCGCGGGCGCGATCGTGCGAACCACGATCGACCTGGCCCACTCGCTCGGCCTCCGCCTCGTCGCCGAAGGCGTCGAGTCCGAGGCGCACCTGCGCCAACTCGCGCAGCAAGGCTGCGACGTCGCCCAGGGCTACCACCTCAGCCGCCCGCTTCCCGCCAACGAGCTGCAGAACTGGGTCATGGCGCAGCGCACGCGCCACGAGCCGGGCACGCTGAACCAGCCGACCACGACGTCGGCCGCCCCGTCTCAGGCCTAAAGTCGTGACAGCGCTGGAACGCGGTCACAGCGAACGCTGCACGCGCAGCTCGCCTTGGTCCTCCATGATCAATGTTGAGACTGGATACGCCCGTAGATCAGGTCCTGGCCACACCGCGGCCGGGATTCCCTCCGCCTTCCCTCCGCCCGACGCCAGGCAGCGCGGGACGGGCCGGAACAGGCAGGGACGCCCGGTGACAGCAGGAGCTGTCGGCAGGCCGTTTGTGCACGTCACCTGCGATGCTCGGGACCAGGAGGGGATGGGACGCGACCCGCGAGGCGACGGCGGTGCGGCCTGCAAAACCGCCGGCTTCGCCTACACAGGTTCGAATCCTGTCCCTGCCACAGTCCCCTGACGTGCGGAAACGCGGATTCCGCGCCGGCCGTCACGCCCATCTGCGGTGCCGGGTTTCTCTCTGCTTTCCCTCCAGCCGACGCGCCGCCGACGGTGCTCGCGTTTCCCGGGCCGAGGATGCCCTCGATCGGCCCGACCATGGCGGCCGACTCCAGCGCGCCGGCTACGCCCCTGCCGGGGGCTGCTTCAGCCTGCGGCGATGCGCAGCACCATGCCAGGTTCTGCGACCGAGACCCAGACCGCGTCCTCGGTTGCCGCGACGTCGATCGGGTGACCGCCGACCGCGATCGTCTCGACCGCCCGGTTGGTCCGCGGGTCGACGCGGACGACCACCACGTCCTCGGGCGCGGCGTCCACGCGGTAGTCGCTGGTGACCCAGACGCTCCCGGTGCCGACCGCGAGGTTGCCGGCGTGGAACCCGACCGGGATCGGCGACCCGACGACCCGGTTGGTCTCCGGGTCGATCCGGGAGACGGAGTTGGTGTGCCAGTTGCCCACCCACACCGCGCCCACGCCGTAGGCGACCCGGTGCGGCTCGGACGGGACCGGGATGTCCGCGACGACCTTCCCGCTCGCCTGGTCGATGCGGGTCACCGTGCGGGCGTCGTGGTTGGCGACCCAGAGCGATCCGCCGCCCACGGCGAGGCTCTGCGGGCTGGCGCCGGTGGTGACCGGCCGGCCCGCGAGCCGGTTGGTCTCCGGGTCGATCCGCGCCACGCTGTCGCCGCCGCCGCCGGAGTTGGTCACCCAGACGGCCCCCGGCGTGGCCGCGAGGTCCAGCGGTGCCCGGCGGACCGTGACGGTCGCCACCGTGCGGCCGGTCGCCAGGTCGGTGCGGGTCACCGCGTCCTTGCCCGCCGCGCCGAGGTCCCCGGGGGCCACCCTGGCGGCCCACAGCGCCCCCCTGCCGACGGCGATAGCCTCGGCGTCCGCGGGGACCCGCAGTGGCTTCCCGACGACCGCGTTGGTCGCGGGGTCGATCCGCGCCACCGTGCCGGCGGCGTGCACCCAGACGACCCCGCCGGCCACGGCCATGCTGCCGGCGTGGGGAAGGGGGATGACCGCGGCGAACCGGCCGCGGTCGAAGGCGGGCACGGTGGCAGCGGTACCGGTGCCGCTGGGGGTGGGCGGCGGCCGGGTCGATCGCGGGGTGCTCGGGGTGTCGGCGGCATCGCACGCCGCCGCGGCAAGCAACACCGCGACGACCAGTACCTGGTGCCAGCGAGGAGCGCGAAGCGGCGACGGCCAGAGGTTGGCGGGGGTCGGCATGGCACCTCCCATGACCATGGCTCCACGACGGGGCATCCTCCCTACACCGGACGCGCCCGGCCGGTTCCCCGAACGGAACCAGGCCCTTGCGGTCCGCCAGTCGGCTGCTGGCACCGGATTCCAGGCACAATCCCAAGTGGACCGATAGTCCCGGCTGAAGCTTCCAGCAGAAGCTTGGCCGCATCCTGGTCCGGCGGATGGTACGAGGGATGGGGTGTGCGTGCCCTCTCCGTCCATCGGCCACGAGCCGCTGCTAGGTCGCTAGCAGGCGAGCGCGACCGTGCCACTCAGCCCGGTGGAGTTCGAGGCGATGCAGGTGAACAGCAGCACGCGCCTGGAGGGACCGTCATGGTGATGTCTGTCACCCTCAGGACGCGGTTGATCCCCCGTCCAGTTGGGATTCGGACACCCGGTAGCCGAAGTCCAGCCGATCCGATAGCCTCATGACCAGGTTTGGCCCGGAAGCTGGTGGCAGGTGCTCGGGACCGGCGTGGAGCAGGAGAGGGCCAGCCGAGTCGGCCTAACGGCGGCCGATCTGGCTGGTGCGCGACGCCGCGAGCCGGCCGCCGTCACCCGCGTCTACGCCGCCTACGCCCCCTTCGTATTCCGCTTCTTCCTAGCCGCGGTCGGCGACCGCCCGACCGCCGAGGACCTCACCGGCGACGTCTTCAAGAGCGCCATCGAGGGCCTGCCCCGTTTCTGCGGTCCGGTGGAGGCGCTCGGTGGCTGGCTGTTCGGCATCGCCCGCCACGACCTGTACGACTACCGGCGGCGGGTGGCGCGGGCGCGCACCCAGAGCCTGGACGACGTGCTCGACGAGGCGGCCCTGGCCGCCGGCGCGGACGACCCGGAGGCACTGGCGATCGAGCGCGTCGAGGGCGACCGGGTGTTGGCCGCCCTGCGGCAGCTTTCGACCGAGCAGCGGGAGGTGTTGCTGCTGTGGATGGCCGCCGGGCTCACCGCGCCCGAGGTGGCCGCCGTCGTCGGCAAGACCACCGGGGCCGTGAAGGCGCTGCGGCGCCGTGGCCTGGCCGGCCTCGCCAGGGTGCTCGGGGGGTCCAACGGCACGAGCTTTCCGGAACCCCTGTCTGGATCCTCCGAGCCCGCACGCCTGGCGAGGCTGGTGGAACAGGGGTGAGCATGCGCCGTCCAGACGAGCCGTCCGACAAGCTGGACGCCGCGCTCGACGGGCGTCCGGTCGAGGTCGACGACGACCTGGCCCCGCTGATCGAGACGGCGGCCAAGCTGCGTACGGCCCTGGAGGCCATCGACCTGGACCCCGAGACCGCCGAGCGGCACCTGGGGATTCTTCTGGACAGCCGGGCCACGGTGGCGCCCCGGCCGATCCCGCCACGGCTCCAGGCCAGCCGGTGGCGCCGCCGGGTGGCCGCCGTCGCCCTGGCCGCCGCGCTCACCGTCCTGCCCGCCACCATGGCGTCGGCCTCGGCCCTACCCGGCCAGGCCCTGTACCCGGTCAAGCTGGCCGTCGAACAGCTCCGGGTCACCGCCGTCATCTGGTCGAGCACCCGGGAGGCGAGCGAGCGGATCCAGATCACCGACAACCGCTTGGACGAGCTCGACCGGCTGATCCAGCTCAACGCGGGCGACCGCATCCCGCCCGCCATCGTGCGCCTCAAGCAGGCCTACGTGGACGCCCAGCAGGCCGTGGAGGACGCGGTGCGCGACACCGGCGGCTCCGGCCAGGCGCGAGCCCTGGATGGGAGGCTGGCTGCGGTCACGACCGGGTCCGCTGCCGCGCTGCACCGCCTCCAGGGCAAGCTGGACCAGGGGGTGCTCTCGGCGAGCGCACGCCAGGCGATCACCGACGCCATCCAGCAGGCCCCGGTCACCCCGGGCCTCGTCAAGGGCACACCGCAGCCGACCCCCACGACCGGCGCGCCAATCGTCACGATGCCCACGGGATCGCAGACCACCCTGGCGCCGGCCACCACCCAGGCGCCGGCCACCACTACCGAGGCGCCGACCACCACCCTGCCGCCGACCACCATCCAGGCGCCGACCACCACCGTGCCCCCCGACGCGAGCGGCTCCCCGGACCAGGGCGGCAACGACGACAGCGGCCAAGGGAGCAGCGGGGAGACCACGACCACCCTGCCCTAGCCCGTAGGGTTCAGAAACCTGGCCGGGTGTGCTGAGCAGCAAGGACGGGGTCAAGCGATAGTCCGCCGATGGTTCTTTCCTTCCTCTACCTCATGACATGCCGACTCCTCGGGATGCTGCTCGGGAGCTTGCGGGGCGGGCACGCCAAGGACGTCGAGATCGTCGTGCTCCGCCACCAGCTCGACGTGCTGCGCCGGCAGGTCAAGCGACCCGAGTTCCGCCCCGCCGACCGTGCGCTGCTGGCAGTGCCGAGCCGAGCGCTACCTCGCGGGCGCTGGTCGATCTTCCTGGTGACGCCGGGCACGATCCTGCGGTGGCACCGGCGGCTGGTCAGGCGCAAGTGGACCCAGCCCCACCGTCGAGGCGGTCGTCCAGCGCTCGATGACCACCCGGTTGCGCTGATCCTGCGGCTGGCCCGGGAGAACCCGCGCTGGGGCTACCGGCGCATCCAGGGCGAACCCAAGAACCTCGGCGTGTCGGTGTCGGCGACGACCATCCGGACGGTGCTGCTGGGCAACGGGCTTCGGCCCGCGCCCCGCCGGGCGTCGGTCAGCTGGCGAGCGTTCCTTCGGGCGCAGGCCACCGGCATCATCGCCACCGACTTCTTCACCGTGGAGACCGTGCGCCTCAAGACCCTCTACGTGTTGTTCCTCATCGAGCTGCACGCGCGGCAGGTTCGGCTTGCTGGCGTCAGCGACCACCCGAACGGACCTTGGGCGGTCCAGCAGGCACGAGAGCTCTCGATGAACCGAGAACGAGGAAGCGTAGGGCTGACCAGCGCACCTCGGTTCCTCGTTCGCGACCGGGACAGCAAGTTCACCCGCGCCCACGACGACGTGTTCGCCGCCGACGGCACCCGGGTCATCACGACCCCTGTCCAGGCGCCGAACGCCAACGCGTTCGCCGAGCGCTGGGTGCGGACGGCCCGGCAGGAGTGCCTGGACTGGGTGCCGATCTGGGGACGACGCCAGCTTGGGCGAGTGCTCGACGAGTACGTGCGGCACTACAACGAGCGACCGCACCGAAGCCTCGCGCTTCGGCCGCCCAGGGGCATCGAAGTCCGGGCTGGGCCCGATCCGGTTACGGCTGCCGTGGACAGCCGCCGGCGTTCGGCGCCGAGATCGCCTCGGCGGCTTGGTGCACGAGTACTACCAGGTCGCGGCATGACGCTCGGGTTTCTGAACCCAACGGGCACGGAGGGGCGCGAGACCGCGGCGAGCTTGGAGCAGCGCACAGCACCCGTGGCGGACGGCAATCCAGGGGCAGATCTCCACCCCTCTGTGGCCTACGCCGAAGCGGTGACTCAGCGTTCGCGCGATCAGAGGGATCGCTGGCGTGGTGGTCGTCTCCGGTACCCACCCACTGCCGACCTTCGCGTGGCGCCCGGCCAGCGCCCTGGGATCCGGTCAGGACCTCCCCGCCGCGCCCTCGCCTGGTCGGACCCGCCACCCCTGCGCCAACCCAGCTCGGTGGCACGTGGTCCTCTTACTCCAGGCTCGCGATTGGCCGGCTTGCCGCCAGCCAGCAGCGGGGGGAGGGGCCCTCTGGGACGTAAGAAGGCCCCGCCCCCCACGGGTCGTGGCGAAGGCCGCTTGGCGGCGCCACTGCGGCCCGCACAGGCGATCGGACAGGGCCGATCGCGGCTCGGTTACGGTCGTGGGCCGGTGTAGCGGAAGACGTACAGGCCGCTGTCCCGGTCGCTGGCCAGGATCAGCCGCTCACCGTCGGCGGTCTTGTGGATCTGGACGCCCCAGAAGTCGTTGCCGCCCTGGTCGATGAACCGGCCGACCTCCTTCAGTCCCGCCGACCCGAACGAGACGACCCGGAAGCCGCCGGCGTACCACGACAGGTACGCCAGGTTGATCACCGGGTCGAACGTCACCTCGTGCACCGACAAGGCACCGAAACCCGTGGCGAAAGCGGGATCCTTGGCCTCGGCGATCGCAAACGTGTCCACTTCGTGCATCGTGGAGGCGTTGACCAGGTGGATGTAGCCCCAGCCGTCGAACGCCGTCGTAGCCTCTACGCTGGGACCGACGTCGCCGACGTCCGGCTCGACGTTGCCGGGGTCACCCACGGGGTACGGCACGGTGTAGGCCGGGGTGCGGTTGAACATCAGGTGGAACGCCCGGTGCCCGATGCAGATCGCCGGGATCGGCCGCGGGTCGCCGCTGCCGCAGAAGAACGCGTCCGCGAAGGCACCCCCGCCGGCGCCGGAGTGGTGCTGGGCCACGAGCACCCCGCCGTACCCGGCGTTGGCGGCGTTCTGGATCTTCTCGTCGAACCGGCAGGCGGCGTGGTTGTGGTTGGGGTCCTGCACCGGACCTCGTTGCACCACGAGGATGGCCTCCTCGCCGGGGGCGAGGGTCCCCAGCGAGGACGGCGGCGGGATCGAGGCGACGTCGTCGTTGCAGGCGTAGCCGCCGTACACCGTCGGGCCGTTCAGCTTCTTGTCCGGCAGTGTCGCGATCGGCTTGGTGAACCCGAACTCACCCGCGGTGTACGTGCCGGTGTTGGGACCGCTGGCCACCTTGAACAGGGTGCGGTACGGCGAGAAGTCCTCGTCGGTGCCGATGAAGTAGCGGCCGCTGGGGTCGAACTCCGCGTAGTGGGCGTTGCCTTCCGCCGGGCTGAACGCGGGGAACTCCGGATCCGGGTCGGTGAAGTCGAAGTCACCGGTCAACTTCGGGTGCGCCGGGTCGTTGACGTTGAACCTCAGGTAGCCGGCGTCCCAGTAGGAGGACAGCAGCGTCCACGTGCTCCCGATCTTCCGCACGGTCATGTCGTGGTTGAAGTTGGTGGTACCGTTGCCATACGGCCCGATCGCGACCGGGTCGAGGTCCTTCAGTAGCCCCGTCTCGGACACCACGGCCGGATGCCGCGGGTCAGTGATCTCCATGATGTCGATGTCGGAGAAGGGCGACTCCTCGTCGTCCGACGCGACCACGAAGGCGCGCCCGCCCTGCTGCCAAGCGAACACGCTGTGGTACTGGACCACCGGGCGCGGGTCGCCGGCGGTGTCCGTGCTGTCCCCGAAGTTCTCCGCCAGCGGCGTCGGGTGCAGCGGGTCGGTGATGTCCCACAGGGACACGCCGCCCAGGCCCTCTGCGCCGCAGATCTCGTTGTTCAGCGCGAGCACGTCGCCAGTGAAGTACGCCGTGTCGATGTGGATCGCGTGCACGCCCTCACTGACGTAGGAGCCGGCATGCGCCGGAATGAAGCCGACCTCCTTCGGGTGCGCCGGGTCGCTGATGTCGACGACATACGCTCCGCCCGCACCGTCCGTCGCGCACCCCGGCGAGTATTGCCCCAAATAGGTGTAGTTCCGCAACTCCCCGACGTCGGAGATGATGCCCGCCGCCGCGTCGTGGACCCGAAGCTTGCCCACCAGCTCCACGTTGGAGCTCGTGGCTGGTAGGTGCCCAGCGGAGGGGCCGTGTTGGCCGATCGGGTCGGACTCGATCGCGCCGTCCGGCGTCCGGTCGTTCAGCGTCGGCGGCGCTGCCGCGGCCGCGGCGGCCCCCGTTAGGCTCAGTAGGAACGCGGCAAGAACGGCTACTGTCCGGCCTTGTTTCATGCGCCACCTCCAGCGCTGTCGGGCCGAGACGACCCCCGGCCCGGTTCAGACTTAGGTCGCCCCGGGGATCTCCCCGAAGCCCGCCCGCGCCTGACCCCCTCCAAGGGAGCCCAACATGGATCGAGGGAGTCGAGTGCCGATCAGCCGTCCAAGGCGACCACCCCCCTTGGGTCAGCCGGAGCAGCCACCGGAACCCTTTGACCGGCGTGACGGCCGAAGGATAGGCCGATCGACGTAAAGTGGACCCGTGCGGCAAAGGGCCACTGCGGCAGCCTCAAGTAGTGGCGCCGTACTTACCCGACGGTCAAACGACGGCCTTGCTCATCCGAATCGAACTGGCATCCCGGTGTGCCCAAGACTGCTGGTTACAAATGCTGGACGCGGACTTGGCGCTCCAAACAGCTGGTCGATGCAAAGGAAGCCGGGCGCGGCTAGAGCTGGGTCTGCGGGTTGAGGGTCGAGAGCTTCTTGGCGCCTGCCCTGGCCTGGGGGATGGAGAGGCTGTCGAAGCCGCGGAACAGGCCGTTGCTGTAGACGACGCCGTTGTAGGCGTAGGCGGACCAGAGGCCCTCGGTGTCCGCGGCCTCCAGCGGCGCGAAGTCGTAGTAGGCGACCTCGCGGGCCTGGGAGGGCTCGGTGAAGTCCACGACGGTGACCCCGCCGCTGTACCAGGCCGCGACCAGGCGGTATTCGTTAGGGTCGGTCTTCAGCACGTTGAACAGGTGCGCCGAGCAGTACTGCTCGGCCGGCTGCACGCGCGGGATCTGGAACGAGCCGAGCGTGGCGCCGTTGGTCGCGCGGTGGAACCAGATCTGGCCCTGCGGTCCGCTGCAGTTGCTCTCGAAGACCACCTCGTCGCCGAAGATGACGACCTTGGCGTCCCAGGTGAACGCGGCCGAGTGGTAGAACTGCACGTTGGGCTCGTCGACCACCCACAGCGGGTGCTCGGTATCGGGGTGGGCTGGGTCGCTGATGTCCCACAGCTGCCCGACGCTGGCGCAGGCCGCCGCGGCGAGGTGCTTGGCGGGGTAGACCTGGATGTCGTGGCAGCCGCCGAGCGGGTTGAAGCCGGCCGGCACCAGGTCGGTGAACAGCGGCATGTGGACCTTGGGCTCGCCGATGACGTGGGCCGCCGCCGGGTTGGCCAGCGGGACCTCTACGACCGAGATCTGCCGGTGGTAGGGGTCGTAGCCGTAGGTGGCGGCGTTCTCCGGCCCGCACCGCGGCCCGGAGCGCAGCGAGTACGACGACACGTAGACGATGACGCGGTTGCCGTCGGGGATGCCGGTGTGGGTGTGCGACCCGCACTTGGTGAACACCGACCCGACCGGCTGCACCCGGGTGAACCCGTCGGCGTCGGGCTGGGCGGCCAGCACCTGCTTGAGGCTGAAGATCCGCAGCCCCTCCCAGCCGTTCGGGTCGGTCTGCGGGACGGCGCGGAGGCTGCCGCACGCCGGGCTGGTGAGCACGTCGTCGACCGACGCGACGATCACGTCACCCCAGACCGATACGTCGTTCTGCGGTCCCGGGCACCACACGTCCCGCAGCACCTTGGGATGGGCGGGGTCGGCGGTGTCGATGACCCGGAAGCCGTTGTAGTTGCCCGCAATCGCGAGGTGGCCCTCGAAGGCCAGGTCGGACTGAAAGTTCCGGCCACGCGCCGGGTCGTTCCAGCGGAAGTCGCTGGAACGGGGAATGTTCGCCAGGGCTTGGGCCTGCGGGCTGTGCTGGTCCTGGTTGTGGGTCGCCTGCGCCGGCGCCGCCCACATGCTTGCCACCACCACCGCCGACACGGCCAGCAACGATAACCGCCACGGTCTGCCTCTCACGCTGACCCCTCCGATCGCGAGTGGACCATCGACGGGCGAGGTGCGAGCAGCGGAGGGCCACGAGCCGAAGCCCGCCCGGTGCACGGCGGTCGCGGGGACGCGGTCGGCGCCAACAGACGAAGCCGCTCGGGAACCCACACACCGGAGACGGGGGTTCACGGAGGGGAGGTCGCATTCGCGCCACCCCTTCCGCTCGCGTGGCGCGCCGTCGTACCTGAGCGCCCGTTACGCTAGACCTGGCTGAGCCACCCGTCCAGACCTGGCGTGGAGAAGGAACCTGCACGCGCCGGGGGACGAGTTCCGCCCGTCGCCTAGGACAGCCACCGGGGAGCCGGCTCCAGGTACGAGCAAGGCTGCTGCTCACCTGCTCACGCAGACGGCAGTCAGGTACGACGATCCCGCGGCGTCTGTCCATGGCGTTCGCCCAGGTCAGGACGACGTTTCCCGCTCAGCTGAGGGGCGTTGTGGCTAGCTCGGGTTGACGATGAAGAAGCCGAGCCAGAAGTCGCTGGCGTAGATGTTCTGGTCGGCACCGAAGTAGGCGCCCCAGGTCTCCCGTCCCTGGAAGTAGCAGTGCTGCTTGCAGGCGTCGCGCTTGTTGGCGTTGGGCAGGTAGAAGGCGGTCTCGGTCGGGTCGGCCTTGTCGGTAGTGTCCACCAGCCGGATGCCCATCGTGTAGTTGGCGACCAGCAGCGTGTCCTCGCCCTTGACGTCCAGGTTGTGCGCGTCCCAGGTGAAGAAGCGCTGGAAGACCCCGTTGATCGCGCCGCTGCCCTGCCCGTTGATCGCGGCGGCCTGCACCGGATGGCCGTTGATGTGCCAGAAGCCGACCTGGGCGGGGTGGCAGGAGCGCGTCCCGTCGCAGTCGCGGGTGTCGAGCACGTGCACGCCGCCGGTGCCGCCCTCGCCGATCTCGTCCTCCTGGTACACCCAGTTCCCCGACGGCGTCGGGGCGGCGTAGTGGGCGCAGCAGTCGCCCGGCAGGCCGGGGTAGTCGAAGGCGCCGACCTCGACCGGGCGCGCCGGGTCGGTGACGTCCACGATCCGCAGCCCGCTGTCCCAGTAGCTCACGTAGTCCAGCATCCGGCCGCTGCGCGGATGCCGCTGCAGGAACCCCTCGTGCGGCGAGTTGAACACGTCGCACTGCGCCTCGGACGGCTGGCAGCCCTGCGGCTCACTCGACCGGTAGGTCCCCACGACGGCGCCGGTCGACACGTTGACGACGAAGACCTCGGTGGTGCCGAACTCGAAGGCGTTGGCGTAGGCGTACGGGCGGCCGCGCTCGACCTCGGGATCCAGCTGCACCGTGTGGATCCCGCCGGGCAGCGCGACCCGCCGCACCAGCGTCGGGTGGTAGGGGTTCGCCGTGTCGTAGATCGAGATGCCCGCGAAGGCGCGCTCGTCGTTCCACGGCTGGTGCGAGACGGCCAGGTAGCGGCCGACCAGGTCCAGATCTGCCGAGTCGGAGGTCAGCGCGTCGCTGGTGATGTGCGTGGAGAGGCGATCGGCGAGCACCGGTTGGGTCGAGTCGGTCGTGTCGATGACCGCGACGCCCTGGTCGTCGAAGGAGCCGAGGTAGGCGACGTGGCGGCCGGCATCGGCGGCGACGTTGGAGAACTGCCCGTCCTTCCACGGGTTCAACGCCCCGACAAGCTTCATCGGGTTGCCGGCGGCTTCGGCGGACGGCACGCCGCTGGCGAGCGCAGCCAGCAAGCCGATGCTGGCCACCCACCGAACAGCCCTTTTCATGGCGACAGCCTCCTTCGTTACCTCATTGCGACCCAAGATGGGAGTCTTGGCGGCGTGCTGGCACCGTCCTTCACCGGACCGCAAGGCAGCGCCACGCTGCGCAAGCGGAGCCGTGCTGTCAAGGGCTCGGTCGGCCGAACGGCTGGCATCGCACCCGGTCCTAGATGACGTGCTCGAGGCACTACCCATGCTTGGCGGTCTCCCGTACCGCAACCGATGCTTGGCGGTCTCCCGAACCGGCGGTGTTGCGTTTGGCGCAGGCGGGAAGATCATGCTGCTCAACGTCCTTCGAATGGCCTGCAGCACGCTGGTCTTGGTCATCTGGACCAGACCAGCCGACGCAGCCCCCGCAAGGCCGGGTCTTGTGCAGGGACGACGCCCTGCTCCCGAAGCCTCAACCAGGATGTAGCGGAACAGCCATCGGTTGCGCTCTTCCATGTGGCAGTCGGAGCTGTTTACGCTGACCACGCCGGGTTCCGGTGATCGAGGAGGCGAGCATGAACGAGGTGCAGGTCGACCGTCGCGCCAAGATGCCCAGGCGATGGGCGGTGCTCGTTCCGCTGCTGGCGCTGGCCGTCGGCGTCCTGCTCCCACCGCTCGCCGCGGGAGCGGCCAGCGCGCAGGTGGTCCGGGTCACCAACGACGACGACCGTGACGCCGAGACCTCGATCGCCGTCAACCCCAGGAACCCGCTCAACATCGTGGCGGGCTGGATCTCGAGCGGGGATCGTAGCTGCGGCTACGGGGTCTCCTTCGACGGCGGGCAGAGCTGGCCGGTGGTCGGCGTCGTACCCGGTATCCAGACGGGAAGCGGTGGCCAGTTCGACCGCGGCACCGACCCCAGCGTCGTCTTCGACAAGAACGGCAACGCCTTCTACACCTGCTTGGCCTTCAACCTCTTCCCGCCGGGTACCGGCTCGGCCGGGACGATCTTCGTGTCGAAGTCGACCGACGGCGGGGTGGACTGGGGCGCGCCGGTGGTGGCGCTGACGGGCGAGGACAGGCCCGGCAATGCCGTCAACGAGTTCGAGGACCACCAGTTCATCACGGCCAACCCGGCAAACGGCCACCTCTACCTCACCTTGACCGAGTTCACCGCGCTCGGAAAGCCGGTGATCCTGTTCACCCGCTCGACCGACGCCGGCCGGACCTGGGCGCAGCCCGTGCCGATCAGCACCCGGGCGGGCAACGCCACCTTCCAGGACTCCTTCAGCGCCGCCGGCAAGGACCCCAAGACCGTCTACGTCACCTTCGGCGCCTTCGCCAACGCCGGGCTTCCCAACTGGAACCGGATCTACATCGCCAAGTCGAGCGACGGTGGGCTGACGTTCTCGCCGCCGCAGCTGCTCGCGGAGGTCGCGCCGCTGCCCGACCCGCTGCCGAACGCGAGCTGGCGGTCGGACAACAACCTGTGGGTGGCGGTCGACCGCCGGACCAACCAGCTGTACGTCAACTACGCCGACTACAACGCGGGCGACGCCGACGTCC
>WNGB01013938.1_pt1 | contig 14718 bp, 19 predicted proteins | sample 5400681 | NCBI WGS metagenome assembly WNGB01 (sample SAMN13153367, study PRJNA577476) | soil metagenome | isolation source: 115 cm soil or saprolite under grassland replicate 2 | place: USA:California | collected 2016-06-15
TTGACGGTCACGCGGGCTTCCAGTCGCGGGTGAGCGCCCGCACCCGCTCCATCAGCGCATCCTGATCGAGCGTGGTCAGGCGCTGGTTCCTGACGATCTGGCGGCCGTGGACCCACACATCGGTCACCGCCTGAGGCGACATGGCGTAGACCACGTTCTTCAGCAGATTGCTCGGCGGATGGAGCGAGGGGTGGGAAAGGTCCACGACCACCAGGTCGGCGAGCGTCCCCGGCGCGAGATCACCCACTTCGAGGTCCAGCAGCCGGCCGCCGTCCACTGTGCCCATGGCGAAGACCCGCTCGGCGGGCAGCCGAGTGCCGTCCAGATGGCGCACCTTCTGGAGCAGCGCCGCCATGCGCATCTCCTCGAAGACGCTCAGCCGGTTATTGGTGCAGCCGCCGTCGGTGCCGAGGCCGATCAGCATCCCCAGGTCCTTCATCTCGGTGATGCGCGTGATGCCGTCGCCCAGGATCATGTTGGAGGAAGGGCAGTAAGCGACCCCGGCGCCCCGGTCGGCCATCAACGAGATCTCTTCGTCGTCGAGCCAGACGCAGTGCACACCGATCATCCGCCGGCCCAGGACGCCGAGCTTGTCGAGATAGCGGATCGGCGTGGCGCCGTGCTCCTTGAGCGTCCGCTCGCCTTCGTACCGTGCCTCGGCCACGTGGATGTGGAACCTGGTGTCCTCGGTCTCCGCCACCTCCCAGCCGGCGCGGATCATGGCGGGCGAAGCGCCGTGAGGGCTGTGGGGCGCCGGCTGGATGGTGACCATGGGGTCGCCCGCGTGCGCCCCGATCAGCTCGCTGACCCGCCGGGCGGCGGCACGCGGCGCCTCGCGGTAGCGCAGGGGCGCGGCCTCCCAGTCGTACATGGCGCGCGCGAGGACCAGCCGGATTCCGGTGTCGCGCGCCGCCCGGATCACCGCCTCGGCGTTCTCGTTCCCCTCGTCCTGGAGGTAGAAGAAGTCCACGCAGGTCGTCGCCCCGTGGATCAGCATCTCGGCGAAGGCGAAGGCGGCGCCGACATAGATGCCCTCGCGGTCGAGGCGGATCGAGTAGGGGTAGAGGACGCGGTCGCGCCACTGCACGAAGTCCAGATCGTCGCCCAGGCCGCGCAGCAGCGACTGGAACGTGTGGCAGTGGGTGTTGACGGTGCCGGGCAGGAGCGCCTTGCCCGGGAGCCTGACGATGTCGGGGTTATGCGTCTCGCCCGCCCCGAGCGGCGCAACCTCCGTGATCCGGGCGCCCGCGATGGTCACGGCGCGGTGTTTGAAGGAGCGGCCCTCGCAGAACACGACGTCGGGCAGGAGGCGCATCAGGCGCCCCAGGCCACGCGCCCGCGCTTGACGACCAGCCTCACATGGTTCACCCAGTCTGGCTCACCGGGGGACGATCCGGGCTTGAAGTCGCTGGCCAGCGCGACGCGCACGCCGGTGTCGAGGAAGGCTGTCGGAGCGCGGCCGCTTCCGCCGGCTGAAGCCCGGCGGGGATATAGCCGTTTCACGGTCGGGCTCCTCCCAGGGTGAGGCGACGACTGCTGGCGTGGACGTGAAAACGCTGCCGCCATCTTACTGTGCCCGGCGGCTTTGCTCAACGCGGGGTGAGAGCCTGGGCCGGTCGCACCGGCGCGAGTGGCGGCCCATCGAACGCGCTGCTGCGCGATTCGCTTGCGGCCCCCGGGCGGGTGCAAGAGCACCTGCCCGGGGCCAATCTAGGGACTACAGGTGATCACCGGGCCCGCTAGCGCGACCACCCGGCAGCCGATAAGACCTCGCTGCCAAGGGTTGGCGGGCTCGGTTCCCGCACGCCCCCCGGAGTCTGCACAGGAGGCGCGTCGGCTCTGACACGGCCCGAGGATCACCTGTCATTGCCCTTCCAGGAGAGCAACCCTCATGCCGGCTTGACGGTCGGCGACCCGATGCGACAACGCGCAGATATTTGCGGGTTTTCTCGCCGATCCCGTCCAGGATGATCAACTCCGGGGAATGGCCGTGGCAAGACTTACATGCGCCGGGTGTAGCCTTTACACTCCCGCCTCGATGTCTCTGGGTCACCAACTCCCGGCCGCCGCGGAAGAGATCGGCGCCGCTCACCGTCCGGCGGCGGGCAACCCGGTCCGCTCGCGCGTCAGACGCCGAGGCGCGCGCCATGGGTCAGTGTGAGCTGCGCGCGGCCGTCCGACCGGCGGCCGCACGCGCCGGCGCCCGTCTGAGCGCCCCTCCGAGCACCAGGAGGCCGGCTCCCATCAGATAGGAGGCGTAGCCGCCGACCTCGAGCAGCGAAGGCCGCGCGCGGTAGCCTACGAGCCCACCGAGGAAGCTGCCCACCACGCTGCCATCGCTCAGAAAGGAGGAGGTGTCCCAGAGCGGCGCGGACATCGGGAGCACGCCGAGCCCCTGAAGCCGGCCGACGCCGCTGCTGAAGAGTCCCGCGGCGAGGAACAGGATGAGCAGGGTGGTGATGGAGAAGAACGTCGGCAGGCTCACGCTCTTGCCCCCGCAGAAGATCGCCCAGCCCAGGGCCGCCGCCGTCGCGATGCCGGCGACGCCGCCCAGGACGCTGCCCCATCCAGCCGCAGAGGTGGCCTGCGCCATGACGCCCCAGAGGAAGAGCACGGTCTCCGCGCCCTCCCGGAACACGCCCGTGAAGGCGATCAGGCCGACGATCCACAGCCGCTGAGTGGCGCGCGCCTGGTCGATGCGCTGCTGGATCGCGCCCCTGATGCCCCGGGCGTGCTGCTGCATCCACCAGGCGTGCCAGGTGAGCAGGACCACGGCCAGGAAGATCACCCCGGCGCCGATCAGGTCGGGGCCGAGATCGAGCAGCGGGCCGGAGAGGAAGCCGACCGCGACGCCCATGGCCACGCTCGCCCCGAGCCCCAGCGCGCCGCCGACCGTCACCCACCGGAAGTGCGCGCGGGCGCCGATCTTGTCTAGATACGTGTAAACGAGTCCAAGCAGGAGGGAGGCCTCGAAGGCCTCGCGCAGGGTGACGAGGAAGGTGGCACCCATTCAGCGGGTCCTACTCGGCCAGGATGCGGCCCTTGGCCGTCTTCTCGTGGAATTCGCCGACGAAGCCGTAACTGCCGCGCTTGAGCGCTGGCATCTTGACCCGGATGGTCTTGCCGGCCGGGATCACCTTCTCGATGCGCAGGTCGTGGCTCTCGAATTCCTCCGGCCCCTTGTCCCTGTTGGTGATGATCAGCAGGAAGGGGGCGCCGGCCTTGACCTTGATCTCCTCGGGCTGGAAGCGGTTGTTCTCGATGATGAGGACGATCTCAGCCGGGGCGTCCGCGGCCCCCACCGGGCTCGGCGCCGGGGCGAAGCATGCCAGCGTCACGCCGGCGAGCAGGGCTGCGCAAGGTCTCATGAGATTAAGGCCCCCTTTGTTGGCGTATTAGGTATACCTAATTTCTGGAACCTTGTCAACCACGATTTCTCGTCAACAATCGCTTCGAGGTCCCCATCACGCGCCGCCGATCTCACGTCGGAGTCGCGCGGGTCGTCGGACTTGACATGCCCCAACGGCAGACCTACGCTGTTAATGCTCATTCTTGACCGACAAGGAGGTGAATCCGCATGAGTCAATACCTACTCATCGAGTCGAAAAGCCCCCTCGATGGTGGCGATTACTCCTTCGAGCTGGCGAGCCAGTTGCGCGAAGCGGGGCACAGCGTCTCCGTTTATCTGGTCCAGGACGGCGTGTTCGCGGCCCGCCGGAGCTTCGAGGCGGGGAGCAATCTGCTCGCCGGCGCCAAGAGCAAGAGCGTCGCCCTGCTCGCCGACGAGGTCTCGCTGCGCCAGCGCGGCATTACCCGAGATCGCCTGGCCGAGCCGGTGCGCGTGAGCAGCATGGACGAGCTGGTGGACCTGCTCATGGAGAAGAGTGATAAGGCCATCTGGCACTGATGACGAGGCCATTTGGCACGAGGAGGAGTTTCCCATGGCAAATCGCAAGACCCTGCATATCTGCGTGACGGCGGGGCCGTACGGCAACGAAACGCCGGTGAGCTTGTTCCGGCTGGTGGACACCGCGCTCGGCAAGGGCTACAACGTCAACGTCCTCGCCTACGAGGACGCCGTGCTGCTGACCTCGAAGGCTCGCCCGAGCACCACACCGACGTCGGCAAGGCTCACAACACGACCTCCGAGTTCGTCGCCCGTCTCCTGGAGAAGGGGAAGCAAGATCCCAATCTCTCCTGGTACGTCTGAGGGCTCTGCTGCGTGGAACGGGGCGTTCCACAGGGCTATCACCTCGATCCGGTCGTTCACGGAAGCCTGGGCGACCTGTACAAGTTCACGGACCAGGCCGACAAGACCCTACTGATGTCCGGCCACTGACAGAGCGGCGGGGCGAGCCGCAGGACGCGGTAGGGGCCGGGGCCCCGCCGTCCGAGGCGAGCCTAGTCCAAAGGAGGAACGAGGCATGGCCAAGAAGATCCTGTCCATCCTCTCGCACACGGAATACGGCAACCTCGAAGACAGCGATATCGGTCTCTTCGCCTCGGCGTTCGCCCCGGTGGCGGGTCAGCACCTGACGATCCTCTTGAGGGAGGACGCTGTGAACTACGCGGTCCGGGGGCAGGACGGCACCGGCATCAAGATCGCCGGCACGCCGATCCAGCCGGGCTTTCTGATCGAGACCGACCTCAAATCGGTCAACCAGTCCAACATCCCCGTCTATGCCATTCGCGAAGACCTGGCGGAGCGCGGGATCAAGCCGGACGAGGTGATCGAGGGCGTCAAGCTCATGAGCCGGACCGAGCTGGGCAAGCTGGTGGATCAGTTCGACTCGGTATGGAACTGGTAGGAGGGGAGGAGCGGGAGCTCGACGAGGGCGCCGTCTCCACCGTCGTCGACAACCGTGGGATGCTCTGCGCCCAGGGCATCCTGCGGCTCATGCGGGCCATGCTCGATGTGGCGCCGGCCGGTGTCGTCGAGGTGCTGTCCTCGGACCCGGCCGCCGAGCACGACTATCCGGCGTGGTGCCGCGCCGCCGGCCATCGCTTCCTCGGCCACCACCGGGACGTCGATGCCCGGCGGGGATCGCTCATCGTGTCCTTCGTGAAGAAGCGCGTGGGCGAGCCCGGGGCGTGAAGACTCTCGCGGTCATCGCCTCGCGCGGGAGCTTCAACAGCCTCGTCCAGATCGCGACGCTCCTCATGGCCGCGGTTGGCTCGGAGATGGCGGTGCGCGTCTTCTTCCGTGACGAGGCGGTGTTCAAGCTCACCAAGTCACGCGCCCACGAGATCAACCTGTCTGACATCTACCGCGGGCAGGAGGCGGCGGTCAGCGAGCGGCTCCGGGCCCAGGCGCTGGACGACCTGCCCGGCCTCTTCGCCGAGGCCCGCCGGGCGGGGGACGTGCGCCTCTATGCCTGCAGCTCCTCCATGGCCATCTGCGGCGTCCGGGCCGAGGATCTACTCGATGGCGTCGAGGTCCGCGGCCTCACGGCCTTCCTGCTGGAGGACATGGCTCTCGCGGATGAAGTCCTGACGTTCTGATCCCTGCTCGGCGACAGCAGAGTGCACATGAACGCTCATCCATACGGGAGCGGGTAGGGGTGCTTCAGGTCCTCGCAGCGGTACAGGTACAGGGTGAGTTCGTGACGTCCGCGCCGTCCGACTTCAACCTCGCCGAGAGGGCTGATCCGAGCGAAGTAGGCGCCGTAGTGGGCCATCACCTCCCTCACGCTCGTCTTGGTCGTGACGAGAATGCCGTCCTTGCCCAGCCAGCGCTCCGTCGGGTCGAAGAAGGCGAAGCTCCTCGGGTCGGTCGGGCTGAGGGCGAGCACGGGCAGCTTGCCCTTCAAGCCATAGTCCACCTTGCCCGCCCGGAACCACCAGTCCGAGAACACGAAGATGTCACGCCGGTCCAGGAGCCCTCGCTCGGCGAAGGCGCTCTCCAGAGCGGTGAAGTCGACGCACTCCAGCGTGGGGTCCTTCTCTCCCGCCAGCGCACGGGCGAGCCAGCCCGGCCCGTCCTTGAGCCAGCCAGTGGCGACGTGGCTGGTCACCACCGTCATGAAGAGGAGCGACAGGGCTGCCGTGGCGCCGAGCCCCCACCGGTATGACGCGCGGCCCTGCCGGAGGGCGCGGTTCACGCTCTCGCCCAGCGGCAGGAACAGCAGGAGGTAGCCCGGCATGCCCCAGTGGAAGTGCCGCTGGCCCGTAAGCGCATAGGCGGCCACGGCGGTGAACAGCGCGATGGGCACGATCGCGAGGCACGCGATGAGTCGCCGCTCGGGCGATGCGCGCCGGTGGAACGACCGGCAGAGCTCCACCACCAGCGCCACCCATACCCACGGGAGCAGCTCCGCCGATTGACCGCCGATGTTGCGTAGCATCCAATCCAGGCGGATGCCCTGCACCTCGTCGAGGCCGCGCGTGCTCTGCCAGACGAAGGAGATCCAGTGGTGTCGCCCGTTCCAGAGGAGGACGGGCGAGAACAGGAGCGCCGCGATGGCGAGGGCGAGATACGGACCCGGGTGCGCGAGCCAGCGCCGTTGCTCGCGGCGGCCGAGCACGTAGAGGCCCGCCCCGGCGACCAGGAGCACCGCCGAGTACTTGCTGAGCATGCCGAGCCCGAGCATGGCGCCGGCCGCCGCCCACCAGACGAGCGGGCGGCTCGGGGCCGGGTCCAGCAGGAGGCGGGCAAGGCAGTAGACGCAGGCGAGCCAGAAGAACATCAGCGGCCCGTCGGGCTGGAGAAACGTCCCGACGCTCAGCGAGAACACGGGAGCCAGGTTCATGAGGAGCGCGGCATAGAAGCCGGGCCACCCTCCGAAGAGCCTCCTGCCGAGGACGAACAGCAGCCACGTGGTCCCTGCGAACAGGATGATGAAGGGCCAGCGGAGGGTGAGCCGCCCGACCTCGCCCGTGAGATCGAGGCTCCACGCGGCGAGCAGGATGGAGAGCGGGGGATGGTCGAAGTAGCCGAGGCTCGGATGGCGCGCGCAGGCGAAGTAGTACGACTCCCCGTAGCACAGGCCGGCCCACATCCCCGCCGCGAGTCGGAGCCCGGCGCTCACCGCGACGAGGCAGAGGGCGGCGGCCTCGGGCGAGATCCTGCGGGCACCGGCGGCGCCCGGGGCGCCGGCGGAACTCGTCACGACCTGAGCCGTTGCCATGCGATGCGGAGCAGAGTGACGGCGGCCTGGTAGACCTCGCGCCGGGACATCTTGGTGCGCCCGAGCCGACGGTCCACGAAGGTGATGGGGACCTCGCGGAGCTTCCATCCGTCGCGCTGGCAGTGGAACAGGATCTCGATCTGGAACGAGTACCCTTCGGACGTGATCCGCGCGAAGCGGAGGGCTTCCAGGACCTCGCGCCGGTAGCACTTGAAGCCGGAGGTCCAGTCGCGCACCTGCGTGCCGACCATCAGGCGGGCCAGCGCATTGCCGCCCCAGCTCAGCGCGAGGCGGGACAGCGGCCAGTTCTCGATCCGGCCGCCGGGGATGTAGCGCGAGCCGACGACGACGTCGGCGGCGGCCGAGGCGCCCAGCAGGCGGCTCACCTCTCGGGGATCATGGGAGCCGTCCGCGTCCATCACGACCACGAGCCCGTAGCCGCGCTCCGCGGCCCAGGCGAAGGCGGCGCGGTAAGCGGAGCCGATGCCCCGCTTGCCGTCGCGCCGCATGAGGTGGATGCGCGGGTCCTGCCCGGCCCAGTCCGCGACCACATCGCCCGTGCCGTCCGGCGAGTTGTCGTCGACGACGAGCACGTGGGCCGCCGGCTGGAGGCCGAGGAGCGCCGGCAGCAGCGAGCCGATATTCTCGCGCTCGTTGTAGGTAGGGATCGCGATCAGCAGCCCGTCGCTCGCGGTCAAGACTGAGGCGCCGCGCTCCCGCTACAGCACCTGGACAAGGGGGCGGCCGCGGAGGGTCTCGGCCTTCCACAGGCCGGTCTCGCCGAGCGCGGCGACCGCCTCGTCCGGATCGGAGGCTCGCATCAGGGCCAGCGTCTGGCCGTCCGGAAAGAAGCCGCCGAACACCATGCGGCCGGCGCCGCGGGCTTCAATCAGGGCGAAAGAGGCCATCTCCACGTCGGAGGCGAGACCTTCCACCACGGTGGCGATGCGGGACTCGTCCGGCGTGGGCGCGGACAGCTCCCAGGGCTCGAGGAAGCGGGCGAAGCTCCGGGGCGCGTAGCCCGTCCAGAGCCCGTTGATGAAGAATGGGCTGCCCTCGACGAGCCGCTCGATGTCTTCCGGCTGCCCGACGCGGCAGAAGAGATCGGCGCTCCCGCCGTCGGGAGCGGGGCCGCCGCCGATGACGAGGCCGTGGGCGCGCAGGCCCATCAAGTACTCGAGGTTGGCCTGGCGATACGCCTTGCGGCGGGTGAGGTAGCCCTCGACCGTATGGATGAACACGTGGTAGACGATCACGGGGTGATCCAGCCGCCGGCGAACGGAATCACCTGACCGACGAAGAAGTCGGCGTCCTCGGAGGCAAGGTACACAGCCAGCCGCGCCGACTCCTCGCCGCGCGCCAACCGCCCCGCCGGGATGTGCTTGAGCATACGCTCCCGCTTCTCGGAGTCGGCCGTCAGCGCGGCGGGAAAATAGGTCGGGTTCTCCACGTAGTCCTGGGCGATGGCGTTCACCTGGATGCCGTCCCTGGCGACCTCGCGGCCCACGGCCTTGGTGAGGCCGTTGACTCCCGCCCTGGCCGCCGTGTAGGCGGCGTAGTTTGGCAGCCCCGGGAACGCCGCCGCCGAGGACATGTTGATGATTTTGCCTCGGCGCGCGGGGCGCATGACGCGGAGCGCCGCGCGGATGCAGTAGAACGGCTCGTCCAACAGGCGCGCCATCATCTCCCGCCACGCCACGTCGGTGACCGCGTCGGTGGGGCTGCCAGAGGATGGGAAGGCGCTGTTGTTGATGAGGATGTCGAGCCGCCCGAAGCGCGTGACGACGGCTTGCACCACGCGGTCGGCTTCGCCGCCCCGCGTGAGGTCGCCGCCGAGCGCGAGCACGTCGCGCCCGAGGCGCTCGCCCAGGGCGACCAGGGGCGCGAGCGCGGCCTCGTCCCGGTCGTGCAAGGCGAGGGTGGCCCCCTCGCGGGCGAACTCCTCGGTGATGGCGGGGCCCATGAAGTGCCGCACATTGGTGATGAGCGCGACCTTGCCGGTGAGCTTCATTCCCGACAGACTAAACGGGATGTCGCGAGCAATGCAACCTCATGTTAAGGTGAGGAAGCGGGGAAAGGGGTACTGGGCGTGAGCGACGACTTCCTGGAGTCCTTCAAGGCCCGCTACCCGTTCCCCCTCGACGACTTCCAGCTTCGCGCCATCGCCGCCATCCGCGAGGGCCAGTCCGTCATCGTCTCCGCCCCCACCGGCGCCGGCAAGACCCTCATCGCGGAGTTCGCCATCCACGCGGCGCTCCACCGCGGCCGGCGCATCGCCTATACGACTCCGCTCAAGGCGCTCTCCAACCAGAAGTACGCGGACTTCTGCCGCCAGTTCGGGGAGGAGTGCGTCGGGATCCTGACGGGCGACGTCAAGGTCAACCCGCGCGCCCCGGTGCTCGTCATGACCACGGAGATCCTTCGCAACATGTTCTACACGGGCGGGCTCCCGGGGCTCGACACGGTGGTCCTGGACGAATGCCACTACATGGGCGACGAGGGGCGCGGGACGGTGTGGGAGGAGATCATCGTCAACTGCCCCAGGGACGTGGCGCTGGTCGCCCTATCGGCCACGGTGAAGAACGTGGGCGAGATCGCCGACTGGATCTCGCTGGTGCACCGGCCCATCGTCGCCATCACCCATCCCGAGCGCCCCGTGCCGCTCCAGTACCTGGTGGCCGATCTCTCGGGGGAGATCCACAGCTACGAGGCCGTGCGCCAGGGCCGGGTGCGCCTCCTGGGCGACGAGCGCGACAGCGGCAACGACCGGGGCCGGTGGTACACGCGGCGCGTGGTCGACCCCACGGTCATGCTTGACGAGCTGGAGGCGCGCGGGTGGCTACCCGCCATCTACTTCATCTTCAGCCGCGCCGGCTGCGAGCGGGCTATGGAGACGGTGCTGGCCGAGGGCAAGCCGCTCCTCGCCAGGGACGCGCAGCGGAAGGTGGAGGCGGCCATCCGGGAGGCCACCCAGGACAACCCCACCATCGCCGAGTCGCCCCTCAACCAGACCATCTTCCAGGCGCTCGGCATGGGCGTGGGCCTCCACCACGCCGGGATTCTCCCGGGCGTCAAGCGGCTCATCGAGCTCGCCTTCGAGCGCGGGCTCTGCAAGGTGGTCTTCGCCACCGAGACCATGTCGCTCGGTATCCACATGCCCGCCAAGAGCGTGGTGCTCCAGTCCCTGACCAAGCGCACCGACCGCGGCTTCCGGAGCCTCACCCACAACGAGCTGACCCAGATGGCGGGTCGCGCGGGCCGCCGTGGCATCGATCCCGAGGGCAAGTGCGTGATGGCGCTGGACGTCCGCGACGGGCTCGAGGATATGCAGCACGTCGTGGACGGGCCGCCCGAGCCCATTGTGAGCCAGTTCAAGGTGGGCTACGGCTCGGCGGCGCTCTTGCTCTCGACGGGCCACGACCTGGCGACGATCCGGCGGACGGTGGAGTCCTCCTTCGGCCAGTACCAGAATCTGAAGAAGATCCGCGCGCTCGAAGCCGAGGTCAAGGGCCTGGAGACGGCGGCGGGCGATGCGCGCGGCTTTCGCGCGCCGTGCGGGGACTTCTCTCGCATCGGCCGTTACCGGACGCTGCGCGCCGAGATGGAGGCGGCGCGGATGGCGCGCGGGCGCGGCGGCCGGCGGGGGCGTTCGGTCGCCGAGGTCGAGCCCGGCCGGCTCGCGCTCGTGCGGCGGAAGAGCGGCGCCACCCTTGGCCTCGTCTGCGGCGTGGACCGGCGCCGTCATCGCACCCTCGTGCACGTGCTCCTGCCCCACGGCGGCGCCGTCCACATGAAGGAAGGCAATATCAAGCGCGTGTTCTGGCAGACGCCGCCGCTTCACCTGCCGCGCGACTGGGAGCGGCGGCCTCACGGGCTCACGGAGCAGATGGCGCGCTTCGACATCGCCGACCTCGTGGAGCGCGAGCGGAGCCAGGGGCCGGAGGCGGCGCTCGCCGCCCACTTGTGCCACCGTTGCCCCTGGGGCTCTCAGACCCGCTGCGATCAGGAGTGGAAGGGCCTCGAGGGACTGGAGCGTCGCCTGGCGCAGAAGAGCGAGGCGCTGGAGACCCTCCGCAGCGGCTACTGGCGGGAGTTCCTGCACGTGGTCGAGGTGCTCGAGCGCTTCGGCGCCGTCAAGGACGGCAAGCTCCTGCCCAAGGGGCAGCTCATCGCCGGCCTTCGCCACGACAATGAGCTGCTGGTCGCCGAGACCATCGAGCGCGGCATCCTCGACGACGCGACCCTCGCCGAGGTCGCCGCGCTCTCATCCTGCCTCGTCGAGGAGGCGCGCTCGGGGGACAGCGCCGTGGCGCGGCTGTTTCTCAAGAAACACCCCAAGCTCAAGCGCAGGCTCCAGCAGATGGAGGCCGTGGCCGAGAGTGTCGCCGAGGCACAGCGGAAGTACCATCTGCCCATGCCGGTGGGGGTCTCCACGGGCTTCATGCCGTCGGTATTCCGCTGGGCGTCGGGAGACGACGACTGGTCGGGGATCGTCGAGGATTCCTTCGGCGGCCACGAGGGAGACCTGATCCGCGCCATGCGCCGGCTCATCGACGTGCTGCGGCAGCTCGCGGAGTCGCCCGAGGTGCCGCCGGCGCTGGCCCAGCTCCTGGGCAAGGCCGCGCGGGTCGTCGATCGGGGCATCGTGCTGGAGTCGGCCCTCATATGAAGGCCGGCCCGCTCCCGTGTTTGCTGCTGGCGGCCCTGCTGGTGGCGGCCTGCGCCGGCCGGCTCGACACGGTCGAGTGGACGACGCGGGGCCCGTCGGCGGAAGAATTCTTCGTGACCCGCTCCTATGTGATCAACGGCCGCGCGCCGAGCTTCGACGAAAAACGTCGCTGGGAGAGCGAGGTGGAGGAGCGGGTGTACAAGTATCTGCGCGAGCACCCGGAGCTCGAGCAGACGTCCCGCTACACCGACTTCCGCTTCTGGTGGCAGGTCACGACGGGAAGCACTCCGGCCGAGGTGCGCGTGCTGCTGGAGGAGCCGCAGGAGCAGACCATCGACCCCGCCCGCATGGCGGCCCTGGCCGAGCGGCACTGGAGCGAGATCCAGGTCAAGGCGAAGGAGGCCTGGGTCTACGGGCCCGCCTGGGTCATCTACTTGGACGACGCGAGCGTGGTCGCCATGCTGCACCGGGTGTCCGGCACCGCCCCCCGGGACTGACCGCGTGATCCTCGGGTGAGGAGAGAGGACCGAAAGGAGAGTTCATGCTCGAAGAGAAGATCATCGCGTCGTGGAAGTACAAGAAAGGCGTGCTCGACCCGAAGACGGCGAACCTCTGCTATCTCGCCGCCAACCTGGCCGCCGGCAACACGCACTGAGCGAAGCGCGACCTGGCAGGTGCCAGGGCCGCCGGCGCCACCGAGGAGGAAGTGCGCGAGGCCATCAGCTTCGCGATTCGCGCCAATGCCGCCAAGACACACGCCGATATCCTGAAGGTGTACGAGCCCCGTGGCTGAGATCACGCTGACCGCCGCCTTCTCCACCGTGCCCGCTCCGGATCAGGAGGCCATCAAGCGCGTGCTGACCGAGACCATCGAGCAGCTCGCCCAGGAGGACAGGACCTTCACGCGGGCCAAGATCGTCTTCACCGAGTCGGACGAGCGCTGCGGGCTCACCGCGGAGCTGGACGGGGTGAAGAAGGAGGGCGTGCCGCTCCCCCTCGAGCTCGAGCAGCTCGAGGACGCCCAGACATCGGCGGGCGCCCGCGCGCAGCTCAAGGAATCCCTCCGGCTCTACTTCAGGCGGGTGATGGGCCGGTCGTGACGGCCGATTCCGGGCTGCTGCTCTATCTCTACGCCGGCTGCGTCTTCAAGGTGGCGGAGGGTGCGCAGCCGCCCAAGGCGGGCTCGCTCCTCTTCTGCCGCCATCTCGCCTTCCGCCCCGGCGAGCGCGTCCTAGAGATCGGCACGGGCATCGGGCTGGCGGCGGTGCTGGCGGCGCGGGCGGGGTGTCGTGTGGTCGCGACCGACATCGTGCCCGCCGCCGTGGAGTGCGCACGGCAGAACGCGCTGCTCAACGGCGTGGGAGACCGGGTCGACACGCGGCTCGGCGACTGCTACGAGCCCGCGCGGGGCCTCACCTTCGACCTCATCTGCACGAGCCCGCCTCAGATGCCGACTCCGCCCGGGCGCGAGCGCGACGATCCCGTCGCCGCGGCCGACAACGGGGGCGTCGACGGGTGGGAGGTGCTCGATCGCGTGATCGAAGGCGCCGATCGTCATCTGAATCCCGGGGGCCGCCTGATCTTCACCATGTTCGCCTTCCTCGGTCTCAAGGCGGCCCAGGCCAAGCTTCACGCCGCGGGACTCGAGCCGTCCGTCATCGGCCGCGAGACGCAGCCCTTCCCGCGGATCGGGTATGAGCGCCTCGACCATATCCGGACCCTCGACGCCGAAGCCGCGCTGCCGGCGGTCGCGCTCCCGGCGACGGTGGAGCGCTACGTGCTCCAGGGGACGAGGCCGAGGGTGGGGGGCGCGTGAAGCCGGCGCGCACTCTCATCGTCAACGCCGACGACTTCGGCCTCACCGGCGGGGTGAGCCGCGGCATCCTCGAGGCGCACCGGAGAGGCATCGTGACGAGCACCACCGTGATGGTGAACCGTCCCATCGACCCGGCGCTGGTCGACGACCTCAGGGCCTCGGGGCTGGGCGTCGGCCTGCACCTGAACCTGACCCTCGGCCCGCCCGTCTGCAATCCCAGGCGGGTGCCGTCGCTCGTGAACGCCGAGGGCAAGTTCATCCGCGACGCGCGCGAGGCGGCCTCACGCGCGAGCAAGGACGAGGCGCGGATCGAGCTGGGTACCCAGATCGACGCCTTCAGGCAGCTCATGGGCCGCTTCCCCAGCCACCTCGACAGCCACCACCATGTGGGGCGCCACCAGCCGATCCTGGAGCTCGTCCTCGACTTCGCCAAGGCCATCAAGGTCCCCGTGCGCAGCCAGGACGCCCTAGTGCGCGCGGCAGCGCGGCGGCTCAGGGTCCGCACGCCCGATCACTTCGTCGGCGAGTCCGGCCCCGAGCCCTACTGGACCGCGGAGCAGGTGCTGGCCGAGCTGCGCTCGCTGCCGGGCGGCGTGACCGAGTTCATGACCCATCCCGGCCATTACGACGAGGACCTCGCCGGGAGCCGCTACGGCAAGCAGCGCGAGGCCGAACTAGCCGGCCTCAGCGATCCACGGGCGCGCGAGCTGATCGAGCGCGAAGGGATCCGCCTCGCCCACTTCGGGAATTTCTGATGGCCGGGGCGTCTGGCCCTAGCCCAGGCCATCTCCCTCCCGCCCTTTCCCGACCTCGTGCTGGCTCCGGCCTCGATCTGGCCCTGATCGGCCGGCGCTCCCGATTGTGCCGGTAGGGACGCCGTGATGGTGCGCGACGCGGGGCTGGTGGGGCTGGTGGCCCTTTTCCTCCTCGCGCTCGAAGGATGATGGCGGGCCACGCGGCGATCGGAGTGGACGTGGGCGGGACCACGACGGCGGCGGGTCTCGTCGCTGCTGACGGACAGGTGCTGGCCCATTTCCAGGAGCCCACTCACGGGCGCGGGCCCGGCACCGCGCTCGACACGCTGCTGGACCTCTTGGGGAAGCTCG